>Ga0265316_10006631_pt1 | contig 11024 bp, 10 predicted proteins | sample 4522metaG_FD_202092 | JGI IMG/M metagenome (GOLD analysis project Ga0265316, IMG submission 202092) | Rhizosphere microbial communities from Carex aquatilis grown in University of Washington, Seatle, WA, United States - 4-5-22 metaG | ecosystem: Host-associated > Plants > Roots > Rhizosphere >...
AATCCTGGCGGCCCCATTGGCATTCAAGGCCGGGCAGTCAGAAGCCTGTCCTGCACACTAAGGAAGATTCGGCGGTAATTGCTCGCGGACACTGACTCCGCTCATACGCCTCGTCATCATTTCCTCCGCTAAATTCAAAATTCGGTCGACGGCGGCCCGTGGCGATAGTCCGCGCGCGTGGATATTCGAGATGAGATTCCGGTTCGCGTCAGTGTGACCTGTACGCGGCCCGTAACCCATGTAGGCGGAAAGGCTTTCCGCGGTGGCGAGCCCGGGGCGTTCGCCGATCAGCAGGATGGCGACACGTGGGGCCAGCAGCTCGCCGATTGCATTCAGGATTCCCACACGGCAGTGGCGAATCACGAAGGTGTGGCCGACGGACCATCCGCGCGCGCACACTCCTTCGTGCAGTAAAGGCAACATCGCGGGAACTTGCGACGCGACCGCTGTGACCGACAGGCCGTCGCCGATTGCAATTTGAATGTCGCTAGCGCGCGGGCATTGCTTAGCAATGATCCGTTTCGATTCCTCGGGGAAGCAGCGCCCCAGGTCTGGCTGCAACAAATACTCTTCCTTGGAACGAGCTTTCGTGCGCAACTCGAACAGATTCCACTGCTGGATGAACGCCGCGCCAAAGGCGGATTCCATGTCGAGCTCAGCGCGGACGGCGTCTCGCGCCGCGGCGTGGGCTTCGCGCAAATCCAGCTGCGTCTCTGTGCGATACGCGCTTCCCGCACGGCCTGCGAAAATGCGCGCCGGCGTGCGCTCCCGGATTTTCCGCAACGCCTCCGGCAAATCCGGCGCCAGAGGGGGATCCGCGTCCTTCGCCATTTAGACCATCTCTCCCAGGGAAGACTCGAGTCCCTGCATGAGCCGGCGCCGCGCAGAGGAATCGAGCAGCGCAGGCGTCTCATTCTGAAAGATTCTCCTGTTTCGCAGCCAATCGAGAAATTCCGGCGCGGGCCGCAGGTGGAAAATCTTTCTTGCGGCGAGCGCATCGTGGTAGCTGGTGGATTGATAATTGAGCATCACGTCGTCCGAACAGGGAACGCCCATAAAATAATTGCAGCCGGCCGCGCCGAGCAGCAAAAGTAAATTGTCGGCGGAATTTTGATCGGCTTCGGCGTGATTGGTGTAGCAGACATCGCAGCCCATCGGAAGGCCGAGCAGTTTGCCCATGAAATGATCTTCGAGGCCGGCGCGGATAATTTGCCTCTCATCGTAAAGATATTCCGGGCCTATAAATCCCACAACGGTATTCACCAGGAACGGATGGAACACGCGCGCAACTCCGTACGCGCGCGCCTCAAGCGTGAGCTGATCGACGCCGTGGTGAGCCTGCGCGGAAAGCGCGCTTCCTTGGCCCGTTTCAAAATACATCGCGTTGTCGCCCTTCCATCGAACGTCGCGCCGCGCATGATGTTCCAGAACCCTTTCGCGGCCTTCACGCAGCATTTCCAGCGTGATTCCGAAACTGCGGTTCGCCGCTTCCGTGCCCGCGATGGATTGGAAAAGCAAATCCACCGGCGCGCCGTGCTTCATCGCTTCGAGTTGCGTGGTGATATGCGCGAGGCAGCAGGATTGCGTCGGCACTTCATACGCGTCGATCAGCCGGGCCAGGGCGTGCAGAATTGCGCCGACGGTTTCCGGGGAATCCGACGCCGGATTCACGCCGATCACGGCGTCGCCGCAGCCGTAAAGGAGTCCCTCGAACGCGGCCATCAGAATGCCGCCAATGTCATCGACCGGATGATTCGGCTGGACGCGAATTCCCAGCACGCCGCGCTCGCCCATCGTGTTGCGACAGCGCGTCACGTTCCTGATTTTCGCTGCGGCGAGAACCAAATCTTTGTTGCTCATGATCTTGGCGGCCGCGGCGGCGATTTCTGGAATGATCGCCCATTTCAATTGCTTCAATTGTTGTTCGGTGGTCCCGTCGTCAAGAATGAATTCACGGAATTCGCCGACGGTCATGCTCCTGATCGGTTGAAAACTTTCCTGGTCGTGGGATTCCAGAATCAGGCGGCTCACTTCATCTTCGGTTGGACCGATAAGCGGATTTTCGACGATTTCAGCGAGGGTGATGCCGGCGAGTCTGCGCTTCGCGGCAACACGTTCGCGCTCCGAGCGCGCGGCGATACCGGCTAATTGATCGCCGGATTTTTGCTCGTTGGCCTTGGCCAACACTTCGCGCAGATCGCTGAAGACAAAACGCTCGGCCATGAAATTCCTGGGAGAAACGTTACAACACGTTAGAAAGTAGCATCAATCGCCGGAAGAAGAAAAAGATTAACAGAGAGAAATCAGAGGTTCACAGAGAACACACAGCGTCAGCATCGCAACCGAATGGAGCTTCAGCGGCTAAACAAGCTGCGGAAAAAGTCGGTTCGGACTGAGTTGAATGGTTTTCACCAGTCACTAGTCCCTGGTCACCAAAGTCGTAAGTCACCAGTCGCAATGAAACTTGGTGCCCGAAAGAGGACTCGAACCTCCACTCCCTTGCGAGAACTAGCTCCTGAAGCTAGCGCGTCTGCCAATTCCGCCATTCGGGCTTGCATGTTGGTGAGACCAGGCAAAAACATTGTGCCCGTGCCGAGCAGGGTTGTCAACGCGAGGACGCGGACAAAGCAGAACTGATTTCATCCAAAATCGCGCGTGCCGCCGCTTCCGGATCGGGCGCCCCGGTAATCGGTCTCCCGATCACCAGATAATCGGCTCCGGCTCGAATCGCTTCCGCCGGAGTTGCCACGCGCGCCTGATCGTCGGCTTTCCGTCTTGCCGCTCTTCCCGCCGGTCCGGCAAATTCCGGCCGCACGCCGGGGACGACCGTGAGGAAATTTTTCCCACAGGCGCGACGGATTGCCCGTACCTCGTGTGTCGATGCCACGACGCCGTCCAGGCCGGCCTTCTGGGCCAGCCGCGCCAATTTCACAACACGTTTTGAAGCTGGACCGGCAATGCCGACTTCCCGGAGGGCCGCGTTGTCCATGCTTGTAAGAACCGTTACCCCAATCAGCCTGGGAAGCAACGCCTTTGGAAGCCTCGACTCGTCCCTGGCTTTGGCAGCAGCCTGCATCATGGCTATGCCGCCGAGGGTATGCACATTCATGAGGCGCACCCCCGGAAGTGAGAGAGCGCTCGATACGGCACCCGAGACCGTATTCGGAATATCGTGAAATTTTAGGTCGAGGAAAATTTCCGGGCCTAATTGGTGGAGCTTTTCCAGGGACGATGGTCCGGCGGCAGTAAATAAGTGTATATTTATCTTAAACATGCCAACAACTGGGGCCAGGGTTTGTGCTAATTCGAGAGCAGGCTCAAGAGAAGGGAAATCGAGTGCGAGAATAAGTTTCTGGCGAGCTCGGTCGGTCAGGGACGTTTCGGCACCTCGAGTAGCTCGATCTTCAGCCTGGAGATGCCCCTTTCCTGAATGCCCAGCCGGCAGGCGACCAGATACGAGACATCCAGTTCCCGGTCGTTTACGAACGGCCCTCTGTCATTAATGCGGACCAACTGGGCGACGTGAGTCTTGGGATTGGATACGCGAATCAGGGAGCCAAATGGAAGGTCTGGGCTGGCTCCGGTGGAGCCGTACATGTCGTATTTTTCGCCGCTGGCGGTCTTGCGCCCGTTAAATTTCGCACCGTACCAGCTGGCCTTGGCAGACCAGACTCGAATCGGTTTGACCGGCTGGCTCGTATGGGCTACGAGAGGAGCTTCCAAGCCTTGGGTTACCAGGAACATCAATGGCAACCAGCGGAGAGCGGCCCAAATCATAAAAAGTCGCCTACGCAATATTTTCCCCCTGAGCTACAAGCACATAAAAATGGTACCATGCGGCAAGGGCTGATTCAAGGACAATCGACCTTTAGAGAGCCTACTAAACTACTGATTGTATTAATCTTATACTTTGCACAGGCCTTTTCCAGCTCGCCTGGCAGTCTCTCGCAAATATCCGGACGTGAAAAATTGGCTGTGCCGATCTGCACCGCTCGCGCTCCTACTACCATGTACTCAAGGACATCTTCGGCTGTCTCGATTCCGCCCAGGCCGATCACCGGAATCTTGACGGCTCGGCTGGCCTCATAAACAAGGCGGAGAGTGATGGGCTTGATGGCCGGGCCTGACAGTCCCCCGGTTACCCTACCGATCTTTGAATGGCGGGTTTGCAAATCAACGCTCATGGCCTGGTAGGTATTGGCGACGGTCAGGGCGTCGGCTCCCGCCTCTTCCGCAGCCTTGGCGATGATAGTGATGTCTGTAACGTTGGGCGACAGCTTTACCCACAAGGGCCTGCGGGAGAGTTTCCGTGCAGTACCGACAACTTGAGCAACCATTCGAGGATCGCTGCCGAACTGGATCCCGCCGTGGGCTGTGTTGGGGCAGGAAATATTGAGTTCGTAGGCCGCGAGGCCCTCTCCCTCTTCAAGAATTTCGATGACGCCAGCATATTCTTCCACGGAGTAGCCGAAAACATTCGCGATGACCGCTGTTCGATACACGCGCAGCGCCGGCAACTTTTCAGCGACAAACGCGCGCGCGCCGATATTTTGCAGGCCCACGGCGTTGAGCATTCCCGAAGGAGTTTCGCAGAGCCGGGGGGCGGGTGCGCCGGCGATCGGTTCGAGGGAGAGTCCTTTCACAACAATGCCGCCGAGGCAATTCAAATCCAAAAGGTGCGCAAACTCGACACCGTAGCCAAAAGTTCCGCTCGCGGCCAAAATAGGATTGGAGAGGCGCAACGCGCCGATTTCGACGGAGAGGTCTGTGCCGGGCACAGTCACTCGGGAGATTTTATCACGGCTGCGATCCGCCGGCGTTGCCGCAATTGAAGAAAACTTGCACAGGAGGCGCGCGTGTCTCCTCGACGGGTTTCGAATGCCTGAGCGCAAAGCCGCGGTCGATACCCCGGCGCCACGTGATGCCCCATATCGGGTCCCATATCCGGCTTCGAGACAGGCTCCCTCTGTGCTAGCATATTCGACCGATGCACATCGTTGAAAAATCCCAATTGATGACGGCTACCGAAATTGACCGCACGGTGCAGCGGTTGGCCCACGAGATTGTCGAAAAAAGCGGTGGGACGGCAAATCTCGCTCTGATTGGAATCCGTCGTCGCGGTGTCCCGCTGGCAGCGAGGATCGCGCAGGCGATGCGCGGGATTGACGGCGTGGACGTGCCCGTGGGGACCCTGGACATCACGCTGTACCGCGACGATCTTTCCAAAGTCGCCGCCCATCCGGTTTTGCAATCGAGCGACATTCCATTTTCGGTGGACGACAAGGACCTCGTCGTCGTCGACGATGTACTCTACACAGGGCGCACCATTCGCGCGGCAATGAATGGGCTCTTCGATCTTGGGCGTCCCAAGCGCGTGCGGCTGTGCGTGCTCATCGATCGCGGGCACCGCGAACTGCCGGTCGAGGCGACCTTCATCGGGCGCACGGTACAGACCAGCGACGCGGAAATCATTGAAGTCCGCTTGAACGAAATCGATCGGGAAGAGCGCGTCGTGCTCGTTGAGCGCGTTCCCTGACGCGGAGCATTCGGTTTTGGCTCCTGAAAGAATTCTGAGGACCGTTGTGTCATTTCGATTCGGCCACATGCTCGGGATCGAACCGCTAAGCGCCGACGAAATTGTATTTCTCCTGGACCAGTCGAAACCTTTTCAGGAAATCCAGAAACATCCGCTAAAGAAACTCGCCACGTTGCGCGGAAAAACCGTGGCTCTGGCGTTTTTTGAGCCTTCCACGCGGACGCGAATCAGTTTTGCGACGGCCGCCTCCCGCCTGGGCGCGGACCAGATGAACCTGCAGGCGGAATCGTCGAGCCTGAAAAAGGGCGAGTCCCTGCTGGATACGATCCGCACGCTGGACGCGATGAAGCCTGATTGTATCGTAATACGACATAGTTCCTCGGGCGCGCCGGAATTTGTCACGCGGCATTTACCGCTTCCCGTAATCAACGCGGGAGACGGCACACACGAGCACCCGACGCAGGCGTTACTCGATGCGCTGACGATTCGCGACCGGCGCGGGACGCTGGAAAATCTCAATATCACGATTCTCGGCGATATCCTGCACAGCCGCGTGGCGCGCTCGAATATTCACCTGCTTACAAAATTCGGCTGCCGCTTCACGCTCTGCGGCCCGCCCATGTGGGTGCCGCGCGAGATCGATTGCATTGGACCGCCGGGGGCTTCGATCCGCCGCGTTGGAAAAATCGAGGAAGCGCTGGAGGGCGCGGACGCTGTGTTAACTCTCCGCGTTCAACAGGAGCGCCTCTACGAACCCGCGCTCGCACTTGACGAATATATTTTGCAGTATCAACTTACGCCGGAGCGTTTGCGCCTCGCAAAACCCGGCGCGCTGGTTCTGCATCCCGGGCCGATGATTCGCGGCCTGGAAATCGATCCCGCGGTGGCCGACGGGCCGCAATCGTGCGTGCTCGATCAGGTGACCAACGGACTCGCGGTGCGCATGGCGCTGCTGTTTATGATGATCGGCGCCCACGCGGACGCACCTTCGGAAAAGGACTCTTCACATGCTGCTGATTAGCAACGGACGGTTGATCGATCCCGCGAGCGGCGTCGACGCGCCGCGAGACATTTTGCTCGAGGGCGATCGCATCGCCGCGGTCGCGCCACAGGGGCAACTGGGCGCGCGCGCGAAAGACGCCGCCATTTTCGATGCGACAAATTTGATTGTCGCTCCTGGGTTCATCGATTTGCATTGCCACCTGCGCGAGCCCGGCGGCGAATCCTCGGAAACGATTGAGACCGGCACGCGGGCCGCGGCCATCGGCGGCTTCACGGCCGTATGCCCGATGCCGAACACGCGACCGGTGAACGACAACGCATCGCTGACCCGCTCGATTGTGGAACGCGCCGCCGCGGTTTCTCCTGTGCGCGTGTGGCCGATCGGCGCAGCGTCGGTGGGAAGCAAGGGTGAAGCGATTTCCGAAATTGCGGCCATGAAACAGGCGGGGATTGTCGCCGTCTCCGACGACGGGCGTCCCATCGCCAGCGCGAAATTATTGCGGCAGGTGATGGAGTATTGCCGCGAACTGAATTTGCCGGTGATCGATCATTGCGAGGACAGTTCTCTATTTGCCGGAGCCGTGATGCGCGAGGGAAAACAGTCCGTGCGGCTCGGCCTGCGCGGGATGCCCGCGGCGACGGAATCGCTGTGCGTCGCGCGCGATGTGCAGGTGGGCGAGTTGACCAATTGCCGGCTGCACATCGCTCATCTTTCCGCACGCGCATCGCTTGAACTTGTGCGTCGCGCGAAGGCCAACGGCTTGCCCGTGACGTGCGAAGTGACGCCACATCATTTCACGCTCACCGATGAAGACGTTCAATACGACACACGCTTCAAAATGAATCCGCCGCTCGCTTCGCGCGAAGATCGCGACGCGCTGATCGCCGGACTGGCCGACGGAACCGTGGACGCCATCGCCACCGATCACGCCCCGCACGAAGCCGCTCTGAAGAATGTGGAATTCGACAAAGCGCCGTTTGGCGTGACGGGATTTGAAACCGCGATCGGCCTGGCCCTTGAACTCGTGCACTCCGGACAGATTTCGCTGATGCGCATGGTGGAATTATTCACTTCGGGACCGGCGCATATCATCGGCAAGCAGCGTCGCGTCGCCGAAAATGAGCCGGGCGACCTGACGATTTTTTCCATGGAACACCGATGGATGTTCCGCGCGGAAGATTCCGCCAGCAAATCAAAAAATTCCCCATTCGATGGCCGCGCCTTTCGCGGCGCCCCGATGGCCACAGTCGTGGCCGGACGCATCGCTTACCAGAGATGAATCAGCCACAGAGGCACAGAGACGTAGGGAACAGCAAAGAAGAGGAATGAATCTACGGATTCAAACAGACGAGCACGGATAAAAGCGAAAATGGTTTGAAATCCGAGGATTGAAATTAAGATTTGAAACGAACCAAGACCAATAAACCTGGTTGCCGCCGCTAAAATCGCAATTTCCCGCCGTTTTCTTTTATCCCTGTTTATCTGTGTGAATCCGTGGTTCCAGGCTCCGTGGTTTTCTCTGTGACTCTGTGCCTCTGTGGCGGATCGGGTTTAGTGCGCGCCGGGTTCGGCGGCGGGGTGCATGCCGTGTTGTGGGACTTCGTGGACGCCACGGGCGGGGGGTTCCTGGTGTACGCGGTAAAAATGATCGAGCGGGCCGGGGCCTTTACCGATCGAGAATCCTTTTTCGATCGCCTTGGTGACATAGGCTTTCGCCAGCAGGACAGCTTCCTGCAACGGGCGCCCGCAGGCAAGTTGCGCGGCAATCGCCGACGCGAAGGTGCAACCCGATCCGTGGGTGTTTTCACTCTTCAAGTGGTCGCCGCCTAGAGTGAGCATTTGCGTGCCATCGAAGAGGACATCGATGGCCTTATCCATATGGCCGCCCTTGACGACAACGGCGCGCGCGCCGCGTTCGACGATCTTGCGTGCTGCCGCTTCCATCGCGAGCGGATCCTTTATCGGGATTCCGGATAGAATCTCCGCTTCAGCGATATTTGGGGTGACGACGGTCGCGCGCTTCATTAATTCTTCCGCGATATATTTTATTCCGCCCGCGTCATTCAAATCCTTGTCGCCGGCCGTGGATTTCATCACCGGATCGAGAACCACGTTTGCAACACCGGCGCGGTCCAGGAATTCGCCGACCACTACGGCGTTTCCGCGATGTCCCAGCATTCCGATTTTGATGGCGGAAATCTTAATGTCATCGAGCAACATGTCGAGTTGCGCGCGCAGTTCGGCGGCCGGGGTATCATGAACGGATTTGACGCCCTGCGTGGATTGTACGGTGATGGCGGTGATGGCGGCTATCCCGTAACAATTTTGAGCGGAAAAAGTTTTCAGGTCCGCGGCAATACCCGCGCCGGCGGAAGGATCGAAACCCGCGATCGTCAGAACGATCGGCGGAGCAGCATTCACATGATTGGACAATTCTTCGCGCCCTCCGCGCCGGAACACGCCTGCAAAAAACTCAACCGGCCGCGCCGAAAAACCGCGCGAGACGGCAAGTCGAAATGTACGCGCGCGACCGCCCCCACGCAATACAATTTTTCACGGGTGAGTTGCAAGCAAAGAACATTTCAGCGAGCGATAAAACCGGGTATCGGCAAATCAGGCATCACGGAAACAAACCGCGGACCTGAGTGGCCTCGGCGACGCGGCCGACGGCAAGGATGTACGCGGCGGCGCGGGGCGGGACATGGTTTTTGCGCATGGATTCGTACACGTCGTTGAACGCGCGCTTCATCACGAATTCGAGTTTGGAATTGACTTCCGACGCCTGCCAGAAAAATCCCTGAAGATCCTGCGCCCATTCGAAATAGCTGACGGTCACGCCGCCGGCGTTGGCAAGAATATCGGGAATCACGAATACGCCTTTACGCGCGAGAATTTCATCGGCGTGGGGCGTTGTGGGGCCGTTCGAGGCTTCGGCGACGATTTTGGCCTTGATTTGATCGGCGTTGTGCAGCGTGATCACATTCTCCAACGCCGCGGGAATCAGGATGTCGCACTTGAGCGCGAGAAGTTCGTCGTTCGAGATGCGTCCCGCTCCCGGCATGCCAACGACGGTGCCGGAACGCTCTTTGTAGCGCATCGCGCGCAGCGGATCGATGCCGCGCGGATTATGCACGCCGCCGCGGGAATCGCTGATCGCGACGATCTTGGCTTTTTTCTCGGCGAACAGACGCGCCACGGCTGAGCCAACATTTCCAAAGCCCTGAATCGCGATGCTCGCGCCCCGCAGTGAAATCTTTTTGACCTTGCACGCTTCCTCGACCACGTTGAGGACTCCGCGGCCGGTGGCATCGCCGCGGCCTTCCGAGCCGCCGATCGATACCGGCTTGCCGGTCACGACGCCGGGTGAAGAATGTCCCACGGTCATGTCATAGGTGTCCATGATCCACGCCATGGTTTGCGCATCGGTGTAAACGTCCGGCGCGGGAATATCGACTTCGGGCCCGATGATGGGAGCAATTTCAGCGGCGTATCGGCGCGTCATGCGCTCGAGCTCGCTTTTGGACATGCGCTTGGGATCGCAAATAACCCCGCCCTTGGCGCCGCCGTAGGGCAGATTCACTGTCGCGGTCTTCCACGTCATCCACGCAGCCAGCGCCTTGATTTCGTCGAGGGTAACATTTGGGTGATAACGCAAGCCGCCCTTCGCCGGACCGCGCGCCACATTGTGCTGGACACGAAAACCGGTGAAAACTTTCGTCTGGCCATTATCCATCTTTACCGGAATCGCGACTTCCATGACGCGTTTTGGAGTGCGCAGAATCTGACGCAGGCCCGGATCGAGCTTCAGGTATTCCGCCGCCATATCGAACTGGATTTGAGCGATGCGAAACGGGTTCAGTTCTTCGCGCGGAGCCATCCGCGGAAGGACGGGTTGTGGGACTGTTTTCACCACAGTGGCCATGGACGTTTCTCTCCTTGAGTGTCGCGACCCTGATTGAAACGACGACTACGCACTCGCCGAATGTCGGGAAGACGATTGATAATGCGAGCGGCATTCGGCCGAACAGAAATGCAAAACCTGGCCCGGTTGCTCCAACGGAAACGAAATCTCAGGCGAGACATACGTGCCGCACCACGGATCGCGGTGCAGGGGAATCGCCGACCGGGAAGGCTCTGGACGAGGCCGGGGCGCTGCTCCTGAATTCCCCGTTGCCCGGGCCAGCAGCGTGCGCATCAGCCAAGCCAGACTGCGGCTCATTGCACGGCTTAACCATTGATCAATTCGGTCTTGTACACTCACCCGCCCGACACTTTCCAGCGGCTCATTGTGGCCCGGCCTGCCGCACGTGTTCCCGGTCCGCCATCGCATCCGGAAACCAAGCCAGCCGCAGCCACCCGTATGATCGACTGTCCAGAGTTCCTTTATTGCCTGTACAGTAACCCGAGTGTAGTCAACCGGGAAAAGCGGTGTCAACCAAAGAACGGCGTTATTTTAGGCCGGAATGCCCTGAAAAGACATTCGGG
>Ga0265316_10006632_pt1 | contig 11024 bp, 7 predicted proteins | sample 4522metaG_FD_202092 | JGI IMG/M metagenome (GOLD analysis project Ga0265316, IMG submission 202092) | Rhizosphere microbial communities from Carex aquatilis grown in University of Washington, Seatle, WA, United States - 4-5-22 metaG | ecosystem: Host-associated > Plants > Roots > Rhizosphere >...
CTGGACCGCGCGCAAATCGAAGTTCCCGCGGACCTGCCGCCGGAGAAGACCGAAGAAGTGCGCCGGTTGGCCGTGGAATGCTACCGGGCAGTGGAATGCGAGGGCATGGCGCGTGTCGATTTCCTTTTGGAAGCCGCCACCGGCCGGATCTATATCAACGAGATCAACACCATCCCCGGGTTCACGTCGATCAGCATGTTTCCCAAGATGTGGGAGCACAGCGGCATCCCCTTTTCCGCGCTGGTCGACCGGCTGATCGAGCTGGCGCTCGACCGGCACCAGCGCAAGAAGGCCACACGGTTCGCGCGATAGAATAGAAATCAGCGGGAGCCGCCATGGCAAGCTTACCCAATCCGCAGACGGTGACCTACGAAGAGTGGCTTCGCATGCCGGAGGTGACGGACGCCATCGAGGAAGTGGTTGACGGAAGGATTCGGATCATGCCACCAAATAAGTGGGAGCACGCGTTGATCGTGGAGAACGTGCGCGCTGCTCTCGTCGCGCAGTTGGACAGAAACGAATTCTTCGTGTTAGCCACTGTTTTCGGCCTCGTGATCCGAAGGTCGCCACTGACTTCCCGCGTTCCCGATGTGGCGGTCTTCCAAAAGAGCACGATCGTCGAACAAGACGGCTACATTCATTCCGCGCCGCAGCTCGTGGTGGAAGTGCTTTCGCCGGGCAACACGCGCCGCGAGCGCGAAAGGAAGCTGGCCGACTACGCCAGCCTCGGTGTGCCGGAAATGTGGGTGGTGTCGCCGGAAGCCCGCACGGTTGAAGTGCTGTATCTGGAGGGCGGCTTCTTACGCAGCGCGCAGGCCCTGACTCAGGGCGTGCTGGAACCAAGGCAATTCCCCGGCGTCCAAATCCAGATCGCCGAGATCTGGCCGGATTGACGGCTCGATCCGCTCGACCGCGCGATAGAATAGAAATCAGCGGGAGCCGCCATGGCAAGCTTACCCAATCCGCAGACGGTGACCTACGAAGAGTGGCTTCGCATGCCGGAGGTGACGGACGCCATCGAGGAAGTGGTTGACGGAGAGATTCTGATCATGCCGCCAAATAAGTGGGAGCACGCATTGATCGCGCGGAACATATGCAAAGCGCTAGATGCTCAACTGGATGCGCGCGAGGCCCTGGTATTGGATACGGCTTTCGGCCTGGTGATCCGCAAGGCGCCGCTGACCTCCCGCGTTCCCGACGTGGCCGTCTTCCAGAAGAGCACGATCGTCGAACGAGACGGCTACATCCATTCCGCGCCGCAGCTCGTGGTGGAAGTGCTTTCGCCGGGCAACACGCGCCGCGAGCGCGAAAGGAAGCTGGCCGACTACGCCAGCCTGGGCGTTCCGGAAATGTGGGTGGTCTCACCGGAGGCCCGCACGGTGGAAGTGTTGTATCTGGAGAACGGATTCTTGCGCAGCGCGCAGGCCCTGACTCAGGGCGTGCTAGAACCAAGGCAATTCCTCGGCGTCCAAATTCAGATCGCCGAGATCTGGCCCGATTGATGTTGCGCCTCACCGCAGCCGTGTTCTGCGCTGCCGCCACCCTGCTGGCCGCGGACGACCTCGATTTGCAGATGAAGAGCGTCATCGACGCGTATGCCATGGTGCAGCAGAACGCCGCCGATCCGGTCACCTCCGAACAGGTTTTCTACCAGGGGGCCATCCCCGGACTCTTGCGCCGGCTCGATCCGCACTCGGTCTTTTTCGATCCCGGGCAATTCGAGCAACTCAAGAGGATGGAATCGTCCACGCAGAAGGGCTTTGGCAGCGTGGTCTCGCTGCTGCCCGGGCGAGTGATTGTGCTCCAAACGCTGCCCGGCACTCCATCCGCCAAGGCCGGGCTGGCGCCGGGCGACGAGATTGTCGCCGTCAACGGATACGCCGTCAACCGGCTCGATCTGGACCAGCTCACCGAGCTGCTCACGGAGTCGCGCCAGCAGCAGGCGCAGCTTGAAGTGAGGCCGCCCGGCTCGGCCGGCATCAAGCACCTGGTTCTGACGCCGGAGGAGACGCAGGCCCCCAGCGTCGAGCGCACCTTCTTCGTCGGCGCGGGCATCGGCTACATACGGGTCGCGAGCTTCGACGAGAAGACCAGCGGGCAGCTCAAGGAGGCCATCGAAAAACTGGGTGGCGACCGGCTGGCCGGGCTGGTTCTCGACCTGCGCAATAATCCCGGCGGACTGCTGACCGCCGCCCTCGAGACCTGCTCGCTATTCCTTCAGCCCGGATCGAAGATCGTCACCGTGCGCGGCCGCAACGTGCCGGAGAAATCCGAAGTTGTGCCCTCCATCGCCACGCCGTACGGATTCAAGCTGGCCATTCTCATCAACGAAAAAACCGCCAGCGCTTCGGAGATCGTTTCCGGCGCCATCGAGGACCACGACCGCGCCACCATCATCGGGCAGGCCAGCTTCGGAAAAGGGCTGGTGCAGAGCGTGTTTCCACTGAGCGAAGGCACCGGCCTGGCGTTGACCACCGCGCTGTACTACACGCCCAGTGGCCGCTCCATCCAGAAACCGCTGGACGCCGCGCGGTTCGAGCTGGCCGCCGCCACGGAGCACCCCAATGCGCAGAAGGAATTCCGTACCGACAAGGGGCGCGTGGTGATGGGCGGCGGCGGCATTCAGCCCGACATGGTGGTCTATCCGCCGGCCACCAACCGCCTGCGCACGGTGCTCGATGCCAGCGGCTCCTTCACCAACTTCGCCACCGAGTATCTCCGCCATAACAAGGTCACCGGAGACTTCGAGGTGACGCCTCAATTGATGGACGAGTTCCGCGTGTTTCTTTCGGACCGCAATATTCAGCCCGGCATCGCCGAATGGAGTGTGGAGCGGGAATTCATCGACAATCGCCTCAAAACCGAAATCTTCAACCAGGCTTTCGGCGTAGAGAAAGGCGATGAGGTGGAAGCGCAGCGCGACCCGGTGATTCTGAAGGCGCTGGAGGTGTTGGGAGGGTAGGTGGCGGATCGCACACTCCGCGCGAGTCCGGCCTTACAATTGAGTCGGGAGTCGGATTGCCATGGCCACAGACCCCCTCTGGATTGTGAGCGTGACCGCACCCGTCGACGACGAGCCTTATACGCCCGAGCAGCAGGCCGACGACGCCGAAGCTCAAGCGGCCATTGACCGGGGCGAGGGCGTAGCCCATGCGCAGATGCTAAGGGAATTCGGGTTGAAGTGAAGACCACCTGGACGTGGTCGCCGCAAGCTCGCGCGCAATTGCGCAGCATCACTGAATCTTTAGCGCGACCACATTGGAAGCCACTCCGTCCGCCACCACGTACACGCGCGCATCACCCGCGCCCGCCAGACTTTTCGGGATCGAGATGTTGACCTGGTCCAGCCCCGCATACGCCGCTACCGGCCCGGCGTAGAGAACCGGCACGCTCTGGCCAGCGACGAAGCACTGCACGGAGGCGGCGCCGCGGATTCCCGTTCCATAGAGCTCGATGTACAGCGTGTCGGTCGAGCCGCCCAGGCTCAGCGGCGCCGCCAAACAGCTCCGGGCCGCGGGCGGATTGCAGGTCGCGACAGTCTGGTTCACCCTCTGATTGGAGGCCGTAACCAAGTAGGCATTGGCCGCCGCTGGGCCGGCTCCGTCGGCGTTGGCGCTGTACAGCCCCGGCGCGGAAGATGCGATGGTCATGGAAGCGGTCAGCGCCGCCGTCGAGCCGTGCATCACGGTGATCGTCGCCGGGCCTGCCGCCAGGCCCGCCGGCACCAGCACGTTGGCCTGTCCGGGTGTGACCGCGAATAGGAACGCAGGCTGGCCGTTCATATAGACCGAAGTTCCTCCGAGAGTCGTGGGAAGCGGCAGCGACGCGATGGCCGTCTGTGAGGCCATCCCCGGTCCGAACAGCGAAATAATTTCCTGCGGCGCCACCGGACCCGCCGCATAGCTTGCGCTGCCGACCACCGCCGCCACCGCTGGCGAATCCAGATCCACGCGCACCACGCTGTAAGCAGGCACAGTGACCGGGTTTGTTGAGGCCGATGTCTGGACCGAAACGGTACTTGGGTTCAACGCCGTGTTGACCGCGGCCGGATCGGAACCCGCGATGTACTGGAGCGGCAGCGTGCCCGAAACCGGCGCTCCGTTCAGACGGAGAGTCGCCCGCTGCGCCATCGCGCTCTTGTTCGAGATCACGACGCTGTGCTGGCCGGTGGCGCTGGTGTACGCCTGCGCGTAAAGCGCCGGAATCTGCCCGATACCGGTAGCCAGCACGGTCGCGCCGCCGGTCACGGCCGTCGAATCCACCTTCGTCGCGTTCCGTAGAACGCCGTTGAGGACCGCCAGGCCCAGCGGCTGGGCCACCAGGTAATAGCCGAAGTTCAGAGTGAGCGTATTGATCGTGGTTCCCTGGTTATAAGCGTTCTGCGCGTCGATGTAATGGGAATTGGCCGCGTTGACGCCGCGCGTACCCGTGAGCGCGTGCATTCCCACGTACAGCATGGATGGCACAGCCGACATCCGCATGACGTACTCGGCCGCGTAGATGGCGCCGTAGAGCGTGCCATCGGTCACCGAAGTGCCGGTACCCAGGCCGTCGTTCGAGGGCAGAAACTCCGAGATGAGAAACTTCGTTCCGGGCGGATTCAGAGGCGCGAGGTAGCCAGTCACATAGGCCGATGACTTCGACGCCAGCACGGCGTTCTCGTCGGCCATCCACTGACTGAAGTCGCCGGTGCTCTGCGGCGGATACTGGTGGTAGACCACCGCGTCCCAGTACTTATCGGAGTAGCCGGCGATTGACCGGTCCCAAGGCGGACTTGGATTGGTGCCGCCGGCGTCCATGAAATAGATCGCCACAACGGCGTTGGGATCCGCCGCCTTGATGGCATCGCGGTACGGCTTTACTTTGGCGACGTAGTCGGCGCCCGACTGGAAGAAACCGGTGTAGAAATAGGGCTCGTTGGCCAGTTCCCACACGGCGACCGGGATATGATTGGCCTTGGCGTACGCGGCCATTTGCCCGGCCGATTGAGGCGTATCGGTGAAAGCGTTGACCGAGACGATCAGTTCTGCGCCCAAAAAGTTCGCCCGGTTGGCCGCGTCGACAAAAGAACCGCCTCCTTTGCCGTTCACCCAGGGGACCGCCTCGGTGAGAAGCGCGGCGATATTGGTGCCCTGAAACTGGGCCGCCCAGGAAGGAACCATCAGGCCAGTCCGCCAGTTGAAGGCGTCGCTGAAGCTGCCGCTCGGATATCTCACCCAACCCGGTGAAAGTTGCGCGGCCACGTTGTTCAACCGGTAATCGAAGAACTCCGCCGGAAAAACAACCTCGTCGTTGAAGCCGCTGAAATTGGCGTTGAGCGGCGTGGTGTGGGTGGTATCGATATCGATGGTGGCAGTGACCTGCGCCAACGCGCTGAAACCAAGCAGCAGCCAGACGCTAAGTATCCGCATACTCTTAAATACGAAACACTGAGATTCGCGCAAAGTTGCCGGCCGCAACTACAGCTTGCATAGCGGTTCTATCAAGGCGATGCCAACGAATCGGAGTCTCCGTGCCGGCTTGGCCCTGTCACCGGTGATGCTGTCGGCGCGGCTGGCTGTCGGCCGCGCACCCACTTAAAGCACCCCGCCGCCCGCTGCTTCAACCTACGCCGGCCTCGACCAGATGAATGCAGCGCTGCCCACCACGCTCAAAGGGCGCGGTCGGCTTGTGGTCACCGTCACGGTGAATGGCCAGGCCACTAATATGGCGCAGTTGCTGTTTCAATGAGCGAATTCCATATCCCTCCTCTGACGAGGCGCATTCCGCACCAGTTGGATCACGGCAGCGCTCGGACCTCGTCAAGGGTCACGGAGCAGGAGTTTTCCCGGAAGTTCGGAGCGCTTGTCGCCAACCCATTTGCGTTCAGCGTGTTGCTGTTTGCCAAAAGTGGCATCGCGCGATGCGGCTCGATTGGCCCGGAAACCTCATTGACGTATTGAAATCCGGGCCCATTCTCCACCCGTGGCGAGGGGCCGAGTAGTTCAGCATGGCTGTGTGCGACCGGATGGGTGGAAAGCAAGTGTCTGCACTCCTGGGTGTTCCGCAGGCCCGCATGGAAGGGGCCAGGCGCATGAAAAAATGGGGGAAATCCCTGAGACAAATGGTCTTGACAAGGGGGTCCACTCTGACACATAGTGCTTGAGATGGCCTCGGGAATTGGTCCGAAACACGAAAGTAAACCGGCGCGGGGGTGCCCTGTGGCTGCCACTGCGCTTTCGGGACAGGAGGCAAAACTCGTGACCCAACGGCAGTGCATTTCACGCATGTGTGGTTGGGAGTAATGGCCGTTCAGGAGGCCAATGTAGTGCGCAGCGCATTGGCCGCCGGGGAAGCCCGGCGAAACTACTCATTTTGTTCGAAACGCAATCAAAGGCTCAACTAATACGGAGCCTTTCGAGGAGGATCCATGAAGAAGCGCAGTTTCAGGCTGGCTTTGGAGGTGACTTGCCTGATGGTTCTGACCACACTTGCATTGTCCGCCGGCGTGATCACCATTCCGCAGTCGGCCCTGATACCCTCAACCCAGTATTACACCGATATGATTGGTGGAGGCATCGGAAGCCCGCTGATAATGACCGGCGGAGGGAACGCCGCCAACGTCGGCTCCTCTGCCAACGACGACGGATTCAGCGGTCCGATCGCCCTCGGTTTCAACCTCACGTTCTTTGGCTCCACTTACACGGAGTTCTGGGCAAACAACAATGGCAATATCAGCTTCAACGGCGGCATCTCTGATTTCACGCCAACTGGCCCACAGGGCGCTTCACAGCCGATCATCAGCGCGTTCTTTGCCGACGTCGACACGCGCAACGCCGCGAGCGGCCTGATGTATTTGCGCACCGACATCCCGAACGAAATCATCGTCACTTGGGACGGTGTCGGCTACTATGGCGAGCACGCCGATAAGCTCGACAGCTTCCAACTGGTTTTGCGTGGTCCGAATTACGTTATTCCGACCGGCGAAGGCCAGATCGGTTTCTTTTGGAAGTCGATGGGATGGGAAACCGGAGACGCCAGCGGCGGCAGCGGTGGCTTCGGCGGTACTCCCGCCGCTGTCGGATTCGGTGACGGCTTATCAAATGGCGAGATTCTGCAAGGATCGACCGTCGCCGGAATCTCGGGTATAGTCAACGACCATGAAATTTGGTTCGACGTCAACGAGGGAGGTATTCCGGTTCCGGTGGGGACTCCCGAGCCCGGCACTTTAGGCATTGTGCTTGCTGGGCTTGGTGGGCTGTTGCTGGTTCGCCGTCGCAAGGCGTAGTTGAACTGAAGGAGCGAGTTTTGGAACTCGGTGCGCTGTTCGGAATGACCCCTACGGAGGCAGGCCTTCCCGGCTTGGCGCGACGGCGTTCGACAATCACTCTGGTACCAACACCAACATTGTTGGCGCTCCGATCACGCACGGTCGACTGTGTGGGTTTGAGGTTCTGCGGCTGCCCTGGTTAGCATCTGACCGGTCCCTAAGGCGGTCTGGCCCGCGCTGCCCCCGGGTTGCGTGGGCCTTCTGGCCGAGCTTCTTGGGATGCCCGTCTTAGGGCCTCAGGCCGCGGCGGTGGTGCCTCGTTTGTTCGACACTGAAAGCACTTGAACGGAGGATAGGGCTCCGCAGTGATGCGACCCGAGCGCCGACTCAAGGGCCGGATTGGCAGGGGCGGGTTTCCATAGCCGCCCCCAAAACTCAACGCCAAGACCAAGTCGGGCGTTAGCTGATTGCGGGCAAGAAATGTAGGAGTTCCCCCAGAATCTCTCAACCCTCCCAGACCAGGGTGAGTTCCAGTTGCAGGCTGGCGGGCGGTGTTGCCGGCGGACTGAACTTGGCCTGAGAGAGAATTGTTCGGATTGTCGATATCGATGCTGGCAAGTAACCTGCGCCAGCGCGCTGAAACCAAGCAGGAGCCAGACGCTAAGTACCCGCATACTCTCAAATACGAAACCCTCGGGCTTGCACGAAGTTGCAAACCGCAACTACAGCTTGCGTCGCGGTTTTATTAAAGTAATGCAGCCGAATCGGTTTCTCCGCGCCGGCCTGGCCCTGTTGCCGGTGATCCTGGCGGCGCTCATGGTCGCGGGCCGCGCACCCACTCAAAACGTCCCGCCGCCCGCCGCTCCGCCGGGCCTCGAAAAGATCCAGCATTTCGTCTTCATCATGCAGGAGAATCGTAGCTTCGACCACTACTTCGGGACCTATCCCGGCGCTGAAGGCCTACCTCCCGGTGTTTGCGTTCCCGGCGCGGCCGGCGGGCCGTGCGTCGCACCCTCCCACGATGCCGGCCTGGTCAACCAGGGCGGAGCGCACAATTGGGTCAACGCGCTCAACTGCATCGACGGCGGACTGATGGACGGTTTCATCGCCGGCTCGACCGAGAAGCCCGGGGATGTGATGGAATGGCACGATTCCCGTGAGATTCCCAACTACTGGAACTATGCGCGCCTGTACGTGCTTCAGGACCGGCTCTTTGAATCCATCACTTCCTACAGCCTGCCGGCCCACCTGTATATGCTGGCGGCGCAGAGCGGCGGATACATCGGCACCGGCCAGACCAAGCCGGAGTCCTTCGCGTTTGCCGAAATTACAAAGCTTCTGACCAGCGGCAAGATCAATTGGAAGTATTACGTTAACCGCGGCAAGACCGCGGGGGCCGCCGATGGCGGGGCGGCCGACGTGGATTCGGACGAAACCACCTATACCTTCTGGAATCCCCTGCCTGCATTTCCAGCGGTCAAGAACGACCCCACTCAGTTCAGCCGCCTCACCGACGCCACCCAGTTCTATACCGACGCGCAGAACGGCGCACTGCCGCAGGTGAGCTGGATCATTCCCAACAGCACCTTGAGCGAACACCCGCCCGCCAGCGTCGCCGCGGGTATGAACTACGTCACCGGCCTGGTGAATGCGGTCATGAATTCCCCGCAGTGGAACTCCACCGCGATCCTGATTGCGTGGGACGATTGGGGCGGATTCTACGATCACGTGGACCCACCCACAGTGGACAAATACGGGTTGGGAATTCGAGTTCCCGGCCTGGTCATCGGCCCCTACGCCAGGCAGGGCTACGTCGATCACAAGACTTACTCCTTCGAATCCTGGCTCAGGCTCATCGAGGAGCGATTCGGCGTGAATCCAATGACGGGCCGTGACAACACCGCCAATGACATGACCGATGCCTTCGATTTCACCCAGCAGCCGCGCTCGCCGGTGCTGATGAACCCTAGCGGGTCGCCGTATCCGCTGACTCTTCAGAGTGTGGCACACCTCACGGGAATACTAGCTGCCACCAATTCCGCATACGGCACTTACTCGCTGGCGCCGGAAACCATCGCATCGCTGTATGGCTCCAATCTGGCGGCAGCGCCGCTGTTGGCGCAATCGCAACCGCTGCCTACCAGTCTCGGAGGGGTCACCGTCACCGTGAAAGACGCTAATGGCGGCGTGTTTGCCGCGCCGCTCTTTTACGTCTCGCCGAGTCAGGTGAACTGGCTCGTCCCCAAGGGCGTTGCCACCGGGGTAGCGACTATCACGCTGACCAACGGAGGTGCGACATTTACAGGCACGGCCTCAATCACATCCACGGCGCCGGGCCTGTATACCGCAACACAGACCGGGCAGGGGCCGGCCGCGGCCCAAGTGACCAACGGCCCAACCTACATAAACACCTCTCAATGCAACTCCGCCGGCAATTGCACCCTGATTCCGATCAATGTAACAACGCAACCTTACCTGATCCTTTACGGGACTGGACTCCGCGGCGCTGCCCAGGCAAATGTCAGCGTCAAGATCGGAAACATCGATGCCCCTGTGACGTATGCCGGCGCACAGGGCACCTACGCCGGCCTCGACCAGGTGAATGTGACACTGCCCGCCACGCTCAAAGGCCGCGGCCAGCAGGTGGTGACTGTGACGGTGAATGGCCAGGCCACGAACATGGCGCAGTTGCTGTTTCAATAGCGCGCTCCCGTTCGCTGCCCACCCCGCCTCTGGCATAATGAGACCGGAGGCACGAACCGTGGCCAAGCACACCCTGCCCGCTCCCATTTCTCTCGAGAATGAGAAAAATCCCTGGATCGCCGCCGAGACGCGGTTCGACGAGGCCGCCATGCGGCTCAAGCTGGACGACGGCATGCGCAAGGTGCTGCGCTCGGCCGCCAAGGAGCTCACCGTCCACATTCCGGTTCTGCTCGACGACGGCCGCATCGAGGTCTTCACCGGCTATCGCGTGCAACATTCCCTGGCGCGCGGGCCGGCCAAAGGCGGCATCCGCTTCGCGCCCGACGTGACCCTGGACGAGGTCCGCGCGCTGGCCTCCTGGATGACCTGGAAGTGCGCCGTGGTAAACATCCCGTTCGGCGGAGGAAAGGGCGGCGTCATCTGCGATCCCAACGTGCTTTCCGACGCCGAACTGGAGAAGCTCACGCGCCGTTACACGGCCGAGATCATCGACTTCATCGGACCGGAGCGCGATGTTCCCGCGCCGGACGTCAACACCAACGAGAAGGTGATGGCGTGGATCATGGACACCTACTCGATGCACGCCCGCCACACGGTCACGGCCGTGGTGACGGGCAAGCCGATGGCGCTGGGAGGATCGCGCGGCCGGCCGGAGGCCACCGGGCGCGGCTGCATGATCGTCATCCTGAAGGCGCTGAAGCTGCTCGGCCTCAAGCCGGGAGATTCGCGCGTGGTCATTCAGGGCTTCGGCAACGTGGGAGGCATGGCGGCCAAGCTCATGAGCGCCATCGGATTCAAGATCGTGTGCGTCATCGAATACGACGGCGCGGTCTATAATCCCAAGGGTCTGGACATCGCCGCGCTTCACAAACACCGCCAGGAAACCGGCTCCATCATCGGCTTTGCGGGCGGCGAAGAAATCGACAAGGACGAAGCCTTGTTCTTGGAGTGCGAGGTGCTGCTTCCCGCCGCCACGGAGAACGTGATCCATTCGGGGAACGCGGAAAGAATCCGGTGCCAGATCCTGTGCGAGGGCGCCAACGGCCCCACTACTCCGCTGGCCGACGAGGTT
>Ga0265316_10006633_pt1 | contig 11024 bp, 10 predicted proteins | sample 4522metaG_FD_202092 | JGI IMG/M metagenome (GOLD analysis project Ga0265316, IMG submission 202092) | Rhizosphere microbial communities from Carex aquatilis grown in University of Washington, Seatle, WA, United States - 4-5-22 metaG | ecosystem: Host-associated > Plants > Roots > Rhizosphere >...
TAATCAATCCAATAAAAATCCCGCCGCCAGAAATAATCCCTAATTCAGAAACGCCCGAATAATCAGTTGGAATAAAGGCTAAAAAACCCAGTGCTGTCGTTAGCGCACACAAAAATAATGATGAACCCACGCCTTTCATGCTGTGATGAATGGCATCGATGTTTGAGTAACCACGCGCTTTACGTTCGCGGTAATACAAACAAATATGCACCGCATAATCCACACCTAAACCAATATACAAACTGGCAAAGGCAATCGAAATCACGTTTAAATGTCCAACCGTAATCGCTGCAAAACCGGCTGTTAAAATTAGTCCCATGATTAACACAATATAAGTAATCACGAGCAAACGTAGCGAATGAAAACCGACCCATTGCACCACAAACACTAAAATTAACGACGCAATCCCCGCCCATTCTGCGCCGTTACTGACACTTTCGAGTTCTTCATGTTCTAAAGCTGCCTCGCCAGTAATACGAACACGCACGGCGGCATTTTCTTGCATGATTTTTTGTGCGGCTTCACGCGCGGCGGCTTGTGATTCATCGGCGGGTAACATTTCATCAAAATGCAATTTCGGTTTTGCCACTACTAACACGCGATTGGCATCTTGAGACAGTTTGTTATTGGCTAGTAAATTTTGCCACGACAACGCTGAGGATTTGTCATCCAATTGCGCGTTAATTGTATTGTCTACGGCGAGCAATAACGGATTTAAATCCATTGGCAAGGCGTTTTGTTTTTCGTTTAAGGCTTGCTCAATGATGTCAAACAACCCATTGAGCGAATAATTTTGCGCCAAATGACCAATAAACGGTTGTGCGTCCGTGAGTTGTTTCGCAACGGTTTCTAAATCTGACGGTTCTAAATACAACAATGCTTGCTGACGAAAAAAAGCGTTATCGGTTGGAATATAAACCGAATCGAAACGCTCCGTTTGAGCGCGAATTAAATCCACTAATTTTGTCGCACTTTGCGTGGCTTCTTCGGGCGAATTGGCATCGACAACAAAGAGCGTGGTATACGCATCTTGTGGAAAAGCCGCATCAATACGCCGTTGATTTTGTTGAAAAGGCAAATCCGGCGAGAGCATTTCTGCGGTATTGGTGTTGACCGCTAAATGTTCATAAACGTAATAACTCGTTCCCGCGCAAAGTAATACAGCGAATAAAACGATAAACCAAGGAAAATGAACAATTTGCTGTTCGCACCAAAGGCTTAGGCGCGAGGAAAAACGAGTGGTGTGAGTCATTAAAATAACGTGCAATCAAAGTGAAGAAAGACAGCCCGCGATTATATCAGGCAGACGCAGATTTAAAGGCAATGACTTGAGGTAATTGTTTGGCGACGTTTGAAAGCGTGTTTTTCGCAAGTTGAAAATATTGCCCTAATTGAATCAAATGTGGAATTTCTTTAGGATTTAAAACAAGTGAAGTGAGGATTTTTGTGATTTCGACTTCGCCGTTTTCATTCAAGGCTTTTGAAACAGCGAGCGGTAAATCCATAGTTGCAGGGTCAGCAATGGCACGAATCGCTAAAAAGGGCAGGGCATAATGTTGGGCAACTTGAGCAATTGCGCCACTTTCCATATCTAAGGCAATCGCACCGGTTTTTGTATGCAAATCTTGTTTGGCTTGAGCCGTTGAAACGAGCGTATCGCTGGCAATCAATGCACCTTTGTATGCTGCAATATCTGAACTTAACACTTTTCTCGCGTGTTGATGCCACGCTGCATTGACGGGCGTTTCTAATCCATCGCTGCTGAGTAAACTGTCGGCTAAAATCAAATCACCCATTTTTAAATCCGGACTTAACGCCGCTGCACAGCCCCAACTCATCAATTGGGTCGCCCCTTTTGAAACCAACAATTCGGCGGCTTTCCGCGCATTTTCTGCACCCGCACCCGAATACATCAAAATAATATCGTCGGTAATAAAGATGAATTTACCTCGCCGCATGCCGCGTTCCCATAGTCCATTTGGCAAGGTTTTTAAGGTACTTAATTCTTCAGAAAGGGCAACGATAATTCCGGTAATCACTCTATTTCAACTCATTACGATAGCGAGCTAATGCCCACAAAGGGAAAAATTTATCGTAACCATGATATTTCAAATAGAACACTTTTGGAAAGCCTGGCGCGGTGAAACATTTGTCATTCCAAACCCCATCCGCTTGTTGAGCGCGTAAAATAAAATCAATGCCTGCTTTAACTTCAGGACTTTTACCTTCGCCCGCCGCACATAATGCCAATACGGCCCATGCGGTTTGAAATGCCGTGCTGAACTGATATTTGCCACTAAAACTGGTGTCGTGATAGCTGTGATTATCTTCACCCCAACCACCGTCCGCGCGTTGCACACTTTTCAACCATGTTGCGGCTTTGGTGTACATAGGGTCTGTTTTTGGCAAATTCGTTTGTTCTAACGCGAGTAACACTGACCAAGTGCCATAAATATAATTCGTTCCCCAGCGACCAAACCATGAACCATCGGCTTCTTGCTCAGTGCGTAAATACGCAATCGTGCGTTCTAATGCGTTGGCATATTCAGGATGATTTTTAGCCACTTTTGCCATCAACATCGCGCAACGCGCACTCACGTCCGAAGTCGGCGGGTCAAGCAATGCGCCATGATCGGCAAACGGAATTTCGTTCAAATAGTAGTAAGTATTATCAACATCAAACGCGCCATAACCGCCATTTTTCGACTGCATTTCGATAATCCAGCGCGTAGCTTGATGAATCGAATCGTCTAATTCAGCAGCATTTTCAGCTTCTGCCATCGCAAACGCCACAACCGCTGTGTCATCTACGTCAGGGTAATGCGGATTGTTGAATTGAAACGCCCAACCGCCCCCTTTAGAATTTGGACGTGTAATGCGCCAATCGCCTGGTTCGTCGAGTAATTGTTTGGATTTCAACCAATCATAAGCACGTTCTAAACTATCGCTAGTGACTTTAGTCGATTGTGCTTTTTGTACTTCTTGCAATGCTAACGCGCTTAAACCGGTGTCCCAAATTGGCGATAAACAGGGTTGGCAATAAGCATCTTTTTCATTGATGACGAGTAGTTTATCAATGGCTTTTCGTGCCGTAACAACTAATTCATGTTCTTTATCGTAACCGAGCAATAACAAGGCTTCATACGCATTCACCATAGCAGGGAAAATACCACCTAAACCGTCTTCACCATTCAAACGTTCAACAAACCAATCGTGTGCCTTTTTAATTGCTAACTCACGCGCTTTTTCAGGAATTAACGGATTCGTTACACGCCCTAATTTATCTAAACCTAAAAAGAATTTGTTTAACAACGTACGTTCAGGAAAATAATGTTGCTCTTCGTCAGGATGCGTAATGAATAATTCGAGAATACTGACGTTATTTGGATTTTTTGCTTTCGCGTGCAGCGTACACAAAATAAACAACGGAATCATCACGGTGCGTGACCAATACGACACCTTGTCGATATGGAATGGAAACCATTTTGGAAATAACATAATTTCCACTGGAATATACGGCACGCCACGCCATGGCAACTGTTCAAACGTTGCCAACGCAATGCGCGTAAAGACATTCGCTTTCGCTGCACCCCCTTGACTTAAAATCCATTCACGCAATTTTGCCATGTGTTGCGCGTCAATGCTGTCACCTGCCATTTTGAGCGCGTAGTAAACTTTAACGCTACAACTCAAATCACCTGCGCCATTAGTAAATAATGGATAACTGCCATCACCAGATTGACGTGAACGTAAATACACCGCAATTTTTGCTTGCAAAGAGTCATCCATTTCACCGAGGTAGTGCATCATCATGATGTATTCGGCAGGAATAGTGCAATCCGCTTCTAATTCAAATACCCAATAACCATCCGCGTGTTGCAAACTTAACAATTTGTTTTGCGCTTGCTCAATAGCGTTGTCTAAATTATAGGCTTTGGAATGAATCGGCGTTGCCGAACTGGTCGCAGGATGTGAAGCGTGGTCTTGAGATTCTTTAAACATGACAGTCATCCTTAAAAATCATTGTTGGTTTTGATAAGTCCAATCGGGCGTGGTTAATCCGCGACTGGCAACATTAAAAAGAGCGGTGAGTAAAAAATCACTGCGTACCGTTAAGTTCGTTGCGACAATGGTTGCTTTAACACTGTTGCGTGTGATTTTGGCTTGCTCAGAGCGATTAAATTTCAAATTGCTTTTAATTTTTCGTAACGTCAAAACTGCCATACCCAATGCCCACAAACAAAATTTACGAATTCCCGTTTCGTGTGCCGGAATAAGCAATGTGTAACGCAATGCATTATGTAAATGACCTTGCGCGATGCTGATTAAACGTTCTAAACCCACGCTAAATGCGACATCGTTGGTTTCAGGTGTTAACGTTTTTAAATCAAAACCGGTTTCAGTAAAAATATCCTGTGGCAACCAACACACGCCACGTTGCGCGTCATCCCAAATATCTTTCAAAATATTGGTCATTTGCAAGCCTTGCCCAAACGACACGGATAATTTCAACAATTCGGTTTCATGTTTAGCAATTTCGGGCGAGTAATGGCAAAACAATTTCGCCAACATTTCACCCACACAACCGGCAACGTAATAACAATATTTATCCATTTCAGCGAGCGTTGCTAAACCAGCGTGCAAATCTTGCGCTTGAAAAATTGGCATTCCCTTCGCCATCGTATCGACGCAATTTGCCAACGCTTCAACTTGCGTTGCTTCAAAACTGTGCGTAATTTGAATGACACGCGGTAAAACGTGAATCAACTGATGTTCAGCAGGAATTGTTTGCTCAGAAAGTAATGGCGCGAGTTCAAGCGCAAAAACTTCAGAATTTTCGCCCGTTTTTACAACATTGATAAATTCGGTACAAAAATAGCGTTTCTGTTCAGGCGAGAGCGACACTTCGTCTTCGATTGTATCCACGATACGGCACAATAAATAAGCGTTTGCGACCGCGCCAACTAAGGCTTTTGGCAGTTGCGGAATGGTCAATGCGAAAGTTCGAGAAACACCGTCAAGCAACACACCTTGAAATAAATCATCAGACAAGTCATGTAATGATTTTGAATCATCTAAAACGGTTTGAGTTTCGTGGGTCATATTTTGGCTATGAATTCGCAGAATTATGTTTAAGTAAAGTGGTTATATGCGCGTAATCATAGACTGTTTGTTGGGAATTTGCAAAGCAATGTTGTTTTGTTGTGAATGTACTAAAATGACTTTTTAAAAAAATTCATTCGCAGTAAAAACAGCAGCTTATTTCGATAAATTAAATTAGTACACGACATTTTTTTGCAAATGCTGGAGTCGCGCTCGAAAAAAGGGTATTCTAATCAAAAAGCGGGTAAGCGTATGAAAGCATTTGTATTTTTCGTAACGCACTGATTTTCAAGTCGGATTGCGTGTTGTTTTATAACGACAGCATTATTTATCATATATTTTGGAGAGCGTTATTTTATGGGTGTTCCGTTACGTCAACAATGGGCAGTGGGTAGTTATTTAATCAAACAAAAACTCAACGGCGCGAAAAAATACCCGCTAGTGTTGATGCTTGAACCGTTATTTAAGTGCAATTTAGAATGTGCCGGCTGTGGCAAAATCGACTACCCCGATGATATTTTAGATAAACGTTTATCGTTTGAAGAATGTATGCAAGCCGTCGATGAATGCGGCGCGCCGATGGTGTCTATTCCAGGTGGTGAACCTTTAATTCATAAGGAAATGCCAAAAATTGTCGAAGGTTTAATTGCGCGTAAAAAGTTTGTTTATTTATGCACCAACGCGCTATTACTTAAAAAACGTATTGATGATTACAAACCGTCGCCGTATTTAACTTTTTCAATCCATTTAGATGGATTGAAAGCGCGTCATGATGCGTCCGTTTGCCAAGAAGGTGTTTTCGACCGTGCGGTGGAAGCGATTAAATTGGCATTAGACAAAGGTTTCCGCGTCAATATCAATTGCACCCTTTTCCAAGGCGAAACCCCCGCTGAAGTGGCAGAGTTTTTAGATTATGTGACTGAACTCGGTGTTGAAGGGATTACCATCGCGCCAGGATTTAGTTACGAACACGCGCCCAAACAAGACGTTTTCATTCAAGGCAACGATGTAAAAGAATTGTTCCGTGGCATTTTTAAATTGGGTAAAAATCGCGGTTGGAAACTCAATCATTCGTCGCTGTATTTAGACTTTTTAGCGGGCAATCAAGGTTATAACTGTACGCCGTGGGGCAATCCAACCCGTAACGTTTTCGGTTGGCAAAAACCGTGTTATTTACTCGCCGATGAAGGTTATGCCGCCACATTTAACGAATTATTAGAAACGACACCGTGGGAAAAATACGGCAGCGCAGCAAATCCAAAATGTGCAAGTTGTATGGCGCATTGTGGCTATGAAGCGACCGCTGTTGAAGACATGCTAAAACATCCGCTTAAAGGACTTTGGACTTCTATTCGTGGCGTGAAAACAGAAGGCGCAATGGTTGCCTCACCAGCGGCAGAATCTGTATCGGTTTCAACCTTATCGGGTATTCCAGTACACGTCGAACACACAAAATAATTTTGTAGAGGAACGGTGATGCGATTAAAAAAATTAGCGGTGTTAGCTTTTGCGCTGAGTAGTTTGTTAGCAACATCTGCGTTCGCGCAAGAAGAAAGTACGTCAGCGCGACAAATTATTGATAAATTTCAAACTGAGTTAATTCAAGTCATGAAAGACGGCAAAAAACTTGGTTTTTCTGGACGCTATGACAAATTAGAACCCGCGATTTCAAATAGCCATGATTTGCCAAAAATTGCCCGAATTGTCGTTGGTAAAGAATGGGAAAAACTTACCGAAGAGCAACAAAAGAAATTAACCGATGTTTTTACGCGCTTGAGCGTTGCTTCTTACGCGCATAATTTCAAAGATTTTAGTGGCGAGGCGTTTGCGATTGATTCGGAAGAAGAAACAAAAATGGGCGGCGTTGTCATTCACTCTCACCTCACTGTTCCAGACGATAAACCGGTTAAGTTTGATTATATGCTCAAAGAAAAAGGGGCAAGTTGGCGCATTATTAACATTATTGCAAATGGCGTGAGCGATTTAGCGTTGAAGCGGTCAGAATATACGGCGATTTTGCAGCGTGAAGGTTTTGATGCGTTGATTGCAAAAATTAACGAAAAAATTGATAACTACGCCAAACAATAACAGGGAATTAGAATGAAGCGTAAGACAATAGCAGGAGTAGTTTGCAGTATGCTTTTTACCGCGAACGGGGTAGCACAAGACAAACAACATGTAGACCCGTATGAAAGTTTTAATCGCACAATGTACGATTTTAACGACAATGTTGACACATACGTTGCTTCGCCACTAGCGAATGGTTACAAATTTATCACGCCGCAATTTATGCAAACGGGTGTATTTAATTTTTTCAATAATTTGAAAAATTTTAATGTAGTGCTTAACGATTTGTTACAAGCAAAATTCTCTCAAAGTGCGTCAGATTTTGGACGTTTAACCTTGAATTCGACAGCCGGAGTAGGTGGCTTTTTAGACGTAGCAAAAGAAGTGGGCTTAGAACAAAACGATGAAGATTTTGACCAAACGCTTGCAGTTTGGGGCGTACCTCAAGGAGCATATTTAGTTTTGCCGCTCGTAGGCCCTATGACTATGCGTAGCGCACCGGCTTCGGCGTTTGATGTCGCGGCGAATCCTGCCACTTACGCTAGTATTCCCGCAAATTATGTTAGCGCACCGGTGCAGTTTATGTCTGCGCTAAATACGCGAGCAAATGCAGAAGGCGCGTTGAAATTTATTAACGAAGCGGCGATGGATAAATACGTTTTTACACGCGAATCATTTTTACAGTGGCGTAAAAATTTGGAAACGGATGGTAAAGTCAGTGCATCGATTGATGATGATTTAATGATGGATGAAAAAAGTTCAAATTCAAAATGGCGAGACGACAGCAAATTGTTTGAACTTACGTCACAGTCTTTTAGTGGTGTAGCGCAACAATTTGATGTAACAGCGCAGCGTTTTGAACAAGCAACTCGAAAAGTTGAACAGTTGAAAAATCGTTAAATTTACACAATATCCGACTTCAAGGCGATGATTTGAAAGCATGAAATAACGCTTGTAAAATTTAGAGAATGAAATATTAACAAAACTCAATATCAATTTGTATCGCACCAAATTATGCTTTCACAAGTGCGTTAGCTTGTATAATCCACATTTAATTATTTTAAAACCCAATTTAGAAAGAGTAATCAGAGACTGTTATGGCATTGTATTGTGGAATTGTAGGCTTACCCAACGTTGGAAAATCAACTTTATTTAACGCACTCACCAAAGCGAAAATTGCAGCAGAAAATTATCCGTTCTGCACTATTGACCCGAATGTAGGAGTCGTTCCGGTACCCGATAAACGGCTCGATGCGCTTTCAATTATTGTAAAGCCAGAACGTGTATTGCCGACAACGATTGAATTTGTGGATATTGCTGGATTAGTTGCGGGCGCATCCAAAGGTGAAGGCTTGGGTAATAAATTTTTAGCTAATATTCGTGAAAATGATGCCATTGCACATGTAGTGCGTTGTTTTCAAGACGATAATGTTGTGCATGTTGCCGGAAAAATCGATCCCCTTTCAGATATTGAAGTTATTAACACAGAGTTGGCGTTAGCAGACATGGCTTCGGTGGAAAAAGCCTTAGTTAAATCTGCTAAAATTGCTCGAACCGGCAATAAAGAAGAACAAATTAGAAAAGAAGTGTTAGAGCGTATTTTCGCGCAATTAGATGCGGGTGAACCTGCGCGAATGTTGGGTTTAGATGATGATGAAAAAGCATTAGTAAAAGATTTATGTTTAATCACCTTAAAACCGACAATGTACATTGCTAACGTGCAAGACGACGGTTTTGAAAATAATCCGTTACTTGATAAAGTTCGTGCATTTGCAGAAAAAGAAGGTGCGCGAGTTGTCCCTATTTGCGCGGCAATTGAAGCCGAAATTGCACAATTAGACGATGACGAAAAGAAAGAATTTTTAGACGATTTAGGTATGCAAGAAGCCGGATTAGACCGTGTGGTACGAGCAGGTTATGAATTGCTTCAATTAGCAACGTATTTTACGGCGGGTGTAAAAGAAGTTCGGGCATGGACAATTCCTGTTGGCGCAACAGCACCACAAGCCGCTGGTGTGATTCACAGTGATTTTGAACGTGGTTTTATTCGCGCCGAAGTAATTTCGTATGAAGATTTCATCACTTACAAAGGCGAGCAAGGTGCAAAAGATGCGGGTAAATGGCGGTTAGAGGGTAAAGATTATGTAGTAAAAGATGGTGATGTTGTGCATTTTAGGTTCAATGTTTGACAAAATTAGTACAAATCTCTATAATTCGCGAATAGTTTCGGCGATGTAGCTCAGTTGGTTAGAGCGTGGGATTCATAACCCCAAGGTCGGTGGTTCGACCCCACCCATCGCCACCAGATAAATCAAAGGTTTACGACTAACATCGAAGCCTTTTTTTATGCCTGTTGAAAAAATGTCCCATTTTTGTCCCATTTCAAAATAAAACACCATAACAAACGGCAACACATGACAACAAAAAACCGCCTTTCGACGGTTTTAGTATTTGCAGTTGGAACGGTTCATTAAAGCTAACATTTGCTAAGGTTTAGAACTTGAGAAAACTTGAGATTTTGATTTTGAAATGAAACACCAAAATCAACGCTGCAATTTCAGTCGAAAGCATGACTTTTGGATTTACGACAAATTCCTGTTCTGGTGAGGTTGTAAAATTCGGGTCTTGAGAATGTGCGCTCACAAAATCTAAAATCTGCATTGCTTCTGCCTCGACAACATCATCAACCGGAAACATCTCGACCTGCGTTTCGACGATTTCCTTTTTCGGCATGTCTAGTGGAATCCATTGTTGAGTATCTGCTGTATTGCAACGCGCCTGCCTCAATTTACCGTTCATCATGCGTTCGCGATGGCATTTACCTTGTGACAAAACCAGTCCAACCCCGCGCCAAATATGAAATATGTTGTGACATTATTTGCGACATATTTGATTGCCACACCCGCCTGTACCACCAACGCTATGATTTAGCTGTGGCAAAGTGTGGCAATGCAACATCTCTCAAACCAATGTTTGATTGCGACCATCTTGACCATTGATTTTCTGCAAACCCCAAATCCAAATACAACTCACGCGCGGAAACAGAATTAACCTCTTGGTCGCCAATTTTAGTAACGACGCGCTCGTTTACCTTGCTCGTTGTTTTCCACCATTGATAATTCTTTTGCCATATCGATTGATATGAAATACTCGATAGCAGTCTGAAATCCTTTATTTTCGGGCTTCTCATTTGTGGGTAGCGCAATCCATTCGGAATTTTCGGCAAACTTATACATTTCAATTCGACGCTTAATCCAATCTGTGAATTTTGTTGCAACACCCAACTTTGCATGAAGCTCACGCGCACTAACTAACTGCATTATTGATTGCAACCCATGCGGTAAAGTGCGGTAATTTATGTTGCAATGCCCACGCAACAACGCGCACCTGCCTTTTGTGGTTGCAATGGTGCGGTAATTATTCGGTAAATTAAGCCTTATTTTTCTCTTTGATAATCTGATAAACCAACGATTGGGTAACGCCATACTTCACCGCAATCTGATTGATACGCATGCCATTTTTGTAATCGCTCAAAATATCAGCATGCAATTTCTTGGATTTCTCGGCGTACCGTTTCGAAAAGTAAACATTGATACCCGCCCATGATGCCGCCAGCTCATTGATAATTTTCTCTGCTGTCAAGGGTTCGATTTCATTCGCCACCATAATTTCGCGCATGTCCGCAAGTAAATCCGATGCCATTGCTTTTCCTTCGTTAATGAGTTTGCTCTCGTAATTTCTTGGAATTACGCGCCAAAATGCAATTTTAAGGACGCAATTCCATCGGCACTTCGTAACCATTTGCTTGTAGCCATGCTTTGCGCTCGTTCCACTTGTGATATGCCCACCCAATT
>Ga0265316_10006635_pt1 | contig 11022 bp, 8 predicted proteins | sample 4522metaG_FD_202092 | JGI IMG/M metagenome (GOLD analysis project Ga0265316, IMG submission 202092) | Rhizosphere microbial communities from Carex aquatilis grown in University of Washington, Seatle, WA, United States - 4-5-22 metaG | ecosystem: Host-associated > Plants > Roots > Rhizosphere >...
TTCGACGGCTATGCCGCCAACCCGGATTACGCCCTCGAAACGCTGGCGGCGGCGCACCAGGCCGGCGCGGACGTGCTGTGCCTGTGCGACACCAACGGCGGCATGCTCACGGGGCGGCTGGCGGAGATCGTGGCCCAGGTGCGCCAGCGGTTCGATGGCGTCATCGGCATCCACACACACAACGATTCGGACATGGCGGTGGCCAACACCATCGCCGCGGTGGATGCGGGCGCCACCCACGTGCAGGGCTGCTTGAACGGCTACGGCGAGCGCTGCGGCAACGCCAATCTGGCCTCCGTCATCGCCAACCTCGAGATCAAGCTGGGACATGCCACCGTGGGGCCGGAGAAACTGGCCAGCCTTTCCGCGGTGTGCCGGTTCATCGCGGAGCTCGCCAACCTGCCGCTGCGCAACGATCAGCCGTTCGTTGGGCGGAGCGCGTTTGCCCACAAGGGCGGCGTGCATGTGAGCGCGGTCTTGAAGGATTCCGCGACTTACGAGCACGTCCCTCCGGAGACGGTGGGCAACCAGCAGCGCGTGCTGGTCAGCGATCTGTCGGGCCGGGGCAATATTCTCTACAAGCTGAAGCAGCTTGGCTTGGCGGACCGCCTGAACGAAGAGGCGCGCGGCAAGTTGCTCGAGCGCATCAAGCAGATGGAACACGAAGGCTACGAGCTGGAGGCCGCCGAAGGCACGTTCGAGCTGCTGGCGCGCGAGGCGTTGCACCCGGAGCTGCGATTCTTTGAAGTGGAGAGCTACGACGTGGCTACGCGCGCCTTCGGTGCGGGGGATTCCCGCACCACCGCCGCCGTCACCCTGCTCGTGCGCGACGAAGTATTATCCGAGACCGCCATGGGGCACGGGCCGTTTAACGCCCTGCACCTGTGCCTGCGAAAGTGTCTGGCCAAGCTGTATCCACAGATCGCGGAGGTGCACCTCAAGGATTACAAGGTGCGGGTGCTCGATTCGTATAAGGGCACGGCGGCCAACGTGCGTGTGCTCATCGAGTGGAGCGATCATCAGAAGAGTTGGTCCACCGTGGGCGTGTCGGACAATGTCATCGAGGCCAGTTGGAAGGCGCTGGTGGACGCCATCCGGCTGGAGCTGATGCGGCTGACGGACTTGGCGGAGATCAAGTTCGAATGAGCCGGCGGATTCGGGGATCGCGATGCCGTTTCACTTTCGCGGGTCGAAGCGCACTTCGACTTCGGTTTTCACTTTGACGGGGTGGCCGCCCTGGACCGTGGGCTGATAACGAAACTTAGACCAGGGCACAGTCTCGCAAAGTTGCGCGGTGCTTTCCAGTTCGGAGATTTTCCCTTTCGGGTCGATGACCACTTTGCAGCGAACCGTTCCCCCCTCGGGCTCCCAAAGGGGTGCGGTTTGAATGGGCGAACCCTCAACCAGAAGAGCGCGTTGTTTATCCGCCGCAACAGAGACTTCGGGGATGTTCTTTTCCTCCACCGCGGCGTCTTTCTTCGGTTCCGCGGAAGCGCTGCCGCTCTCCGATGTAACGGGCCGTATCCGCGTAACCAGGAATACGGGCCTGGCGGGATGCCGTTTCACCGTGGCGCGCAAAATTGCGGCCTGCGAGTCGATGGCATCGAAGGGCAGACCGCTCCAGGCCATCGTGACGACGCGCTCGCAGCTTGTTTGGAGCGGATAGCCGTTCTTGCCCTGGTCGGGATCGCCAATCTCGTCAATGGCCTTTTGCGCGTAGACGCCCTCGGCAATGTACTCGTCCCCGTGGACTACGTCAGCGGCCGTCCTCAAGAACAGGCGGTAGCGATTCGCGCCTTCCCATAGGTACACCGAAGGTCCACCCGCGTTCAGAGCGGCATCGCTCGCCCCGCCCGATTCCGTCAGAACCTGGGCCTTTCCCTGGATTTTGTCCAGCGCGGTCTCGGCTTTCTTGGATACATCGGCTGATGGCTTGCTGGAGCAGCCAGCCAATGCGGCAAGCGTAAGTACGAGAAAACAGAAGATGCGTGCGTTGCGGTTCATCCGTCATGCCCTCGCTTTCGAGACGTTCTCGTCCGAATCTGAAGGTATCACAGGGCAGGATCGCTTACAACGGTACGCAGTCTGCAAGCGGCCGTGGCCCTGAAGTGGTGGTGCGGCTAACCGGCAAGGCGGCGCCGTGGCGAGCGCGCAACTACAGTCAGTTTTCAATGGGGACTTTGTCGGCGTTGTCCACGATCAGCAATGTTCGATCGGTGGTGGGAAGTTCCACGAGCGAGCCTGACATGGGACAATGGTCATGATGCGGGCTACAGTGGAACTTCCGGAGGCGGTCCTCCGGCAAATCGAGATGCTTGCCGGACGAGAAGGCGCCACGCCCGGCGATCTGATTCGGCGAATTGTCGAGGATCATGTGGCACGTTGCCAGCCGTCCGTCGAGCGCCGCTTCAGCGTATCTCTGCCCCTGATCCCCGCCTCCGAAACCGGACCGATCCGGCCCATCGCGGGCAAGGATGTGGACGTATTACTCTCGGATGATCATCTCCCTGCCTGATGTCAATGTATGGATCGCGCTAGCCGCTGAGGGGCACGTTCACCACGTAGCGGCGCGGGACTGGTTCGCCGCACAACCGGCTGCTTCCGTCGCCTTTTGCCGGATAACCCAAATGGGCCTGCCTCGTCTGTTGACGAATTCCAGTGTAATGGGACGAGGCCCGAGGACTATCGTCCAGGCATGGGATACCTTCGCGCAGTTGCGCTCCGATCGGAGGTCGGTCTTCGCAATTGAGCCGAACGGCGTCGAGTCCGCTTGGCGCCAACTCATGACCCAGGCTGGCGTCGGACCGAGTTCCTGGACGGATGCCTACTTGTGCGCTTTTGCAGAAGCACACTCGTACGGGCTGGTCACGTTTGACACTGGGTTCCAGCGGTGGCCCGCCCTCAAACTGACGCTTCTTTCGTCCGCGTAGGGCTTGGCCGGCCGCCTACCCTCCGTACTCCGGCGGCGTCAGCAGCGTCAGGGCGTCGGGCACGATGCGGATCTCGGCCGGCAAGCGGCCCGCGAACTCGCCGTCGATTTGCACATAGACACGGCGATTCTGGGGGTCGGATAGCGTCACCCGATCGGCCCTGAGCACCGTCACGCCTTTCATCGCACTCAGGCGGTCCAGCATCATCCCGGCGAAATGCTTCACATAACGCGCCATGTGACGGCCCTCGAAGAGCACCACCTCGAAGCGGTCGTCGAACAGGCGCACACTGCGCGCGATCTGGAAATCGCCGCCGTAGTTCCGCACTTTGCTCACCAGCGCGAACGAGCACCGGCGCTTTTCGCCCGCGATATCCACGTCGAATTCCTCCAGGCGGCGGCCCATCAGCTTCATGCCGGCCACCCAGTAGGCGAACTTGCCGGTCCGCGATTTGAGCCCTCCGTCCACGTGGTGCACCACGTAGGCGTCGAAACCGATCCCGGCCATCAGCAGGAAATGCCGCGAAACGCGGCCGTCATCGCACGTCAGATGGCCCACGGAAATACGCCGCGGGCGGCACTCCTCCAGGCGCCCGGCGGCGCGCTCGATCTTGGTACCGAGTCCCGTCTCGTTGGCCAGCACGTTGGCGGTGCCGCCTGGCAGAAAGGCCAGAGGCACGCCGGAATGCAGCATACCTTCGGCCGCTTCATTGATGGTGCCGTCGCCGCCGGCGGCCACGATCAGATCGGCGCCGCGGCCGATGTGCTCGCGCGCAATGCCGCCCGCGGTTCCCCGGCCCCTGGTGGGGACCACGGTCAGGTTGTGGCCCTTGTCCCGGAGGATTCCGGCAACGCGCCTCACTAGCGAGTCCCCGTTCCGTCCGAACTTGCCCGCATAAGAATTGTAAATTAGGACGGTGTTCTTGAAAATGGTTATGGCGTGTTCTCCGGGTCCTGGTTAGATTATAGATGAGAGGCCCATGAAAGATCCCGCGAGCGAAATCGAAAAGCTCCGCGACGAACTGCGCCGCCACGAGCGTTTGTACTATGTGCTCGACCAGCCCGAGATCACGGACGCCGAATACGACGCGCTCATGCGCCAGCTCCGGGGCCTGGAAGCGCGGCACCCGGAGCTGGCGACTCCCGATTCTCCCACCGAACGGGTGGGCGGCAAGCCGCGGGAGGGCTTCGTCAAGGTCCAGCACAGCTCCGCCATGCTGAGCCTCGATAATGCCCTGAACGAAGGCGAACTGCGCGATTTCGACCGCCGCGTGCGCGAACTGCTGGGCGGCGCGGAGTACCGCTACGTGAGCGAGCTGAAACTGGACGGGCTTTCCATGGCGGCCCACTATCGCCAGGGCCGGCTGGTGCAGGCGGTGACGCGCGGCGACGGCTCGGTGGGCGAGGACGTCACCGAAAATGCGCGCACCATCCGCTCTCTCCCTCTGCGCGTCGAAACCCAGCTCGGCGCTTTCGAAGTGCGCGGCGAGACGGTCATGAACCGGCGCGCGTTCGAACGGCTGAACGCGGAGCGCGACGAGCACGGGCTTTCCCGCTTCGCCAACCCGCGCAACGCCGCGGCTGGATCGCTGCGCGTCCTGGAGCCCCAGATCACCGCCTCGCGCCGCCTGGATTATTACACCTACTTCCTGCTGGCGGATGGGCAGCCCGCATTCGAGAACCATTGGACCTCGCTCCAAGAACTGTCTCGCATGGGATTCAAGGTGAACCCGCACCGCCAGCTCTGCCAGGGTGTGGAAGAAGTGCTGGCGTTCTGCGCCGAATGGGAGGCGCGGCGCGAGGAATTGCCGTACGAAATCGACGGCGTAGTGGTCAAGGTGGATTCCGTCGAGCAGCAGCGGCTGCTCGGATTCACCGCCAAGTCGCCGCGCTGGGCCATCGCGTATAAGTACCCCGCGCGGCAAGCGGTCACCACCGTCGAGGGCATCGAGGTTCAGGTGGGCCGCACCGGCGCCCTGACCCCGGTGGCACACCTGAAGCCGGTGGAGGTGGGTGGCGTGACCGTCTCGCGCGCTACGCTGCACAACGAGGACGAAATCGAGCGGCTGGGCCTCGAGATCGGCGACCAGGTGGTCATCGAGCGCTCGGGCGACGTAATCCCCAAAGTAGTGCGCGTTCACTCCCAGGGGCCGCACCGCAAGAAGTTCCGCATGCCCGCGGCATGCCCGGTCTGCGGCGGCAACGTGGTGCGCGAAGAGGGCGAGGCAGCCACCCGCTGCGTCAACACGGACTGCCCCGCGCGGCTGAAGGAATCGGTTCTGCACTTCGCCTCGCGCGGCGTCATGAATATCGACGGCGTGGGCGATGCCCTGGTGGATCAATTGGTGGACTGCGGGATGGTGAAGAGCGTGGCCGACCTTTACGATCTGAAGGCCGAAGACCTCGCCTTGCTGGAGCGCATGGGCGCGAAGTCCGCCGGGAATGTGGTCCGCAACATCGAGAACTCGAAGAAGAATCCGCTGCCGCGCGTGCTGGCCGCGCTTGGCATCCGCTTCGTGGGGGAGCGCACGGCGGTGTTTTTGGCGGAGGCGTTCGGCGGCATGGACCGCATCGCCGCGGCCAGTCTCGAGGAGTTGCAGCAGGCCGAGGAAGTGGGGCCCAAGGTGGCCCTCAGCATCTCCCGGTTCTTCTCCGAGCCTCGCAACCGCGAACTGGTCGAGCGCCTGCGTGCCGCCGGGCTTCAGTTCACCGGCGTATCGGCGCGGCCCAAGGGCGGGCCGCTCCAGGGTCTCACGTTCGTGCTGACCGGCACGCTTCCCCTTTTGAGCCGCGACGAGGCCAAGCGGCTGATCGAATCCGCGGGCGGAAAAGTGAGCGCTTCGGTGAGTGCAAGGACCAGCTTTGTCGTGGCTGGCGAGGACCCTGGTTCCAAGCTCGTCAAGGCGCGGGAACTCGGGGTCGCGGTGCTCGACGAAGGTCAACTGCGCGAACTGATCGAAAAAGAAAAAGGGGACAGACGCATTTAATTAAATGCGTCTGTCCCCTTTTCCTACTGCTCCCGTTCGAGCTTCTGGATGTGTTTGAGACTGCTCCTGATCTCGTCGGTGGCGTCTGAAATCTGGTTGGTGTCGTAGATGACGCGCGGCGTCAGGAAGACGATCAGCTCGGTCCGGGCTTTACTGATGCTTTTCGAGCCGAACGCGGCTCCCAGTATGGGAATGCGGTGCAGAAAGGGTACGCCGCTGGAGCTCTTCGAGTAGGTTTCCTGTATGAAGCCGCCGATGGCCACCGTATCGCCGTCCTGCACCGTGAGCTGTGTGCTGAAAGACCGGTTCGAGAAGGACGGCGATTGAATGCCGTCCGAGGAAGGCGCTACCGGCGAGCTCACCTGCTGGTTAATCATCATGGTGACCACGCCGCTCGAATTGACGCGCGCGGTGATGGAAAGCGTAACCCCCGTGCTGACGTTGTTCACCGTGTTCGCGAACGGGCTCGTGCCCCCCGTGGTGACGCCGCTGACAACCGCCTGCGAGGTGAGCACGGGAACGGACTGACCCACGTTCATGGTGGCCGGAACGCTGTCGGTGGCGATGATACTGGGAGCGGATATGACGCGCGCGTTCGAGGTGGCCTCGCTGGTTTGCAGCACGCCCAGCAGCTCATGGCTGTGCAGGACCAGCGCCCCCACCGAGAGGCCCAAGCCGCCCGCGCCGGCGGTCGCATTCAGCACGCGCGAGACCGTACCCCCCGTGTCCTTCTGTTGCAGGTACGAAGTGACGCCGGCCGAGAACGCGCCGGTCAGGTCCACCTCGTAAATCTTGGCGTCGATCAGAACCTGGCGGGGCGGCACGTCGAGCTGCCGCAGTAGGGAGTTGATCTGCTCGTACTCTTGTGGCGTACCTTGAATCAGCAGGGTGTTATCGAAAGGATTGGGTATGACGTGCGGAATTCGGGCTGCCGGCGCACCCCCCTGATTATTTCCCAGGTAACTTCCGGTGAGGTCGGTGTTAGACCCTGACGCCGCCATCAAGTTGCCGCTGGGAACCCCACCGGTCATGGCCCCGCTATTCATTGCTGCGTTGAAATTCCCCGCGGTTGAGCCCATGACGCCGTAGCCACCGCCCCCGTAGCCACCGCCCATGCCGCCATAGCCACCGCCCATGCCGCCATAGCCACCGCCCATGCCGCCATAGCCACCGCCCATGCCGCCATAGCCGCCACCCATGCCGCCGTACCCGCCACCCATGCCGCCATAGCCGCCGCCCATGCCGCCACCGATGCCGCCACCCATGCCGCCGCCCATGCCATTGCTCATGGCTAGATTCATCAGCGCCGAGACGTTGCCGGTATACAGCGCCATGATGGCCATGGCCACGGTTTCCGCCCGGCCGTACTTCAAGCGGTAAACGTAGTTGTTGATCGCGCCGGCCGTGAGCTTGACGGGAATATCGAGCTTATCGATCCACTCCTTGACTTGGGGAAAGATTCCAGGGTTGGGCGCCACCGCGATGATCGTATTGATGCGATCCACCGGAAGAAACCTCACGGAGCTGCTCTTATCGGAGAACGAGTAGGCCTTGAAGACCGAATCGAGATCTTTCACCAGGTCGGATGGGCGGCTGTTGGCGACGTCGAAGAGACGCACCCGCTGGCCGGCGAAGGTGTCGCTATCGAACATGCCGATCAGCTCCATGGTGCGCTTCATGCTGCGGCTGTTGTCCTGGATCAGCAGCAGGTTGGCGGGATCGTAAGTCGACATCGAGGCGCCTTCGCCCAGAAATGGCTGGAGGAGCTTGGCCAGCTCCGCGACCGTGGCGTACTTGAGAAACACCAGGTTCAGGATCATGCGCTCGTCGTCGGGTAGGGTCTTGGGGTCGACGTCCGTCGTCGGTGGCAGCGGAAGCTGTGAAACCCTGTTGATCGGCACGATGCGGTACAGGTCGCCCACCTGCACGATGGTGGCGCCATTTACGCGCAGGATGGTCTCCAGCAGCGGCATCAGGTCCACCGCCTTCACTTCGCCGTAGGTGTAGATAGTCACCGATCCCCCGACGCCTTTATCGAGAATGTAGTTGATCTTCATCCGCCTGGCGAGGATGTCGATCATCTCGGTGAGAGACACGTTGGGAAGCATGAACCCGCCGTTCTCGGTGAGGCGCGCCGGCGGAGTGCCGCTGGAGGCGGCGGCTGTCGTGCCCGGCGCATTCGCCGGCTGCGGTGTGGCCTGTTGCTGCGCCTGCTGTGGCTGCTGCTGTGGCTGCTGCAGTTGCTGCTGCTGTTGCTGCTCTTCCGGTGACGGCTGGTAGACGCGCGGTGAGGCTTGGCCCGAAAGCACGGCCGCCGCGGCGCACATCGCCAGAATCAATCGAACATACGTTAAGGGGCGCATTTCGTTAGTCCTTGAGAACATTACCGTCCTACCGGGTCCCACCGGCACGCGTTGCCGAACGGCGTCCGGAGCGATACCTTCCGGTAGCCATCGACCACGGAATCGTCGGGCGTGCTGTCGTTCGGTTGACAAACCTTGTAGCCCCGGCCGGTATCTTCACCCGGACCGAGTGGCGTCTTGATGACCGGAAGCACCGGGGGCGGAGGTCCCGCGGGCGCCGGCGCGCTCGCGTCCGCAACCACCTGCCGCGTCGCGCGGTCGAGTATTTCGTCCACCGACTTGCGGATGATCTTGCCGTCCCATTCCAAAGCGATCTCTTGAGTACTGATGTCCACCAGCTTGAATGGGCCAATCGCCTCGCCGGGGTGGATTTCCATTTGCGGGGAGGAGGCGTTTACGCTGAGGATGGCGGCGGGACCGTCGCCGATATTCATCATGCCGTGATATACCGGCAGCGGCGGCATGGGCTTGGGCGGCGGCGGCGGCGCCACTTCGACCACCACCGTGGAGTTCCGCGACCGGTCGAAGAGCAGCTTTTGCGCAATCTCGGCATAGCCGGCGGAAAGCACCGCGGGCGCCGTGGCCAGCGGCGTGAACTGCGGCGCCGCGAGCGCGGTCGGTTTGCGGTTCAGAATGGCTGCTTCATGCGCCTTAGCCGCCAGCCACTGGCTGCGAAACTGGAAGCCGGCGTAGACCGCCACGGCTGCCAGTGCCACATCGAGGATCAGCAGTTTACGGTTCAAAACGCGGCCATGCCTTTCTTCTCTGGCACCAGCTTCTTGGGCACTACTCCCGACAGGTTGAGCCGCACCTGCACGTTCTTCTTTTTGTCGTTGCCGCCAGCGATTTGAATCTCATTGGTGGCCAGGATTTCAGGCTCGTTGGCCAGGGCTGCCAGAAAGTTCACAAACTGGTCGATCCCGCAGGTGAAGGTCACGGGAACGGAAACCTCGCCGTAATCGGTAGCCAGGGGCTTGGGAGCCGGAAACCCTTCGGCGCCTCGCGCATCGATTCCGTTGGCGGCGGCGACGGTGTGAATCACGTTGAGAAGCTGGGCTTGCGCTTGTGCCGCCGTATCGGCTTTGAGGATGCCCTTTTCGCGGGATTCCAGTTCGGCGGAGGCCTGCTTGAGCACCGCTTCCTTCCCGGGAACCGTGGCCGCGATCTGGCGCAATCGCTCCAGGCGATTTTCGGCCGCCGGGATGGATTCCGAAGGCGCCACCACCGGTATTGGCCGGTCCCCGTACACACCGAATCTCAGCACTGCGATCAGCAGCAGCGCGCCTAGCAGGACCAAGAGAAGACGCCGGTCGAGCGTTCCGACAGTCATCGGCTGCTCCTTCGGCCGGTGTGCATCTGGAACAGCTCGCCGGTGGCGCCGCGGTTGACCATGTCCAGCGCGGAATTCTCGAACAGGGGCGAGGCATCGAGGATTTTCGGAAGCAGCGCGGCCTGCGGGGCTTCACCCGTAACGCGCACCGAATCGCGCGCCAGGTTGATGGCGTTGGTCCAGGCCGGAGGTTCAACCAGTTTGGTCAGCTCGTTCAAGACGTCCAGATCGCCGCGCGTCTGGGTGCGCAGCCGATCGAGCAATTGAGCGCGTTCGCGCACGCTCTCGATCGTGCGGTCGAGCGCCGCCGCGCGACGCGCCACTAATTCCAATTGGGCGATCTCGGCATCGATCCTGCGCAGGTACCGCCGTTCCGCGAATTTGGAGTAGACCATCACGGTGCCGGCCACCAGCAGCACCAGCGCCGCCAGCGCCAGCGTAGGGATAAAGACCGCTCGGGAACTGAGTCGCCGGTGCTCCGGGGGGAGCACGTTCGCCGCCGGCGCGAGCCGGGGACAAGCCCCAGCCAGCGCCGTTGCGTACGGCAGTGCGTTGCGGGAAAGATCGTTCTCCACCGGATTTACGTCCGGGGTGGGAAGCACCTCTTCGAGTTGGCAGGGGGCGGTTTCGGGAGGCAGACGCAACTCGGCCAGCGCCAGCCCCGCGGCGCGAGCCGGGGCCAACTCGAATTCCGCCGAGAAAACCGGGTGCGCGGCGCTTTCTCCGTACACCTCCACGGCGCCCGATTCGGACCGGCTCAGTGCCACGAATCCGTCCCCGGGGCGCCCCTTGGGTCCGCTGCCGTCCAGCCGGATGGCGGCGTGCACGGCGGCGGCCGAGAAGGTAAAACTGCACACCGCGACGCCGGCTTCGGTGAACAGTTGGACGTATCGCTCGACCGTGGCGCGCCGGACAATCCCCACCAGAACCGCGCCGTAGGCCAGCCGCGACCAGCCCCATGAGACTTCGTCTTCGCCGTATGGGTGTAGCGAGTCCAACTGGAAGCGGATCGCGCCTTCCATGTCCTTGCGGACAACACCGGGAAGCGCCAACTGGCGCACAATCACTTCGCGCCGTGGCAGCAGTACCGTGGCGCTCATGCGGCCCGCCCCCAACGATTTCAGGAACCGGGCATACTCCGCGCCCCATTCGGCCGCCGGCCGCCCGGCGAAATTGTGTATGGCGACGCGGCCCAGCACGCGGATCCGCGTGGGGCGCACCCGGACCGCCGCTACTTCGAGGTCCGTGGCGCCGATCTCAATGCCGACTCCCGCGCCGAATGCCAGCAGCTTGCGAAGGTCTTTGGAAATGGGTATCTGGAAGGGCATGGCGGGGTCAATTGCTCCAAGCCGTGTCGTACCACCGCAGGATGTGGATAGGGGAATCGTATCCCACCGGCATGTACTTCACCAG
>Ga0265316_10006636_pt1 | contig 11022 bp, 9 predicted proteins | sample 4522metaG_FD_202092 | JGI IMG/M metagenome (GOLD analysis project Ga0265316, IMG submission 202092) | Rhizosphere microbial communities from Carex aquatilis grown in University of Washington, Seatle, WA, United States - 4-5-22 metaG | ecosystem: Host-associated > Plants > Roots > Rhizosphere >...
CCCAAACTGAAGTACGTTTGGGGCCCCATTCGCTCAGAATGACAGCCAGTTTTGTGTTGCGTATTTCAGACTCAGGACACTAGTGTGGTGAGTCTAAAGTTCTCATCAAAAATATTGAGGGGCCAAAGCAGATTCTTCGACTCACCACCCCCAAACTGAAGTACGTTTGGGGCCCCGTTCGCTCAGAATGACAATCCATTTATGTCACGAATTTCGGATTCACCACACTAGAATGGCCTGAAGCTGAGCCTCAGGCCATTAAAAGATTGAAACGAGAGCAGTTATGCGGCCTTGGCGGCAAGGGCGGCTTTGGCTTGGTCGGCCAGTTTGGTAAATCCGGGGGCGTCGTGGACGGCGATGTCGGCCAGGATCTTGCGGTCCAGCTCCACACCGGCTTTCTTGAGGCCATTGATGAACTGCGAGTAGCTGGTGCCGTTCAGCTTGGCGGCGGCGGAGATGCGCACGATCCACAAGGAGCGGAACTGGCGCTTCTTCTGGCGGCGGCCGGTATAGGCGAACTTGAGGCCGCGCTCGACGGCTTCCTGGGCTGCCTGGTAGAGCTTGGACTTGGTGAGAAAATAGCCGCTCGCCCGCTCGAGAATCTTCTTGCGGCGGTCACTGCGCTTGGTACTGCGTTTTACGCGAGGCATAGTATGGTCTCCATTTTGCGTTCAATAGTCAGGCGGCTGGAGGCAGGAGGCGCTACCCCTGGGGCGGCGCGGTCAACCTCTTCACTCGCTTTCATCAAGCCTTGATCTCTCGACGGCCAAGACAGTGGAACTGTCTGGACTGCCGGGGGCCCTTGCAACGCGTTGGCGGGGGCCCTGGGCGGCTACGCCGGCTCGCAACGGCTGGCTGCGAGACAGCTTAAGCCACGCGATCAGGCGTAGGGAATCATGCGCGCGACCTTAAGGTAGTCCCCATCAGAAACGAGCACCTTCTTGCCGAGCTTGCGTTTCACTTTGGGTGACTTGGACGAAAGGATGTGCCGAGTCTTCGTCTGGTGGCGCACAATCTTGCCGGTGCCAGTCTTTTTGAAGCGCTTGGCCGCGCCCGTATGGGTTTTCAACTTGGGCATTTTTCTTCTCGTTTTTCTTCTTATTCTTCTCGTTTTGGAGCAGGGTTTCGCCCCCAACTCGAGTGCCTTACAAGACAGGGACTTCCCTGCCCTCATTGGGCTTTATCCAGTATAGCGCAATGCCGGTTCGGGGGCGACCAACGGTCCTAAGCCAACCCCACGCTGAAGCGCGGGGCTATCAACCACTGCGCCTACGGCGCGGGCGACGGGCTGCTGCCTGCATGGAGCGCTACTACACAGGCCCCTTTGAGGGGCCGCCAATCATAAAGCCTCCGGCTCTGCCGGAGGATATTTACTGAAACCGGTAGAGCTTTACCTTTTCAGTGTTCAGGGCACGCGAATCGAAACGCCAGCCCTTTCCCTGGTCGTTCTCGTCGCCGTTGAGGCGCCGTCCCGGGACCCACTTGCCGTCTTCGAAGCTGCCCTCGTCCTCCGCGCGATACCTACCTGCGGCCCAGCGGCGGCGCGCGCAGCAAACGAAACCCTAAAGCCCCTGCCCGCGCCGAGGAACTCGTCTGGCCCCGTGGCCATGATGAGCCCGTAGCCACCTTGCGCCTGGTCACCGAAGATTTCGTCGCGGCTGACATGGACGGTGTACGCGCCCATGGTGAAATCGACCGAGGGATGGGTTTTGTCGAGCACGAAGCCGTGCACATCGCCGGCGGCCTGGTGCTGCAGCAGCATGGGCGCGAGCGTGGCAAGCAGGTGATAGCTGGCAGCCAAGTCGCTCTTGTCCCCTATTTCGTCTTCGATTCCAAAGGGTGAAAACCCGAGTCCCGCGTGCTCGCCGAGAGCATAGAAGACGTTCGCAGCCCCCACCGCGGCGCCCCTGGCTTCGGGCATGAAGAGCGGGTTGCCTTCGCGGTGGAAGCGCCGGCACCACTCAGCAAATTCGGCGGCGTAGAGGTCGGGCGCATAGAAGTCCAGCGCCGGGCTGGTCAGCGCCGATCCAGCGGCCTTCCACACATCCACAACCCACGGCTCAGGGCAGCCGCTGGGAAAGTCGCCGGGGGGCGTGTCTTGACCTGCCAGCCAGGTATTCACATACATGGGAATGTCATAGGCGGCCTTGCCCTGCGCGGCAACCGCCTGAATGAACCGGGCGTAGTGCCAGGCCATAAAGATTTCGTCGGCCCTGGCGGTGTCTCCGAAGACTTGAGCCCACGTGCCCGAGGTCTTGTCGCCATTCTGGTCCCACAAAGCGCGCAGGTCAGGATAGAGCGCTTCGTGGTGGGCCTTGAGGTAGCGCGTCAGTTCCTCCGGCACCGGGGCGGCGAAGGCTTGATCGGCAGCGGCGGAGTGGTCGCGCGAGTCGCCCAGGACGCCCACCTCGTTCTCCACCTGCATCATCAGCACGGTGTGCTGGCGGCCGTCGACCTGCTTGAGGTGCTGCATCAGGGCGGCGTAGGCGCGCGCATCCGCCTGCTGGGTGGCGGCACCGAGGGGGCTCAGGATTTCCACCTCGCTGCCGTGCTCGATCACGCGCGGAAAGCGGTGCGTGTCCTGCTTGACCCATACCGGCGCATAGCTCGACATGCCGTTCTTCCATGAAGCGAGCCACAGGAAGACGATGCGCAGTTGGCGCTCGCGCGCCTGGGCGAGCAGACCGTCGACCAGCGCGAAATCGAAGCTGCCTTCGCGGGGCTCAATCAGTTCCCAACTGAGCAGGGTGACCACCGTGTTGAGGCCCATGGCAGCCAGCCCCGGCCACAGCGGCTTCATGTATTCGAGACTGGAAGAGGAAGAGTTGTGCAGTTCACCGCCCAGGATCAGGAACGGTTTGCCGTCGACGATGAGTTGGGTCGCGGCGCCCCGTTTTTCGAGGTGCGGAGCAGCGGACTGCTGCGCGGAAAGCATAGCGGTTTGAAGCCCGGCAACGAGCAGAAGGATTGGAAGCGCGTACGGTTGGATTCGCATAACGACAGGGAGTCTAGCACAAAGGAAGGAGGCGATTTGTGACGTAGGCCGCGGGGAAGGCGTGGAGTGGAAGAGCGCGTATAGCCGGCAAATTTCCGCGGAAGAAACGAAGGCCGCCCGGCGGGGGGCGGCCTGAGCAAAAACTGCGTGAAGGCAGGCGGCTTACTGGACCTGCGGGGCGGGCGCTGCAGGAGGAGGCGCGGGGGGCTTGGGCTTGGGCGCTTCCTGCTTCTTGGATGGCGCGAGAATGGCGTGCAGGATGGTGCCTTCCATGCGCGGCATGAACTCCACGATACCGGCATCGCCAATGTCCTGGATGAGCCGGTTGATGATGTTATAGCCGAGATCGCGATGGGCCATCTGGCGGCCACGGAAGCGGAGGCTGGCCTTTACCTTGTCGCCGCCAGCAAGAAAGCGCACGGCCTGATTCTTCTTGGTCTGGTAGTCGTGCTCGTCGACCGTGACGGAGAATTTGACCTCTTTGATGGTGATGACTTTCTGCTTTTTGCGGGCGGCGCGCTCGCTCTTTTCCTTCTCGTAGAGGAAGCGTCCGTAATCCTGAATACGGCAGACTGGAGGAACGGCGTTGGGCGAAACCTCCACCAGATCGAGCCCACGCTCGCGGGCGAGCTTTAATGCCTCAAAAGGGGCCAGGATGCCGAGTTGCTCGCCATTTTCGTCGATGACGCGGATTTCGCGTGCGCGAATGCGATCGTTGATGCGGATAAAGGACTTGGCCGAACGTTTGTCGAGTGCGATGGTGCTCCTCCGGAAGTCGTCGGGCCCGCCACCGGGGTCTGCCGGTACGGCTGCGGATGCACGACGCACACTGAGTATAGCATTGGCCCGGCTGCGCTGGCGGCTTGTGTTTGCAGGCTTTAGGACACAACCTCTGTGGCGAGGAGCGCGCCGTCAGCGGTGAAGCCGGTGAGGCGAACGCGCAGAAGGCGATTGGCGGGGAGCCGGGCATCGATCTCGACGGGCAGAAAATTCTCAGTGAGCGCAGCGGCGCGGCCAAAAGAGGCCAGGGCAGCCGGGGTGCGGAGGGTGATGGCATCTAGTTCGCAGCCTACGAACTGCGCGCGATGGGTACGCGTCTTCAGTGCTGCGAGGGAGCGGAGAGCCGCCATGCGCTCTTCTACGACGGCGGGCGGGACCGGCTGCTCGCGGTGGAGGGTCCAAGCTCGCGTACCGGGCCTTGGCGAAAACGGAAACAGGTGGAGATAGCCAAAGGGGAGGGCGCGAATCAGCTCCAGCGTCTGCTCGAACTCGTGGTCCGTTTCGCCGGGGAATCCGGCCATGACGTCCGCACCCAGTGTGAGGGCGGGACCGGCAGCGCGGACCAGCGCGGCGACCTTTTCAACATAATGCCAGGGGCGATAGCGGCGGTGCATGCGGCGCAGTACCGCGTCGGAGCCGGACTGGAGCGGGAGATGAGCGTGCCGGGCGAGGCGCATGGGGGCGGTATGCGGGTTTGCGAACTCGACCAGCAGGGCAATCAAGTCGGCGTCCCAGTCCATGGGCTCAATGGAACTGAGGCGGAGACGGGGCAACCCGGTCTGCTCGAAGATTTGCCGCACCAGCGCGGCCAGGGTAGGGCGAGGTGCGCTGCGGGCGGGCTCCAGCTCGCGGGACAAGTCACGGCCCCAGCGACCGAGATTGATGCCTGAAAGCACTAACTCCTGGCCGCCAGCGGCGACGAAGCCCTGGACCTGGCGAAGAATGGCCTCGGTCGGCAAGCTGCGGGAGGAGCCTCGCGTCTGGGGAATGACGCAGAAGGAGCAGCGGTTTCCGCATCCCTCCTGAATCTTGAGGTTGGGACGGGTCTGCTCGCCGGGGATGAGCTGCGCCTCCTCAAGAAAGGAATGGGCGAAGCGGTCGTCCGCCAGAACCAGGGCCGGGCCGGCCAGCAGGGACTCCACGCTGACCATGGATGCGGTGAACGCGGACGGGCTGGAACGGGCTTCGGGGAGGGCGAGATGAAGCGCGATTTCAGGGGCGAAGGCCTTGTGGCTGTTGCCGACGACCGCGGCCACTCCATCGAGCGCGGCCAACTCGTCCGGGGCGCGCTGGGCGTAGCAGCCGGTGGCGACAATGCGCACCTGGGGGTTAAGCCGGTGGGCACGGCGGATGTAGGCGCGGGCGGCGCGGTCCGCCTCGGCGGTCACGCTGCAGGTGTTCACAATAATCAAATCGGCAGATGGGGATTGCCGCTCGCTGAGGCCGGCAGCGCGCAAATGGCCGGCGATGGCCTCGCCGTCGGCGCGGGCGGCGCGGCAGCCGAAGTGCTCGATGTGGAACGAAGGCCCCATGAAATCAGTGTAGGGCCTGCCTGCTGCAGAGGCCACTGGCGGCGCGGGCAAAGGGGCAAAATCGGGTTGGATATACTAGGGACTGGCCACTCTCTCTACAGTCCAGTTCCCGACCGAATGGAAACTTCCACTAAAGTCAGCGTTGCAGCTTCGTCTACCGATGCCTCGAGGGGCGGGACGTGGCACATTCTCAGCTTTACCTACTTCACTTTTATCAGCTACCTGTGCATCGGGTTGCCGCTGGCGACTCTGCCGGCATATGTGCATCTTCGCCTGGGGTATAGCGCGGCGATGGCAGGGCTGGTGATCAGCATCCAGTACATTGCGACCTTTCTAAGCCGGCCCTGGGCAGGGCGCATCTCAGACCGTGCGGGGGCCAAGGTGTCAGTGCTGTGGGGCATGGGGGCCTGCACGGTGAGCGGAGTGCTGCTGGTGGGCGCGGCTGTACTGCTGCGCAGCCCATGGCTGTGCGTGGCAAGCCTGATTGCGAGCCGGCTGCTGCTGGGTGTGGGCGAGAGCCTGGGGTCGACCGGGGCAGCGCTGTGGGGCATTGCCGGAACGGGGCCGCAGCATACCGCACGGGTGATTTCGTTCAACGGGATCGGCACCTATGGAGGGCTGGCGCTGGGTGCTCCGCTGGGCGTGGTGCTGGAGCAGCAGTGGGGCCTGGCTTCGCTGGGGCTAGTCATCATCGTAATGGGCGGCGCAAGCATTCTGGTGGCCCTGGGCAAGCAGGCAGAAGCGGTGGCAACGGGTGAGCATCTACCTTTTGGCCACGTGCTGGGCCGCGTGATGCCGCATGGCATGGGGCTGGCACTGGGCGGCGTGGGTTACAGCGTGCTGGCTACCTTTGTCACTCTCTTCTACGCCAGCCGCCACTGGAACGGCGCGGCACTATGCCTGACCGCCTTTGGGGCGGCGTTTATCACAGCGCGGCTGCTGTTTATCCAAGCCATCAACCGTTGGGGCGGATTCCCGGTGTCGATCGTTTGCCTGGCAGTGGAGTCAGCGGGGGTGCTGCTGCTGTGGCGCGCGGGATCGCCGTGGATGGCTTTTGGCGGAGCAGCGCTGACGGGGTTCGGCTATTCGCTGGTGTATCCGGCGCTGGGCGTGGAAGCAGTGCGCCGGGTGACGCAGCAGAACCGGGGCACGGCGCTGGGGGTCTACACGGTCTTCGCGGATTTGTCGTTCTTTATGGTGGGCCCGCTGGCCGGCGCGGTGATTGGGAGCTTTGGCTACGCCAGCGCCTTTCTGTTCGCGCTGGTGTGCGTGGTGGCGGCGCTGGGGATTGTGGTGGTGCTGATGGTAGCGACGGAGGCCTCCTCAGTCGATTAGTTCCTCTTCGTTCACTGCGACAATGTGAGCCCTTGCAATGAGCCCTGCTCTGGATTGGGATTGCGGGGCATCGGGATTGCGGGCGGGTATTCAGCTTTGTGATATGCTCTTGAGCCGAAGGCGGGGGAGCGGATCATGCGTCTTTTCCGAGCCATGGTGTGCGCGGGACTTGCGGCGGCGGTGGCCACGGCTGCTGCGCAAACCGATAGGAATGCTGCGGCTCAAAACAACGGCGGCGCGCCGGCGCAAACCGACGATGAGGCACCGCCGAAGCCCCCGGCCTGCGTGCCAATCGAAAAGTTGTATCAGTTCCACATCATCTTCAAGGACAGACCGTATTCAGGGAGGCGGGTCACCACATGCGTGAAACGTCTCGAAGACGGCACCGAGTTCCGCGCCACAAGGACCACGTGGGAGTGGCGCGACTCCCAGGGAAGAATGCGAATTGCGAAGAGAGATATTTTCCCTGAAGTGAGCAATCAGTACAACGTGACAGTGTATGACCCGATCGCGCACTTTTGGTGGACGTGGAGTGAGGGCGAAGGCGTGGACAAGGCCGCGGTGCTTGTCCGCTATAACCCCAAGGCCGATTTCATTGAACCGGAGATCAACCACCGCGTGCTGCCAGACGGAACCCTGGATCCGCCGATCATCGCCCACATGTTCAATCCAGATTTGCCGCGCCAGAAACAGGTCTTCCTCAAACCGGCAACCATCAATGGTGTGTGGGCAGAGGGCGAACGACTGTACCAAGTCATAAGTCCAGGCGAGGGTAACAACAAGTCGAATCACCAGGAAGTGACGATGAACGAGTTCTGGGAGTCGACCGAACTCATGGAAGAAGTGCGTAATGTTTCGGACGATCCGGAACTGGGAAGGACGACCCAAAACCTCCTACACATCGATCAGTCAGAACCGGATCTTGCGTTGTTCCGACCACCGAAGGGATATCGGGTTCTGCAGGCTGCTCCGCAGGACGACACGCCGCGGCCGAGCCCCTTCATCATAATTCCGGCGAAACCGTAGCCACTCCAACCACGCGGACGTGAAGCCGCACCGGAATCTCACGCGAACCTGCAACGCACAACGGCCACCCCGAGGGGTGGCCGTTGTGGTTAGATCGGCAGCAGTCGCGGATTAGCGCTCGCTCTTCCAGCTGATGAGATCGCCAAGCGTGGTAGTGGAACTGGAGACGGGATGCTTGTGGCCTTCCGCCTTGTAGCTCTCGACCGTGGCGCGGCTGGCTTCGTGGCCCACCGTGCGCAGGCTGAGGCCCACCTTCTTCTCTTCCACGTTGATCTTGATGATCTTGAATTCGTGCTCCATGCCCTGATCGAGCTTGACGGACACACCATCGTCCCCCACCGCCTCCGAGACGTGGCACAGGCCTTCAACGCCCTCGGCGATTTCAACAAAAGCGCCGAACTGCGCGGTGCGAAGGACCTTGCCGTGGACCACGTCGCCCACGCGGTGCGCGGCGAAGAAGCTCTCCCAGACGTCGGGCTGAAGCTGCTTGATGCCCAGGCTGAGGCGACGATTCTGGGGTTCAACGCCCAGCACCACGGCCTTGACCTTTTCACCCTTCTTGACAACTTCAGAAGGATGCTTGACGCGCTTGGTCCAGCTCAGGTTGGAGACGTGTACCAGACCGTCGATGCCGTCTTCGATCTCGATGAAGGCGCCAAAGTCGGTGAGGTTGCGGACGCGGCCCTCGACCACTGCACCGGCCGGATAGCGCTCGCTCAGGTTTTCCCAGGGATTCTCAAGAAGCTGCTTCATGCCCAGTGAAATGCGGCGGTCGGCAGGGTTCACGCTGAGAACGACGGTATCGACTTCGTCGCCCGGCTTGACCAGCTTGGAGGGGTGCTTGAGGCGCTTGGACCAGGTCATCTCAGAGAGGTGAACCAGGCCCTCGATGCCCTGCTCCAACTCGACAAACGCACCGTAGTCAGTGACGGAGAGAACGCGGCCATGGACGCGCGCACCCACCGGATAGCGCTCGGAAGCATCCAGCCACGGGTCGGGCGTCAATTGCTTGAAACCCAACGAAACGCGCTGCTTGTCCTTGTCGAACTTGAGCACTTTGACCTGGATCTCGTCGCCGACGTTGACCAGGTCGCGGGGATGGGTAAGGCGGCCCCAGCTCATGTCGGTAATGTGCAGCAAGCCGTCGATGCCACCGAGGTCGACGAACGCGCCGTAGTCGGTGAGGTTCTTGACGGTGCCGGTGAGAACCGCGCCCTCGCCCAGGTGCTCGAGGGTGCTCGAACGCTTGGCGTTCTGCTCTTCTTCGAGGATTTCCTTGCGGCTGACGACCACATTGCCGCGCTTCTTGTTCAGCTTGATGACGCGAACTTCAATCTGCTGGCCGAGATAGCCGTCGAGATTGCGGACGGGCCGAATCTCAAGCTGCGAGCCAGGCAGGAAGGCCTTCATGCCGATGTCGACGGTAAGACCACCCTTGACGCGGCTGACAACCGTGCCCATGACCGGGGTCTTGTCGTTGGCGGCTTTCTCGATGGTGTCCCACACGTGAAGGCGCTGCGCCTTCTCGTAGCTGACGAGGTAGCCGCCTTCGGGCTCCTCGCGCTCAATCACCACATCGATCACGTCGCCGGGCTGGAATTTGACCGCGCCAGTGTGATCGACGACCTGTTCGATGGGCACAAGCCCTTCGGACTTGAGGCCCACATCGACAACCAAGTGCTTCTCAGTCTGCTTGAGCACGGTGCCGGAAACCACCTTGTCGCCATAAGCCTCGACGGCGGCCGCTTCGGCGGCCTGCTCCCGTTCGAAAGCCGCAAGCGCGGCGGAGAAATCATCAGCGCCCTCGGCGCCATGTTCAGTTGGCTTTGCCGGAGACGGCGCGACCGCGGCAGGGGCCTCGTCCACGTGGCTTTCGGCGACGGGCGGGGCGACAACTGGCGCAGCGGCAGCAGGCGGCTCGGAAGCGGGCAGAGCTGCAACAGGAGCTTCGACAGGCAGTTCCACAGCAGGTTCGGCAAGAGCCGGGGCCGGTGTTTCGGCTTCAGCTACAGGAGATTCGGCTACAGGACTGGTTGATGGAACATCGGCGTCCAGCGCGGGTGAATCGATTGCTTCGACTGCGGCGGCGGTCTCAGGGTTGGACGTGGATTCTTGCAACGGCTGCTCAAGCTCCGTCGCAGGTTCGAGTGTGGGGGTTTCCAATTCGGTGTTCAGGGTTATGCTCTCGGGTTCGGGATTGAGGACGTTTGCCATGCCAGCAGCTCCGGGATTCCGTGCGCCCGCGACACAAATTGCCTGTCGCTGGGAGAGGCGCCCTCGCTGGTACTACAAGTCAACAAGGGATGCCAGAGACCTGATGCCCGCGCCGGAACCGCGTGAGAAAAGAGTTTTCGCAGAGACAGTCTTCCCAACCAGCTGAGCTGGCATGGAAAGCGACTCGTCTCCTTGGGAAACACCAAGCGCACTTCGGTTGGCTGGACGGCGGCCGCAGCTCTCTGCTGGAATCCGCGCAGGAAGCTACGCTTTCAAGTGTAGCAACCCCCGCTTTCCAGCGTCAATGCAACAGCTTGGCCGAGACGGCATTGCGCCGTGGATTGACACGGGAAATTCACAAAGGCTGCCTTGCGTGGGGACTGCCAAGAGGCAGCGGCAGCAGAGCGGGCCAACGCGGCCCACTATACTGATTGCCAACGGCTTTACTCTTATGGACCTACTCTGGACTCCCTGGCGCTATGCATACGTCACCGCGGCGGATGGAACGGCGCGCCCCGGCATTCCCGCCGCGCTGGCGGCGTGGCCGGGCGACACCGGCTGCGTGTTTTGCAACCTGAGAGCGGCAGTGGATTACGCCATTGAGCACGGCATGAGCGTGAACGAGGCGGAGGCGGCAGGCGGGCTGGTGAAGCGCGGAAAGCATTGTTTCATCTGCCTGAATGCGTACCCTTACACTTCGGGGCACGTGATGGTGATGCCCTATGCGCACCTTGACCGGCTGAGCGCGCTGCCTGCGGAGACGGCGCACGAACTGATTGAGCTGGCGCAGGTGACGGAGCAGGCGCTGGAGCGGCTTTATCGTCCGCACGGACTGAATTTCGGCATGAACCTGGGCCAGGCGGCGGGCGCGGGCGTGGCCGGACATCTGCATCTGCACGCCATGCCGCGCTGGGTGGGAGACACCAGCTTCATCACCACCGTGGCCGAAACCCGCGTGCTGCCTGAGGATTTGGCGACGACGTGGAAACGGATGCGGGAGGCGTTTGCGGAGCTGAAAGGCTAATAGGGTTAGCGGAGCTAGCGGGGTTAGCGGAGCTAGCGGGGTTAGCGGAGCTAGCGGGGTTAGCGGAGCTAGCGGGGTTAGCGGAGCTAGCGGGGTTAGCGGAGCTAGCGGGGTTA
>Ga0265316_10006638_pt1 | contig 11020 bp, 8 predicted proteins | sample 4522metaG_FD_202092 | JGI IMG/M metagenome (GOLD analysis project Ga0265316, IMG submission 202092) | Rhizosphere microbial communities from Carex aquatilis grown in University of Washington, Seatle, WA, United States - 4-5-22 metaG | ecosystem: Host-associated > Plants > Roots > Rhizosphere >...
TTTTCTCCACGTGGATTTGTAACCTAATGGGTTACATTCTGCCTGGCAGCCTCCCGCTGCGAGGCATGGTCGGTGACCGCTGGAGGGGAGCGGCGCTTGCGCCCCGGCGGGGGCGGCGGTAACGTCACGGCATGCCCGCTGTGTTCACCGCGTTTTTGCAGGCGTTTATCCCGCTGTTTGTCGCCATCGATCCGGTGGGTTTAGCCGCCGTGTTCCTCGCCCTGGGCCGGGACGCCCCGCCGGCGACCCGCCGCCGCATCGCCCATCAAGCCACCTGGACCGGCGGCGGCGTGGCGCTGCTGTTTCTGTTTCTTGGGGCGAGCATCTTCGCGGCCCTGAATATCACCGTGAGCGATTTCCAAATCGCGGGCGGTCTGATCCTGTTCATCCTCGCGGCCCGCGACATCGTCCAGTCCGCCGTCGAGGAACCGGCTTCGCTGACCAACGATTTCGGCGTTGTGCCGCTCGGCATGCCGCTCATCGCCGGGCCGGCGACGATCACGACTCTGCTGCTGCTCGCGCGGACCCAGGGCCTGCCGGTGACGCTCGCCGCGCTCGCCGTGAATCTAGTGTTCGTGGTGCTGGCGTTCGCCTATAGCGACAACCTCGGCCGGCTCATTGGGCGCACAGGGCTGCGCGCGATCTCGAAGATCATCGCGCTCCTGCTCGCCGCCATCGCCATTGCGATGATCCGCCGTGGCCTGGGGCGGTAGCGATGGGCGAAGGCGATCTCCCCTTCATTCGCATGGGGCGGATATCCCGAAGCTTACCCGCCGCGGCGGGCGAGCTTCGGCTTGATCGGGTGGTGGCCGCGAGCGTGAGCGAGTGGACGAGCTGCCACTCGCTCACGCTCGCAGCCACTCCGGAGATGAAGAAATCGCGGGAAAACTGGCACCGAGATGGTTTGATCAAATGCCTTGGAGCTTGCCCCGGGAATCTTTACGACGCCGGGCCCAGAGCCGCCAACGAAGATTCTCCAGATTGCGAAGTGGCTGTCAGCTTCCGGGCGTGTTTGAGCTGCATCTGCAATTCGGGCTTACAGGCCACCACCTCGGCGAGCGTCAGGCGCACCCGCTGCAACACCTCCGGATCGACGCGCAGGAACGCCGGATCCTGCTGCTGACAAACGACCGTGCGCAGTATCCGCGCGCCGTACAGAATCGCCGCCATGGCGATGTGCGGCTTCTCGGCTTCGAGCGGGGCATATTGGTAGCGGATCGGCTCCACGATCGCCGGCGCGAAATCCCATTTCGAGAGCATCGCGGCCCCCACGTCGGCCTGCGTGAAACCGAGCCGGGCCAGCTCCGCGCCGCTGAAGTCGCGCGGAAAGCATTCATCGGCGAGCCGCGAGGGACGCCCGGCCGCCGCCAACAGATGCTGGTTGATCGCCTGGCGCCCGGTGGCGTGCAGCAGCCCCGCGGTGTACGCTACCGCGAAATCCTCGCCCAGCCGGTCGGCCAGAATTTCCGCGGCGTAGGCGCACACGACCGATTCCTGCCACATCATTCCGGCGTCGCGACCATACACGACCAGACGCGATGCCACCACAGCGTCCGTCGCCATCACCGCCACCAGCCGGTAAACCTCGCGAAAGCCTACGCGAGTCACGGCGTCCTCGATCGTATCGCACGGTGCGCCGCGACCGAACCACACGGAATTGCTGATCTGAATCACGCGGGTGGTGAGGGCAGCGTCGAGCCGGATCAGATCTGCGACACCATCCAACGACGAAACCGGGTCGGACAGGAGGCGCTGCAAACGCGCCAACACCCGCGCGATCGGCGGCAACTGGCGCAGCTCGGACACGAGCTGGAGCGGGGTCGGCTGGTCGGGCGATCGCGGCACTGGGGGCATGATCGCAGGTCGTTGGATTAACCACTAATATACATCAACTATCACTAATCAATGAGTACGCAGCATTCACTCCAAGGAGTCCGTTCACCTGAGATGTGAAGCTTCGAGGAAGAGCACTGGTCGTCAATTCTGTTTATTGGCGTCAATTAGTGTTCATTAGCGGTTTCTTCACCTGCGGAATCCGGGCTGAATGGAAACGATCATGCCAGCAGATGCGTGCCCACCTCGGCCGCCTCCAACACCGGCCGTGCGCTCGCCGGGGTTTGACGAAACTCCCGTCGCCAGCGGACGACCGCATCCAAATCGAAGCGGGCTTCCGCCCGCGCGAGCTGCTGCCGCGCCTCGGCCAGTTCGGGCCGGTCGGTCGCCGGCGTTTCCCGCAACAGCCGCAATCGTGCGCACGCTTCGTCCAACAAATCCACGGCCTTGTCCGGGAGCCGGCGCGAGGGGATGCGCTCGACCGCCATTGCGACGGCCGCCGCCAGGGCGCCATCGGTGATGGTAACGCCGTGGTGCGCCTCGTAGCGCGGGCGCAGCCCCTTGAGAATTTCGATGGTTTCCGGGGCCGTCGGCTCACCCACCTCCACCGGCTGGAACCGCCGTTCGAGGGCCGGATCGGCCGCCACCATGTTCCCCCACTCCGCCGCCGTCGAAGCACCGATGCAGGGCAACTCACCGCGCGCGAGCAGCGGCTTCAGCAGGTTGGCGGCGTCGAGTCCGCCTTCGCTCCGACCCGCGCGGCCGAGCAGGTGGATCTCGTCGATAAAGAGGAGCCGGTTCGCGCCCGTCCGCCGGAGCTCTTTGACGAGATCCTGCAAGCGCTGCTCGAAGTCGCCGCGGAAACTCGTGCCGGCGAGCAATTGGCCCAGGTTGAGCCCATAAATCGTTTTGGAACGCAAATGATTTGGCACCCGACCGGCCACCATCCATTGCGCCAATCCCTCTACGACGGCAGTCTTGCCGACCCCGGGCTCGCCCAGGAGCACCGGGTTGTTTTTTCCCTTGCGCCCCAAAATCATTATCATCCGTTCGATCTCGCTCTGCCGGCCGACCACCGGATCGAGCCGTCCGGTGCGAGCCTGCATCGTCAGGTCCACGCCAAAATCGTCGAGTTGGAAAGTCCGCGTCATCGGGAAAGGCTTATTGTTTGAGTTGGAAATACGGTTTTCCCCCGACCGTCGGTGGGGCCGCCAGCGCCGTCGGCGCGGGAGTCGTGGGCGCCATCGCGGGCATGACCGATTTTTCCCCGACTGGCCTCACGCGCGCCGTGATGTAGGCGATCAGATTGGTCTGCGACGCGGTTTTGCTTTTCGATTTGAAGATATACCCAACCAGCGGCACGTCGCCGGCGATGGGCACCTTCTTGATGTCCTCGCTCTCCGAGAGCCCGCTCAACCCGCCAAAGGCGAACGCTTCGTTTTCCTTCACGTTCGCGGTGTACTCATACCGTTGGGAATTCACCACGGGCACATCGACGGTGTTGATATGGCGGAAGCCTTTCAGCGCGCCGACCTCGATGCGCAGCACCAGCCGGATATTGGCCGGGTTCTGCTCGTCGCCTGGAAAATAGGTCGGCAGCACATTGACCGAGGTGCCGATGCGCCGGATGGCAATCTGCGCCTGCGAGGTGCCAAAGCCCGCGTCGATCGCGCCTGCGCTCATGCTGTTCGCGGATACGAACGGCTCCTCGTCGCCCACGGAGAAATACGCCTCGGAGTTGTCCGCCACCGTGACCGATGGCGACTGGATCAACCGCGAGGTCGAATCGGTGGCGAGGGCGTTCATCTGGAAGTTCATGTCGCTCACCGTCAGCGTGCCATTGCTGGCCAGGCGCGTGGCGCGCAGGCGATTGAGGTTGATCTGGCTCACCATGTCCGAGAGCGAGATATTTGGCTGCCAGCCGGACGGGTCGATGCCGAGCACGAGCTTGGGATCGTACGAAGTCTGATAGAAACGCACCTCGATGTAGATCTGCTTCACGGGCTGGTCGATCGTCTTGATGTAATTCTCAACCCGCTCGTGCCGGCGCCGCGTCGTGGTGACATGGAGCGCCCGCACCGACGGGATGTACAGCACCTGCGGCTGTTCCTTATCGCCGGACCGCTCGGCGGCCGGTCCCTGGATCGGCCGTTTGGATGGGTCTTCCGCCGGCAGCTGCCCGCTGGTCACCAATACCGAAGGGGGCATCCCGACGATCGCGCGCAGCTGGTCGATGATTGTCTGCGATTGCGGCGTGAACACGAGGCCACCGGCCACACCCCCGCTCCCTCCGTTGCCGCCCGTCGCGCCGGCGGACAGCGATTGCGTCGAGCCGAGCTGGGTAAAGCTGTTCTGCGAGGCCTTGAAGGTATCGAGGTTCGTGTTCTTCAGGACATAGACCTTCGAGTAAAGCGTCCCCTCCTGCTCGCGATCGAAGAGCCACACGCCGCGGCGGAATTTCATGGTGAAGCGATAGCGCTCGGCCAGGAGCTCGAGGACCTCCCACGGGTTCACGCGCGTCGTCAGGGTGACGTTTTCGGGAAATTCATCGGCCGAGGGGGCGATCATGCTCATCTCGGCGGCGTTGCAGATGACGACAATCGCACTGGCCAGCGGCGTATCCTGCACCGGGATCGGCATCGGCGGCAGTTTCTTGATCCGCTCGATTTCCGCCACTTCGTCGAGCACGGCGGCGTCGGCCGGCATCGGCGCGGCGAGCACGATTGGTTCCCGCGCCGCGGTCACCACCAGTGCGCTCAAGCGGGTTGCGGGCGGTGGCGGGTCCGCCCGCAGGAGAGCGCCGGGCACCGCGCCAAACGCCAGCCAGGAAATTAGCCACAGGACGCGAGGAAAAAGAAAGCGGTGCATGACCAATAGGGTATTATTTAATTTGTATCGTCAATTATTTTTTGTTCATCGACCTTGTGCCATCTTTTGCATGACATCGTTCAAGAGCGACGGATAGGGCAGGAAGATGGCCAGGACGATCATCCCGATCACCAGGCCAATCGCGGCCAGCAGCGGCCATTCGAGCAAGCGCGGCAGCACGGTGACGCGATTTTCCGCCTTGTCCACCAGGTCATCGACCACGCCATTCATCAGGCCGGCCAGGTCGCCGCCCGTCATCCCGACCTCCATTCTGCCAGCGATCCGATCGCCCTCGGGACCGAGTTGGTGGCGTTCGGCGATAAAGGCTTCCTCGATCGCATCCCCCAGCGTGACCCGACGGTAGGTCGCCTCGAAGAAATCCGCCACCACCGCATTGCCGCTGGCCGCACCCGCCAGCAGGAACATGTCTTTCGTCGTCGCGCCGCTTTGTTTGAGCAGGATGAAGGTCGAAAGCGCCCGGGCGAGCGCCATCTGGCGCATGACAACACCGACGAACGGCAGGTGGACGACCAGCCTTTGCGCCCATCGGGTTTGCAGCAGTCTGGGCAACGAGCCCAGCCCCGTCACCAACCCAAAGATCAGCGCGGGAAAAACAATCCAGGCGTACGTCCTCAACCAGAGCGCCACCGCGTAAAACTTCTGGCTGATCACCGGCAGCTGCGCGCCCATCGTGCGGAACAGCGCCATCATCGGAGGGAGTGCCACCACCTCCAGGATGATCGCCACAACCATCGCGAGCACGAACATCGAGAGCGGGTAGGCGATCGCGCTGAAAAATTTTCGCCAGAGGCGGCCCTGTTTGAGCATCCGTTGGGCCAGCTTGATAAACACGGCACCGGCTTCCTTCAGCCCGGTCTGCGCGGTGGCTTCTGTCAGGGACACCTGCATCGGCGCAAATACCTCGGGGAACAGGCGCATGGCATCGTGCAGTTCCACACCCCGCGTCAGCATGAAGGCGATCGCGCCGATCGTACCGCGCATCCGCGGCGACCGCACGGTGCGCGCCGCCATGCCCAGCGCCACGGTGGTCGATTGCCCGGAGCAGAGCGCCGAGCCCAGCGTCTCGAAGAAATCCGCCACCTCCTCGTGGCTCACCCGCTGGCTGGCGCCGAACTGCTCCCACGGGGCCGGACGCACTTGCCGGCACATTTCATCCCTATTCACCCCAGCGCCATAGAGGCCGCCCTCCGCCAGCGGTCCACAAACCACTACGCGTCGCGGACGGACGGCGATCCCGAAAGGCACACGCCCGGGTTTGCGGCTGACCACAAAAACGGCGGTTTGCCAGCGGAATTGCGCTTTGAACGCCGCGCAGATTTCCTGTTTTTTGGACAGACGGGTGGCGGGCTCGGCGGTGATCATGCGGGGGTTATTTGACGGCGTTGGAGAAATCGAAGTCTTCCCAGGTTTCCTGCCATTCATCCGCCTCGCCCATGGTGATGAGCCCCTGCGCGACCAGGTGGAGTGCAGATTCATAAACGGTTGGGAATCCGCTTTTGTGCGCCCAGTCCGAGAAATCCCGCGCCCGTTTTTTGCTCTCGATCAGCGCGCGGACCTCCTCTGTGACTGGCAACAACTCGACAGCGGCGATGCGCCCCTTATAGCCCCCGCGACAATTCTCGCACCCTCCTGGCATCGCATCCCAAATTTGGTCCGGCACCTTCCAGCCGAGACGCTCGAAATGACTGAAATGGCGCGTGAATTTCGCGCGCTCCTCCGGCGTCGGTCGCCGCACCGTCTTGCAGTTCTGACAGACCCGCCGCACCAGCCGCTGGCTCTCGACCAACGTCAATCCCGAGGCGAGCATGTCCGTATTCAGTCCGAAGTCGATCAGCCGCTCCACCGTCTTCGCACAACTGACCGTGTGAAGGGTCGAGACGACCACGTGCCCGGTGAGCGCCTGGCGCAACGCGATCTCGGCCGTGGCCAAATCTCGAATTTCTCCCAACACGCCGATATCAGGGTCCTGCCGCAAAAAGCCCTTCAGGAGCATGCCCCAGGTCACGCCCCGGGGTTCGTCGAGTTCGGCCTGATTCACGCCGTCGAGCACATATTCGACGGGGTTTTCCATCGTTGTGATATTGCTCTCGACCTCGTTGATCGCCGCCAGCGCCGAAAAGGTGGTGGTAGTTTTCCCGGAACCGGTCGGGCCGCACATCAACACCAGACCGTAGGGGCTGCGGAACGCCCGCAGAAGAATCCGGCGCTCGCGGTCGGGCATGATCGTCTCCAACGCCGGCACCTGCCCGCGTTTCGGCAGGAACCGGATGACAATTTTCTGGATACACTTGCGGATGGGATAGGTCGAGAGGCGGCAATTGATCGCATCGGAGCCGTAATAGATCGTGCAATTGCCGTCCTGCGGCAGGAATTTTTCCGAGGGCAGACCGAGCATGGTCTTGGCGACGCCGATAAACGTCTCTCCGAGTTCCTCCGGCATATCCAGGAGTTCGGTGAGCCGGCCGTCGATGCGCGCCCGCACTCGGGTGCGATCGACACCAGGTTCGATGTGAAGGTCCGAGGCTCCGCTTTGGATCGCGACGCACAATTGTTTTTTGAACACTTTGGTCGGATCGCGATCGTGCCGCCGTTCGTCGTACCGTTCCAAGGCGGCCAGCTCCTTCGCGGTGATGCGGATCTCGCCGGCTTCGACCACCGGTTTCGCCTCGACCGCCTGCCGTCGGCTGGCGGCGGTGGCCGCCTCGATCACCACCTTCTGCCGCGATCGCATTTCGTACTCCTCGCGGGTGCTGGGCGGCGCGAAAGGCGCGGTCGAGTGTGAAGTCTGCTCGAGCGTGCGCGGCCCGTCGAGGAGCAGCCCATGGACCTGCCAACCCTCGCCGAGCGCATCCAGCAAGAGATCCTCCACCGTGGGATCGGGCAGGTGTTCGCACCCATACCAGAAATTCTGCTCGTATTCCGCGATCGCGCGGCAGTGCGACCGGATGTTGTCCGGGACGCGTTTGAGCGATCCGTCGCTCACGCGAATGATCTTCGGATCGGCGACCGCCCCGTGTCGCAGCAACAGCCGCGCGGCGCCCGCATACCCCGGAGGCCAGATCAACGAGTCGGTCGTCCGCCGCTTGGTGGTGTGCTGCTCGAGGAGCCGCTCATGCGCCAATTTCTCATGGGGAAAATATTCCAGCAGAATTTCCAGCGCGGCGCGCGGCGTGGCCGGCAGGATGAACCGCTCCGGCAACATCGAGCGTGGCGCCACCAGCGCACCGCCGTCCCAGACCGGTTTCGGCGCGCCGTCGATCAAAGGCGTGCTGAGCGCCAGGTACCGCGCATATTCCTCCTGGCGCAAAAGCACGGGCTGGAAGAACTCGACCGGTAGCGGTGGGGGCGGCGGCGTGCGTTGACAATGGGCCAGGACGAGCGCCGGCCCGACGTGCCCCACCGGCAGCCAGGGCATCTCTGCCGCATCGAAAACGAAACCGCCCCAGTCTTTCCACCGAACGTACAACTCGATCGCCGCCTCGTGCACCGTCCCGGGCAGCAATGCGACCGGATAAATCCCGGTCTTCTGGTACGCCGTGCAGACATCCTGCCCGGTGAGCAGAAAATTCGCGCCCGTGACCATGATCGCCTCGCGCGCTGGGACGAGTGCCTGACTTGTGCCGCTCATTTTGAAATTAGGAATTTTTCGAGCTTATACTTGGCCGTCACTTGGAAGGGTCTTTCCGCACGCACACTATCGACCAGGAAAACCAACTCCTCCTTCGATACGGCCACCAGTCGCACGATCACCGACGGCAAAACCGGCTCCGCCTTCGGACCAACCACGATCTCCTCGCCGATGCTGAACATGCGCTCGCCAATCATCACCATCGGCTTGGTACTGCGTACGACACTGCGCACGTTCCGGGCCAGGGCTTGCTGGAGTTTCGGCGACCACTCGTCCTTCTCCGGCGCCAGGGGCAGTTGAGTCGTGTTGGCCACTGACATCGGTTGCAACGGGTTTCTCAACAGCTTCACCCCATGCGGTTGCTTTATTCGGTCCGGCAGATAATTGGTCCAGGACTCTGGCGCCCCCACGTCGGCGAACGAACTCGCCCGCGGCTCAGACCGCGGCGGGGGCATTTCCGCCAACGGCTGCAGCAGGGTGATCTTGAGTGCCGTCATCTTGTCGCCGCCGGTCAGCTCCCAATCCTCGACGCGCCCGAGCGCATGGGTCTTTTCCACGTCGCCCAACCACACGAGCAGTTTGCCGAGTTCTCCGCCACTGGCTCGCATGGTGACGGATTGGACGCGATAATTGCGCCGCCCCAACGCATATTGATACGCTTCGGGGGTCTGCCCGTTGTCCACCACCAATCCGAGTTTCTTCTGCGCGGCGTCTTCCAGCGTGGAGCGCAACGCCATCGCCAGCTCTCCCTCGCGCCCCGGGTTGGGCAGATAGGCTTTCCAGCTCTGGCGGAATATTTCCACCGGCACCATTTGCTCGGCGCATCCTTTGGCCTTCTTCTCTTCTTTCTCGGCTTTGGCGTCCGCCGCGCGCGCGGCTTCCATGCTAGCGTCGCAAGACCCTCGCTCGCGCTCAGCCCAATCGTTCGAGTACACGGCGCTGCCCACGGCGGCCACCAGCACCGCCCCCATCACGCCCAAAGTTTTCCGGTAGTAGGCGATCATGAGCGGGGCTCCCCGGCCGGCGGGATGATCATATCCCAACGATACAACAGGCTGGTCGGCCCCTGTTGGATGGTCTCGTTCTGTTTCCCCACCTGGTAGCCACTGTCTTTGAGGATTTGTTCAAAGGCCCGGGCCGTGGCGATCTGGGCTTCGTTCTGGGCGATCACGACAAATTCCAATTGCATCTGGATGGAACCGGCGGCGACCCTCCCGTGGAGCTTTTCGAGCAGGGCATTCGACGGGACCGCCAGCAGCAGCTTTTGCATAAGTTCCTGCGCGTGGTAATTTCCCCACACCCAAGTCCGCAGACGCTCCGCCTCCTGGAGCCCGCCCTCCAACGTCGCGAGCGTCGATTCCGCATTTTTGTACCGGCCCTCCGCTGCTTGCATGGCGTCTTCCGCTCCCGTCTTGCCCAGTCTCTCGGTGGCCACGGTCAATCCGTTGTTCAGCGCCACCGCCAGGCTGACGAGCACGAGGGCGCAATAGCAGAACATCCATTTGCGCCACGACCGCGGCAGAGCCCGGCGGACTTCGGAGATCTCCGGATGCAAATCGTGGCCCACTTCCGGGGCCAGCACCGCCAGTTCGGCCTCATGCACGTCCGGCAGATCCGGGTGAATGAGTTCATGGGGCTCCTCGCCCAGCGCTTGTTTGACGGCGGCGCCGATTTCCGCGGGACCGAGATACACCACCGGACGCCGCCGGTTGTCCTGGATGAACCGGACCAGATCTTGCGTCACATTGTTGGGCCGCGCGCTCGCCTGGCGTGGCGCCGTGATCACATGTCCGCTATCCGTGACTGGCGGCACAAATTCCCGGTCGCGGAGATTGAGCAGCATCGCGCTGGCTCCATCGCTCACCAGCAAATCGCGATCGAGCGCCGTTTCGCCGCCGCGGGCCATCCATAATTCGAGTTGCGCGGCCACGCCCACCCGGATCGCCGCCACGTTCAACTCGGCCCTGCGAATTTCTGCCATTACTTCGTTCAACTCGTCCCGCTTGACGCCGAAAACGACCGCGCGATCGAGCTGCGGGTGGTTCACTGCGGCATAGACATATTCCGGTTTTGCCCCACTCACCACCAGGTCCGGCTGGTCCCGCATGATCCGGTGCCGGTCAAAGGCGTCTTTGCTGCCGGTGACCCGCGCCGCCGCCTGGCCCAACAACACCTGCCAGCCCAGCGTCATCACCACCACGACCCATTCGGCGCCGCTGGCTTTCTTTTCCGTGCGCAACACTTTCGTCAATTCCCCGGTTCCGCGGCTCGGCACCTGGCGGCGCCGCCCCAACAGGACCGGTTTGCCCTTGGCATCGAACCGCACCTGCTCCGTGCCCGCCCGGTCCCGCGCAATCCAGACGAAAAGGATCGTCTGGCCGGCAAATCGCTCTCCCAGCCCCACCGTCGAGTCTGTCGGGTGAGTTTTGTACGCGCTCCCGGTCAGCAACTCGCCAAACGGGGTAAGGCGGAAGGTATCGAGGGGGTTTCCGATCATACGACGGACCGCTTGATGTGCTTTAATTATAATTGCGTCAAGGTTTTTTTACCTTATGGCGCGGGGACTAATCCGGCGTCGATGCGTTCCTGCAGGCTGTCCTGCCATAAACACATCCCCAGCCGCTTGCCCGCTTCGGTGTCCTGCCGCAGGGCGACCCAATTGCCCAGTCG
>Ga0265316_10006641_pt1 | contig 11018 bp, 12 predicted proteins | sample 4522metaG_FD_202092 | JGI IMG/M metagenome (GOLD analysis project Ga0265316, IMG submission 202092) | Rhizosphere microbial communities from Carex aquatilis grown in University of Washington, Seatle, WA, United States - 4-5-22 metaG | ecosystem: Host-associated > Plants > Roots > Rhizosphere >...
CCGACAGGCCCTCCTCCCAAAGAGGGCAATCGTCTCCATTTTCTGCAGAGCCACCTGCATCTCCTGCTCGAAAGTGGGTGACTGGTCGGGCAAGCGCGGAACAAGCCGCTGAAGGCCGTGCCCCATGCCCCATGGCTGTGGACAGGAGGGTTCAGACAACGTCTAATGCGGCCCGATGCTTCGGGCACAACCACGCGACCAAGGCGCTGCCGGACACAACAGCCGACGATCCGGCACCGGGGAAAGCGACGCTGACTCGGGTGCCGCCACCCGAAACGCCACCGCTTCCTGCGAAGGTAGAAAGTCCACCTGGACGTTCACCTGGACGTCCACCTGGACAACGTTCCCCGAAATCCCCAGCGCCACCGGCGGCCGACCGCAAGCCACCCCAGCCCGTGGCCCCGGCCGCACAACCCGCAGAAAACCCCGAGAATTCGCCCAATCCCCGGCGCAAGCCGGTGCGTTCGATCGATCGCTCGAATCCCTTTGCCGAGTAGGCACGGGTCGTGCAACAGGAGGCTCGGAATGCGAAGCTTGGTGAAACAGACTGCCTGCTTGCTCATCGTCATGGGGGCCTTGACCGCCCCACAGGCCGCCCGGGCCGGCGAAAAAGAAGAAGCGCGCAAACACTACGATCGCGCCATCGAGCTGGTCGACGACAACCAGCTTGAAGGCGCCATCGTCGAGTTCCAGCGCTCATACGATCTGACGCATCACTTCGCCGTGCTGTACAACATCGGCCAGGTCTTCGTTTCGCTGGCCAAGCCCGTCGAGGCCGTGGATGCCTACCAGCGCTATCTTGCGGGAGGGGCGAACAAGATCCCCGCAGTCCGACGTACCGAGGTGGAGCAAGAGATCGCGCGCCAGAAGGCCCGCATCGCAACCCTAGAGATCCGCGGCCTGCCCGAGGGAGCCGCGGTTCGCCTGGACGGCAAAGAAATCGGCAAGGCGCCGTTGGTCGCGCCTGTGCGCGTGGGCGTGGGCACGCACGCGATTGCAGCCTCGGCCGAAGGCTACGACCCGACCGCGACAGAAGTCATCGTGGCCGGCGAGGACCAGAGGGTCGTGGACCTGGTGCTGGCCAAGCACGCGGTTGAACCACCGCCGGCGCCGGTGGCACCGCCAGTGCCCGTTGCGCCGCCGGTCGCCGCACCAGTTGCGAGCCCGCTGGCTGTCGGCAGCGCCGTTGAGCCCGCTACCAAAGAAGAACCAGTCAACAAGCTCCGCATCGCCGGGATCGTGACCGGCGCGGTTGGAGTGGCCGGCATTGCAGCCGGGATCGCATGCTGGGTGACCGCGAAAGGCCGGCACAACAGTGCCGTGACCAGCTTCAATCAGAATCCCAACGACGACAGCAGGGCGAACCAGCTACAAAGCCAGGCGCAAAACTACCTGACAGCTGCCAACGTCAGCTTCATCGCTGGCGGCGCCCTGACCGCGCTCGGCGTGGTCATGTCTCTGTACACCGTCATTGTGCCGAACGGGCAGGCCGCCACGGACACGCACGTGTACCTGATGCCCGCCGCAGGTCCGGGCTTTGCCGGCCTCAACGCAGGAGGAACTTGGTGATGTCGAAGATTCGTTTGCTTGCCATTGCGCTACTGGCGTCCACGTTTGGCGCCTGCAAGATCGATCCACTGCCGACGCGCCCGAACCGCGATGGCGCGACCGAGGCGGGTCGGAACGCGGGCATGGATTCAGGTCTCGGACTCGACGCCGGGGACGCCGCCGCGTTTCGTCTCGACGCCAATGGTTCGATGTCGCCCGAATCTGGCGCCGACACTCGGGTCAACCGCGAAATCGGCACCGACGCTGTGACTGACAAAGGCGGCATGGATGCATTCGCTGCTGCGGGCGATGCTGGCGGCGAGGACGCTGCCATCGGCACAGACGGGTCAGCCGGCGGCGACGCGTTGTCTGCAATAGGCGGCGATGGTGGCGGCGATGTCCCCTTGGGCACAGGTGGCGCAATCGGGACGGATGCGAGCACGGCATCGGCCGACGCTCGAACTCCGACGGGGGACGCGCCAGGCACGGATTCGCCACCTGATGTCCCGGTTGGCGGGAGCGGCGGGACGGGCGGTACGGCGACCACGGGAGGCGGCGTCGCCACAGGCGGCGGCCTAGGCACGGGGGGCAGTGCGGGCACAAGCGCTGCAGGTGGTGGCACGACCAGCTCCGGTGGCGTGGGCATTGGTGGCGCAGCGACCGGCGGGACGATCTCTGCTGGCGGAACGACCAGTGCCGGAGGGACTTCGACAACAGGCGGAATTGCGACGACTGGCGGAAGCACCGGGTTTGGTGGAACCTCCACAGCAGGCGGAACAGCAGCGAGCGGCGGAATAAGCAGCGCCGGCGGAACCACGACGGCGACCGGCGGCACGGCCGGTGCCGGTGGAGCTTCTGCAGCAGGCGGCACAACAGCAAGCGGTGGCACCGATGGTGGCGTCGATGCCGGCGGAGTCGATGGTGGGGATGCTGGCCCAATTCAACCAGGCATCTGGATTACAGCCGCGCAATTTGATACACCCCGGGAAGCGCATACCAGCGTAGCCTACAACGGATACGTTTATGTGCTTGGCGGCACAACGGATGGTGGTGTGACTGGTCTTAACGACGTCCAATATGCGCCATTCAATCCGGACGGCAGTCTCGGAACCTGGCAGAGCACGACATCGTTCAATACAGGCCGAGACCGCCACGCCAGCGTCGCGTACAATGGACATCTCTATGTAATTGGGGGAGCTCCTAGCGGGGGCGGCGTGCTCAACGACGTCCAACACGCACCAATCCATCCCGATGGAAGCCTTGGAACCTGGCAGAGCACGACATCGTTCAATACAGGTCGGCTGTGTCACGCCAGCGTGGTCAGCAATGGGTATCTCTATGTCATTCAAGGCTTCTACGCCAGCGCAGCGGCTCCGTTGAGCGATGTGCAGTTTGCCAAGATCAATGCAGATGGGAGCGTCGGGACCTGGCAGAGCACTACAACGTTTAGCCCGGCCCGATTCAACCATCGCAGCATTGCATATAATGGGCGCATCTACAGCGTTGGGGGGACTAATTGGAGTGGCAGTTACTACTCACTTGGTGACGTGCAATACGCATCGGTGAATGCGGATGGAACCCTGGCTACTTGGCAAAGTGCAACGCCGCTCATCCAACCCCGGTCCTGGTTTAGCCTCGTGGAGCATAATGGTTTTCTATTGATAACCGGAGGCGCCAACGATGCCGCTGGTGTCTACATGACCTCTGTGGAGTATGTGAATGCCAATACGGACGGAAGTCTGGGGACATGGCGAGAGGGGACGCCGCTCAACGTGGCTCGGGCTTTCCACGGCAGCGTAGTGAACAATGGATATCTCTATGTGCTCGGTGGGGCAAATGTTACTGGAATTCTTGGCAATGATGCTCAATATGAAAATATCGGACCGCTTCCATAGGTGGAGTGGTTCTCTCCGGCGCTCAGGAAGCAGTGCAGCTCAATAGGCGCCAGAAACATATTCACGACCAGCGGTGAGCTTGGTCGTAGAGGCCTGAGCGCGGTGGCATGCCGGATGCAAACGGCTAGGCGACGTTATTGAACGGGGCAGGAGCCGCCTCCGAAGGCGCGACTACACAATACGAAACAAAGGAGAAGCAGAGATGAAGCACGCAATGCGAACTGTTCTTGGTGGGGCCACATTGGCGGCCCTGATGTTGGCGAGCCTAAACGCGGCCGCGCAGGTTCCGGCACCCGCGCCAGGTTACCCGCCGCCCGCAGCGACCTCCGCGCCGTCCTACCCAGCGCCGTCGTATCCCGCGCCCACCCCGGGCTACCCGCCGCCCGCGGCGGCGCCCGCGTCGGGCTATCCGACCCAAGCAGCGGGTTACCCGCCGCTCCGTGCTGAACCAGCGCCCGCCTATTCGTCTGCACCAAGTGCGCCGCTCCCCCCTGACCCCGCGGAGGCCCCGACCGTCATCAGGAGCGGGAAGGTAAACCACTTTCTGGGGGTTCATCTTGGGGTTGGCGGGTCGTTCGGCGGCGACACCCTGGTGAAGGCGACGTATACAGACGGCCACACTGAAGAACTCAAAGCGGGAAATGGCGTGTTTGTGAGCGGTGGTCTGTCTCTCACCCCGATATGGATCGCGGACACTGTAGGCCTTGGATTGGGCATCGAGATCAACTACCAGGGCGATTCTATGGACGCGAACAACGGTAGTGCGTCTTTCGATCGCACAGGTGGTCTTTTTGCCGCGCATGTCCTGGTCCATCTTTGGGACACTTCGGGCCAAAGACCGTTGGGATTCTATCTATTTGGGGCGGGCGGGGTGCAGTACGTGGGCAGCGCGAAGGTGTCCGGATCGGGGATGGGCAGTGACATTGCGGGAGACCTCGGCACAGCCACAGGCGGCATGGGGGAAATTGGTCTTGACTGTCTTTGGAAGGTTTTCGGGGGCAGGGCGACGGTTCGGTACACGAAGCTTTCGTACAAAGGGGGCGCCATTGATGGCAGCTCCGTTTCGGTTCTCTTGGGCCTTCATTGGGATCCCTGGACCACCAGCCGCGACTAACGGAGGAAGCGACAACCCTTGCAGAGGAACTCCTATCTCGGGGCGGGCTTCCGCGGCAGGCGCAGGTGGATGCATTCCATGTCGCTGTTGCGACGGTTCATGGCATGGACTACCTCTTGACCTGGAATTGCAAACACATCGCAAACGCGAGCTTGCGTAGTAGAATTGGAGTTATCTGCAGACTCTCTGGGTTCGAGCCTCCCGTGATTTGCACGCCCCTCGAACTGGTGGAGGAGTAGAACCATGCCGCTGCCCGATCCCATCGTTGACGAAATCCACGCCATTCGTGATGCCATCGCTAAGGCGTCCAGCAACGATCTGCGAGCGATAGCTGAGGCTGCACGATCGCGGCAAAAGTTGAGTGGACGGCAGGCTGTGAAGTTGCTGCCCAGACGCCCCACTGTCGCCAAGAAGGCGTCCTGATCCCCGCACGCTGTCTGGGTGCCGCCCCGGGGTGGTGCAGGCACTTGATTAAGGGTGGAGAAGACCCCCGCGGTGGGAGGTGCCAGGCACTTGATTGAGATCTGCAGATCTGCCCGCGGTGGGAGGTGTCAGGCACTTGATTGAGATCTGCGCTAGAGGCGGAAATCCCTCACCGCCAGCGTAGCATTTGCAGAAACGCTGGCATTGAAACGATCGGGATCCCGCGGTACTCGCCCAGCGGCAGGATGTGCTTTCGGTCGTCGCTGACGATGAAATCCACCGCTCCCTCCAGCCCGCATGCCAGGATGTGGTCGTCGTCGGGGTCGCGTGATGCTCCGTGGACTTGCAGCCGGCCTTCGACCATCTCAGCAACCACCTGCAGCGATGCCATGTATCCGGCGATTTGTTCCATCGTCAGCGGGTACCGCCGACGCACGTGAGGCTTGAAGAAGACTTCGCGCAGCTCACGCAAGATTGAGAGGGAAAGCACCAGGCGGAAGCTTGCCTCTTCCGCCGCCGTTAGCAGGGCAGCGCTCGCTCCCCCTGGCCGGAGAAGACCCCGAGCCAGGATGTTCGTGTCGACAACCGCTTTAGGACCGCGCCGCCCGCGAGTGCTCACGTCGGACCTGTTGGATCGCCACGTCCACGTCGTGCTTGACCTGTTGTTCGCTTCTCCGCGGAAGCTTCGAGCGAATCCGTTTGATTAGGCCCCATCCAAGATCCGACCGTCGCTGCTTGAGCAGCATCGCTTCGAGCAACTCGCACTGCTGCGCCTCGGTCATCCGGTCGATCTGACGCAAGACCTGCTCTAGTTGGCTTCGTGCCTGGGCCATCATCTTCTCCGGCATCTATGGTACCACGGCAGAATGATCGCGGCCTCAGCCCCAGACAGCTTGCCGGTAGCGCTGGCGGATGTTTCGATCCTTGGTCATCAGGCTGACTCCCGCCATGGCGGCGCTACCCACGATCATCCGATCGAAAGGATCCCGGGTCCAAGTGAGAGCCCTGGCCGCGGTCACTACGGCAGCAAAGTTCCCATCGTCCTGGGCTAGCCCCAGCTTGTTCGCCAGGTCCTGGAGCACAGTGGCGGCACCTTCCGCTATACGTCCGACTGCGTGCAAGTACTCCAATTCAAGCGCCACCATCGGCGAGATACGGAGTTCCTCGCGCTCGATCCGTTTGCGCGCCCCAGCCGGGAAACGGATCAGATCGCCAGCGTAGAGCCAAACTACGACATGCGTGTCGAGGTGGATCATGGCCGCCACTCGTGCGACCAGTCCAGGTGTACGAGATCCTCTGGGTTTCCTTTGATGAAATTCGGGCGGGAAGAGAGGCGTTTGAGCCGCTCGACCGTCTCCGCAGGCACGATGCGCAGCAACCTGCCACGTCGCTCGATTTCGGCCGGAACCCCAGTCTCAAGCACTCGGTCCAGTACCCTATACACATCCATCCGCAATCGCGAGGCGGTTAGCTTCCCTGATGTCTTCTTATGCGCGACGGCTTTCATGCGTACGTACCACCATGCCACAGGACGTACGTTCGGGCAAGAGCCGCGCTGGGGTGGGTGGTGCCAGATACTTGATCAACAAGTGCGAGATCGCCCAACGCCCATCATGGAAATCAACTTGGTTCCGGGACCAGCAACCACTCGAAGAGCCCCGGTTCCCTGCGCGCTTGTTCGATGGCAGGAACATGGTCAAGGCCCGGATATTCCGTGTATTTGACCTGGGTTCCGCCGGCATCGAGGATCGACCGGTAGATGGCGCGGTCGTTTTCCACGGGACTGAGGCTGTCATCCGAGCCGTGGAATATCCAAAGCGGCGTCTGCGCCATCTGGCTTGCCCCGACGTCGAGCGTGTATCCAGCAGCGGCGACGGCGCCCGCGAAACGCGTGGGGAATTCCACGAGCAACTTGTACACGCCTTCTCCGCCCATCGACTCGCCGTACACGTATTGGCGCTTGCTATCGAACCCGTACTGCCCGATGAGGCGGTCCAACTCGGCAAGGGCGTTGATCATGGCCGGTCGAAGGCCCGAGGTGTCATACGTGCCTCCCCAGTCGGCACACATATCGTCGAGCGGGGGTGCGGTGGGCAGGAAGACGGCACAAGGTTCAATCGCGTTCACAGCGGGGATGAGCCAGTATTCCGAATAGACTGGGTCGTTGTGACAGCCGTGCAAATACATCACCACCGGCAGCGGCCTGCCTGTGGGCGCGGGCACGTACAATCCCATCGGCGTATCGCTGTAGGTCCACGTGATGAAGCCGGTTTGGGGACCACCATCGGGCGGGCTCGCGTCGGCAGCGCTTTGACTCCCGCCGGTAGCTCCCCCGGTTGCGTGCGTTCCGCCGCTAGCGACAGTCCCGCCGGTTGCGGCCGAATCGGGCGTGCTCGCAGTGCTTGCGCACCCTTGAACTTGAACGGCTGTAATCACCAACAGCGCGACGCCAAGAAATGCACTCTGGCCGGTCCTGAAAGATAAAGCTATTGACATGGCTCCGCTTCTCAATGTCCTCACAGACTGTAGCGCTTGCTCTTGCCTGGCACACTTCATATTTCCCGGACCAAACAAACCAGGCCGGGCAGCTGTGCTCGATTTGAGAGGCCAATAACCCTCTCAACCGATGCCTTTGAAAATAGGGTAATCTGAACGCCTTGTGATGCTGCCGCTGCACGACCGATTTCCAGGGACCAAGAAGCTCCCCTATGTGTCGCTGGGGTATTTCCCCACGCCGGTCGAGCCTGTGCCGGACTTGGCTCGACTACTTGGTCTGCCGTTGCTCCTGGTCAAGCGCGATGATGTCTCGGGCGGCGCCTACGGCGGCAACAAGGTGCGCAAGCTGGAATTCCTGCTGGGCCAGGCGCTGGCCGAGCGCCGGCGTGCTGTGATCACTTTCGGAGCGGTGGGCTCCAATCACGTGCGAGCGACTGCGGTCTACGCGGGGCGACTGGGGCTGCAGGTCCACGCCGTGCTGGCCCCGCAGGCGTCCACGCCCTATGTGGATGCGAACCTTGCCGCGGATCGGGCCGCAGGTGCCACGTTGCACTTCGTCGATTCCTATGGCCAGGCCCTGGGCCGTGGCACCGAGCTGCGCGACGAATTCGCCCGGCGCGACGGGATTGAGCCGTTCATCATTCCCTTCGGCGGAACAAACTCAATAGGAACGCTCGGGTTTGTGAACGCAGCGTTCGAGCTGGCGGCACAGATTGCAGCCGGCGTGTCGCCCGAGCCCGACCTTATCTATGTCGCCTACGGCTCGACCGGGACAGCCAGCGGGCTTGCCCTGGGCTTGGCCGCCGCGGGATTGCGAACATCGGTGGTCGGCGTGCGGGTCGTGCCTGCAGAGTCCACCAACGCCGAGCGGACCAAGCGCGTGATGGAAGGAGCGGTCGCCTTGCTACGCGAATCAGACGCCGGCTTCCCTGCGATCAAACCGGAAGACGTGGCGCTTGAAGTGCGGGATGGTTTTCTGGGCGATGGATACGCCGTGGCCACGGCCGCGAGCCAGGAGGCAGTCGCCCTGGCCCAGGCCAACCACATGCATCTTGAGACGACCTACACAGGCAAGGCTTTGGCGGCGCTGGTCGCCGACGCGCGAGCCGGCAGACTCGCCGGGAAGACGGCGCTGTTCTGGAATACCTATAACTCGCGCTAGCCCCGCACTAGCCCACCATCACGGCTGCATCATGCGTTTGCTTGTCCACAGCGCAAGATCGCGTGTGATCAGCCGCATGGATGCAATCATGATCTTGTTGAACCAGCCGGGGACGACGCGGGCCTTTCCCTTCATGAGCGCGCGATAGCCAATCCGGGCCACGTCGCGGGCGTCCATCTCATTCAGTTTCTTCAGGAACATGCCTTCGCTCTTGGCCCGGGCGAAGAACTTGGTCTTGGTCACCCCCGGGCAAAGCGCAGTCACTGTCACGCCCGTGCCTTGTAGCTCGGCGAACAAGGCCTCGGAGAAACTGAGCACAAACGCCTTGGTCGCGGCGTAGATCGCCATGTAGGGCACCGGGGCAAACGATCCTGTGGAGCCGACATTCAAAATCCTGCCGGATTTCCTCTGGACCATTTCCGGAAGAAAGACGCGCGTTAGTTGCGCCAGGGTTGTGACGTTCACCTGAATCATCTGGCGTTGCAGCTCCCAGTCGCAATTCGCGAAGAGGCTGAGATCGCCAAACCCGGCGTTGTTGACCAGCAAATCGACGCTGAGTCCGCGCGCCTTCACTTCTGCAAACAATTGGGCGGGCGCTTCTGGCTGCGACAGGTCGAGCGCGACAAATTCCGCCTTGATTGAATGAGCGGTGGCCACCTCGCGCGCGACCTCGGCCAGGCGTTCGGCGCTGCGAGCCACCAGCACCAGGTCGTATCCCTCTTGGGCCAAAAGCCGAGCAAATTCATACCCGATGCCACTCGACGCACCGGTGATCAACGCGGTTTTGTTCGACATGCCACTCGTTCCTGTGAGGTTGAGGAGTGGTCAGCATAGCGGAGCCGCGCCCTGCGGCAAGCTTCGTCCGCCTCAACCTTGGCAGACAACTTGCCGATGACTTTTGCAAAGCCGTCGTCATGTTCGGGAAAGCGCCGCGACCACCGGAGACCAATCCTCCCGAAGACGGGCCTGCCAGCAATCAGGTGGCAGATGGGGCGCTCGACACCGTTGCGACGATCTTGCGCAGCGTCGCTGAGTTTGCCCTGGAGCAAGACGGCACGGATGTCCCGAGTTTTCGAGCCACCGCCGAGGCCTGGGCCAAGCATGTGACCCTGGCCACCGCGCCGCCCGGCGTACCCGAGGACGACGCACGGACGCGCAAGGGCCGGCGCGAATGGGAGTCAGTGCGGCGGTTCGTGCGCGAGTACTGCCAGAACAGTTGCCGGCGCGCCGTGACTGTGACCGCGGACCTGCGCCAGGTCATCTGGGTCTTCATTCGCAATCTCAGCCAGGCGTTCACCCAGGACGAAGAGATCGACGGCCGCCTACACGTGCAGATGAGCCGCCTTGAAACCCTGGTGGAAAGCAACGCCACCGACGAACTCAAACGTGAGGTGCTCGATGCCGTCGTCACCCTCAAACAGATTCTCAAAGAGCGCGCCGAGCGCCAGCACAAGCAGATGGAGGTGCTGGGCGATCAGGTGCGCGCACTGGGCGACGACCTCGAATGCGCGCGCCGGGAGAGCGAAACCGATCCCCTGACCCGTGTTCCCAATCGCAAGGGTTTCGATGAATACGTGGCGCGCAGTGTGGAGATGCACAAGGCGTTCGGCCAGGCGATGTCTCTGCTCATTGTCGATGTCGACCACTTCAAGACGGTCAATGACAGCAACGGCCACATGACGGGCGACGGGGTGCTGCGGAATGTGGCCAACAGCCTGGTGAAGGTCTTCTTGCGCAAGAACGACTTCGTCGCCCGCCTGGGCGGGGACGAGTTCGCCGTGGTTCTGCGTGAAACAAGCGAAGCCGATGCGCGTGTCCTGGCCGAGCGTGTGTTGGCCCGCATCCGCGCCCTGCGCGTTGCTGGAACAGCGACAGAAGCACTCGCCGTCACCGTCTCCATCGGACTGGCCAGGATTCAGATCGACGACGACGAAAAGACTTGGTTCGAACGGGCTGACCGCGCGCTCTATGTGGCCAAGCAGAACGGCCGAGACCGGGTGTGCTAGCGTGATTCGGTTGAACCCACGTGAAGCTCGCCCTCATCTATCCGCCGGCTTGTGATCCCACGGCGCCCTATCCGGCGCTGGCGGCGCTCGCGGGTTTTCTTCGTCCGCGGGGCATCGAGGTTCTGCCCATTGATGCCAACCTCGATGGTTTTCTGGCGTTGCTGCGGCCTAGGCCGCTGGCCCGACTGGCCGACGGCATTGAGCGGCGCATCGCCAATCTGCAGCGCCGGCGGACGCTTGACCATCGGGCGCAACTGGAACTGCTGACTTTGTGGCGGGCGCGTCCGGCGGCGCGGGCGGTCCCCGGGGCGATCGACGCAGCCCTGGAAATCATGCGCACCCGTGAACGCTTCTATGATCCGGGACAATATGCC
>Ga0265316_10006642_pt1 | contig 11017 bp, 5 predicted proteins | sample 4522metaG_FD_202092 | JGI IMG/M metagenome (GOLD analysis project Ga0265316, IMG submission 202092) | Rhizosphere microbial communities from Carex aquatilis grown in University of Washington, Seatle, WA, United States - 4-5-22 metaG | ecosystem: Host-associated > Plants > Roots > Rhizosphere >...
ACCCCGCAACGCGTCCATCGCGGGGAGCCGCGTCAGCGCGGCGGACGCCGTACCCCGCAACGCGTCCATCGCGGGGAGCCGCGTCAGCGCGGCGGACGCGCACGAACCCTGCCGCCCGCCCGACGCTCGCGACGCACGCCCACCTCATGGTGTAGAATCGACTGCACGTGATATACATCACATTGTTGGACTGATTCGCATGAAAAATACGAGACTATCCCTGGCCCTCTGCCTCTTCCTGCTGGCGCCGCTCGCGCTCGCGCAGCCGCAGGCCCGCCCGGCGCGGACGTTCGCCACGCATTGCACCTTCTGTCACGGCGGCGATGCCAATGGCACCGATCGCGCTCCCGGCATCCTCCCCTTCGTCGCGGCGCATTCCGACGCGGAGCTCGCCGCCCTGGTGCACAACGGCCGCCCCGACCGGGGCATGCCCAAGTTCGATTTCAACGATTCCGAAATGAAGGTGCTGGCCGATCACCTGCGCGGTCTGGCCTCCGGCGCGGTGGCCGCCGCGGCGGCAGCGGGCCGCGGTGGCCGAGGCGGCGGACCCTTCCAGCCGCGCCCCGCCACATTGAAACTTCAGGATGGCAGCACGCTCGCCGGAACGCTGACCAGCTCAAACCAGTTCAGCGCCACGCTACTGACCGCCGACGGCAAAATCCACCTGCTGGCGCGCAGCGGCGAAACCTACACCGAGCGCCCCATCGAGCCCAAACTCGACTGGCCCAGCTACGATGGCGGCTACAGCGGCAACCGCTATAGTCCGCTCGACCGGATCACCACCGGCAACGTGAAGCGCCTCGCCCCCACCTGGGTGTTCCCGGTTCCCGGCGCGCCGCGGCTGGAGGTCACCCCGGTGGTGGTCGATGGCGTCATGTACATCACCGCCGCGAACGAGGCTTATGCCCTCGATGCCACCACGGGCCGCCAGATCTGGGCCTTCCGCACGCCCCGCACTCCCGGCCTGCTCAGCGAGGCTGGCGGCGGCGCCAATCGCGGCGTCTCGCTCTCCGGAAACCGCGTCTTCATGATCACCGACAACGCCCACCTGCTGGCGCTCGACCGCACCACCGGCCGCAAGCTGTGGGATGTCGTCATGGCGGACAGCAAACAGGGCTACAGCGCCACCGCCGCTCCCCTGGCGATCGGCGATCTGGTGATCTCCGGCGTCGCCGGCGGCGAGGAAGGCGCGCGCGGCTTTGTGGATGCTTATCGCATCGCGACCGGCGAGCGTGCCTGGCGCACCTGGACCGTTCCGCTGCGCGGCGAGAAGGGCTCGGAAACGTGGATCGGAAAGGCTATCGATTACGGTTGTGGCGCCACCTGGACCACCGGTTCCTATGATGCCTCGCTTGGGTTAGTCTACTGGGCTGTGGGCAATCCCTGCCCCGATTTCAACGGTGACGAGCGCAAGGGCGACAACTTGTACACCAACAGCGTGCTGGCGCTCGACGTGAAAACCGGGGCCATGAAATGGTACTTCCAATTCACCCCGCACGACACCCACGACTGGGATTCCAACGGCCCGCTAATCCTGCTGGACGAGCCCTGGGAGGGCACTCCGCGCAAGTTGCTGGTGCATGGCGATGTGAACGGCTTCTTCTTCGTCCTGGACCGCACCGACGGAAAACTACTGCTCGCCGCTGCCATGGGCAATCAGAACTGGACCACCGGATATGGCAAGGATGGCCACCCCGTGGTTACCGATCACTTCGAAACCACCGTGGAAGGAACCGTGACCTGCGCCACCGGGACTCCGAAATGGGCTTCGGCATCCCTGGACCCGGCGTCGAAGTTGTTCTTCGTGCGGCTTTCCGAGGGCTGTTCCGCAATCCAAAAGGATCCCACGCCACCCGAAATGGGCCAGCGCTTCTTCGGCGGCTCTTTTGGCGCGCGGCAGCCGGGCGGCCAGACTTATATTCACGCAATAGACATCCACACCGGCGCGAAAGTCTGGGAGTATCTGCTGGTGGGCGGCGGCTTCGGCGGTTCGGGCACGCTGGCGACCGCCGGCGGACTGGTATTCTTCGGCGAGACCGGCGGCACCTTCACGGCGGTGGACTCCAAGACCGGACTCCCCGTCTGGCATTTCGAAACCGGCCAGAACTGGCGGGCATCCCCGATGACCTACATGGTCGGCGGCACGCAATACGTGGTTCTCGCCGGAGACGGCGGCATCTTCAGTTTCGCGCTGACGCCGTAGCGGGGCCACGGGGCGCCGCAGAATTGGTGGGCGAAGCGCCCCACCGGGATCAACAAAGCTCCACCACGGGCACACCGATCAGTTGACTCAACTTGGCGATGGATCCGCTCACGTGGCCCACGCCGAGCGCGCAGTGGTGTGTCGGACCCTCCTGGCACCAGCGGTTGACAAACTCCCGCGGACCCAATGGGAACCGCAGCCGCGAGTTGGTGTTGCCGATCCGCAGAATGGGCCCCGGCTCGCTCTGGCCCTGCGCGGTCAGCATTTTCAGCGAGCCGTCCGCCGTCTGCGTCATCCCCAGCAAAGTCACGGGTCCCGGCTTCACGTGGAACTCCACCGATACGCCGCTGCCGCGTTTCCCGTGGTACAGGCTGAGCCCGCGCAACACCGGCTGGCTTCCGCCGATGGCCAGGTGCGCCGGACCGTCGTGGCCCATGAGCACAAAGCCCTCGCGAAAATCCATGGCGTAGAACTCGGTGAACGAGCCGCCGGCGCCCAGCCGGTCCAGAATCATCATCGCGAGACACGTCTTGAGATCGCCCTCGCCGCTGGCCGGGATGCCGCGCGCCGTCAATAGCGAGTTACCCAGAATCAAGCCCGCGGCGAGACGCTCATAAGTGTTGCCTTCCAGGCCGCGATAGTAGTAAGTAAGTCCGTCCAGATCGAATCGCTCCACCAGGCGGTCGAGCCCCGCGGCTACCCGCGCCGCCCACTGCAGATCTTCTTCAGGAGCGTTCTCCAGGCGGAAGATTTCGCGCGTCACCGCCAGCTTGGCATCCACCTCGTCCGCCGTCGCCGAGCGGACCGACTGGTCCAGGTCGCACATCTCCAGCACTTCAATGTGCGCGCCGGTCTGCGCGGTGACCATGGTGAAATCGGAGTACATGTCGAGCATTCCCGGATAGGTGTGCCCCAGGAACCCGATGCGGCTCGATCCCAGCGCGCTTGCCACCGTGGCCGCCTGGCACCAGTCGGCGATCTCGCGCCAGGCGGTGGGATCTTCGTGCAGCATGCCCGAAACCACGCGGAAAGGCACCCGGGCGCGCGCAAACGCGTTGGAGATCTCGGGCGCCGAGCACGCGGAACAATTGGCCAGCCACTCGCCCGTGTCCACGCGCTCGTAATCCAGTGCGTCCACCGGCTGCAGATTCAGCACCAGCACCGGCGCCTTCGAGCGCTGCACCACGGGGAGCACCTGCGACGACGTGGCGTAGGTGCCCACGTAACAGACAATCAGGTCCAGCCGGGCGGCGGCAAAGAGCTTCCCGGCCTCCACCGCGGCGGGCGCGGAATCGACCAGCCCCGCCGAGAACACTTCCACCCCGAGAGCGGCGATGCGCGACTCTACCGACCGCCGATAGCCCTCAAGCCGTTCCTTCAGCCCGTGGAATTGCGGCCAATACGCCGCCAGGCCGATGCCGAAAACGCCCACCCTGCCGGAGTAAGTTCTGCGCCGTGGCTCCATCGTCACCGTATCCTAACACACGTCTTTCCCGGGTCCGGGCTCTGTTCGCGGCATCATTTTCCTGGGCGCCGCACTGGGCGCCCGAAGCGAACCAGCTTGTCAAAGTCGGATTGGTGGGCGCGAGTCAGCACCTATCATGCCTGGCCATTGCCCCGCCTGCCATCTGTCGGGACCAGGGGGCGCAGCCGGCCGTGACGAGAGCCGCGCCGAATTGCCGCGCTTGTTTCGCCACCCGCGCGCAAGGCTCGCATCCGGGTGTCGCGCAGGCTCGTGAGCCGCGTTATCATCATGCGTGTTCATGTCTCGGTTGCTTGTGTTCGCCTGCATTGCGCTGGCCCTGCCCGGCTGGGCGCAAACCAGCGGTGAGGTCCGCGGCTCGGTGGTGGATGCCCGCGGCGGGGAGGCGTTAGCGAAGGTCGAGATTCTGCTGGGCAGCGGCGCCTACCGCACTACCACCGGCGATGACGGCAAATTCAGCCTCACCGGCGTCGAGCCCGGCGACTATGTCCTCAACGTCTCCACCGTGGGCTACCACCTGGTGAAGAAGGCCTTTCACCTGGATGCCGGCGGCACGGTGGAATTCGACGTGGTCCTCAGCCCCGACACCTTTCACCAGACCGACACGGTCGAGGCCAAGGAGAGCCCCTTCGAAGCCGCCCGCGCCGATAGCCCCGGCGCCCTGGTCCTGGCCGGCAACGACGTCAAGAACCTGGCCAGCGTGCTGGCCGACGACCCTCTGCGTGCCGTCCAGAGTCTGCCCGGCGTCTCTTCCAACAACGATTTCGACGCCCGCTTCTCCCTGCGCGGCGCCGATTACGATCGCATCGGGTTCTACGCCGACGGCGTGCTCTTGCACGAGCCGTTCCACATGATCCAGGGCCAGAGCCTCACCGGCAGCGGCACGTCCTTCGACGGCGACATGGTGGATTCCATGGAGCTCGACGAGAGCGCCTTCCCCGCGCGCTTCGCCGACCGCACCGCCGGCGTCCTGGACGTGAACACGCGCGACGGCAGCCGCACCGGCACCACCTTCCGCGCCAACGTCAGCGTCTCCAACGCCGGCCTGGTGGCCGAAGGCCCCTTCGGCAAGAAGAAGCGCGGCTCGTGGCTGGCCGTGGTGCGCAAGAGCTATCTGCAGTACATCCTGGCCCGCACCTTCCCCGACAACACTTATATCTTCGGCCTGGAAGACGCCCAGACGCGGCTCACTTACGACCTTACTTCGAAGAGCACCGTCACGCTCTACTTGCTGGAGAGCTTTTCCAATTTGAACCGGCCCGGCGTCACCGGCCTGGGCGTCAATTCCATCGTCACCGCCGGCTACCATTACACCTTCGCCAACCTGGGCTGGCGCTACTCGCCCGTCGACCGGCTGCTGGTGGTGAGCCACGCCGCCTGGATGCGCGAAAAGTTCGACGATCACAACCCCGAAAAGCTGCCCACCGCCGCCGGCTTCTACGGCGAGTGGGTATGGAACACCAGCGCCACCTGGTTGTGGAATTCCAAGAGCCCGCTGGAGGCCGGATGGTCGGTCCGGCAAATCCGTGACGAAGGCTTCGCGAACCAGTACGTGAACGTGACCAGCGCGCCGCAGGTGCTGAACCATTTCAACGGCGATGCGCTGCGCCTGGGCGGCTACCTGCAGCAATCCTGGATGGCGTGGGCCGGGCGCCTGCGCTTCACGGCCGGGGCGCGGTGGGACCATCATTCCATCGACGAAGTTTCCGCCGTCTCACCCTCCGCCTCCGCCGCGCTCAGCATCACGCCTTCCACCAGCTTCCAATTGGCGTGGGGCCAGTACGTGCAATATCCCGAGCTGGCGATGCTCGATTCCCCGCTGGGCAGCCGATGGCTTCTGCCCATCCGTTCCAACCACGCCACGGCAGCCGTGGAACAGCGTATCGGCCAGCGCATCCGGATCCGCGCCGAATTCTACAACCGCGCCGACCGCGACCTGCCCTTTCAGCCGCTCGTCGACCCGCGCATCGTCAACGGCAAGGTCTTCGCTCCGCCGCTCAACCCGCCGTATGTCAACTCGCTCGGCGGATACGCCCGCGGCGCGGAAGTTTTCCTGCAGCGCTCCAGCGCCAACCGCTTCACCGGCTGGGTCTCTTATGCCTTCGGCCGCACCGGCATGCGCGAAGGCGTCACCCACGAAACGTTCCCCGCGGACCTGGACCAGCGCCACACCGTAAATGTCTACGGCGGATACCGCCTCCGTCCCAGCGTGAACCTGAGCCTGCGCTGGAGTTACGGCAGCGGTTTCCCTATTCCCGGGTATCTGCTGCAGAAAGGAACGCTGTATTACTTGTCCGTCAGCCGCAACCAGGTGCGGCTGAGTCCTTACTCCCGCACGGATTTCCGCGTCAACAAAGCCTGGACCCACGATAAGTGGAAGCTCACTCTCTATGGGGAAGTTCTCAACCTTACCGACCGCACTAACTACGTCTTCGAGAGTTTTAACGGCTACACCGCCAGCACTAAGCAGGCCTACATCACGCTCGATAAGATGTTTCCCATCTTGCCCTCGGCGGGGCTGGTGTTCGAACGGTAGGGGCACGGGAGGACACACCTGCGCGCGGGTTGCACGGGTGTTTGACCGTTTTGGGGATTCCTGGCCGAAACCGCTCCCTGACGGGGTGCCCTCTGGGCCCGGCTCCGATATGGGCGCATTGATGGCGCAAGGCTTGCCGAGCCTCGAGCGTAAAGTAAGCGAGCGGACTTATTCCCCAAAACGGTTAAACACCTGGGTCCGCACTCCCCGATCCGCGCGTTTCCTCGCTACAATAAGGAGCGAACCGGCGCGTTCCGAAGGCGGGGCGCGGGAATCCGATGGAGTTTCCCGGCCGCGCGGATTTCGAAATCGCGCAACGGCCAGTTTCAAGGATGGCAATTTTGCAACCGATGGAGCTTGTCAAAGTCGGATTGGTGGGCGCGGGGTATGTCAGTACCTATCACGCCCGGGCACTGCGTAGTCTGCCCTTTGTCGAGATCGTGGGCGTCGCCGACCGCGACCAGAGCCGGGCCCAGGCGCTGGCGGCCCAGTTTCGCATCCCCGCGATCTATCCATCCCTGACGGCGATGGCGGAGGCCAAGCCCAAGGTGATCCACATCCTGACGCCTCCCGCCACGCACGCGGCGCTGGCGCTAGAGGCCATGGAAATGGGGTGCCACGTTTTCGTGGAGAAGCCCATGGCGGAAAGCGCGGCCGATTGCGACCGCATGATCCGCTGCGCCCGCGAAAAGGGATTGGTGCTGTCGGTCAACCATTCCGCCCGCATGGATCCGATCGTGCTCAAAGCCCTGGCCATGATTCGCAAGGGCGCTTGCGGGGAAGTGAAGGCGGTGGATTTCTTTCGCAGCTCCGACTACCAGGCTTATTCCGGCGGTCCTTCCGTCCCTCCGCAGTTCCGCAACGGCTCCTATCCTTTTCAGGATCTGGGCGTCCACGGCCTCTACCTGATGGAAGCGTTTCTGGGCCCCATCCGCTACGCCGATACGCGTTACTATGCCAGCGGCACGGGCGATCCCAACCTGGTTTTTGACGAATGGCAAACCCAGGTGGAAACGGCCAAGGGTACCGGCCACATGTATATTTCGTGGAACGTGCGGCCCATTCAAAACGAACTTACTATCCACGGCACGCGCGGCGTCATGCACGTGGATTGTTATCTCCAGATTCTTACTCTGCGCAAGACTTATCCCGCTCCCAAACCGGTGCAGCGCATCCTGGGCGCGGGCTTCAATTCTCTAAACATGCTGTCGAAGGTCACGGTCAATACCGTCCGCTTCGCCACCGGGAGATTGAAGCCGTCGCCTGGAATTCACGTCTCCGTAGTGAAGTTCCATGAAGCGCTGCATAAGGGCGAAGCTCCTCCGGTACCGGCCGAAGAGGGGCGGCGAGTCATTGCGCTGTTGGAAGATACTTCCCGCCGCGCCGACGAAGACAAGCGCGAATATCTGGCCGTGCCGAACGCCCATCTCCAGCCGCGCATCCTGGTAACCGGGGCCAACGGGTTCCTCGGTAAGGCGCTGGTAAGACGGCTCCGCGAAGAGACCGGCGAGCCGCTGCGGTTGATGATGCGCCGGCCGCCGGAGGCCCCGCCACCCGCCGATTTGCAATTGGTTTACGGCGATCTCGGAGACCCGGCCGCGGTGGACCGCGCCATCGAGGGTATCGAGATTGTTTACCACGTGGGCGCGGCCATGAAGGGCGGTCCCTTCGAATTCCAAAGCGGAACCGTCTGGGGCACGCGCAACGTGATTGAAGCCTGCGAGCGTCACGGCGTCCGCCGGCTGGTTTACGTCAGTTCCATGAGCGTGCTGGACCAGGCCAGCCACGAGCCGGACGTGCCGGTGAACGAATCTTCCCCCTACGAACCGCGCCCGGGCGCGCGCGGCCTCTACACGCAGACCAAGCTGGAAGCCGAGAAGATGGTGCTCGCCGCCGCGGCCGATGGGCGCATTCACGCGGTGGTGCTGCGCCCCGGACAGATCTACGGGCCGGGGGCGGAGAAGGTGCCTCCCTCTGGGACCATCGGCATCGGCGGGCGCTGGCTGGTGGTCGGCTCCGGCCGGCACTACGTCCCGCTGGTATATATCGACAACGTGGTGGACGCGCTGATACTGGCCGGCACAAGAGATGTGCCGAACGGCTCGATTTTCCAATTAGTGGACCCGGACGGGCTGCGGCAGCGCGACTATGTCGATTACGCCCGCCGCTCCGGCTTCGCGGTGCGCGCCTCGTATGTGCCGGCATGGTTCCTCAAGCTGGCCGGGTTTGGCATTGCGATGCTGGGGAAAGTTCTGAAGCGCCCGGTGCCGCTCACGCCCTACCGCGTGCGGTCTATCACCCCGCTGTGGCCCTGCGACTGCACGGCCGCGCACGCCGGCCTGGGCTGGAAGCCGCGCGTCACCATCCAGCAAGGCATGGAGCGGACGTTCCCGGCGCGGGCGGAGAGGTAGGCGGCACAACCCGCGGCCAGTCGAGCGCCGCTATCATGGCCCAGGCGAGTGGGGCCTTGGCGGCCCTCGCGAGCCGCTCCTTTCATACCAATGTCGCCTCACCGCCCCTGAGTGTGGGATCATCCTCATTGCGGCTCAAGAAATAGCCCCTGACTTCATCCCGCAACTTCGGTTTATTGCCTGCCCACCGCCACACGCCTTGCCAATCCCTTGTCAGATCCGTTGCCGGGTCGAACTCATGGCGCTGCAAAATGTGCCAGCGATCGCCGTAGTGGCGCTGTGACTTTGAACCGTGGAAGTGATGGGCCGCGAATTGATTGACACAGCCAATCGCGCTCTTCCCGGGATGCTCTTTGAGCCTGGCCGCGCGATTCTGCCACTGCAGGACCGCATTCATATACGGTTTCGTGCAGCGCTTCATCTCTGCCGCGACATTGGTAAGCTCGGCCAGGCCGAAAGCCATGTGCCAGTCTCCGGAGCCGAGGATGCAGGTATCGAGCATACCGCCAACGGTGTTGAATGCCTGGCGCCGCCACGCCCAACCGCCGCCTGTGGCGCCTGGCGGGAAGCCGAATGGAAACTTGTCGGTTTTCGGCAGGCGGGTGCCGTAGCGGCCGTCGCCAGTGGGATTGGACTTCTGGCGCCGTTGCTCCCAACTCCGTTGGAATTCCTCCTGATTCAGGTAGTTCCAGGCAAACGAAGACGCCAAACGGTAGGGTTTATGGCTCGTGGCCAGATCGGCGTACGACGAGAAGAGCTGCACGAACTGATGGTGCTGAAGCAAGTGAATAGCTTCTAACGCCCAGTCGTGCCTGGTACAGTGAAAATCGGCATCGAAATATCCTCCATATTGCCAATCGGGCGGAAATGACCGTACGCCGACGTTGATCAGATTCTCTTTGTGCCACAGTTCGCAGTCGCAGCGGAGTTGTAGACATGTCAGATCGGGCCTGGCGGAGAACTCTGCCGTCTCGAAAGGCCGTTGATCGTAGGCTAACTCAACGATGTAGACGCGCACGTTGGGAGTATTAACAAAATGGCGGACCGCGTCATTAAACAACGTGCGTCTGGACTCCCACCGGAATGGATTGTTGTAGACAAGAACCAGATGCAGCGTCTGATCTTCGCTCCATTGGGACCAGGCGCCCTGAACGTCGGGGTGCTCCCGGGTGAACTCGGCATGCATTGTGAAGTCTCCCTTTAGAAGACGGCAGACCGTCCCTTCGGCAGTGAGTCGATTCTGAAACTCACTTTATGCGTGACGCCGCCCGCCAGTGTTTCTCAAGCGGTCCGAAGGCTCCGTTCCTTCCCGCGGAGTAAACGACACCTAGTAATGGCATTATAAGTGCGCCGGAACTTTTCGACAGTCTCCGCTCCTTATTAGTCCGATACGATGTAATTGTACGGGTCTCTCGGTTAGTCCCCGCCCAGGCGCCGGGCGACTACATCCTCCTTGCCCAGCGGGGACAGCGCCTCGCGCCGGGCATTGGAACACGCGCCAGGAGTGCGGCGTATTTCACGCACAGGATCGCTGGCGAAGCTCGGGTGCGTCATCCCAGGTCTATCGACCGCACCGGCAACAGTCTCTGGCCGCCCGCCAGACCGTTCGATCAACCGAGTCAGCTTTACGATGCCCAGAGGGTTCATTTCGAACTCTTTGTATGTTCACCGCACGTGGCTTAGCTCTAGCTATTGTCTGCGGGAAATCATATCACAAAAGCGCGCGAGTATCGGGACCAAAACCATCCAGTTTAGCGGCGGCCTCCGCCAGCGCCACCGTGGAAGGAAAGCCGGACACCGCCGGCACCACGCCGTGTGTCCTAGCACCCATGACAGTGCAAGCAGGGCTCGCGCAAGCGGACCGCCCAATCGCGCAGCGGCGTGCGCCCGATTGTCGCGTGACGCATCAAGCGGCTTGTGCTCAGCGCCATCTGGCGCTATACTCGACGACAGAATGGCAGAAGAACTCCGGGCGGTTATCGCGGAATTGGGAGGGGACAGGGTCCTGGGCCGCACTTTGCGGAGCGATACCGAACTGCGATCTGCGATTCGCGAGGGCTTTCCCCAAGAGGTCGTGGGAAGCGTGATGCACTCCGCGGGTTTGACCCTCAAGGAACTCTCGGCAGCCCTCGATCTTTCGCCGCGCAGCCTGCAGCGTCGCCGGCACCAGGGCCGGCTGGCCCGGTACGAGTCCGACCGCCTCTACCGGCTGGCGCGCATCGTGGCGCTCGCGAAGCAGTTCATCGGGGATGAGAAAACCGCAGGCCGGTGGCTGAAGCGGCCCAACCGGGCGCTCGGCGGCAACATCCCGCTCGAACTGATCGACACCGAACTGGGGGCGCGAGCGGTCGAGAATGTTCTCGGACGGATCGCCTTCGGCGGCG
>Ga0265316_10006644_pt1 | contig 11016 bp, 6 predicted proteins | sample 4522metaG_FD_202092 | JGI IMG/M metagenome (GOLD analysis project Ga0265316, IMG submission 202092) | Rhizosphere microbial communities from Carex aquatilis grown in University of Washington, Seatle, WA, United States - 4-5-22 metaG | ecosystem: Host-associated > Plants > Roots > Rhizosphere >...
TCGAATCGCCCTCCCTCGCCTATGCCGACGAGGAATCCGGAGTCTTCGGCGAATGGAGGCATTCCTTGATCAAGGCCGCCTTCGGCCTCCGCGGGGGGGACAAAAGCCGCCTCGAGCTCGAGGCCCCGCTCGGACCCGAGGCGTGGGAGCGAATGTCCGCCTTCTCTGCCCCGCCGTCGGCGCTCTTCCGCGGCGGGAAGCAGCCGCCCGACGCGGATTCGGCCTATCCTCTCGCCTTCGCGGAGGCGGGGGAGCCGGTCGCCTGGTGGACGAAAGCTCCGGGAGGGCCTTGGGTGAAATCGAAGGATGTTCCCGACTGGCTCAAGGGCGACGAGGGCTGGATCCTTGCCCTTCGCGGCGGAAAGCGCGCCCTCCCCCTCCTTGCGGGGCGCTGCGCCGCGGGCTCCCTCGCCCTCGAGGCCGAGGGAAGCGCGCTCCGCGAGGTCGACTGGGCCATGCCCCTGCCCTCGAGAGGCTACCGATGATCGCATTCCTCGCCGCCGAGCTCGGCGATTGGAGGAAAAGGCACATGCGGAAGACTGTCTGCCTCGCCGCGGCGTTCCTGGCCCTGGCGGGACTCATCGGTCCCCTGCAGCCCCTCATCCTCGCCCTCGCGAGCACGCTGATATTCATCGCCGCCGCCTGGTCCGAGGGCCTCAATCCGCCGTCCGAGTCCGGTTTCCGGGTGGATCCCCAGACTTTCCCGGCCAAGAGCGCCGACATATCGGCGGGGAAGGCCCTCTCGAGCCTCGCGCTCTGGATAGGCCTCATCTTCGCGCTGTCGCCTATCCTGGCGGCCTCGGCCATCGCCTGGGGCATCCCGGCCGGGACGACGCTCCTGTGCCTGCTCTGTTGGCTTTCGGCCTACCTCCTCGCCTCCTCGATCAACTTCCTGTCGAAGCTGCTCTTCGCGAGGACGGAAGGGCTCGTCGGCCTCAGCCTGTACTCGCTCTGGCTCTTCTCGTCCTTCTTCAGCGCCGGGCTCGAGCCCACGAATCCCTTCATCCAAATCCGGGGCATACTGAAGCTCGAGGGGGGAAGGGCGCCGATCGCCTGCATCTGCGCCGAGATGGGGGCCGCGGCGGCCGTCTTCGCCTGCGCTGCCCTCGTCCTCGGATTCAAGAAGGGGAGGAGCCGCGATGCGTGATTCCCTGGCCTTCGTCCTGAGCCGGACGCGCTCTCGTCTGAACGCGGTCATCGCCCTCCATCGCGCCTTCGCCTGGGCCGCGCCGGCGGCCCTCGCGTCGGGAATCCTCGTCGCCTCGATCCGCGCCCTGGGCCTCGACGCGGGGGGCTTCGCGCTGTGGGCCGCCCTCTCCCTGGCGGGCGCGGCGGCGGGGGCTTTCGCCTCGAGGAGCTCCTTCCTGGACGAAGCGGGCGCCGCGCGCTGGCTCGACGAGAGGCTCGAGGACGACGAGCTCCTCACCGCCGCTATAGCCTGCCTGAGGCGCGGCTCCGAGGGGCGCTTCGACGAGGCTCTCGCGGATCGGGCTGAGGAGCTCCTTCCCCGAGCGGAGGGCATGAAGGCCTCGCGCCGCCCCCTCGCCAAGCAGGGGGCCAAGGCGTTGGCCGCCCTCGCGATCGGCGCCTACCTCATCTTCCTGTCGGGAATGACGACGGCCCCCCAGGACGGAACGACGGCGCGGACTCGGGCGGAAGCGGGACGGGGCGCAGTCGCCAAGGCCGCCACGGCGGAGGAAGCCATCAGCGAAGGAGGGAAGGCGGCGGCGGAGTTCGCCGCTTCGCTCTTCCCCGACGACAAGCGCATGGCCACGCTCGCCGAGCGCGCCCTCCGCGAGGGAAGGCTCGACGACCTGCGCGAGCTGCTCAAGAAGGCCGGTCTCGACATCGACGCGAAGCTCGCGGGCAGCCCCGCCGAGAGCGAGAGGAAGAAGCTCGCGAGGGATCGCGAGAAGTTAGGCGACGCGGCGACCGCGCTAGCCCACGCCGCGCGGGGCCGGTTCGCGGGCTCAGGCGGCGCGGCCAAGGACGGCGAGAATCAGGGGAGCGGAGACGCCCGAGGCGTCTCTCCTTCCGACGCGCGCCCCTACCCCGGCCAGGGGGGGCGGGGCGGAGGCTCCGCGCGCCCTCCCGACTCCCTGGATAATTCGCCCGACGCCGCCGCCAAGGCTTCGCCATACGCGGACGGAGAGGGCGGAGACGCGGGGGGCAAGGGAGCCTCTGGAGCGGAGGGCGGCGGCGAAGGCCCGGCCGGCAAAGGCGGCAAGGGCTACGGCAAGGGCTCGGGCGCCGCCGGCGACTGGGGAAATATCGAGCCGCTGAAGGGAGAGGGGAGCCTGGACATCGCCGCCCCCAAGAACCCGAATTTCTTCGAGCTTGTCCTGCCCGGGAGCGACGCGTCCCAGCCGGCGTCGGGGCTCGCCGCGAGCTCGCGAAAGAGCGCCGAGGCGGCCATGTCGCGCGAGGGACTGCCCCTCGAGTACGAGGATTCAGTCCGCTCCTATTACCTGCAGCTATCGAAAGGAGAATCCCGATGAACAACGAAGACATGCCCATGGCGGCCTGCATCGACGGCATGGCGAAGGCGCGCGAGGAGATAGCCAAGGTCATCGTCGGCCAGGACGAAGTGATCGACCTCGCCCTCATCGCCCTGCTCTGCGAGGGGCACGTCCTCTTCGAGGGAGTGCCCGGCCTCGGGAAGACCCTCATAGTGCGCAGCCTCGCGAGCAGCCTCATGCTCCGCTTCTCCCGCATCCAGTTTACGCCCGACCTCATGCCCTCGGACGTCCTGGGCTCCACGATGATCTCCCAGGGAGACGGGAGCGAGCTGGGCCTGCGCTTCGAGCCGGGTCCCGTCTTCTCCAACCTCGTCCTCGCCGACGAGATCAACCGCGCCTCGCCCAAGACGCAGTCGGCCCTCCTCCAGGCCATGCAGGAAAGGGCGGTCACCGTGCGCGGCCGCTCCTATCCCTTGCCGCGCCCCTTCCTCGTGCTGGCCACCCAGAACCCCCTCGAGATGGAGGGGACCTATCCCCTGCCCGAGGCCCAGGTCGACCGCTTCCTCTTCAAGGTGATCATCGGCCATCCCGGGCAGGATGAGCTCGTGCGCATCCTCGAGCGCACTTCGGGGAGCTACGAGGCCGAGGCCCGGCCCGTCATGCGGGAGGTCGACCTCCTCGCGCTCCAGAAAGCCACCCGCGAGGTCGTCGCGGCCCCATCCCTCCTCGAGGCGGCCGCCCGCATAGCCATCGGGACGCAGCCCGAGCGCCCCGGCTCGCCCGAGCGCGTCCGGCGCTACGCGCGCTACGGCGCGGGACCGCGCGGGGCCCAGGCCCTCGTCCTCGCGGCCAAGGCGCGGGCCCTCCTCGCGGGCAGGCTCAACGCCACGATGGCCGACGTCGAGAGCGTCCTCGTGCCCGCGCTCCGGCACAGGATCGCGCTCAACTTCGAGGCCCAGGGCGAGGGCATCCTCGTCGAGGACCTCATAGCCGACTCGGCGGCGCAGGCCAAGGCCGCCCTCGAGTTCGACGCGGCGATCGCGGAGGTCGCCCGGGAGGGCGGAGAGCGGTGAGCTTCGCCTACGACGGCGACTATGAGCTCGCGCGGGGCCTCTCCATCCGCGCGAGGAAGCGGCTCTCCGGCTTCGCGGCCGGCGAGCAGCGCAGCCCGGCGACGGGCGGCGGCATCGAGTTCGCGGATTACCGCGAGTACGTGCCCGGCGACGACGTGCGGCTCCTCGACTGGTCGGTGTACCTCCGCTCGCGCAAGCTCCTCGTGAAGCTCTGCGCCGAGGAGAAGGAGCTCAGCCTCGTCTCGATTGTCGACGTCAGCCGATCGATGGACTTCGGGACGCCCGCCAAGCTCGAGCTGGCCAAGCGGATCGCCTCGGTCCTGGCCTGCGTGGCCCTCAGGGGCGGCAACCGGGCGGGCGTGACCGCCCTCGGCTCCTCCCTCCTCGAGCCGATCCGCCCCGAGCGCAAGAAGCTGACGATGTCGGGCATCGCGCGCGCGGTCCACGCCCTCGAGAGCGTCGCGGTCTCCTCGCCCGAAGCCGCCCTCCGGCAGTTCGCGGCCGCCTACGGAGGCAAGTGCGTGGCCGTCCTTCTCTCCGACCTCCTCTTCCCCGAATGGCAGCGCTCCCTGGACGCCCTGGCCTCGTCGGGCTGCGAGGCCCACGTCGTCCAGATACTGGCGCCCGAGGAGCTCGCGCCGCCCGAGCGGGGCGAAGTGACCCTCGTCGACATGGAGGACGGATCGGAAACGCCCTCCCACGTCGACGAGGCCCTCCTCGCGCGCTATCGCGAGGCCCTCGGATCCTTCCTCTCGAGGACCGCTTCCGAGTGCGCGAGGCGCGGCTTGGGACATTGCCTCCTCGGCTCCGACGCGAGCCTCGCGCGGGTCTTCCACGAGGACTTCATGAAGGCGGGGATCGTATGCTGAAGGAGCTCGGCTCCATCGCCTTCGCGCAGCCGGGAGCGCTCTGGATCGGCTTGGCCGTCCTTCCGATCGTCGTCCTCTACTTCCTCCGGATGCGCTTCAGGCGAAAGCCGGTGGGCTCGACCTACCTCTGGAGGGAGCTCGCGGTGGCCACCTCGGGAGGCGACGCCCTCAGGCGGCGCTCCATCCTGCTGCTCCTCCTCCAGGTCGCGGCGGTCGCCCTCGCCGCCTTCGCCGCGGCGGGGCCCTCCCTCGTCTCGCGCGCCCTCCTCAAGCCGGGAGTCGCCTTCGTCATCGACGTCTCCGCTTCCATGGGCTCGCGCGACTGCGCCCGCGAAAGCGGCGGTACGCGCGAAGCGCATGCCGCGAGCCGCGTCGAGGCGGCCGTCCTGGCGGCGTCGCGGGAAATCGACGCCTTGGGCGAAGGCGTACCCGTCATGACCTTCGCCTGCTCTTCCTCGGCCGCCCCACTACTCCCCGCGCCCACCCTCGACAAGGCGGCGGCCAAGGCATCCCTGCGCTCCCTCTCCGCCCTTTCGGGCGGCTTCGAGGAGGGAAGCTGCGCCGACGCCATCTCGGCCGCCCTGGCGAGGGCCGAAGGCTCGTGGAGCGCGGTGGCCTTCACCGACGGCGGCATGGACTTGGGCGGAGACCGCCTCGCCTCGGCCTTCGGCGGCTCCTTCCGCGCTGTATCCATCGGGACGGGCGGGGCGAGCGTCGGCGCGACCGGTCTCAGGCTGGAGGAAAGGGCGGAGGGAAAGGCGCGGGCCGTCTTCTCGCTCTGGAACGGCCACGGCTCGACCAGGGAGCTGCGGATTCACTTGGCTCGGAACGGAAAGCCCTTAGCTTCCGGGCTCGTCCGCGCCGATGCCGGCTGGTCGCGCTCCACGCTCGATCTCGAAGGGGGCATAGACGAGGGCGGCTACTCCCTCGAAATCGAAAGGGAGAAGGACGATATCGAGGGAGCGCCGGGCTCGACCTGCTACCTCTCCGTCGCGAGGCAGCGCGCCCTCAGGGTCCTCCTCGTCGGCAGGAGCGATCCCTTCCTCAAGGCGGCCCTCGCCCAGGGTGGGATCAGCTACTCGAGCCTCGCCGCTTTCCCCGCCGACCTCTCCTCCCTTCCCGCTCAGGCCCCCTCGGGCGAGCCGGGCTCCGTCGGGGCGGAGACAGCGCCCGATATCGTCGTAGTCGAGTCGGCCCGAGTCCCCGCCGGCGCGCGCTGCAACCTCCTCGTCTTCGGCGCCCCCCCGCCCGATGCGCCCCTCGCCTCGGGCGGCGCCGCGAGCGGCCTCATCGCCTCGGTCGCCGGAACCCATCCCCTTTTGCGCTTCGTATCCTGGGAAGGGGCGAGGGCGAGCTCGGGCTTGGCTTATTCGCTCCGGGGGCAGGCCCTCGTCCTCGCTACCACGGGAGGCAAACCCTCCCTCGTCGCCTGGGAGCAGGAAGGCTATCGCTCCCTCGCCTGCGGCGTGGATCTCTCCCGCTCCGACCTCGGACTCAAGAGCGCCTTCCCCGTCCTCCTCCAGAACTACATCCGCTGGTGCGCTCCGAGGGCGGACGATCAATCGGCCTACACCCTCTACGCGGGCGAGAGCGCGAGGAGACTCGAGCCCGAGTCCTTCCGGCTGAAGGGCTCGGTCGCGAAGGCGACTCGCTCGGGGCCGGAAGTTACGATCGGCGCCGACTCGGCCGGCCTCTTCGAGTGGGAAGCTTCGGGCGCGCGCGGGTACCTCGCGGTGAACGTGCCCTCGGGAGAGCTCGACGCCGCGCCCCGGGCGCTCAAGTCGCGGTCGCCGGTCGCCGGCGCCGCCGCTTTCACGCCGGTCGTCGCGGCGGAGGAGCGCAAGAGCGCGCGGCCCCTCGGGTCGATCGCCTCGGCCCTCCTCGCGATCCTCCTCGCGGCGGAGTGGATCGCCTGGAACGGCAGCTCGCGGCGGCGCGGGTCAAGGACGGGCAAGATGAAGCGAGAGGGAGGAACGGCATGAAGGATCGCATACGGAGCCCCGACAGGCGCAAGCGCGCGATGACCGCCCTCCGCGCGGCCTCGATCGGCGCCGCCCTCCTCGCCTTCGCCGGAATAGCCCTTCCCCTCCCGACCCGCGCGAGGACCGTAGTCGCGCTCATCGACCTCTCCGACTCTATCGGACCCAAGGCCGCCGAAGCCTCGCGCGGCGCGGCCCTGGCGCTGATCAAGGGCCTCGGCAAGCGAGACAGGGCGGCTGTCGCCGCCTTCGCGGGAAAGCCCCTCGTGCTCGCGCCGCCCACTACTCCGGAGCGGGCGGCGGAGATCCTCGAGTCCGCGACCCTCTCGGCCCCCTCGCCGGGGTCCAGCGACCTCGGGGCCGCCATAGCGACCGCCAAGGCCCTCGCCGCGGAAGGCGTCGGAAGGGGGACGATCTACCTGTTCAGCGACGGACGCGCCAACTCGGGGATCCCGCCCGCCGACTCTGCCGCCTCGGCGCCGAGAATCCCGATCTTCGCGGTCCCCTCGGGCTCTCCGCCTTCCGGCCTCGTGGCCGAGGGACTCTCGAGAGCCGGCCTCGTCCACCCGGGCGAGCGCGTCGCGCTCTCCTGGAGCCTTTACTCCGACAAGGCGAGGAAAGTCGCCTATTCGGTCCGCGTCGACGGCTCCGTCGCGGCGAGGGGCGAGGCATCCCTCGCGCCGGGCATGAACGAGATCCCGATAAGCGTCGATTCGGGATCGAGCGGCAGGCGGGAAGTCATCGTCGAGGCGGAGCTCCCCGGGGGAGAGAGGCGCGAGGAAGGGCGGAGCGGCGCCTACATCGACGTATCGGGAGAGGCCGTAGCCCTCGTCGTCTCCGGCAAGGGCGTATCGCCGATAGCCGGAGCCCTCGAAGCGCAGGGCGCGCGCGTCCGCTCGGGCGGACCCGAGCTCCTGCCCGAGAGCGCGGCCGGATACGCGGGCCTCGCCGCAGTCGTCCTCGACGACGTCCCCGCCCTCGCCTTGACCGAGGCCCAGCAGTCGACCCTGCAGGACTACGTGGCCGGAGGCGGAGGACTCCTCGTAGCGGGCGGCGAATCCTCCCTGGGCAGGGGCGAGTACTACGCGACTCCGCTGGAGGACATGCTCCCCGTGGAGACCGACTCCAGGCAGCGCCTCCAGTTCACGAGGGCGAAGCTCCTCTTCGTGATCGACCACTCGGGCTCCATGTCGGAGAAGGTGGGCAACAGCTCCAAGCAGATGGCCGCGATGCGCGGCGTCGCCGCGTCGATAGGCGAGCTCAACCCCCTCGACGAGGTAGCCATCATCGCCTTCGATTCGACCCCGACCTGGGTCCTTCCCTTCACTCCCGCGGGCGAGAAGGACAAGATCATCGCCTCCCTCTCGTCCCTCGACGAGGGGGGAGGAACCGACCTCTCCGTAGCCCTCGACGAGGCCATCAAGGGCTTCGGCGCCCCGGGACCGACCAAGCGCCACGCGATCATCCTCACGGACGGGCTGACGCCCGACGCCGATTTCGCCGGCCTCGCGGCGAAGCTCGTCGCGGCGGGCGCGAGCGCGTCGACTATAGGCATCGGGGACGAAGTGAACGAAGCCCTGCTCAAGGACTTGGCGAAGCGCTGCGGCGGCTCCTACAACCGCGCGACGGAGGAGCAGATCCCCTCGATCGTGGACAAGGAGACCCTGCGGATGACGCGCGAGCTCATCCAGGAAGGCAAGATCGAGACCCGCGTATCGACTGCCTCTCCACTCGTCGAGGGCTTCGAGGGCGGGCTTCCGCCCGTCGGCGGCTACCTCCTCACCAAGGCCAAGAGCCTCGCGACCGTGGCCGCTTGGGCCAGGAGGGCCGACGCGCCCGATGCCTGGGACCCCCTCCTCGCCGGATGGCGCTACGGCAACGGCCGCGTGGACGTCTTCACCTCCGACTCAGGCAGGCGCTGGCTCTCCGGCTGGTCGGGCTCGAGCGCCTATAACCGCCTCTGGGGGCAAGCCCTCCGCTCGGTCGAGCGCTCCTCTTCCGAGGGAAACTTGCGAGCGAGCGCCACCGTCGAGGGCGGAGAGGCCCACCTCGTCGTCGAGGCCCAGGGCCCCGACAGGCGCTCGCTCTCCTCTCTCAGGCTCGTAGGCTCGGTCGAGAAGGGCAGGGCCGCGGGCGGTTCCGCCTTCGACCTGAAGGAGACGGCGCCCGGGCGATACGAGGGCTTTACTCCCCTTCCGGGACGGGGGCTCGTCGGCATCGATATCCTCGACCCCCTTTCGGGGTCGAAGGCTTCCGCCTGGGTCTGGCAATCCCTCGGAGGCGAATCCGCCGCCGGAGGACCGGACCGAGCGACTCTTTCGCTCATCGCGTCCTCGAGCGGCGGCGCCCTCGTCGCGGCCGATGAGGCCGCTCTCCCGAGGCCGAGTTTGCGATGGTCCCGCTTCGGCATCCGATTGCCCCTCCTCGTCCTCGCCGCCCTCCTCCTCCTAGCCGATCTCTACCTGCGGAGCACGATGGCCGGCCAGCTAGGGCGGGCCGCGTCGGCCCTCTCTTCCTGGTGGGCCTCGCAGAGGGCCCTGATCGAGTCCTCCCGAGCGAAGTGGCCCTTCGAGGACGACCGTCTCTCGCGCGAGACGAAGGATCGGCATTACCTCGAGATGCAGAAGAGGCTCGCCGAGCACGTATCTCGGCGATACGAGCGGAGCTCCGGCGACGTCCGAGCGAAGAGCACGCAAGACGAAGCCGCGGCCGCCTCGGAACCTAAGGAGGATAAGCTTGAGTAAGGCAAATGGCGCGCTCAAGGCGCGCGGGGCCGCTCTAGGCGCCGCCATCGGCGGAGCCCTCGGCATCGCCCTGCTCGCGGCCGCGACTCTCGTCGTCGTCGGGGGCAAGTCCTTCGGTAACCTCAGGCCGGGACTCGACGCGGGTCGGCGCGGAGGGCAGTCGATCGCCCCCGGCTCTGGCGTCGCCTCGGACGTCGCCCCGGGCGATGCCTCGGGGATGGCCCGGGGGAAATGGCTCGTCGCGGGCCCCTTCCGCAACGGGCGCTTCTCCGGCCTCGCGGATCCCCTCGACAGCGACTATCTCGCGTGGGAGGGCATCTGCCCCGCGGGCGAAGGCACTGCGGCGCCGCTCCGCGTCGGCAGCGGCGCCTCGAAGCTCTGGCGCGAGACCGACGGCACGACGGACCCTTCAAACGGCGGCTACGGCGTCGATTTCATCGCCGAATTGGGCCAGGCGGTCGACTCGGTCGCCTACGCCTATCGCGAAGTGGAATCCGCGAGCTCGGGCGAGGCCCTCCTAATGCTAGGCTCGGACGACGGCGTCAAGCTCTGGGTCAATGGGGAACTCGTCCTGGCTAACCATGTCACGCGGGCCTTGCGTAAAGGGGAGGATTCCGTCGTCGTCCCCCTCGTGAAGGGGCGAAACCGCATCCTGGTCAAGGTCGGTCAGGCGCGGGGAGAATGGGCGTTCTCCATCGGCTTGACGCCCGCGGGCGCGCCCACGGGCGGGGCGATAGGCTCGGTTCCAACCGAGGGGCTCCTTTCCCTGGGAGCTTATCCCGACGATCTCTGCCTCCCGCCCGAAGGGACGATATCCGGAGCGGTCATGGCGAAACCCTCCCCTCAGGGAGGCATCGGATCGGACTGGACCGCCAAGGTCGAGCTCGTCGACGCGTCGGGCGCGATCCGGGCAGCGACCGATGCCCTCGTGGGCGGCCGCTTCTCGCTGATCGCTCCCCAGGGGCTCTCGGGCGCGGTCAGCCTCCGCGCCAGGGGCCTAGGCCCGCTCGCCGGCCTCGCCTCACCCGGCACGACTCTCTTCCTGGGCGATCCCGCCTCGAACGCCAAGCGAGCGGCGGCCCTGGCGCGCTCGCCCTCGGCGGTGAAAACGGCGGCAGCGCGCTACCCGGAGCTGCCCGATCCCGCCGCCACCCTCGATTTCCTCGCCGCCGGCATCGAAGGCTCCCTCTCCTCCTCCATCACGGACTTCGAGCAGGCGGTCAAGGCATTCGAGGAGATCGAGGCGCTGGCGGGGAAGGTCGAGGCGGGCGGCGCCTTCCCCCGCGGCTTCTGGCGCTACGCCTTCCGCTCGCCCCTCGACGGCAGCATCCAGCCCTACTCGCTGTACCTGCCCCCGGGCTATCGGCGGGACGGGCGCTTCGGCCTCTCCGTGCACCTCCACGGCGCCTCCCAGGACGACGTCGCGGCGGCCCGGAACCTCGCGTCGGCGGAGCCGCCCGACATGCTCATCCTCGCCCCCTACTGCCGCGGCAACCAAGCCTATTCGGGCACCGGGGAGCGCGACGCGATAGACTCCATGGACCTGATCCAATCGCGTTATGCGATCGATCCTGACCGCGTATACTTGAGCGGCTCCTCGATGGGAGGCTTCGGAACCTGGAGGCTCGCCAAGCTCTATCCCTGGAGATTCGCGGCCGCCGTCACCTTCGCGGGCTGGACGGACCTCGACATGCTCGAGAACCTCCTCGGCATGCCCCTCCTCGTCGTGCACGGCGACGCCGACCCCCAGATCCCGATCGAGGAGGACAAGCGGGCGGTCGAGTTCCTCCGCGCGAACGGAGGCTCCGCGCGCTTCGACGCCCTCCCGGGCGGAGGGCACAACGCTCTGGAAACCTGGACCGCCAAGGAGGTCGCCGGCCGCCTCTTCGCCT
>Ga0265316_10006645_pt1 | contig 11015 bp, 7 predicted proteins | sample 4522metaG_FD_202092 | JGI IMG/M metagenome (GOLD analysis project Ga0265316, IMG submission 202092) | Rhizosphere microbial communities from Carex aquatilis grown in University of Washington, Seatle, WA, United States - 4-5-22 metaG | ecosystem: Host-associated > Plants > Roots > Rhizosphere >...
CGAAGCGCCGGCCTGCTTGCCTCGGACCCTGCGAAGGTCCGGGTACGATGTGAGCAAGCTCTCCAGTACAAGCTTGGATTCGAGCACGTCACTGGAGAGATATGGGTTGACTTACCTATGGCTCAGGGTGTTTGCCGCTATCGGCGCTTCTGCGAAGTCTCTCTTGCCGCCCGCTATGCGCACCGCCAGCCCGTTGAAGTGTTTAATGCACCAAAACTCCCGTATTTGGAGATTGAAACGCACGGGGCATACTGTCGCCTGGCTCCCGGTGAGAGTGTGGAGTACTCCGTCGAGGAAAAAGTGTTTTCTATTTGATGATGTGCGTGCCGGGACGACGCATCTGTGCGAGTCCACAAGCTAGAGCCACTTAGGATCGAAGGAAGGATATCTCGATGAATAAGCTGATTAGTCTCGTGGCATTGATGGTCCTGTCTGGTGTCACTCTGTCTGTCGCTGCCCGGGCACAATCGGTATTCGAGAGCATCAAGGTATCGGGCGATTTGTCATTAACGACCGATCAATCTTCTGCTTTTTGGTTGCATTCGCGTCCTATCTTCGCTGACAAGGACGTGCAAGGCAAGAACGTGATTGGCGGTCGCATGGAAGTGCGTTCGCGATGGAGCACGGACTTCCTCTACTTTCTGTTCGCCTGCCCCTATAAGGATCTCTATCTGAGGCCTTCTCCTGACACGAAAAAAGAAACGTACGGACTCTGGGACTGGGATGTGGCCGAGTTGTTCATTGGCGCCGATTTCAAGGACATTCAGCGTTACAAGGAGTTCGAGGTGTCTCCGCAAGGGGAGTGGGTGGACTTGGACGTCAACCTGCACAACCCTCACCACGAAGAAGGATGGGTGTGGAACTCCGGATTCGAACATGCTGTTCGCATCGATGAAACCCAGCATGTATGGTATGCGGCGATGAAGATACCGATGAGCGCCCTCGATTCCCGTCCGGTTGCGGCCGGAAGCACCTTCCGGGTGAATCTGTTCTTGAGCCAGGGGCCACCCAATCGTCACCGGGAACTGGCATGGCAGGCGCCGCTCAGCAGTACCTTCCACGTTCCCGAACGCTTTGGTCTGCTGAAGCTCGTTCCTTGAAGGATATTCCGGTCGCCGTTGAAGAAGGCGGCTAGATTTTCTGGAAATCCGCTGTCGGGGTCCCCGAGCGGGGATGATCCCGGCACTGGTTAGACAAACTGCAAGTAGTCATCTCGAACAGAGCGGAGCGCGTCATCGATTGGCGTTTGCCATAGTTCCTCATTGAAGATCTCCACTTCGATGGGCCCACTATAACCGGCGGTTTCGACCGCATTCCGCAGCCGGCGAATTTCAATGACCCCCCGACCCATCAAGCCGCGGCCCATGAACATGCTGGGCGTTGGAACGAGCCAGTCCGATACGTGAAAGCCGAAGATCCGTTTTCCGGCCCGCGCAATTTCTCCATAAACCATCGGATCCCACCAAACGTGATAGACATCAACGACGACGCCCACCCACTGTGGATCGAATGCCGAGGCAAGTTCATTGCCCTGCGCGAGTGTGACCACGACTGAACGCTCGCCGGCGAACATCGGGTGCAAAGGCTCAATGCCAAGACGCACATTGCATCTGGCGGCATAGGGCTGGATCTCAGCGATGCCATCCGCCACCATTCTTCGCGCGCCGTCGAGGTCGCGATCCGCCGCAGGACCGCTGACCAGAACCAGCAGGTCGGTTCCAAGGGCGGCGGCTTCCTCGATGGCCCTGAAGTTGTCTTCGATCCGAGCACGGCGTTCCTGGGGAGTGGCCGCGGGAAACATTCCGCCGCGACAGAGGCTGGACACGCGCAATCCGGCGTCCCGAATCAGCTTGCCTGCCTGGGCCGGTGAATCCCGGATCTTGTGGCGCCACGCCCCGATCCAGCGGATTTCCTGGCGAGCGCAGGCCTCTACAACATCTGCCAGAGTGCTTGTGTCAGTCGTGATCTGATTCAAACTCAGGCGCGACTTCTCTGCTTGTGTGCTAGACATGATGACTCTCCTCCTGTACGCCGGCGAGAGAGAGGACCGCGCGCATGCGAGCGACGGCGAGTTCGGGGTTACTCAGGAGGCGGGCCCGGTCGGCGTGAACAAACAGTTCCGCCAAGTGGACGATGGAGCGGGCGCTTTCCAGGCCGTTGAGCATGCGAAAGTGATTCTGGTGGCCGTTGAGGTAGGCCAGAAAGACCAGCCCCGTTTTGTAGTAGAAGGTTGGCTTCTGAAAGATGTGCCGCGAGAGAGATACCGTCGGGGTCAGGAGTTCTTCGTATCTCGGCAGGTCGCCCGTATCCAGGGCGCGCAACGCCAGCGCGGCACATGGCGCAATCCCGTCGAAGATCCCAAGCAGGGCGTCGCTGTGCCCAGAATCGTCCCCTCGGATCAGGTCTGGATAATGGAAATCGTCGCCGGTGTACATCCGAATTCCCGGGGGAAGCAGGCGGCGCATTTTGATTTCTCGTTGAGGGTCGAGCAATGAAATTTTGACACCATCGATGTTTTTCCGGCAGTCGCGGATGATGTCGAGACAAATCGCCATATTCTCGTCGCCGCTGCGCCCGCCCCAGTAACCTTTTAGCCTCGGATCGAAGGCGTCGCCCAGCCAGTGCAGGATTGCCGGCCCGGATAATTGCGACAAGAGACGCCGATAGACGCGATGATAGTCGTCCGGAGACTTGGCGCACCCTGCCAACGCGCGGCTGGCCATCAGAACCACCTTCGCGCCGGAGGCCTCGATGACTGCGCACTGCTCTTCGTAGGCGGAGATGACTTGCTCCAGAGTCGCGGGTTGCTGCGGATCCAATTGGTCCGTGTTGGCGCCGCATGCGATGCCTGCCCCGGTTGCGAGTGCCTCCGCTGCCGAAAGTTGAATGAGGCGTTTTGCGCTGGCCCAATCCAGCCCCATGCCCCTCTGCGCGGTGTCCATCGCTTCCGCCACGCGGAATCCAAGAGACCACAGATATCGCCGGTAGGCGAGGGTCGCATCCATATCGATTACCGGCTCGGAGAAGGGATCGCGAGAAGCGACTGGGTCGATCACCACATGCGGAGCGGCATACGCGACACGAGACGATGGCGGAGCCGCGGGAACGGCGGGCAACGGCCCCGCATTGTTGAGTTCATACTCACTCAAGCCGCTGGAAAGAGGCAATAAGATTCGCATAGGCCGCTCGTCCGGCTAGGGCAGAGTCGGTTGCGGAACATCGAGCCAGCGACGTTCAGCCCAGGACCGCACTCCGGTTTCCGCCAACAGTACTCCTCGGGCAGCCTGCATAAAATCGTGCGGAAAAGGCGTGTCTTCGAGCACGTGCCGCAGAAACATCTCCCATTGAACTTTAAACGCATTGTCATAATCCATGGTCGCGGGCACGGTCTCCCAGCTTTCCAGATAATTGATTGGACTGGCCACGTCAGGGTTCCAAACCGCGATTGGTGTTGCGGCCCGAGGTTGGATCCAACATTCGCGGAGTCCGGCTACGGCACTGCCGGCCGTGCCGTCCACCTGAAGAACCAGCAGATCCTCCCGATGCACGCGAACCGCCCACGAGGAATTCATCTGGGCAATCACGCCACCTTCGATCTGGAAGGTTGCATACGCCGCATCGTCCGCAGTGCAGGCATAGGAAGCCCCATTCTCATCCACGCGGTAAGGAATGTGAGTCGCCCCCAGGCAAGAAACAGCGGTGATAGGACCGAAGAGGTCTTCCAGCACGTATTGCCAGTGCGGGAACATGTCGAGAATGATGCCTCCTCCATCCTCCTTTCTGTAGTTCCACGATGGCCTTTGCAATGCGAGCGAGTCTCCTTCAAACACCCAGTACCCAAACTCTCCTTGTACCGACAGCACGCGGCCAAGAAAGCCGCTTTCCACAACTTGTTTCAACTTGCGCAGGCCGGGCAGAAACAGCTTGTCTTGCACGACTCCATTTTTCACTCGGGCGGTTGCGGCGATTCGGGCGAGGTCCAGGCATTCCTGAAAGGTAGACGCCAGAGGTTTTTCGCAGTAAACATGCTTGCCTGCCGCCAACGCGGAACGAATACTCTGGGCCCGCAAGGGCGTCGCTTGAGCGTCGAAGTAGATGGCGTTCTGCGGATCTGCGAGGCACTCCTGGAGGTTGCAACTCCATCGTTCGATACCCCACTCGGTTGCCAAGGCCTGGAGTTTGCCAGCGTCACGGCCCAGCAATACCGGGTCGGGGATGATCATCGATTGATCGTGCAGTTTGACGCCTCCCTGTTTTCGGATGGCTGCAATCGAGCGTTCCAAATGCTGGTTCGTCCCCATCCGTCCGGTGACGCCATTCATAATGATGCCAATCTTTCGCATGTGCGGAGTTCTCAGCCCTCGCTCCTGGAGTCGTCACAATAAGACTGCGGTGCAAACGGTGTTGTAAAACCTTGTGTGCGTTAATCCACCGGCGGGTTCACACTCCCTTGCGCCAACCTGGATCGTCATCGGGGCGCACTTCAATGGCGACTGATCCATCCGGGTTTCCCGGTTGATCACATGCCCATGTAACCGGGCGGAACACTCCCGGACGCAGTTCCAAGTCGGCCCGCAGGTTGATTTTTCCTTTGTAACCACGAGGCAGAAGAAACGACCCCTGGCGCACGCCGCCGCCGTGCGGCTGGCCCGGGTCGAGAGCGCCGCGGAGGTTGATTTTTCCGTCGGGACTTTCCAGATGCAGCCAGAGAACGCCCGGCACAGCGGCAACCCCGGAGTTGGCGACGGCTACGATCAACTCCGGTGTTTTGTGGCGCTTTCGTTGCCAAACCCACGCCGGCCGCACGCGGTATCCAAGCTTTGCTCGAAGGTCGCGGAATCCGCGTGGAAACCTCTCGTTGTACTGCTTCAGATTGTCTGTTTCTGTCCATAGCGCCCAGTAATTCGCGCGTATATCCAGCGCGTGCAACATGAAGTTCTCCATTTCGTTCACTCCCGCCGCATCGACTTTGAGCGAAGAACTGTTGTACTCGCGCCAGGTACCGTCTTCGAGGATGGCAGCGAGCCATGGAGGCCGGTTTGCCAACTCGTCGATCTGGATAGGCTCCTCAACAATGACGCTGTCCGACCGCAGCCATGCTCCCGACCGCATCGCCAGGTCCAGAACCTCGCGGTTGCCCACGTTGCTGATGTCGGGCTGGGTGTTTACCGCGACGGGGGTATGCTGCCAGAGTTCCAGTTGCCGCCGCGTCATGTGGAGGAATGTCTGTTGGGCGGTGACATAGTCCGGGAAAGGATTGGGAAAGTCGCTGGTGTGCCCTTCACCCCAGAATCCGTACTGCATCAGATCCACCCACTCGACGAGGGGATGATTGTCGAAGCGCGCGGCCACCAAGGTAGCCAGGTCTTCGAAGGCTTTCTGAAAGGCCGGGTGGTCATAGCGCGGCTCGATATATTGACCCTCGGGAACCGCGGGGATGCGTCCGATTTTGACCAGCGGGACCTTCTCCCGAACGAAGTCAGGCATGGCCAGGCGCTCTGGTTGAAATACTGTATTCGAGAGTTGAATGCGGAAAGCTACCCGCAGACCATGCCGTTTTGCAGCGTCGAAGGTCAGATCCCAGATAGGATCGAGGTCAAGCTGCCCCGGGCGCTTCTGAACGTTGCGCCAATCGCACCGGATGTAAAGCACATCCACAAAGGGAAGACTAGCCATTTTCTCGACATGCTGTTCAAGCGTTTCGCGGCCACTTCTTGCGGCTAAGGAGGGTCCGCTTTCCTCCCACGTGTAGCCCACCAGCCCAAGGCCGGGATTTCGCAGCGGCCGATCCGAGGGCGTGGTGTACAGGACAGTCCGCCAGCCCTCATCTTGGTCAATGTCGAAGAGGCCTTGATTGAGGCTTTCCCGGCCTCCCTGCCACGGAGAGAGATCGGAGGGAGGGAATTCAAGGCCCCAGAGATTCCGTGGCGTAAAGGCGCCTGCGGAGGCGATGCACAGGGCTGCGCCTGATTTTAGAAGGTCGCGCCGCTTCATATTTGGCTCCTCTCGGGCGTGGGAAGATCTTTGAACGTATGGGCTGGCCATCTTGGCCGGTCGTTGCAAGGGCCTCTATAAGCGTCCGAAACCAAAAGATTCTCGACCACCAAATCAAATTGATAATCAAAAGATACCATAGTAAAGTGACGGAAGGATAATAACGTGATAAACGAAATCATGCGATGGATAATGATAGTTTTGGTGGCTGGATTGGCTTCCGTTCCTGCCCATGCGGGCCGTCCCGGCGACTTCCAGGTGGTTGGGCCGGGCGGTGGTGGCGCAATGTTCAATCCCACCATCAGCCCCCACGATGCCAATGAGGTGCTGGTTTCCTGTGACATGACGGGCTCCTATATCAGCCACGACGGTGGAATGTCCTGGCGCATGTTCAATCTGCGGGACCCTGTGAACTTCTTCGTGTTTGATCCTGTTCGCCCACGGGTGATTTACGCAGGTGCAGAAGCGTTGTGGCGGAGCACAGACGATGGCGAGTCCTGGAAGCTAGTTTGGCCTCGACCGGCGGCGGTCAAAGGCGTTCGCATGAATTCCGACCACGCGGATGAACACATTGTCGCCGACCCGAATCCGCTCGGCGTAATCGTCGCGCTTGCAATCGATCCTGCGAATTCCAGTTCTTTGGTAGCGGCAGCGATCGACAGAGGGCGGGCGGCTTTGTTTGCTTCCGGAAATGCTGGCGACAGCTGGGAGAAGGTGACGGATTTGCCGGAACCTGCGCGAAAGATTTGGATTGACCCCAACTCCAGCAAGAATCAACGTGACCTATACGTTGCTGGTGAGCATGGTGTCATGGTGCGCCACGATGGCAAATGGCAAACCCAAATTGCGCCACCTCAGGTCAGTTTTAATGATGTCAGCGCCGGGTTTTCTTCCACGCAAGGGCCGGTGATTTACGCTACCTCAACAGCCGGAGTCTTCCTCTCAACGGATCGGGGGGGGACGTGGACTAGGTCTCCTCTTCCGGGAGAAGGTGCGCAGGTCCGTGCCGTAGCTACGAGTTTGAAGCATCCCGAAACGGCGTATGTTTCTTATGCTCACTTGATGTTGGACGGAAAGTCGTGGCTGGGAGTAGCCCGCAGTCGTGACACTGGCCGCACCTGGACACTCGTCTGGAAAGAGGCCGTCACCGCCGCGTCGAATGTTCACGATGCCTGGATCGAGCAACTCGGTGTGGACTGGGGCGAGAATCCACTGGCTCTCGGCGTAGCCGAGCAAGATCCCAACCTGTGTTACGGCACAGACCTGGGCCGCACGATGATGACAGTCGACGGTGGAGAGAACTGGACCGCCGCTTACTCCAAAAAAGTTCCCGGCGCAGACTGGACCACGACCGGCCTCGATGTCACCACCAATTATGGTTATTTCTTCGATCCTTTCGATGCCAGCCGGCATTTTATTGCGTACACCGACATTGGTTTGTTTCGCAGTAATGACGGCGGCCGCTCCTGGGTGAGGTCTGCCAAAGGTATTCCAGAGGCATGGAGCAACACCACCTACTGGCTGGTTTTCGATCCCAGGGTGCGTGGAAAGATGTGGGGCGTCATGAGCGGCGTGCATGATCTGCCCCGGCCTAAGATGTGGCGTCACACTTCCACCACAGAGTACGTGGGCGGTGTCTGTTCCAGTTCCGACGGTGGCCGTACCTGGAAACCTTCAACTGCCGGAATGCCGGAGACCGCGCCGACTCATATCCTGCTCGATCCTACGAGTCCGCCCAGAAAGAGAGTCCTCTGGGTGGCGGCCATGGGGCGCGGTGTGTACAAGAGCTCCGATGACGGTCTTACCTGGACGCTGAAGAATCGCGGGATTACGCAGAAAGATCCTCTCGCGTGGCGCCTGGCGCGCGCCGAAGATGGAACCCTCTATGTGCTGATTGCCCGCCGCAGCGAAGACGGCAGTATCGGCAACAGCGGCGATGGCGCGATTTACAAGTCCACCGACGGCGCCGAAAACTGGCAACCGCTGAGCCTGCCAAACGACGTCAACGCTCCCAACGGGCTCGCCATCGATCCTCGCGATCCCAATCGGCTGTACTTGGCAGCTTGGGCCCGCGCCTCGGGCATGCATGGCGATGGTGGAGGAATATTCCTGTCTCCAGATGGCGGGAAAACCTGGAAAAACTTGTTCGACGGCGACCGGCACGTCTATGACGTTACGATCGATCCGCGAGATCCGAACATACTGTATGCCGCGGGTTTCGAATCGTCGGCTTGGCGTTCAATCGACCGGGGAGTGCACTGGACGCGGATCCCGGGATTCAATTTCAAATGGGGCCACCGCGTCATTCCCGATCCGCTGGATTCCCAACGAGTCTTCATCACGACATTTGGGGGCAGTGTTTGGCGAGGCATGGTCAGCGGAAAAGAACGGCCGCTCGATACGGACGCACCGGAACTCGACGCGGGTCCGTGAGTCGAGGTTCCGTCGGTTCTCGCTTTCCCGATTTCTCCGGCGGTAGATTTTTGCTTCGTTTTTTTCTCAATCTGTGGTGGGAGGGAATACTAGATGGCAGCTAGGCCGTTTTCGCGTCCGATTCTGGCAGCAGTTGCACGCGCTCCAAAGTTGAAGTCACAACCGTGGTGGTCGTTCTGCGCGGTCCTGCTGGCTTTCGCGCTGATTTCTCTCGGCACCTCCTTGCTGAACGCCCAAGACAAAGCCTCGCCCGACAAGATCGAGATGAAGTCCGGCCTTGATCTGCAGCAACTCGCCAAAGTTCCCGTCAGGATGCAAGAGCTTATCAACGCCGGTGAAGTGGCTGGCGTGGTGACCCTGGTCGAACGCGATGGCGAAGTCGTTCAGGTCACCGCCGAGGGCATGCAAAACATCGAAGAAAATCGGCCCATGCGCGAAGACTCGATCTTCCAAATCATGTCGATGACCAAGCCGTTCACCGCCGTGGCGATCATGATGCTGGCCGAAGAGGGAAAGCTCAGCCTCACCGACGATGTCGAAAAATACCTTCCCGAATTCCGCGGCCAGGCGTTGAATGCGGACGGCTGGACGAAGACACCGTCGCGCCACATCCGGATCAGCGATCTCCTGAGCCATACCTCCGGCATGCGCATGGAACCGCAGGGGCCGATGAAAGATCTTTACCAGACCATGGACCATACTCTGGCGGAGGCGGTGGCATCGTTTGCCAAAGAGCCGCTGGAATTCGAGCCCGGCACGAAATGGCTTTATAGCAACATGGGGATGGCAACCCTGGGCCGAATCATCGAGGTTGTTTCCGGACAGCCTTATGAGAACTTCATCGAGACGCGCCTGCTGCGGCCATTACAGATGAAGGACACATTCTTCTATCCGCCCGTCGATAAACTCAATCGCATTGCGATTGTCTATATGCCGAAAAAGGGCAAACTGGTTCGCGCCGGAGCGGAGATTCTGGGTGGCGATCCCGGTGCATTTCGCAAAGGTGCGAAGTATCCGGCACCGGAGTTTGGCTTGTTCTCCACGGCGGAAGACCTTTCGCACTTTTACCAGATGGTGCTCAATAACGGGACATGGAAAGGCATCCGGTTTCTCTCCCCAGTGAGCGTCGAAACCATGCAAGCGGTGCAAACTGCCGGATTACAGGCCGGCTGGCACTTGGGCGCCGACTACGGGTTAGCATGGGAAATCATTACCAAGCCGTTGGGCGAGCTGAGCTTGCTTCCAATTGGCACCTTCGGCCACGGCGGCGCGTTTGGAACCCAGGGATGGATCATTCCCAGGCGCAACATGGTCACCGTGTTCCTGGAAGCCTGTGAAGGCGAATGTTCCGAATCGCCGGACCACGCATTCCAACAGATCGTGGCCGCGAGCGTGGTGCCATGAGAGCATTCGCAGCGGACCACATATGAGAACAGTCCTAGCCGTATCCGCGCTTCTGACGCTCGTCGTGCTGGGGCTGATGGGCGCAAACCGGAAGAGGGTCTATCCGGATCGCTGGGTCTACGTCAGTCGCTCCTTCGATACCGATCAGGATGTGCAAGAGGTGCGCGAGATAGCGCGCACCGCCTCCGAGCATGGCCTTACCGCAATGGTCTTGTCCGGCATGGATCGAATCAGTCTGGGGTCTCCGGAGTATTTGGAGCGTTTACATAGGGTCAAGGCTATCGCCGACGAGTATCGTCTCGAAATTATTCCGGCTGGGTTCAACATCGGCTACGGGGGAGCCATCTTAGCGCACAACAGGAACCTAGCGGAGGGAATGCGAGTCGAGGACGCGCTGTTCGTAGTGCAAGACGAGGAGGCCCGTTTCGTGGCAGACTCGCCCACAAAGTTGCTGAACGGTAACTTTGAAGAATTTCAAGGCAATCGACTCGTCGGCTTCAAACAGCAGGACGATCCCGGGAAGAAGACGTTCGTCGACACCGCTGTCGCTCATAGCGGTCGCGCCTCGTTGCGGATGGAGAACTTCGGTGATACGAAGGAGGGTGTCGCGCGGGTGACGCAGGAAATTCGCGTGAAACCTTACCGCTGTTATCGCGTCAGTGCATGGGTGAAAACAGAAGATGCTCAGCCGGCCTCACTGTTCAGCGTCAAGTCGTTCGCACCCGATGGACGGGATCTTAGCCCGTTCGAGCCGCCGGCACCGGCCCCGACCTCCGACTGGAGACGGGTGACTACAGCCTTTAACAGCTGGTATGCCGACCGCATCGAGCTGAGCGTCGGGGTTTTCGAAGGCGTAAAGGGCAGGGTCTGGGTGGACGACCTGGAGGTCGAGGAGGTCGGCCTGATGAACGTGATCCGACGCGAAGGCGCGCCACTCACCGTCCGCGGCCAGACGACGGGTACTGTGTACGAAGAGGGCCGTGACTTCGCTCCGGTGAGCGATCCCCATCTCGATTTTCAGTGGACGCACGAAATGCCCTCGATTCACTTGCTCCCCGGCAGCCGGATTCGAAATGGCGAGCGGCTGCGCGTCAGCTACTATCACGGCACTACGATCTACAACGACCAGGTTTCTGCTTGTCCGTCAGAAAACGAGACTTACGAGATATGGAAGAAGCAGTTTC
>Ga0265316_10006646_pt1 | contig 11014 bp, 10 predicted proteins | sample 4522metaG_FD_202092 | JGI IMG/M metagenome (GOLD analysis project Ga0265316, IMG submission 202092) | Rhizosphere microbial communities from Carex aquatilis grown in University of Washington, Seatle, WA, United States - 4-5-22 metaG | ecosystem: Host-associated > Plants > Roots > Rhizosphere >...
GAAAATATGGCATTTTAGAATAATCAATCATTAATTGTTACCTCTACGTCCAACCAGGGCATACATTTCAATTTCGGACGCACATAATTCCCCGGGATAAATACACATTGACTGCTTAAATTACCCAGACTTCGCTTCGGGCATCCGTTTGCAAATAAATGACTCTTTATGAACCTGCATTGAATTACCACCTTTTATTTTTCAATTGTTGCTGTTGTACTTGAATTGCACCTAAACGCCCTCTTAGTCCACATCATCCGAATAGCGCCGAATATCACTGCAAAATGTTATAAGAATGTAACCGGACAACCATGAATGATATAACTATTTAAGGTTAAATAGCAGATAATACTGCATGTACCTTAATAAAAGGGAATGTTATTTCAGATTTGGCGCCATAAGACCTATCAAAGCATTGGAATGAATAAAAATAACCCAAAAGGTGGGAGCTGATGTTAAGAATTGCGACCAAAACTAAATTAACTTCAGGCGATGTAATTGACAAGGCGATACAATTCTTCGGACCTGAGGGTTTTAAACTGAAAATAACAAATCAAACAGGGACATCTGCCAGTTTTGACGGAGGGGGCGGATTCGTGGAGATTAGCACATGCGAGGGCGACGGTAAGACTACGGTGGATTTTAATTCCCGTGAGTGGGACTACCAGGTTAAAGAGTTTATTCGTGCAATCATATAAGTCTCAATAACTTTAAAAGGAGAAGAAATGGCGGATTATATTGAAATCGGGAAAACAAACGATATCTCGCAGGGAATGATGAAGGGAGTTAAGGCGGCGGGGAAAGATATATTAATTGCGAATGTCGGCGGTAAATATTACGCCGCGGAGGGAAACTGTCCGCACATGAAAGGTAATTTGGTAAAAGGTAAATTAAACGGAACAATAGTCACATGCCCGCTGCACGGTTCGCAATTCGACATAAAAACGGGGAAAGTGGTGCGTTGGGTTGGAAGTTCGGGTTTTATGGGGATGATGGGTAAATTGATGTCTTTAATAGGAATAGCAGCCAAAAAAGAAAAACCACTAACGGTTTACGAGGTTAAAGTCGAAGGCGACCGGATAATGGCGGAAATTCCGAAATAAAACGGTTTGCTATTTGTTAAAAATATAGCCTGTTTTCGGAACGGTACTGATTATTTTGGGATGAGCGGGGTCAATTTCTAATTTTTGCCTGAGGCGACTAACCCAAGTCCTTAATATTTGTACGTCATCACGATACTCAGGACCCCAAACCCGGGCCAGCAGGTCGTAATAAACCATCAAGTGACCGGCATTGCCAGCCAGCTCGTTCAATAGGAGCCACTCAATTCTGGTTAACTTAACTTCCTGTCCGCGAACAGCGATACAGCGCTCATCAAAATTAATGTTCAGGTCGTGGATATCCAATTGTTTGGGCATGTTTCTACGTTCCGGTAAACTCAGCCTCCGTCTGACGGCTTCAATCCGGGCAACAAGCTCATCGGGGTTAAACGGTTTCGGGAGGTAATCATCCGCGCCCAATCCAAGGCCTTTAATCCGATCAGAATCATCTCCCCGGGCGCTGAGCATAATCACAGGTATGGATGAAAAAGAGCGTAACTCTTTTAAAGTCTGAAAGCCGTCCATTTTAGGCATCACAACGTCAAGCACGACTAAATCAGGTTCCTGCCCCTGAACCTGTTCAAGGGCTTCGATGCCATTAGCGGCGAGGATTACTTCATAGCTTAGTAATTTAAGTTTTGTCTTGAGAAAATTAAGGATACGTTCTTCATCGTCAACCAACAATATAGTAAATCGCTTCATGATATCTCCTCATTACAAACTCATATTACTCTGTTCTATAACTTCCCATATCCGGTACCGGTAAAGTAAATTGAAAAGTCGACCCGGAACCGGGTTGTGATTCTACCCACATCCGACCGCCGTGCGCTTCAACCAAACGGCGGCAAACAACAAGCCCCAATCCGGTCCCCGTAGCGTTATTGTTTTGCGGTTCAAGGCGCTGAAAAGGCTCAAAAAGCATACCCTGTTTATCAACAGGTATCCCAATTCCTTTATCCCTGACACCGACAACAAATTCGCCCTTGTTCCGCCTGGCAAATATTTCAATTTTAGTGCGCGGGGCGGAATATTTAACGGCATTATCCAGCAGATTATGCAAAATACGCTGCAGACGTACACGATCGGCATTAACCGTAATCGAGTGATCGCAGTCGACGGAAACGGGGTGTGAAGCGATCTGCTGTTTCATTTTATTCACGGTAGTCTCAATAATTTCACGGATATTGACAGGCTCTTCATTAATTTGCAAACGGTTAGCCTGAGCCCGCGCTAATTCCAGAAGATTCGCAAGAATATTAGAAAGTAATTCTGCCTCGGAATAAGCATCACCCACAAGCTGTTTAGTTTCCTTTACGGTTAATCTATCGCCCTCAGTGATGACGGTACTGAGAGCTCCCAGGATTACGGTGAGGGGCGTACGCAATTCGTGGGATACAAGACCGATAAATTCATCTTTCAACCGGTCAATCTGTTTTAGAACATGTAATTCTTCTTCCCGTTCTTTTAGTGATTTAGATGCTTTTTCACTCTCCCGACGTACCGCTGTTTCCTGTAATTCGCGTTCAATTGCGGGACCGAGACGGGTCAGGTTATCCTTCATGATATAATCAGCCGCACCGGCTTTCATGGACAACACCGCGGTGTCATCGCTGATTTTACCTGAAGTAATGATAAACGGGATATCAAGATTTTTAAGTTTCGTTAACTTTAGAGCTTCCAAGCCGCTGAATTGCGGCATGACAAAATCAGAGATAATGATTTCCCAGGTCTGTTTTTCAAGAGCATCACTTAATCCTTTGGCGGTGTAAACACGCTCATATACCGGCTCATAACCGCTGCGCTTCAGCTCTCGAATGAGTAATAAAGCATCGTTTTCAGAGTCCTCAACGATAAGAACGTGAAGAGGTTTAGCCATTGAATTTCCTATTATTTACGGGTGGCGCTTCATTCAGGACAAGCCAGTAAAGGCCTAATTGACGGATGGCCTCGACAAACTGATTGAAGTTAACCGGTTTACGAATATAACTGTTAGCGCCGAGCGTATAACCGGTAATCAGGTCATTTTCCTCTTTTGAAGAGGTGAGAATAACGACCGGGAGTATATTTGTGCGTTTATCGCTGCGTATACGCTTTAATACTTCCAAACCATCGATTTTCGGAAGTTTCAAATCCAATAAAATTACTTCAGGCATGATACCGGTGTCCCTGCCGGAATAATTGCCGGTGGCGAAAATATAGTCCAAGGCTTCAGCACCGTCTTTGGCCACGATCAGCTTATTAAGAATGTGTGATTTTTTAAGCGCACGTTCGGTTAGTGTCACGTCATCAGGATTGTCTTCCACCAGTAAAATAATTTTCTCTTCCAAAATAAGCTCCTTTGTTTTTAATTAATAGTTACGAGCCATGAATCGTGGAATAGTTAACAACTAAATGACTTTATTTTAATCCAATGTAAAATAAAAAGCTGCTCCTTCGCCAACTTTACCTTCTGCCCAGACTTTTCCGCCGTGGCGCAGGATAATGCGCTGGACAGAAGCCAAACCAATGCCAGTACCGGGAAATTCGGCAACCGTGTGCAAACGCTGGAAAGGTTTGAACAGCTTGTTAGCGTACATCATATCAAAGCCGACACCATTGTCACGGACATAATAAACTTTTTGGCCGTTCTTTTCCGTGATACCGAATTCTATGATGGCCCGGGGCACTTTACCGGTAAATTTAACAGAATTTTCAAACAGGTTTTCAAGAGCAATCGAAAGTAAATTTTTATCTGCTTTAACGATTAAGTCCGGAGCAATCATAAATTTTATTTTACGTTTAGGAAAATTGTTTTTTATTTTTGTTGAGACGGACTGTGCGATTTCAGACATGTTGACTTTGCTCAGAGTCATATCAGCACGGGTAATTCGTGACAGCCTAAGCATATCATCGATTAATTGCGCCATCAATTCAGCGGAACTCTGGATGCGTTTCAAGTAATCTTTACCTGCGTCGCTTAATAATTCGGAGCAGTCTTCCAGTAAAGCCTGACTAAACCCTTCCATGCTCCTTAACGGCGCCCTGAGGTCATGAGATACGGAATAGGAAAATGCCTCCAATTCTTTGTTGGCAACTTCGGCTTCAGATGCACGGCGTTTAAGAATTTCATTAAGATTGTTGACTTTCTCTTCGGCAATTATACGTTCGGTAATATCCTGTCCCTGAGCGATAGTGGCAATAATCTGCTTGCCGTCGTTATCGTAAACATTGGCTGAATTCCATAACACAGTGCGGATTTGCCCGTCGATCCGCAGAATGGGAATTTCGACAGCTTCCCACCTTTCGCCGGAGAGCGTGCGGTTTATTTGATGAAGCGATTCAATTTTTTGATGTTCCGGGAAAAGAATATCCAATCCCAACCCAAGTACCTGCCGAGATTTGTAACCGGTTAACCTTTCAAATGCAGGATTAAAACGGGAGATGCGGTAATGGGTATCCCAGACGATAATCGGGGCATTAGCATAATCAAGGAGATTATTGAGATAGTTACCGGTTTCCTGTAAGAGGTCCTGGGCCTGTTTATATTCGGAGATATCATGTCCGTAAATGCGTATAGTATTACCGGCGGCAACGAAGTAAATGACCTGTTCATGAACCTGACCATTTACTTCAACGATGCGGGAGAAATAATTACTTTTTCCCCAGGCGTGCGTGCGAACCATCTCGAGTAAACCGACGAGATAAGGATGCATTACCCCTTTTGCTACCATGTCGGGGAATAACTTTTGGGTGGAATCGTTGCAATACTTTATCTTACCCGTCATATCTATTTCGAGAACCTGCATGGGGTTCAATGCCGGAAAGCTGGAAAGGTAGTCAAGTTCCTTTTTACTCTCAATAAGAGCGGTTTTTGTATTCTTGTAACGGGAGTTCTCATAAATCTCCAATTTGTCGGACCGGTTAATCAGGGCAAATTCATGGTTGCGAATGACATCGATGATTTCGGGGGCACTGCACTGATCCAGAGAGTATGCACAGAGAGCAATCATTTTATAATTACCGATAACATTATTGAGGCCTTCGCCCAATTTTGCAAAACTGCACCAGTCTTTTTCCGGCAACCAGCTATTATTAGAGGCAAAACGCAGACCATCATACCCTTTCTTTAAAGCCCACTTAAGTTTCTCTTCCCAGGCAACAAGAACTCTTTTGCCATCGAAAGAACCATCTTCTAAATACCATTCGGAATAAGGAACGATTTCTATTTGTCCTCTTTTGATATAGGCAGAGAAACCTTTGACCGCTTTCGTCATGGCCTGACGTATTTCTTCGGATGTCAGTTTATCCGCGGTAATCCACATACAAAATTCGTTGTTCTGAAGACCGGCCTGAAAATAGGGAATCATGGTGGTGATTAAATCCTGCTTAGTTTGATAGAATTGACAGAAATGCGTTCCCCAAGGGATTTCACCAATTACGTCGATTCCGCTTTTACGGACAAATTCCGGCATATAACCTCGATGAATTGTAAATTAATAAATATGTTTATAGCGATAATTTCGCTTCATTCAGACGTGTTTCACAATTAACTTAAAATATATAACTGATTGAGAAGCGAGTCAAGTCTTGCTAAAGTAAAAATGATGGGAATGGCATTACAAATATATAACATTTTTATGTTTTCACTCGCGTACATTATTCATTGAACATATTAAAACATTATAATTTTACATTTTTGTTATAGATTAACCCGCTATTATATAACTTCTACACGCAGGTATGGTTATAATTTAAACGAGGACGTTGTTGAAATAAACAACATCGACAAAATACGGCCGAAAAAAGTATCAAATATATCTCGGATGGACATCGGCGGAGTTATTTCACCCAATGTTTTAAAAGTCCCGGTAGACAAATTTAATATTCATGCGATATCGACACCGGATGATGACCTACGGGCGATTATCGGGTAGTACTGCCAGAAAAATATAAATGGAGAAAAGATGATAGAACAGGAAAGAGAGCATAAATACCGTAAGCAAGATGGGGAGACTCCCGGTTATAAGGCATATCATGAAGTCTGCATTACCAAAATATTAGGGTCAACAACGAACGAAGAAGTGGCCGCGTTCGTGAATAAAAACATTGATCAGTTTAAAGGGCACCTCGAAGAAAAAGCAGGCATCCCTGCAATGCTTTTTGAGCGTAATCAGGATGCCCAGGCTTTTGTTAATGAATTAAATGTAAAATTCAAAATCCCCAAAGAACATATTACGATAAAAGCGCAGAAATTCACACGGTAAACCGGGAATCAAAGTGAATTATAATTATTTACATAATAAATCTGCATAGAGCTTTTAGCGAAGAATTCATAGCAATATCAGTGGAACAAAATACCAATACCCGAGGCGGCCGGAAATAATAAAAATACGGCGGGTTGAGGAGGTGAACAACCCACCGTATTTGAAATTAGCTTAAATCGGCAACAATTCAATATTTAATAAAATAAATGAAAATTAGTTATCTTTGTGCTTACTCCAGTCCTCCCGGGAAGAATGTCTGACCCTAACCGGTACCAATTGCCTGGTAAGACCGAATATCTCCCGGCGGTGGCTGCATTGCAAACACTGCTCAAACCAACCGTCGGCATCGCGATCGATGAATATATCGCCACCGCAACGTTTACAAGATTTTAACTCCCAATTTAGCATTTCAATCAACCCCCTTGGCATCCAGCCGCATCACACTTCAAGTTCTTTTTTCGACTTACTAAAGACAGTTTACCATGTGAAGATGAACTGTCTGTTAACGTTAAATGAAATGAAGATGAATAAAAAACTGCCCGGGATGAAGCGGGCAGTTTAAAAAGCGAACGAGTAATACCGTGATTGGATTATTTAGTTTTGAATTTACCGGTTATTTCGGCCAGTTGTTCGTCACTGATGCCCTGGGGAGTGTAACCGGAACCTTTGCAGAGGAAAAAGATAGTAGCTGCTTTTTCCATAATATCGATGTAATCAAAGGCTTCCGCAATACTGCCACCGACAGCCGCACAGCCGTGTTTTTCCCAAAGGATAACACGGTGTTTCTCCAAAGTGGTGACAGTGACGTCTGCCAACTCTTCGCTACCGGGGCAACGGTAGGGAGCGACACCAACACCTGAGGGAATGAAAATTTCCACTTCCGGGTGCATAGTGATAAGCAGGTGATTGATGATTTCTTCTTTCAGATATTTCTCAATTTGTGAGAGGGCAATTAAATGCGGAGGATGAGTGTGCAGAAAAGTGGTAAGGGGCATATTATTGCGACGGAAGTATTGATGAATCTTAAGATGGGAAATAAACTCCGAAGTGGGTTTGCTGTTGATGCCTTCACCGCCCCAAAGGACCTGATAGCTTTTAAGGTCTTCAGAAATGGTAAGGAGGAGCAGGTGTTTCTTAGGGTGGCGGGCGACATTGCGCATTGCGGCACCGGTAACTTTAACGAAAAAACTCCGCCCGGCAAGCTCCGGCTGAGCAAATTTTAAAGGAACAGTGAAAAATTGATTCCCGTTTTTCATATTTACGGGTAAAAGGTTGGTTACGTCAACTGAGTAGTTACCGGCGTTCCGTTCAGCCCAGCCCCTTTCCCACATATAACCCGATACTTCGGCAATTTCGTCAACAACATCCTGTAATTCTTTGGTCAGTGAAATTTCCAGCACTTTTATCTCCAAACTATTTTAAACTAAATACTAATATTTGAACCATAGATATTATAGCAGATGAGAAAAAGAAGGAGGTATTAAATAATCTGATATTTTGGCTAAGCTGCCGCGCAAACTTAAAAACAACGAGTGGCACTGAAGTACCGTATCCGGTTTTGACAAGCAAGTCATGCCAGATAAATTTGAGATTGCCAAGTCACCCGCCTCAGGCGGATTCCTCGCAAAGGAATTGGACTGGATTCCTAAGTACTAGTGTGGTGTTGCTAACACTTCGTTAGAATACTCTGTTCTCATACCGACAAAGAGTCGGTATTCAGAAACATTAGAGAACCGAATGGATCCCGATTTTTATCGGGATGGAATAAAACCGGGGACTAATGCTATTTAAGAAGCACCACACTAGCTATCGCGAAATGGCAAAAATTCCCTTCTCTAGCTCTCTCCAGAACGGGTTTTTTACTTTGGTTGGCCGGAAATCACAGCCTGATAAGCTTTTCCAACGGTTGATAACCAGTTGCCAGCGAGCGCCTGTTTAGCCGCTTGATTGAGTATGGTAGTTATCTGGTCATCAACAGTTGCGTTTTGAGTATCATTAGCCGGCGGATACACTGGAACTGTCTGCAGTGAATCGTAGTCGATAAGCGCAAACCAGTTGTAATGACCGAAAGCACTGACATAATCAAAATGCTTATAATTGGCTAAATCCGATAACAACTGAAAAGCCTGCGCGTCGAGGGGAGCCCAAAAACTGAACATGTCGCGAACCCTGAGATCGGTGAGGGAATCGCCGTTTTCGGTCAAACCAACCAGAGTGGACGATTTATGAAACCAAAATTCCGACATGGTAACACCTTTGCCGGCAGCATGAGCCATATCAGCGATTTGGCCGGCGATAGTAACTTCACCAATTTTATTGACGCCGGGCTGGAGGTTATAAATATGGGTATCGATTTTGTCGAGGCCCGAAATGGCAACCAGACCGGTAAAATATGATTTCCAGTCAGGCTGCCATGTGCCGGCGCCGGAGCCGATAAAAATGGAAGCATGTAAACCGGAAATACCGGCATTGTTTAGGTCGTTAACAAAGCTCTTAATCATGGCAACATCCTGAGAGGCATTATTTAATTCAGGGCGGAAATCGTTGACGGCATCGGTTTGAGGTTCAGTTTGCAAAATAAGGTAATCCGGCTTAATTTGCTGCGCGATAATAATGTTGTGCTGACTGCGCAGCTGCTCGTATGCAGCAAAACTTAGGGTTTTGTAATAGAGTCCCGGATTAAAAGATGACTGGCTGCTGATGTAATAAGTAAGCAGGGGATTGGATTCAACGATCATTTTCAGTCCGCGGTTATGAACAGCTTGCGCTAACGATTGATAATAGCCGAGCCATGATTGCACGGTTTGCTGCGCCTGGGCGGCTGTTTGTCCCGAAAAAATGTAAAAATTCGGGTCAAAGACAGGACACCCGATTTCGACGGTAACAGATTTAACACCCATGGCAGCATCGCCGTTTAATTCTTCAATCATGACCTGCTGCTGGCTGCTTTGGAGGATACCCGGACCGGCGTTGGTATCCGCGGTAATTAGCTCCGAAGAATAGTTTACAGGATAAGTACTGTCGTCCCATTGTAAAGTGATTTGATTAATGTTATTGGTAACATAGCCCTGCAATTGATTATAGAGAGATTGATACAGCGCGGGTACAGTCGGCAGTGAAGTTGTAACAGGAAATGACGAGGTTAATGTTGTAGCAGTGGAGGTAACAGGAATAGAAGTGACGGTTGGCGCGGCAGAGGTTGAAGTTACAGCAGCAGATGAAGTTGGAGAACCAATTATATTAGAAGTAGTTTGGGTAATTGGTTCCGCTATCGAGGTGGAAGTTGGACCAACGGCAGACGCGGGTACTGACGTAACTATTCCACAACCGGCCAGCAAAATTGCAAACAAGAGTATAACAAATGCAATAAATTTGAAAAATTTATTCATAATATTCTTCCCTTATTAGTGCCTTTATAATGACACAATAGCAAAGAATTATTAAAATACCGCATAGATTTTGTAAATTATAAGTAAAATATAAATTCTTACTTGCTCCCTCATCAGGAAAGAAAGAACATAACGGTAATGGGCGTTGCCCGCCCTACAAATAGCACGCTTTTGAGGGATATCAGGACAAAATGTAATAAAAGATATTTACTTTACAATCAAAATAGCTTGGTATAGACTAGACTAAAAGCAAAATGCCGGATACGCAGTGAATAGCGACGAGGATTTCGGTATAAAGGGAGTGTTATGGACAAGACCAACGAGCAATGGTGGGTTAAATTGGGGAAACCGCAATACGGCGGGGAGATGACATATCGGTTAAACCGGAAAATTGTAAACCTGGACCCGTATTACGGTGTGCACCTGACACAGATACATACTGCCTGGATGGAAAAACTTTTTGTCGATAATTGGACGCTAAACCCGGAAATATTCGACTATGTGAGAAACCTGCGGCCGAATGAATACGTAAAAGGCCACCTGGCAGAAAGTTATGAGTTTAAAGACCCCAAAACTTTCGTGGTGCATTTAAGAAAGGGAATACACTGGCAGGATATACCACCGGCGAACGGACGAGAATTAGTCGCTGATGATATCGCTTTTCATTTCAACCGGATGTACGGACTGGGAAACGGTTACACCGAACCAAGTCCAGCCCGAACCGGCGTGGCCGCATTTAAAGAACTGACATCTATAACCTGTCCCGATAAATATACTGTCGTATTCAATTGGAAAACAGCAAATCGTGAATTGATAATTGACGCATTGCAGGAAGTGGGGACGACACTTTGCATCGAATGTCCGGATGTGGTAAAAAAATATGGAAATACGCTGGATTGGCACCATGCAATCGGCACCGGGCCCTTTATATTAAAGGATTTTGAGCCCGATAATCACGCTTATTTAGATAAAAATCCGAATTATTGGGGGCATGACGAAAGGTATCCGGCGAACAAACTCCCATATGTCGACAAGTTAACGTTGAGAATTATACCCGATCCGAAAGAGGCGCTGGCGGAGATGAGAGCAGGCAGAATCGATGCGCTGGACCAGATTTCACCGGTACTGGCAATGGAAATGAAAAAATCGAACCCGGAAATAATACAAATTGCCATGCCGCAGACCGCAGTAACGATCGACCCCAGGCATGACAAAGCACCTTTTAATGATGTGCGCGTAAGAGCCGCCATGCAAATGGCAATCGACCTCAACGCGATTTCAA
>Ga0265316_10006652_pt1 | contig 11010 bp, 8 predicted proteins | sample 4522metaG_FD_202092 | JGI IMG/M metagenome (GOLD analysis project Ga0265316, IMG submission 202092) | Rhizosphere microbial communities from Carex aquatilis grown in University of Washington, Seatle, WA, United States - 4-5-22 metaG | ecosystem: Host-associated > Plants > Roots > Rhizosphere >...
ACCGATTCCACCAAATCACGCGTGTTGGCCGATTCTCCTGTCCAGAACACGACCAGGTGCAGGCCAGCCGGCACAACAATCGGTTCGATGACCGGGGGACCTTCGGCGGGTCGCGTGAACGTGATGAAGCCGCCCCACACAGCCGCGGCCACGTCGGCGCCTGAGCCCACTCCGCCCTGGGCAGCGTTGTGGGCAGCTTCTGCGACCGAGAAGACTTCGTGCTGCATGCCTTCGATGGACAAGCCTGCGGTCTCGAACATGGCACCCACGCTGGCCACGGCGGTCGCCGCGCTGGAGCCCAGTCCGATCTTGACCTTGCCTTGGCAGAACGAGTCCGTGTCGACCAACACGGAGCCCGGCGGTAGGGCGGCCGAGGCTTCGCCGATGGCTGCCAGCGAGCGCTTCACGGCCTCGTCGACCACGCGCGACTGCGGCTCACTCCCAGGCAAGTACTGCGCAACCGCGTAGCGCGACACCGCGGCCAACACAGCCACGCCACCATCGAGCACGGCGTACTCGCCCACGAGAAAGATCTTGCCTGGGGCAGCTACCACCGGTGTTCCCACCAGGGTCGTGCGCGATCCGGTCATCGCCGCTCCTCGCGCACAACTTCCGCGCCCGGCCCAGGCGCCAGCACCAGGGTGCGCAGCACCCCGGGCGTAGCGGCCAGTGCGGGCTCTACCAGCGCAGCGTCGCGGGCCGCGCACAGAACCTTCACGTGCGGCCCGGCGTCGATGGTGAAAAAGACTTCTGTGCCGGCAGCGCGCAGGCGTCGCACGGTTTCCATCGCAAGCAAGGTGGCGGCGTTCCAGTAGAGAATGGGCGGGTCAGCCGCCATGGCACAGGCGTGCATGCGCATGGCACTGCGCTCAGCCACACGGCCCAGCCCGGCTAGATCCTGCGCCGCCACGGCCGTACGGGCTGCGATCAGATCCTGCGGCACCGCCTGCAGCCAGCCCGCGTAAAAGGGCGAGGTCTTCGCGGTCCGCTCCATGGCCTCGCTCGACCCAATGGCCTTGGCCGCATCGGATGTGATCGCCACCACGAGACGCACATCCCATGCGCCCGCTGGCAGCAGCTCTTGCGCGCAGGCATCGCTGCCGTTGCGCTGAGTGCCTGCGGCCATTTCGACGAAGCCGCCAAAGATCGACCGTGCGGCCGAACCCGAGCCCTGGCGGGCCAGGGCGGACAGCTCGGCCGGGGCCAAATTCATGCCGGCGGCGCGCGAGGCGGCGAGGGCGAGAGCCGCGAAACCAGCCGCGGACGAGGCCAAGCCAGCAGCAGTGGGCACGCTGTTGTGGGTGGCCACTTCGGCGGGCAGTCCTACGCGCGCCTCGTCGCGAATCAGATCGAGAAAGCGACTCACCCGCTCGGCGAAACGCGCGGGAGCGGGCGCTCCGTCCAGGGTGATGCGGTCGCCGCCGGCAGGCGATTCGGCGTCCGGGGCAAAACGCACCGTGGTCTCGCTGCCGAAATTGGCCAGCGTCAGCGACAGGCTTCCCGTCGCTGGCAGATTCAAAGTGGCGTCGCGCTTGCCCCAGTACTTGACCAGGGCGATGTTGGTTCCTGCGCGTGCGGTCACTGAAAGAGGCAAACCGAAGATACTCATTTTCCTACCTGGGTAAGGAAGCCATAGCAGCCCATGGCGCGCCAGCTTTTCAACACTTCTTCGGCGCGATCCGGAGCCAAGGCGATGACCGCGCCGCCGCCTCCGGCGCCAGTCAGCTTGGCGCCTAGAGCGCCGGCCCCACGCGCGGCGCGCACCAAGGCGTCCAGTTCAGGCGAGGACACGCCCAAACCCGAAAGCAGGCCATGAGCCATGTTGAACTGATGCCCAAGCGCGACCTCGTCGCCATTGGCCAGAGCGTCCATTCCGGCACGGGCCACATCTCCCAAGGCGTCGATGAGACGGCGCGCGACCGGGACGCGCTCGCACAGCTGGGCCACACCGCCGACCAGATCGCCGGTCTGGCGCACCTGTCCGGAAAGACCCACGCACAGTTCGATGGGGCGACTGATCGGGATGGCCTGCCAGCCTGCGGCCCGATCGAAGCGCCCCACGCCACCCCGGCTGGCGGCCGCGGTGTCGATTCCCGAGGGAGTCTTGTGAAAAACCGCTTCAGCCGCTGCCGCAGCCGCCAGCACGTCGTCTTCGCCCGCGCCGGTGCGGGCTGCCACCGCCCGCGCGATGGCCACGGCCATGGCCGCCGAACTTCCCAGGCCGGCCCGCGACGGCACCTCGGCTTCCAGCCAGAAATCCAGACTGCGGCCGGCCACACCCAGTCGCTGGCAAAGCCGATCGACCGCGGCACTCACTGGCGAATCGTCGCCTACCTGCACATCAAGTTGCCAGGCAGGCACTCGCACGCTGCCGGCTCCTGCACTGGCGTGAGCGCGCACACCCGCCTGCATGCCCGCGGCCACGGCTGGCTGACCGTACACCACGGCGTGCTCGCCCAGCAGGATGACCTTGCCGTGGCCGAAGCCTGTGGTGGTCGCTACGTCCTCGGTCATGCCGGCCTTTGCGCGAGCCACTGGCCCAGTTCGCCGGTGATCACGCGCGGGGCACGGGCGAGGTCGGCTGCGTTTCGCGCGCCTGAAAGCAGGCACACCTGGCGGAGTCCGTCGATGATTCCGGACAGGTAAGCGGTCGCGCCTCGCTCGCCGCCTTTGCAGGCCGCCACCAGGGCCGGCTGGGCCAGCGCCACCACACGAGCCCCGAGCGCGAGCGCCCGCGCGGCGTCCAGACCCGTGCGTATGCCACCGGACGCCACGATCTCGGCGGGCAGGCCCGCGTCCGCCAGCCAGCCCACGCAGGCCGCGGTGGGAATGCCCCATTCGCGCAACTCGCGGCCCAGCGTCGCCTGGGCGCCACGCGCGCGCAGGGCTTCGATGGCGATCCACGAGGTGCCGCCCGCGCCGGACACGTCGACAGCCGTCACGCCGGCTTCGACCAGCGCACGCGCCACTGATGGAGAAATGCCGCAGCCAGTTTCCTTGACCATCAAAGGCCGCCCCAATTCGGCACACAAACGGCGAATGGTGGCGAGCCCATCGCGAAAGTCGCGATCACCGCCGGGCTGAGCCAATTCTTGGCCAGCATTGAGGTGAACGCAGATCGCGTCTGCGGCCACGTGATCCATGGCCTGGGCTACCTCGCTGGTTTTCATCTGGCACAGCTGGGCCACGCCCAGGTTGGCGAAGAGGAAGACCGAAGGCGCGACCTTGCGCACCTGAAAGGTCGCCGCAAGGGCAGGGTGGTCCAGCATGGGACGCACGCTGCCCAGCCCGAACGCGATGCCGAGCTTTTCGGCGCTGGCGGCCAGGATCCGGTTGATGGCCGCACCTTCCTGGGTGCCGCCGGTCATGCCCGCGATCATGAGCGGGGCGGCCAGCTTTCGGCCGAGCAGGGTGGTCGAAAGATCGATTTCCTCTAGGGCCAACTCAGGCAGAGCCGTATGGATGAGCTGCACGCATTCCAAGAGATTCGTGCGCGCGAAGCGGCCCGCGCCGGATCTGGCGATGTGCAGATGGTCGGCCTTTCGTCGCGCGATGTCAGTCGAGGTAGAGCGGGTCATGGAGGGGCGCTATTTGACCACAGTCGGCAGACGGTGCACAGAGAATGAACCGAGATCTGCTTTGGGCAGGAGAACCCCGCCCGGCTTTGCGGCGGCACGAGGGTCGGTCGAGCGGCTACCGCGTGCAGCCGCACACCAGACGGGCCGAGGTATGGCTGGCGGTGGCGTCGAATGCGGGCGAACTCAGCCACCACAGAGCGGCGCTGTAGATATGGCAGCCAAGTCCGAGTCCGTCTGATCGTGTACCGTTCGCCGGCGTCCCCGTGACTCCGAGCAGCCCGAGAAGAATCCCGCACTCTGCCAGACTGCCGCCCTGAGCGGTTGTGCCGACGTGGCTTGCGGCCCCAGGTGCCGCTGTGCCGTGGCTCGTGCAGACTTGCTGACAACTCGATCCGTCCGGCCCAAGGTACCAGCAGATCCCTCCGCGAAGCGGGCCCGAACAGGAGGCAGCGTCGCTGCTTGCGGTCGTGCCAGCGTCGGAACCGCCTTGACCACCACTGTTCGCCGTCGCGGCGTCGCTGCCGCCTTGCCCGCCCGTCGCCGTCGCGGCGTCGCTGCGGCCTTGTCCGCCCGTCGCCGTCGCGGCGTCCGCACCACCTTGGCCACCACTGTTCACTGTCGCGGCGTCGCTACCGCCTTGCCCGCCCACCGGCGTCGCGCCATCAGCGCCACCCTTGCCACCAGCAGCGGTCGTCGCGGCGTCGCTACCGCTTTGGCCCGCCACTGCGGCGTCGCCATTGCCTTGACCACCGATCGCTGTGGTCGCACCATCAGCGCCGCCCGTGGCGGCAAAGGTGGCGTCCACTCCTCCTTGCCCGCCGACAGCAAAGGCATCGACCTTCCCCTCTGCCCCCGGTGCGTCCGCGCTGGCGTCGAAGCCTTCACGGCCTCCCGCAGCGACCGCCCCGTCGTAACCTCCTTGGCCGCCGGTCGCTAGAGTGGGGGCGTCGACGATCCCTTGGCCCCCGGTGGCCTGCGCAACCGCGTCGACGTTTTCTTGTCCGTCTATCGCGGTTCTGCCGCCGGTGCCACCTTGTTGCGTCTGGGAATCCCTTGCGCCTCCGCCCCCTGGATCCGTGACGTACGCATCGAAGTTGTATGTGCAGGCGAGCGAACCCGCCCAGATCGCGATCCCGACGGCGCTTGTGATGGCACGCGGTGTGAGGGTTGGCACGACTAGAAACTCGCCTCAAGTGAGATGGTCATGGCCCCCGGAGCGAACGCCACCGAGGTTCTTGGCCCATCCCTATGGGACAAGCCCACGTAGAACAGCGCAGCTCCCGCCAGTGTGCCGGCCACGCCAACCCCAAGACCGACGTTGGCGACGGTCTGAAAAGTCTTGCCCTCATTGGCTTGGTTGCGATGAGCCGCGTCGGAACATCGAGTGGGGCAATCCGCGTGCAGCTGATTGTAGTCACTCCTCGCTTTCAACCCTGCCACGGCATAAGTCGCCCAGCCCACAAGGCCCAGTCCACCGGCGACATACCCGAACACGGTCAAGTAGTGGCCAGTTGACTGCGCAGATGCTGGTACCATCTGGTTGATGGGAGCCAGTTCGATCGTTTTCTTGCTCTCTTCTTCGAACAGGATCGCGATCACCTTGCTCCCGCCCTTGTCGAGAAGAACCTCGCGCAAAACCGGTTTGGCTCCCTCGCTCTCAGCCTCGACTTGGTGGAGCCCGGGACTGATGACGATGGGAGAGCCCACCAGCGCGGGGTCGAGTCTCTCGTGGTCCAGTTTCACGACAAACTCCTTCGGCACTTGCACGAGCGAAATGGTCAGCGTAGCCAGGCGCGGGTTCAACTTGGCAAGCTCCCCTTGTGCGGCCTCGCGAGCAGCGGCATACCGCGCCTCACCCCGTTCGATCGACTGCTTCACCGCGAGCGAGAACGCCTGATGGGCTTCCCGATCGTGGCCAAGTTCCAGTTGGCAATATCCCACGTACAGTTGCACGTTTGGGCTTTCGATGGATTCGCCTAGGTGAAGAAAGAGCGGCAACGCGCGAGCGGTGTCGCCGCTCTTGAAAATCCTCACCGCCTCGGCAAAGGCGACCTCATGGCTTGGCGAGGAAGCCGCCGGCACCTCTGCAACGGCCGTCCCGGCGACCGCAGACAGGGAGCAGACCAGGGCGAAACAGGATGCGAGGATCCGCCGCGTGGGACGCGAATGTCGAAAGGCTCGCGTCCACATACGTGGGATCGAGCAGCGCCGCGGAGCGCGCGACGGGCTAACACGAACTCGGCCGGTGTCGCTTGGCATAGATGATCGTCCGTACTGAGTCTCTTGGTGACATCGGCCGAACGCGCGAAAATTGGAGGCGCAGCTGCAGGCGCCGACCGGCACATCTGGGATAGATCCCCATGACCTTCAAACGGTTACTCGGGTGCCGGCTGTCGTACATGTCGTTGTCAGCCTCAAGAATGTTGCTTCAACTGTCGAAATTCGGAGAAGGCCCGCCGTCCTCGTGGGTCGCGGGAAGAATTTCATTTGCCCTCTGCAATGAACGCGGCACCGACCGACAAATCACCCGAAGTACGGGTGGGACGCTACGCGATCTTCGATGAAATCGCTTCGGGCGGCATGGCCACTGTGCACCTGGCGCGCGTCGTCGGATCGGCGGGGTTTTCTCGCGTGGTGGCTGCCAAGCGCATGCACCGGCACTTTCTGCAGGACCCTGAGTTCAAACGCATGTTCTTGGTCGAGGCCCAACTGGCCGCGCGCATCCTGCACCCCAACGTCGTACCCATCCTGGACGTGCTCTCGCACGACGACGAACTCATCATCGTCATGGAATACGTGCACGGCGAGTCCCTACATGCCTTGCTGCGCACCACCAGTCGCGCAAAGAAGCCAATTCCATTGCCCGTCGGCTGCGCCATCGGGGTGGCTGTGCTGCAAGGTCTGCATGCCGCTCATGAAGCACGCAATGAACAAGGCGAGCCTCTTGGCATCGTCCACCGAGACGTGTCTCCGCAAAACGTACTGGTTGGTGCAGACGGCCTGGCCCGCGTGCTCGACTTCGGCATCGCCAAGGCCGTCCACGCGCAGAACCAGACCAATCCCGGCAGCCTCAAGGGCAAGTTTTCCTATATGGCACCCGAGGTGATCAACGGTTCACCGATCACGCGCCAGGCCGACGTGTTTTCAGCGGGCATTGTCGTCTGGGAGGTCCTGACCGGAAAGATGCTGTTCAAAGAGGCCACCGAGCACGAACGCCTCCTACGCATCATGAGTGGAAGATATCCCTCTGTCCGCGAAGTCAACCCGGCGGTCACGCCCGCTCTCGCGTGGGCCGTCGAGAAGGCCCTGCAGCTGGATGCCAAGGCTCGCTACGCGAGCGCGCTCGAATTCGCCATCGACATCGAGCGTGCGACAGCGCTTGCTTCCCAACGGGTCGTTGGCGAGTGGGTTCGCCAGCTGGCAGCGGACGCGCTCGACGAGCGCGCTGGTCTGATACATGAGATCGAGATCTCGAATGTGCAGGACCGTCAGGACATCGGGCCGCCGGATCGAACCCCGCCGCCGCAGGTATCGATCAGGGCTGACGAACTGATCACGCACTCCCAGACCAACACGCCGTCGACCGTCGCCTTCGGCAGCGCCGAAAGACAGATCTCTCTCGCTCCTGGGTCAGCAACGCCAACCTACGCGCTGTTTAGCGCCGAGAGGCTGAGCGCCATCCTGTCAGTCCCCACCCGACGTCGCAGGCTGGTCGGCGCGATAGCGATCGGGGCGGTCGCCCTGGGGCTCGCGCTCACTGTGGCGCGACTTGTTGCCAGCCATCCTGCCTCCAGCGTCCCCGCCTTGCCGGCGCCAGCCACGACACCGCTTCCCGTCGTCGTGGAACTGCCGAGCGCCTCCCCGGCCCGCGAAGCTCTGGTTTCACCCAAGCCAGCGATCGCCATGCCGAGCGCGGCGATTCAATCACCGGTTGTGGTTGGCAGGCCGACCAAGCCTCAACGTCCCGCGCGGCAGGCCGTCGCGGCGCCGGCCCGTGCCCCGACTCCTTCGGCCAAGCACGCCAGACACTACCTGCCGAGCGAGCTCTGATAGGGGCCTCTGTCTCAACCTTCTTGATCGTCCCTGGTGAATGGCGCAATCATGGATGGCCATGGAACGCTTGCTGAAACTAGCCTTAGCCTCAACCCTGTGCCTGGTGGGTGCGGTCGTCGTCCCTGAGCACGTGGGTCAAGCGCAGGAACAAACGGCTCCTGACCCGGCCCTGCAGGCAGCCAAAGCGCAATTCGAGGATGCCCAAGTCCTCTATCTAAAGGAACAGTGGGACGATGCGGCGGCGGGCTTCCTGTCGGCCTATGACAAGAAACCCTTCAGCTCGTTTCTCTTCAACGCAGCCGTCGCCTTCGAGAAGGCCAAGAAGCTGGATCGCGCGGTGGACATGTTCCAGCGCTACCTCGACAAGGATCCGCAAGCCCGCGATGCCGCTGACGTGAAAGCCCGTCTGGAGAGCCTGAAGGCGCTGCTGGCGCCACCGCCCCCGGCAGCCAATGCCGCGGAGAAGGCGCCTGCGCCCGCGGCGGTGCTGCCCACCATCGCAACCAAGGGATTGGTGATCATCGAATCCAAGCCGACCGGCGCCACCATCTACCTCGATGACAAGTCCAAGGGGATCTTCGGCACCACGCCCTGGCAGGGTTCGCTGGAGCCCAAGCCGGTCAAATTGATCTTCGAAGCCCAGGGGTTTAAGTCAGAGGAACGAGAGATCTCTCCGCGCACCGACAAGGTGGTGGAGATCTACATCGCGCTCTCCGAACAACATTTTCTCGGGTGGATCGAGGTCGTGGCCAACGTGCCCGGCGCGGACGTGTTCATCGATCGCCAGGAAATCGGCGCCATCGGCAAGACCCCGTACACCGGACATCTAAAACCAGGTAAGCACACGTTGTGGGTGGCGCGGCCTGGCTATCAGACCAGTCAGAAAGAAATCAGCGTCGAGCCGGGAACCGCGACCACGCACACGATTACCCTAGAGACCGTCGACTACGCTGTGCTCAGGGCCGGCGGGAAAGAAAGCCAGGGCGCCCAGCTCATGGTCGACGGAACTCTCGTCTGCGCCATGCCCTGCGAGCATCAGTTGAAGCCAGGCGAACATCAGATCGTCGTTCAGCAAGAAGGGATGGAGGCGTACACAACCAAGCTGACAGCCAACCGCGCCGACGAGACGACCATAGACATGCAGTTTTCACCCAAGCCGCCGCGGACCAAGGCGTGGGCCTATGCCGTTCTGTCGGTGGCGTCATTCAGCCTCGGCATCTGGCGGGGCGTGGCGGGTATGGGGGTCAAGGACCAGATCAACAAGGACATCGGGAATCCGGCCCGGCTCACCAACAGCAACGATCCGCGCACCCGCACCGGGCAGATCGACTACATCGAAGCCGACGTGCTCTTCGGAGTGGGTGGGATCACCGCGCTGCTGTCGCTGTGGAATTTTCTCGAATCAGGGCCGCCCAGCACGGCCGCGGTCAACAACATCAATCGGACCACGCCCGAGCAGAAGAAGCTGAGTCTTGTGCCCTTCGGCTTGCCGGACGGCGCTGGACTAGCCGCCACGGGGAGGTTCTAAGATGCGACGAACGATACTTGCGTTCTCTGCCCTGGCGCTGGCGGCCGGCTGCGATCCCGGGGATTTCAATTCGGTGCTCGACAAGGCACCCGTGCAGTACATCAGCGCGCCGGATGGCTTCGGATCGAATGTCGGCCGCACGTTGCTGCCCTTGGCTCCGCCCGCCGATAAGCCCAAGATGGCGGCGCGTTTGTTGTTCGCAGGAACCGACAAGCCCAGCCTGGCCGTGGCGGATTTCGACGGCAATGGCAAAGCCCAGATTCAAACCGCCAGCAGCGACGATCTTGGTGCTTTGGGCCTGGGCGCCGACCAGAGCCAGGGTCAGGGTGGCATCTCCAGCGCGGCCTGGCTGAGCGGTGCGGGCGGCACGGGTACCATCCTGCTCGGCATCCCGGACTTCGTCCCTCCGCAAGGACAAGGGACACCCGCCGGTCGCGTTGCGTTTCTCAAGCTGGTTGGGGATGCCGGCAAGATTGATTTCGAGAGTGCGCAAATTCCGGCTGACGGACCTGTCACGGAAGACCACTTCGGCCTGGCGGTGGCCAGCGGGCGCGTGACCCAGGCCGCGGCCGATGAGGCAATCGTTGTCTCTGACAACGGCGTTCACGTGCTGGGCGTCACCACGACCACAGCGGTTTCAACCACCTGCATGGGCTTTCTGCCGACGCCCGCGGATCTCCGCCGCTCGCTTGCGGTCGCGGATTTCCTCGCCGGCGGCAATCAGGAAATCGCCGTGGGATTGCCGGTCAAAGGCGGCACCGGACAGGTGTTCAAGGTGCAGTATGGAATCAATCCAGCCACGCCTACGGCGCCGGCCGGGCTGTTTTGCGCCAGCAAGCAAGGGGTGCCCAATCCAGTTGGCAATCCCGCCGTGGGCGGATTCGGCACAGCGTTGGTGGCGGTGCCGCGCGGAGCTGGCCAGGCCGATCTGGTGGTGGGTGCTCCGCCTGATCGTGCCTATCTGCTCTACAGCGACGGCAGGACGCCCAAGATGTTCACTAATGGCGACCCCATGTCGGAGTTCGGACAAAGGGTCGCGCTCATCGACATCGATGGCGACGGCATAGAGGAGCTGGCGGTCACCGCCTTGCAGGCCAACGTGGCGGGCACACAGAAGGCCGGCAAGGTGTATTTCTACAAGCTGGATACCGGCGACGGCACGACCCCGATCGCTGTGGTCAACGACAGCAACCCGATTGCCAACACCGGATTCTTCGGCATCGGCCTGGCTGAACTGGAGTTCAACAGCAGCCGCGCGTGCGCCAAAGGCAAGGACGCACATGTCCCCGTGGTCGGCGACGACATGGGCATCTTCACTTTCTTCCGCTTCGCAGGCGCAGCCGACCCGACGAAATCCATCCTGCCTGACCCGCGCTGCTTCGCCCAGTAAACAGGCTAGAGCCAGCCGCGATCGCGCGCGGCGGATATCAGCAAGCCCGCTAGTTCCGCAATGAAAGCTGGATGGCAGCCGACGGCCCGCGCGCGGGCGAAGCTGGTGATTCCTCGCGCGGCAGCTCGATCTCGGTAGAGGATGTCGATTTCCTGCAAAGTTTCGAGGTGCTCGTCCGTGAAGGAAACCGGGACCACGATTACGGCCCGATGGCCCGCGTCCGCCAACGCATCGAGGGCAGCTTCCGTGGTGGGTCCGAGCCAGCGCTGTCGGCCGACGCGGCTTTGAAAGGCAAGTTGGGCACGGCTCTCCAGCCCCAGCCGCGCTGTGACCACAGCCACGGTGGCGCGGACATCATCCAGATAGAGATCGCCGCGGCGGATGTAGGCTTCGGGAAGGCCGTGGGCAGAGAACAGCACCGGTGCTGTGGCACGTTCTTGTTCCGGTAGTTGTCCCGCGGC
>Ga0265316_10006653_pt1 | contig 11009 bp, 9 predicted proteins | sample 4522metaG_FD_202092 | JGI IMG/M metagenome (GOLD analysis project Ga0265316, IMG submission 202092) | Rhizosphere microbial communities from Carex aquatilis grown in University of Washington, Seatle, WA, United States - 4-5-22 metaG | ecosystem: Host-associated > Plants > Roots > Rhizosphere >...
GGTGTATGTGCTGAGCAAGGAAGAGGGCGGGCGCCATACGCCGTTCTTCAAGGGCTACCGTCCGCAGTTCTACTTCCGCACGACGGACGTGACGGGTGTGGCGGAACTGCCTGAAGGCACGGAGATGGTGATGCCGGGCGACAACGTGGAGTTGCAGGTGGAGCTGATTACGCCGGTGGCTCTGGAGAAGGGGTTGCGCTTTGCGATCCGCGAAGGCGGGCGCACGGTGGGCGCGGGAACGATCTCGGAGATTATCAAGTAACAGGGAATAGGGACAAGGGAGTAGGGAATTAATCCCTGAACCCTGATCTCTGATAACTGGGAAGGATTTTTGGATGCGGGAGATTGTTACATTGCAGTGCAGCGAGTGCAAGGAGCGGAACTACTCGACTACGAAGAACAAAAAGACGACCACGGGCCGCCTGGAGTTCAAGAAGTTCTGTAGCCGCTGCCGCAAGCACCAGCCGCATAAGGAAACGAAGTAGAGCGGGGAACAGGGACTAGGGACTAGGGACTAGGAAATGCAAACCCGACGCGGCGATGCAATTCTATTCCCTATTCCTTGTTCCCTAGTCCCTCGTACAGGGGCGTAAGCTCAACGGCTAAACTGTCGGTCTCCAAAACCGAACTTGGGGGTTCGAATCCCTCCGCCCCTGCCAGATTTGGTATGGATGCGCCGGGCAGGATGGCCGGGCGCGAAGGAATGAAAGCATGTCATCGAAGACAGCATTGATGAACGGGGACGATCGGCCGGGCAAGCGGCAAGGGCTCAAGATTGTCGACAACGCGGTTGGCGTGTGGACGGAGTTCGCGCAGTTTCTGAGCGACGTTCGCGCGGAGATGCGGAAGGTGGTTACACCCTCACGCAAGGAAGTGGAGGCCACTACCACGGTTGTGATCGTGGCGGTCTTCATCTTCGGAGTGTTTTTCTTTGTGGTGGACTGGATCTTCAGCCTGGGCCTGAACGGGCTGTTGGCCAAGCTGGGCGGATTGCAGCAGTAAGCGCGACCGCGAAACGAGAAGAGAATGGCAGAAGAATTGGAACAAACCACCGAAGCACCACAACCACAACCGGTGAAGAACGAGCGTTTCAGGTGGTACATCCTGCACGCCTACTCCGGCTTTGAGCGCAAGGTGCGCGAATCGATCGAGAGCCGGGTGCAGGCCTTTGGGCTGCAGGAGCGGGTCGGCCGGGTGATGATTCCCACCGAGCCGGTGACAGAGATCGTCAACGGAAAGAAGCGCACCGTAGAGCGGGTTTTTCTGCCCGGCTATGTGCTGGTGGAGATGGAACTCGATAACCACTTGTGGCACGTGTTGAAGGATACGCCCAAGGTGACGGGTTTTTTGGGCACGGGCGATACGCCGGTGGCGCTATCGGAGGAAGAAGTGAGTTCGATTCTCTTCCGCAGCGAGACCGCCAAGGACAAGCCGCGGCTCAAGATCAAGTTTGAAAAGAACGAGCAGGTCCGGATTAACGACGGGCCGTTTGCCAACTTCAACGGCGTGGTGGACGAGATCAACGAAGATCGCGAGACGCTCAAGGTCATGGTGACCATCTTCGGGCGCTCAACGCCGGTGGAACTGGAGTTCGGCAAGGTGGAAAAGATTGAGTAGTTGCAGCTTCTGGCTACTAGCTTCCAGCTTCTAACCGGTCGAGCCCACCTGGCGGGCGCCGGTTGAAAGCGAACGCTTGGGCGGCAGCTCCAAAATTGAATGAAGGGAATATCCAGCTAAAGGCTAGAAGCCAGGAGCTAGAAGCTGGTTGCGAAGGAATAATACATGGCACCTCCGAAGAAGATTACGGGATACGTGAAACTACAGATTGAGGCCGCGAAGGCCACGCCGGCGCCGCCTGTTGGCCCGGCGCTGGGCCAGGCGCAGGTCAATATCATGGAGTTCTGCAAGCAATTCAACGCGCGCACGCAGACGAAAGAGATGGCCGGGCTGATTATCCCGGTTGTCATCACGGTTTACGCCGATCGCAGCTTCAGCTTTATCACCAAGACGCCTCCGGCACCGGTTCTGCTAAAGAAGGCGGCCGGCGTCGCCAAGGGCTCGGGCACGCCCAACAAGGAAAAGATCGGCAAGGTGACCGAAGCACAGTTGCGCGAGATCGCCACCCAGAAGATGCCCGACCTGAACGCGGCCTCCGTGGAGACGGCGATTAAGAGCATCAAGGGCACGGCACGGTCGATGGGGATTGAAGTAGTCGGGTAAGCTAATGCTGGTTTTACACGAAAGCCCTTCCGCAATGGGAGGGCTTTTCTGCGTCTGGCCGGCATATGTATCGAGAGCTCTGTGGCATGGGTATCGCACCGAAAAACAACCACGGGTTCTTCGATTGTGCAGGCCACAAAATACGCGACCTGCTCCGCTCAGGATGACAACCCTTATCGTTGTGCAATCTTAATGTCGATAGTTCAGAAGAGCCGGCCGATGGTGATGAAGACCTTGCGGCGGCCTGCGTCGCCTATGGAGACGCCGAAGGAGACGGCTCCGAGCGGCGTGGCGCCAACCAGTGCGACGGTGCCGTCCTGGCGGAAAATTGCGCGCTGCTCGGGCGACCAGATTTCACCTCCCTCATAGCCGATGACGCCATAGAGGCCCTGTCCCAGGCCGGTGGGGAGGGCTGCGATGCGGCTCAGGTAGCCGGCACGAGCCAGATAAGTATCCGTGCCACGATACTCGTCAAAAGATGAGGCGGAGAGGCGTCGCGGCCCGCCCAGCGTGAAGCGGTACGGCTGGGCGACATTAGCGCGCAGATAGGAGTTGATATCCGCGGAGAGGCCGAAGATATTTCGTTCCCCCCACGGCCAGGTATGGGCGGCGGAGAAGATGAACAGCGGGGCATTGCTGCTGCCGGCGGCATGGTAAATTGATCCGGCAGCGGCCGCCAGACGGAAGCCGCGGGGCGAGATGATGCCTGAGGATTCCTTGTCGATGTTGATGTGGAGGAGGCCGGTTTGGGCGGTTCCGGTGAGATAAGGTCCGCCGCCCGATCCGGTTCTGGGGCTCCAGCGCGTGTCCACGGCGTTCCATTCGGCTGAGATTTGCAGGGAATTAGAGAAGGTGCGGCCGGCCTCGATACCGACGGAGAGGTCCTCCTGCAGGCGTTCGGCGATGCGCTTCTGGTTGGCCCAGATGTAGACCGGCTGACGGACGATGCCGGCGCGCGGCTCGATGAAGAACCCGCCTGGGCTGAGGCGGCGGTAGTATTCGGCGGAGATATCGGTCATGTAGCCCAGCCGGGCGGTGGCGCGGAATTCGGAGCCGAATCCGCCCAGGTTCTGATCGATCAGGCGGAGGATCATTTCGGCGCGGGTGGTGTTGGAGGTAGCGGCGGTCAGATCGGCGCCGATGATGAGGTAAGGCGGGCCGGTGCGGTCCAGGCTGAGGCGGACCAGAATGCCGGTGTCTGGTGCGGGGACGGCTGAGGAGCCAGGGGCGGACGGGGGCGAAAAGGTCTCGTAGGTTGCCGAATAGCCGCCGTTGGACTGGATGGGCTTTAAGGCGTCGAGGGTGCGGGCGGGGGAGATGGGTTGGCCCTTAAGCGGTTTCATGTCGGCGATGACTTCGCGAGCGGCGGCGTGATTGTCACTCTCTACACGCACAAGGTCAAGCATGCCGGGCTGGGGCCGTCGGCGCAGGTTGCGAGCGGCGAGGTATGCCTCCCATCCAGGAGCGTCGAGGGCGTAGCGCAGCAGCGTGGCACGATTCTTTTCCGCGGCCTGGTAGCCGGCATCGATCAGTTGTGCGGCCTTGGCGTAATCGGCGGAAGAGAACTTGTCGACTGGAATAGCGACGACCACGTCGGCCAAACGGATGGCCTCGGTGACGTTGCGTTCGATGCCGGCATCGAACGCGCGATCGATGACGCTCACAATGGAAGTAGTGTCGGCGCCGGAGAGTCCGGTGTCCTCCAGATGCACGGCAATCACGACATCGGCATGGAGGTTGCCGCGAAGGAGATCGGTAGGCAGGTTGTCGAGGATGCCGCCGTCGACCAGGAAGTGCCCATTGCGATCCTCAACCGGAGGAAAGACGCCGGGTATGGAGATGGAGGCACGAACGGCGAGGGGCAGCGGGCCGGAGGCAAAAGAGACCGATTGCAGAGTATTCAGGTCTGTGGCCACGCAGCGAAAAGGGATAGGGATCCGATTGTAGTCCAGTTCCTGGCGATTGTAAGCAAAGAACTGGGTGCTAAGGAACTCATCGACGCCGCGTTCATAGAGCAGCGCGTTGCGCAGCGCCGGCTTGTGCTTGAGCCGGACGGTGAGGATGGCGGGAACCTGGCGGCGGTCCTGACGGCGCCGGAAGCTAGCGTCGGCATAGGGAGTTTCGAGGGTGAAGACGTTTACGAAGGCATCGCTGACGGCCACAGCGCGCATCTGGGCGGGAGTTGCCCCGGTGGCATAAAGTGCTCCGACGAGGGCGCCCATGCTGGTGCCGGAGAGCCGGTCGATGGGGATGCGGTGCTCCTCAAGCCATTGGAGTACGCCGACGTGGGCCAGACCCAGAGCGCCGCCGCCTTCCAGAGCCAGGCCGATGGCCGGACGGTTAGCGGGGACAATTGCAGGCAGAGGAGCGTTGGAATCGTAACTGACGGAAGTAGGAGGTTGCTGGCTCCATGCGGCAGATGCCAGCACGGTGGCGATAAGTAGGATTGCAGAACACTTGCACGGCATGGGAGCACCACCTGGCGAAACACTACTCTTCACGCTAACGCTTTTTAAGGAGAGAGCGGCGAAATCCGAGGAGAGCATGGGCCCCAAGGAATTGAAAGTGGCAACCCGGCGGCCCGAATAGGGCTCAGGGACACAGAAAAGCCCTACCGGTCCAGGCAGGGCCTTTCTTTGTCGTATTGGCGCGCGCCGGAGGTGACGAACTACTTCGGCGGGGTTGGCGTGAACCCTTCACGTCTGTGGCCGGGTTCCGGTTTAGGTTTGGGTTTCGGTGCTTTCTTTGTTTCTTTTCTGCCTTTGTCTTTGCTTCCCATGGGTGCAAGTGTGACACAGAAGGGGCGCGGGAGGAAAGAAAAAATCCGCGGCGAATACCAGCTTCAAGGGGTTAAAAGCGGAATAGATAAGAGGCCTTGACGAAGATCTGCCGTCCGTCATTCAACAACTGGGGCGTCCGCGGGGCAACGGTATTGTTGGGATCGCAGGCTCCGCCCGGCAAACGGTTGCAGAGTGAGCGGTCAAGGTTTTGCAGATCGTTGTTATAGCCGATATAAATTGCCGTGCCGGGATGTGGAAGCCATGTGAAGAGTGCTTCCGTGCCAACTTCCTTGGTCCGCAGCAGCGAGGTTTCCGCGGGATTAACCAGCGTTGAGTCGTACTCCAAGATAACGCGAGCGGAGATGGCTTGCGTGAACTGATAGTTGACCTTGGTGCGGAATACCTGGCTTTCATAGACCAGTGCGCCGTTCGCAATCGAATGGTTGCGATCGAGAAGGTATGTATTATCGGCCGTCAGTTGACGAATTGGCTGCAACGTAAACAGTACTTGCGCGCTTTCCTGGTTCATCAGATAGGGCAGGCATTTCGGAGCGATAGGTGGCGTCGCCGTGCAAGTTACGGGATTGTAATTTACATTACCGCCGCGGAATAACTCGATGTTGAAGTTAAGCTGCGGAATCGGAGCGCTTCGCGCGATGAAGCCGCCGAAGTTCTCAGTGAAGTTTCTATTCTGCGTGAGCAACGAGTTGTTCTGCGGCCCCAGCGTGTCGGAGTTCTGACCCCCGATCGGCGCAATCACCGAGTTGCGCGGCAAAGTAAAGAAAAAGTCATACGACGAATAATGAAAGACGCGGTTGCCCTGATGATCGAAGGCAATGTTCTGATTCGTTTCCGGCCCGTAGTTCTGAATAACTCTGTTCTTAGGGAACCACTTATAAAATGAATGCCCCATGCCGTTGCGAATGTTTGCCGTGGGGATAAAGCCCACCTGTGTCTGGAAGCCAGCACTGTAATCCATTAAAACTGTGTCGAGACTGAAGGAGCGTCCTGAGCGGTGCAGCTTTATGTTGCTTGCCGGTCCAGCGGCATAGGTGGGAGGCTTACCGCTATCGACGGTGCCTTTGGTTGAGCTTTCTACCCATTGTCCCTGCACAGTCCAATTCTTTCTGATCAGTGCCGTAAAATCGATGCCTCCGATGCGATTCCACCCCTGGCCAAACTCTTCGTCGGTATAAATCGCGCCTATGCTAGATCCTTTGCCAATGTCCTGAGAGACTCGCCCCACGGCAAATGTTGCGCGTTTCTGGTAAAGCGGATCGCCGGACGAGACCATCTCCCCTGGCGCCCGGTCATCAATTGCAATCAAGCCGATATTCGTACGGCCGATCTTGCCTGTTGCGCGCACGCCATACTCCGGATGCATAATGTTACGCGTATAAACCAACTGGATTGGCGTGGTAAAGTAGTTTGCATTTTCAAGAAAAAATGGCCGAAGTTCGGGGAAGTAAACCGCATAGCGCTGATTGACGGTAAATTGCGGCTGTTCCGACTCGACGTCGCTGAAATCCGGGTTAATCGTCGCGTCGAGTACGATGCTGTCTTTGAGTATTGCCTTGATCTCGCCGCCGGCCGTGCCTTCAAAGTGCCGTGAGCTGAAGTAAGGATTCAGTGGGTCCAGGGTCTCGAGCGATCGCTCGTTCTGACCCAGAACATAGGGATTGATCTGCAGGTTATGCGAGCGGTTTACGCCTTCAATTCCTTTCAGCGTGCCCTCCTGGCTGAGATAACCAAAGGCGGTGGCTGCAACGCGCGGCCAGAAGTCCTGCTCGCTGTTCCTGGGTAAGTTGCGCATGAAGACCACACCCCAGTCGGAACCATCGGTGCGGAAGCGAAGGCTGTGAAATGGAATAGCTATCAGCGCTAACCATCCGTCGCGAGTAACTCGCCCATCCGAATCCCAAACCTGGTCATAGCTGTAATCCGCGCCGATGAGGTCATTCCACGCCGCGTCGGCTTGCACTCCAGCCGGGTTTACCTTGAAAAGAACGCCTTTCCGGTGGTCCTGGAAGGGGTCGAGAAGCACTGTGACATTGTCATCGTTTAAGATATTTTCGCGGCGCGCCAGATGCCCGCGAATTTCGTCTTTGTGGCGATCGTAGCAAACAAAGACAAAATAGAGTGCGTTTTTTGTTCGTCCCAACCAGACTTCAGTTTCTTCGGTTGCCTGCTCCCCATCGCGCGGCTGATTCTGGATAAAACCGGAGATCTTCAGCAGCTTGTCTTTCAACTCAGGCCGCGGCTCCATTCCCGTGAAGTCGGAGAGGCGCAGTCCTTTGGCAATCAGCGGCACCTTGTAGCCGCCAAGCGGCTGCGCATTCTGAGACCCTGCCGGAATGGCCGTTCGCTTGTCGATCTGCGCTACTGAAGTCTCGAAGGAAACCATCGCCAGACACACGGCCAACCCCAAAACCCAACGCCTCATGCGTCCCGGGTACACCACGAGTTTCCTTTCGGTTCTTATAGAACGTAAAAAATAAGCCGGTATAAGCACTAGGATATTTGCGAGGGGATGGTGTTGTAAAGCAATGAGCCTCTATTGGATGCGCGATTCATGCGAGGGCAGTCGGCCTCATGGTTCAGTCGAGTCTTTACATCCCGCCCTTGACCCTGCCACACTGAAACGTGGACACCCAGACCGTCGTCATTCTCGATTTCGGCTCGCAGTACACGCAGTTGATCGCGCGGCGTATTCGCGAGCAGAATGTATTTTCCGTCGTGCTGCCCTGCACGGCACCTCTCAGTGATATTCAGGCTTTGCATCCCCTGGGGATCATTCTCTCGGGCGGACCGTCGTCGGTATACGACGCGGACGCGCCGGCGGCAAACCCTAAAGTTCTGGAAATGGGCGTGCCTGTGCTGGGCATCTGCTACGGGCTTCATTTCATTGTTCACCACCTGGGCGGCAAGGTGCGATCAGGAACCAAGCGGGAGTATGGCCACGCCGAGGTGACGATAGAAAACGGCGCGACGCCGCTGTTTACCGGTCTACCAGCGACGCTTGCCGTATGGATGAGCCACGGCGACGAGGCGCTGGAGCTTCCGGCCGGCTTCCGGCGGAGCGCAGTTACCTCGAATGCGCTGGCCGGGATTGCGAACGAGGAGCGGCGCATCTGGGCGGTGCAGTTCCATCCCGAGGTGCATCACACACCGCTGGGGCCGCAGATCATCAAAAACTTTCTCTTCAAAATCTGCGGGGCGCGCGGCGACTGGACCCCAGCGCACTTTATTGAGACCACGGTGGCCGCGATCCGCGAGAAGGTGGGCAAGGGGCACGTCGTATGCGGGTTGTCGGGCGGCGTGGACTCGTCGGTGGCGGCGGTGCTGGTGCATCGGGCTATCGGCAGTCAGCTGACCTGTGTCTTCGTGAATAACGGCGTCCTGCGTAAGAATGAGTTCGCGAATGTGCAGAAGAACCTGCGCGATAAGCTGGGGTTGCACATTGTGGTCGTGGACGCGAGCGAGCGCTTCCTCAAGAAGCTGACCAGTGTGATCGACCCGGAGACGAAAAGGAAGAGGATCGGCGCGGAGTTCATTGCGGTTTTTGAGGACGAGGCGGCGCGCATAGCGAAGCAAACCGGGGGCGTGGACTGGCTGGTGCAGGGAACGCTTTATCCGGACGTGATCGAGTCGTCGAGCGTGAAGGGGCCGAGCCAGACCATCAAGAGCCACCACAACGTGGGCGGATTGCCGGAGAAGATGAAACTTAAGCTGATTGAGCCGCTGCGCGATCTGTTCAAGGATGAGGTGCGGCGGATCGGGCGCGATCTGGGGATGCCGGAGGAGATTCTGGGCCGGCAGCCGTTTCCGGGGCCCGGCCTGGCGGTGCGCATCCTGGGCGAGGTGACACCGGAGCGCGTGGCACTCTTGCAGGAGGCGGACGAGATTGTGGTGGCGGAGATCAAGGCGGCCGGGCTGTATTCGACGATCTGGCAGAGCTTTGCGGTGCTGCTGCCGGTGATGAGCGTGGGCGTGATGGGCGACCAGCGGACCTATGCGTACACGGTGGCGGTGCGGGCGGTGCATTCGGAGGACGGCATGACCGCCGACTGGACGCCGCTGTCCTACGAGGTGCTGAAGCGCATCAGTAGCCGGATTGTGAATGAGGTGCGGGGGATCAACCGCGTAGTCTACGACATCACCTCGAAGCCGCCGGGGACGATTGAGTGGGAGTAGTGCATGCCGCACGGGTCGATGCGCCTGCGGCGCCATTCCTGCTCAGGTGAGGTGAATCGACTGAGCGAACCGGGGCGAAAGATTCTTGAAGATCATCCCCCCGCGGGTTGTGAGCGGAGCGTTGCCATCGCGCGGCTGAGCGCGTCGAGCCGGGTGAGCAACTCGGCGTGGCGCTTGTCGGCGATGGAGGGATCGAAGGCTTCCACGTAAAAGGTGCCGTTAGGCTCCAATTGGCACATACGCACTTGGTCAAAGTCCTCAAAACCTTGGCGGTGGATCACATCGAGGAGCTCTTCGCGAGAAAGCGACTCCCGTTCCATGGCTCGCTTGTCGATCTGGCCGTTGAGAACGAGGACGGCGGCCCGGCCCTCCATCGCGCGCGTCAGGCGCCTGGAGCGGAAGAGGACGCGAACGACCAGCCAGTTAATGGCCAGCAGCGCAAAGGCGCCGATGAGGCCTCCGGAGACCGAGTTGTCCTCGCCGATGATGGCGTTCTGGACGGTGTTGGAGAGCGACAGCAGCACCACCAGGTCAAAGGGGTTGAGCTGGGCCAGCTCCCGCTTGCCGAAGAGGCGCAGGAGCACCACCAGCACCAGGTAGACGATAACCGGACGCAGCAGCTTCTCAAGGATGGGAAGCGGCAACAAGAACATGTGGTCGAAGATGAGTGAGTGGGGCATGGACAAGAGGATAAAACAGGGATCGGGGGGTCTGGGTCAGGGAGCAGAGGGTCGGGGGGTCGAATCCCTCCGCCCCGACCAGCAAAAACTATTGATAATACAATTGATATACTCTTTTTTCCGACGCGGCGGGAGACGTGACGAACGACGGCGCTCACAACTATCTCTATGATGGCGAGGGTCGGATTTGCGCAGTTTATAACCAACTGGCGGGCACTATGATTGGCTACCTCTACGATGCCGACGGCACGCGCGTGGCCAAGGGCACGATCACATCGTGGAGTTGCGATCCCGATACGGCAGGCAACGGATTCCAGACGACAGCGGATTACTTCCTCGGCCCCAGCGGCGAGCAGGTGACGGAGATCAGCGTGAGCGTGAGCGGCGGCGCAACCAGCGTAGCCTGGTCGCATACCAACGTCTACGCCGCGGGCAAGCTGCTGGCCACCAATGACCATGACCTGACGGGCAAGGGCCTGCACTTCTATCTCGACGACCCGCTGGCCACCCGCCGATTGCAATGTCTTGATGCAGCACCGGGCCGAGACAAACTGCTATTGCGGCTCTGCTCTCAGTGGCCTGCCTCCAAAGCTGCGCCGGGAATGGTAACCGAGCCCATGCGGCGGGAGTTCTCGTCGACTACCAGCACGCGCAGCGAAGCCATGCCGGGCCGCAACTGGATGAAGCGCTCGAATGGAAGGCCCTTTGGAATCAGGCTCTGATAGGTTGACGGCTGGAGCCGCAGCCCGAGGGTTTGGCCCTCGATCAAGGCATGAAGTCCGGCGTCGTCACGCTGGATGAAGAAGATGTCCAGCTTATCCGTCCAGCGGCCATCCTGTTGCTGCATGCCCAGGTCGCGGGCCGCAATATCGACTTTCACCTGAGCGCCAGGGTTCACAGGGGTAATGTTGGCGGTGACTGAAATTTCGCTCACATCCACGGGCCGCCACACCGCCTGCTGGAAGCGATCCTTTAGCGTGGCCGGTTCCTTATGGAAGAGATAGCCGGTGCGGTAGCGCGGCGTGAGGCCGAGTTGCTTTCCGGCGAGCTTGACGGTGATGACGTGGTACTTATCGTCGGCGGGACCCTGGGGAGAAAAACTAAGCAGGTAGGCGGCATGGCCGTCTTCGACCAC
>Ga0265316_10006654_pt1 | contig 11009 bp, 6 predicted proteins | sample 4522metaG_FD_202092 | JGI IMG/M metagenome (GOLD analysis project Ga0265316, IMG submission 202092) | Rhizosphere microbial communities from Carex aquatilis grown in University of Washington, Seatle, WA, United States - 4-5-22 metaG | ecosystem: Host-associated > Plants > Roots > Rhizosphere >...
CCTCGGGCACCAGTTCCAGCACGCGGTTGGACAGGCCGGCCAGGAAGCGTCGGTCGTGCGATACGAAGAGCATGGTGCCCTCGAAATCGCGCAAGGCCGTCAGGAGCATCTCCTTGGTGGCCATGTCTAGGTGGTTGGTGGGCTCGTCGAGAACCAGCAAGTTGGGGCGATCGAAAAGCAACCGCGCCATCACCAAACGCGCCTTCTCGCCGCCCGAGAGCACGCGGCAGATCTTGTCGATGTCGCTGCCCGAAAAGCCGAAGCAGCCGCCCAGCGACTTGATGGTACCCACGGACGCCAAGGGGAACGCCTCTTCCAATGTCTCGTACACGGTCTTGTCCGCGTCGAGCAGTTCCATGGCGTGCTGGGCGAAGTAGCCCATGCGCACGCCCGCGCCCAGGGTCACGCTGCCTTGGTCTGGCGCAATCTCGCCCGCCACCAGCTTCAGCAATGTGGATTTGCCCGCGCCGTTCACGCCCATCACGCTCCAGCGCTCCCTGCGCCGGACCATCAGATCGAATCCGTCGTAGATGACGTGGGATCCATACTGCTTGTGCAGGCGCTCGATCTTGATCACGTCCTCGCCCGAACGGGGAGCTTCGGGAAACGCAAAACTCAAGGTGTGGCGACGGCGCGGCGGCTCCAGCTTTTCGATCTTGTCCAGCTTCTTCACCCGTGACTGCACCTGCGCCGCGTGGCTGGCCTGGGCCTTGAACCGCTCGATGAAACGGATCTCCTTGGCCAGCATGGCCTGCTGGCGAGCGTATGCCGCTTCGGCCTGGGTTTCGTTGAGCGCGCGCTGCTTCTCATAGAAATCGTAGTTGCCCGAGAACGTGGTGAGCACGCCGCCGTCGATTTCGATGATCTTGCTTACCACGCGGTTCATGAACTCGCGATCGTGGGTGGTCATTAGTATCGCGCCTTCATAGTTCTTGAGGAATCCCTCGAGCCAAATTATCGATTCGATATCCAGGTGGTTCGATGGCTCGTCGAGCAGCATGACCTTGGGCCGCATCAGCAGAATGCGCGCCAGAGCCACGCGCATTTTCCACCCACCCGAGAGGTTCCCCACATCGCCGTCCATCATCTCTTGGGAAAAGCCCAGGCCGGCCATGATCTCGCGTGCCCGCGCCTCCAGCGCATAGCCGCCCAGCTCGTCGAATCGCGCCTGCACATGGCCGAAGCGGTCCACCAGCGCGTCCAGCTCGTCGACGCGCGTTGGATCGGCCATGGCGTGTTCCAGCTCGCGCATCTCGGTGGCCATGGCCGACACCGGCCCCGCGCCGTCCATGGTCGCGCCAATGGCTGACACGCCCTTCATCTCGCCCACGTCCTGGCTGAAGTGCCCGATGGTCACGTTGCGATCGATGGAGATCTGGCCCTCGTCGGGCGACTCCTCGCCCATGATCAGGCGAAACACGGTGGACTTGCCCGCGCCGTTGGGTCCCACCAGGCCGATCTTCTCGCCGCGCAGAATGGCCGCGCTGGCCTCGATGAACAGGATCTGCGGGCCGTGCTGCTTGCTGATGTTGTCGAGGCGAATCACGAGAGCCAGGGTGTTTACAACACCCGACCGCGTGGTTCCAGCACGCCGAGATGCAAATGCCCCTATACTCCCGCCGCCATGGCGATTCTTGCCACTGCCCAGGACCTGTCCAAGTCGTTCGGCGCGCGACCGCTGTTCGACGGGGTCAGCTTTACTTTGGCCGAGGGCGAGCGCGTGGGACTCATCGGGCCCAACGGCGCGGGCAAGACCACCCTGTTGCGTATTCTCGCCGGCGCGGACACTCCGGACCGCGGCGAGCTGTCCTTGCGACGCGGGCTGCGCGTGGGCCATGTGGCGCAGGTGCCGGAGTTCACCGTGGGGCGGACCGTGCGCGAAACCATCATGGAAGGCGCGGCCGCAATCGGCGATCACGACCTCGGCTGGAGAGCGGCGGCGCGCGTCGACGAGTTGATCTCGCGGCTGGATCTGGGCAGCACACAGGCGGGCGCCGACGCGCCTGTGGATCGCCTGTCCGGCGGCTGGCGCAAGCGGGTGGCGCTGGCGCGTGAGCTGGTGCGCGAGCCTGAGCTGCTGCTACTCGACGAGCCGACCAATCACCTCGACGTGGAGAGCATCCTGTGGCTGGAGAAGCTGCTGGCCGCGGCTCCGTTTGCGACCGTGACGGTCACCCACGATCGGCTGTTCCTGCAGCGGGTGGCCAACCGCATCCTGGAACTCGACCGGCGCAATGCCGGAGGATTACTTTCCGTCGCTGGCGACTACGCCACCTTCGTCGAGCGCAAAGCGGATCTGATGGCAGCACAAGAGCGACGCGAGACTTCACTGCGCAATACCCTGCGCCGCGAGACCGAGTGGCTGCGCGCCGGCGCGCCGGCCCGTACCACCAAGCAACAGGCGCGCATCCAGCGTGCCGAGGTGCTGGCGGGCGAAGTGGACGAGCTGGCCGGCCGCAACGTTGTGCGCGGCGTGGACATTGATTTTGTCGGCACTGGCCGCAATCCGCGCCGCCTCATCGAAGCACGCGGCATCGCCAAGTCTTACGGTGACAAGATCATCTTCAAAAAACTGGATTTGTTTCTGGGGCCGGGCAGCCGCGTGGGACTCATTGGTCCCAACGGGTGCGGCAAGTCGACCCTGCTGCGTGTGCTGGTGGGCGACGAGCCACCGGACGCGGGTCAGATCCTGCGTGCCGACGGCTTGCAGGTGGCGTACTTTGCCCAGCACCGCGAAGCTTTGGATCCGCAGCAAAGCGTGGTCGACACCCTCTGCCCGGGCGGAGACCACGTCACCTTTCGCGGCGTGCGGGTTCACGTCAGCGGCTACCTAGCGCGCTTCCTGTTCCGCAGCGAGCACGCCAAGCTGGAGGTGGGCCAGCTTTCGGGCGGCGAGCAGAGCCGCCTGGCACTGGCGCGCCTCATGTTGCGACCCGCGAACGTGCTGGTGCTGGACGAGCCCACCAACGATCTCGACATGGACACGCTGCAGGTCCTGGAAGAATCGCTGCTCGGCTTCGACGGCGCGGTCCTGCTGGTGACCCATGATCGCTACTTCCTCGACCGCGCGACGACGAAGCTCCTTGCCTTCCATACGCGACCAGGCGCCCAAGGCCGTATCAGTTCCATGGTGGGCCTGCGGCAATGGGAGAGCTGGTACGCCGAGGAGGCCGAAGCCTCCACGGCCGCGAACGCCAGCGCTCCCAAGACGCCCGCGGCGACCAGCGCCCCGCGCCGCAAGCTCAGCTACAACGACCAGCGCGACTGGGACACCATCGAGGGCCGCATCGCCGAGGCCGAGTCGGCCCTGGCCGCGCTGCGGGCCGAGCAGGAAAACCCAGATGTCGCGAGCAATCATGCCCGTCTGGTCGAGTTGGAGGCAGAGATCAGCATCGCCCAGGCGGAAGTCGACCGCCTGTACGCCCGCTGGGGAGAGCTGGACTCGCTGATTCCGCGATAGATGGACCTAGGGCGTGCAGCCGCCCTCCTCACATCCTGAGGACATCAAGATGGACGTGGGCCACACGTTCATGCAGGAGGGATCGATGGCCACCTCCGAGGCCCCGGTGCAGGTCACCAGGTAGTACGAAACCGTATCGTCGTACTTCACCGTCGCCACGGTCGTGCCGGAGGCGTTCTTCACCGTGATGAAACCCATGACTGTGTACACGTCATTCCCGTTGAACTCCGTGGAGAAGCAAGTCGCGCCGTTCTTGTTGACGGTCATGGTCCTGTTGTCGGTAAGCACGTCGTGGACGACGATCTCTTTGACCCCGTTCGTGTAACAGGTGTTGTAGCTCTCGGTCGACAAATCGGTCTGGGTCGTGCAAGTTCCACTTTCCGCACAGTCGGTGGCGAGGTACTTGAGACAGCTTGGCAGACTGCACGTAGCAGAGCCGTTTCCGCCGCCGGTGGGCGTGGTGCCGCTTGCACCGCCGTTGCTGCCGCCCGTGGGTGTGGTGCCGCTTGCACCGCCGCTGCTGCCGCCTGTGGGCGTCGTGCCACTAGTGCCGCCGCTATTGCCGCCTGTCCGTGTCGTGCCGGCGCCACCGCCGTTGCTGCCGCCCGTGGGTGTGCCGCCGCTGCCGCAAGCCAGGACAAACGCGAAAAGGCTAGCCGAAACCAAGATGCCTAGATTTCTCATGAAAACTCCTTCTTATGACCGAGAGCCCATTCGGGCGACCCATTGGACGGCAGATTATAGGACGAATTTCTCACTTGGCAGAAAACCGCACTGGCGCAGGGCGCCGCGCGCCGGCGCTGGCCGGCTACATCTTGTATTTCAGGAATCTCACGCGTGGTGAGCCGGATATCTCGAGATAGAAGCCGAAATCGAAGTCGATAAGGCCAGAAGCCTGCACCAGCTGGCGGGGCGGATTGGGGAACGGCTGGGCCTCTTTGAACGCCTCGATGGCCGTGTCGTCGATGAAGTCCACGCCGCAGGTCTGGGCCAGCGAGACTTTGGCCAGCGAGCCATCGGGCCGAAGCTGGACGTGAACCTGGGTCAAGCGATCCTGCGCGCCGTAAATGGCGCCGGTTGGGTCGCGGCGCTGATACTCTTCGACCGGCTTCCAGCGGTCGCGCACCTGCTCCTTGACCCGGTTGAAGAAGGTGGCGAACTTCCAGCGCTTGGCATTGAGCGCCGTCTCTTCGCCCTCGTCGACGTCTTTCAGGTGGTCCTGGGTGCCGCTGCCCACGGCGTGCGCGACCTCTTCCTCTGTGGGCAGAAGCGAACCCAAGCCCGGTCCGGGCGAGAGCAAGGGTTCACTTTGGCGTTCTCGCGACTGCGTCCGGCGCGAGCCGCCGCCGCCCGGCGGAGCGAACAGTCCTTCAGGATCCGAGGGCCCCGGAGACTGTTCGCCTATTTCACCAGGCGCCTTGTCCGGATCGCCGGGCGTCCACATGGACCGTCTGTGCGACGGCATGCGCATGGCCAACGCACCGGCCGAGCCCGGCGGTTTGGGCGCGCCCGCCTGTTCGTTCACTGCCACCCGGTTGCGATCGCTGTCCCCGCGTGAGCGCTGCAGCTCCTTGGGATCGAACCTGCCGTACTTGCGCGTTTCGTGCTCGACCGAGGAATCGTACTCAGCCGCGAATCGCGCGTTCTCGGGCCGCTTCTCCTCGCGCGGCCGGGCCAGATCCACGACCTGCCCCGGCGCCTTGATCGACTCTTCTTCCTTCTTCGCCTTTTCTTCTTGCGCCTTTTCCTCCAGACGCTCCATGTCGGCGATAAGCTTTCTCGCCGTGGCATCGTCGACGGTGGTCACCGCGATGGGCTCGGCCGAACCTTCGGCTGCGGCTCGCTTGCGTGCCGCCAGGATGTCGGCATCACGCGGCGCCCAGATGTGCAGCACCACCCCAGCGACCAGCAAGAGCTGAAGGTGGATGAGTATGGCCAAACCCATCCATCGGCCGAGCGAGGAGCCCTTCCGTCGCTGCGGTGAATCGAAGATGGCCATAGCGCAGAACCCGCCTTACACACCTAAGTGTAGCCACTTTTCCGCACGGGCCAACCATTGTGGCCTGCCGGATGCGCAGGCCTGGATTCCCAGCGGTTGATTCCCTAGAGTAGCTGGCCCACTCGATGAGCCACCCGACGCAAATTCGCGATCCCATGCCGCCTGTTTTCCGGCCAGCGCAGCTTGAGGAACGCGACCTTCTGCATGACGTGGGACGCGCTGTGGCGGACTTCGATCTCATCTCCGAGGGGGATCGCATTCTAGTGGCCGTTTCTGGCGGAAAAGACAGCTATTCCCTGCTCGCCTTGTTGGAGATCCTGCGGCGCCGAGCCCCGGTCCATTTCGAGCTTCTGGCGGTGCACCTGGACCAGGGCCAGCCTGGCCACAATCCCGCACCGCTTGCCGACTGGTTGCGCGCCAACGGCTTCGACCACCGAATCGTGCGCGAAAACACCTATTCAATAGTGGTCGACAAGATCCCCGAAGGCCGCACCTATTGCTCGATGTGCGCGCGCCTGCGCCGCGGAATCCTCTACCGGCTGGCCGGCCAGTTTGGATGCACCAAGATTGCGCTCGGGCACCACCGCGACGACGCCGTGGAGACCTTGCTGCTCAACGTCTTCTTCGCGGGCAAGCTGGCAGCCATTCCAGCGCGCCTGGTCAGCGATGATGGGGCGTCCATCGTCATAAGGCCGCTCATTTACAGCGCCGAAGAGACCTTGGCCCGCTTCGCCGAGGCCCGCCGTTTCCCTATTCTTCCGTGCAACCTGTGCGGCTCGCAGCCCGATGCCCAACGCAAGCAGATGAAGGCCCTGCTGTCCCGCCTGGAGGCCGAGCACCCCAACCTGCGCCAGACCATGCTGGCGGCACTGGGTAACGTGAATCTGTCTCATCTGTTGGATCGCGAAGCATTCGCCTCGGCAACGTCCCGCCGCTGAGGACACGGAGCCTTCGTGGGCGAGATGCAAGCGCGAACTAAACCAACACCTCACTCATCGCGCCTAACCATCCGTATAGATGTGGTATTTTGCTGTACTCCTCAGATACAAGTCGGCGTCAATTGAGCCATCCGTGAACAGTGAGTCTCTCAATCGACGGTATTCAAGTCCGTTATCGTTTTGTCGGTCGGGTATCATGTGCAGAACCTGGGGTAACACAATGAAGGCAGATCGCTTGAACCTATGGCTGGCTGTTTCGCTCCTTGTCGCCGCGGGATGCGGCGGGGCGCGAACGCCGCTTGACGAATTGGACACTGAGGGATTTGGTGGCTCGATCAGTGGCGGCGGCGCCGTCCAAGCTGGCAACACGGGTTTGGTTTTCGGGGGTACTCTCGCTACCGGGGGTGCGGTCGGAACAGCCGGTGGCTTTGCGGGCGCGACACTCGTTACTGGTGGTGTGATCGCACTGGGCGGCACGGGCGGGTTCTTTCCCTTCGGCGGCACAGCGGTCGTGGGTGGGTACATCGGCCCGACGGGCGGAACGAACGGGCTCGGCGGCCGCGGTGGCACGGGCGGGTTCTTCCCGTTCGGTGGCAGCACCGTATTTGGTGGCTACACAGCCGGTAGCGGTGGCACGATCCCAGGCGGCGGCACAGTTCCGTTGGGCGGCTCCGTGGTCGGCGGTCGCGGCGGCACAGGCGGTGTCGTTCCGGTGGGCGGCACCACAATATTCGTCGGCGGCAGCACCGGCGGTCGCGGCGGCACGGTTCCATTGGGCGGCTCTGTGGTCGGCGGTCGCGGCGGCACGCTAGCAACGGGCGGTGGCACGGTTCCATTGGGCGGCTCTGTGGTCGGCGGTCGCGGCGGCACGCTAGCAACGGGTGGTGCAGGCGGAACGATCGGCGGCACGACTTGTCCGGGATTGGCGCCCAATGAAGAGCTGATCGACGACATGAACGATGGCGATCGCTTCATCCCGCAGGTCAACGGACGCGCCGGGGCCTGGAAAGACGAAGGCGATGCCACGTCTAGCTCAACCATGTTCCCTGACCCAGCTGGACCGTTCACCATGACCAACACAGGCGACGCCTGTCGCAAGTATGCGGCCTACGTGTACGGTGGTCCCTTTGTAGATGGGAACCCTTTGTTCTACTTCGGGATCGGCGGCCCCTACGACGCGTCCAAGTACGACGGCATCAGCTTCTGGGCCAAAATCGATAGTGGCTCATCGGCGGGCCTGCGGGTCGCGTTCCCGGACAAAGACACCCAGCCTGACGGCGGACTCTGCCAAGCGAGCGGCGGGGCGAATCAGTGCTACGACCACTATGGCTACCGCATACCCGCCCCCGGCCTGACGACTCAGTGGGCCAAGTATACGGTCTCCTTCAATTCGCTCACCACCGACGGATGGGGCCGCGCGGGCGCCGGTTTCGACCGCTCGACCATCTACGAGGTGCAGTTCCAGCTTCCGGGTAACGCCACGTTTGGAGTCTGGGTCGACGACGTCGCGCTCGTGATTGGAACCAGTAACTAGGGCGGTGCTACGCCGCCCCACCACGGCGGGGCGGCGGGATCACGTTGGCCCCGCGCGGGCCCGCCGCCTTGGGATGGGGCAGCGGCCGGGTCAGGGCGATGACCAGAGCCTCGTCCACGGTGTGCACGGGCTGGATCTTGATCCGCTCGCGCAAGTGACTGGGAATCTCGCTCAACTCGGCCATGTTGGAGGCCGGCACGATGGCCACACGCATGCCGGCGCGCACGGCCGCCAGCAGCTTCTCCTTCAGGCCACCGATGGGCAGCACCCGCCCACGTAGGGTGATCTCTCCGGTCATGGCCACGTCCCGCCGCACGGGGATTCCGGACACCAGTGAAACCAGCACGCAGGCCATGGTGATCCCGGCCGAAGGTCCGTCCTTGGGCACGCCGCCCGCCGGCACGTGGATGTGGATCTCGCGATCCGACAGGAAATCGCTGCGCAGCCCCAGTCGCGTGGCCTGTACGCGCGCGAAGGACAGCGCCGCTTGCGCCGATTCCTTCATCACCTCGCCCAGCTGGCCGGTCAAGATCAGATTGCCCTTGCCCGGCATCATCTGCGCCTCGACGTGGAGGACTTCGCCGCCCACCTGGGTCCATGCCAGGCCGTTGGCGATCCCGACCTCGTCCACGCGCTGGCGCTCGTCGGGGATGAACTTAGGCGGTCCCAGCAGCTTGGCCAGGTCATCCGCGGTCACTGCGACTCGGCTGGCCTTGGCCTTGCGACCGCTGGCGGGTGTCTGTCCACTCTCAACCAAGCGCCGCGCCATCTTGCGCGCCAGTTGCGCCACTTGCCGTTCCAGCTCGCGCAGCCCAGCCTCGCGCGTGTATTCCGAAATGATCTTGCGCAGCGCCGGCCGCCCGAGCGAAAGATCGCGTTCAGTCAGGCCAGCCTCGGCGATCTGCTTGGGCACCAGGTATTTCTCGGCGATGGCCAGCTTCTCTTCCTCGCTGTAGCCGGCCAGGCGCAAGGTCTCCATGCGATCGCGCAAGGGCGCCGGAATGGTGTCGGCCAGATTGGCGGTGGCGATGAACATGACCTTGGACAGATCGAAGGGCACGCCCAGATAGTGATCGCGGAAAGCGTTGTTCTGTTCGGGGTCGAGAACCTCGAGTAGTGCTGCCGAGGGATCGCCGCGGTAGTCCGAGCCCAGCTTGTCGACTTCGTCGAGCATGAACACGGGGTTCTTGCTGCCCGCTTGTTTCATCCCTTGCAGAATGCGCCCTGGCAGCGCGCCCACGTAGGTGCGGCGGTGGCCGCGAATTTCAGCCTCGTCGCGCACCCCACCGAGGGAGATGCGCACGAACTTGCGGCCCAGCGCCCGCGCGATGGAGCGCCCCAGCGAGGTCTTGCCCACACCGGGCGGGCCGAGGAAGCAAAGCAGCGGACCATGGACTCCGCGGCGCAGTTTGTGAACCGCCAGGTAGTCGAGGATGCGTTCTTTCACGTGCTCGAGATCGTAGTGATCCTGGTCGAGCACGGCGCGTGCGGCGCGCAGATCGACCGGCTCCTCGCCTGGTTCCTTCCAAGGAAGCTCGACCATGACGTCCACGTAGCTGCGCACCACCGCGGCCTCGGCGCTCTCGGGACTCATCTGCTCCAGTCGACGCAACTGTTTGTCCGCTTCCGCACGCGCCTCCGCGGGCAGTCCGCCGGCTTCGATCTTCTGGCGCAGATCCTCGATCTCCTCGCGGAAGGAATCCGCATCACCCAGTTCGTGCCGGATCTGGCGCAACTGCTCGCGCAGGTAGTAGTCGCGCTGGGTCTTGGACATTTCCTCTTTGACCCGACTCTGGATGCGGTTTTGCACTTCCAGAATTCCGACTTCGTTCTCCAGGGCCTGGTTCACCTTGGCCAGACGCTGCACCGGATCGTCCATTTCCAAGATGGCCTGCGCGTCAGCCAGCTTGAGGGTCAGGTTCGACGCCACCAGATCCGCCATGCGGCCGGGCTCGTCCACGTTTTGCAACACCAGCGCCAGCTCGGGCTGCACGGTGCGGCCCAGCTCGGCCACCCGCTCCACGTTCTGTTTTACCGTGCGCACCAGCGCTTCCAGCTCGACCGTAGAGGCCGGCGTCGCTTCCTCCATGATGTCCAGGCGAACCCGGTAGCTGGGCTGCTCGGCGATGAAACGCTGGATGCGCGCGCGGCACAAACCCTGGATGAGGATCTTGAGCCCCCCGTCGGAGAGCTTGCGCATGCGCATGATGAGCCCGACCGTGCCCGTGCGATACAGCGAGTTGGGCTTGGGATCCTCTTCCGCCGATTCGCGCTGGGCCACGATGAAGCACAGCCGTTGGTCGTTCTGCAGCGCGACCTGCACGGCATCCAGCGAAATGGGCCGCGACACGCGCAGCGGAGCAATCATGTACGGAAAGACCACCAGATCGCGAACCGGCAGCAGCGGCAGCACATCCGGTATCTCGTGACCCAGGGTGGGCCTGTTGCCTTCGCCCTCAGCACTCATGTTTTCCAGACTAGCAGAAACGATCGAAGCACTACACAAATCGGTTCAATCCGTCATGCGCTTGACAGACCCCGACACGAAGACTAGCTTGGCCCCGCATTGACAACTGAATAGCGACACGGGTGCGGGGCTTCGACGGCCCCGCTGAAAAGGGAAGCCGGTGCGCACCTCAGGGTGCTATCCCGGCGCGGTCCCGCCACTGTAAGTGGGAAGTCTTTTCCGATTCTTGGCCACTGGAGAACCATCTCTGGGAAGGCTGGAACAGGCGAAGCGGCTCTGCCGCAAGACCCACGAGCCAGGAAACCTGCCCGCGTCAGCCACGATGCCTTCCCGAGGAGGAACTGGGCGCCGCGCTATCGCAGCTACGGACCCCTGCTTTCGCCGACGGAACGGGGGTCTTTTCATGTGGTTCCAAAGGGTGCCGTCCGGCGCGGAGATCGCCGATGCGGCCCGCAAACACATCCATTCACACCTGAACGCCGCATTCGCGGCGGTGGTTCTGTGCATGGCCGCTGGGGCCGCGCGCGCGGCCGAGCCCGCCTACGAAACCGTGGTGGTGGCCGAGGCGGCGCCGCGGGCAAGCCGGGATGATGCGGCCTCGTCTTCCGTGA
>Ga0265316_10006658_pt1 | contig 11006 bp, 5 predicted proteins | sample 4522metaG_FD_202092 | JGI IMG/M metagenome (GOLD analysis project Ga0265316, IMG submission 202092) | Rhizosphere microbial communities from Carex aquatilis grown in University of Washington, Seatle, WA, United States - 4-5-22 metaG | ecosystem: Host-associated > Plants > Roots > Rhizosphere >...
CCGCAGTTGAGAAGACCGATCCGGAAGCATCATGCGTTACCGCGATGAGGGTGCCTGAGTTCGCGGATTTACGGGATGAGCAAGATCCATTCAACATGGGGATTATTGGGCTCTCCACTTAGTGATTTGCCACTTTGCAAGGTCCACAATGAACTACGGTGATTCGGTGCCGATCGGAGAGTCGCTTCGATGCGGCACACTGCAAATGGATTCTCACAGGAGCCGCAGGCATCTCAGAGATGGGGTGCCCAACCGTTCTCGTATTCGCGCCCCCACATCGTCATGGCTTTCGAGTCATTCACAATACGTCCGCTATGTTGGTCGAGCCGCAGTTCCCGGTTAAGTGCCCAGGAGATGTTAGAGAGTTGAAGCATGGTAACAACGACATTGCCTTCGGAGATAGGTGCATTGAGCTTCTCTCCCCTGCGGATTGCTGCGATCAAGTTGGCGAAGTGGGCATTCGTGGGGATGTCGCCGTCGAGGTGGTCATAGAACGGGGTTGAGCTGTCGTCTTTGAACACGCCTGTCTTGTTTCCCTTCAGGTCATAGACCTCATAGCCACTGCCGCCATCACCATAGATAAACACCGAGCCCGTGGTTCCCATCACGGTCAAACCCGCATCATGGTCGTAATATTTCATCCCGTTGCAGGATTTTCCCTCCCACGAGATCATCTTGTCGCCATAGTCGAAGCTGGTCACTAGGGTGTCAGGAAACTGCCAATCATCTTTGTAGTGGTATCTGCCCCCCGATGAGGAAACGCTGTTCGGATAGTCGACCCCGAGCGCCCATCGGCAGAGATCGATGCTATGCGTGCCATTGTTCAGGGCCTCGCCGGTTCCCCAATGTTTGAACCAGTGCCAGTTATAAGGATGAATATTATCCTTATATGGTCTTCTTGGCGCAGGTCCCTGCCAGAGATCCCAATCTAGTTGTGGTGGAACGGGCGCTTCCTGGCCTGTCCCGATCGATTTCCTTACGTTGCTGTACCAGGCTTTGGCGAAGTAGGGCGTGCCGATCAGGCCATTGTGTATCTTGTCGACGGCCTCCATGGTGCGCGAGCACGACCGCTGCTGCGTTCCCTGTTGCACCAACTTCTGATACTTCTGTTGAACTTGCACCAACAGCTCCCCTTCAGCAGGATTGTGGCTGCACGGCTTTTCAACATAGACGTGCTTACCTGCCTGTATTGCGGCAATTGCCAAAGGGGTGTGCCAGTGGTCGGGAGTGGCAATGGTGATCGCATCCAGATCTCTTTGCTGGAGTATGTGGCGAAAGTCCTTATCGCTTGCTGGAGCATATCCCAGCTCGTGTTCTGCGATACCAGCAAACTTCGCCAAAATATTGCTGTCCACGTCGCAAATATGCGAGACACGAGCAGCATCCTTATTTGCCTTAAGCGCTGAAAGATGTGCGTAGCCACGCCACCGCAGGCCGATGACTGCAAAGTTGAGGCGGTCGTTGGATCCGAGGATCTGGCCGTAGCTCTTCGCGGTCGATCCGATTGCCAAACCTGCCGCCCCTACCGCAAGCGTGTCGAGAAAGTCACGTCGACTCACCATTTTGTCTCTCCATTCAACAAACAAGCGTATCTACTATTCCATTTTGGCCGGGGGCGTACCGCGTGGTTTATCCTGTGGCGCCCCTCCGTAATTGGGCAAGAATACCCGATTACGCTTCCAGCAATTATGCAATCCCTCCGTTCGCTTTGGAGTTCGCAGTTTGCTTCCTCCTTGCCACGCGGTGATGTTGATCGATTCGTCCCCATATGAAGCCAATGCGGCAGTGCATTGCTGTTTACCGGCCGCCCGACCACATCGTTATCCAAATAAGGTTAGCATCTCAATCATGCTTTGGCAGCGTTCTGCAGCGTTTAGTTTCGAAGCTTGCCTGGCTCATTTTCGGCCACCTAGGGCGGGAGCATGAGACTTCAAGGGACGGATTCATGCGGATTTACGCTTGAAGAGTGCATAAGTCTCGGCGCAGATCCGCTGATCATCCCTGGCATCCTTCCCAAAAACTCGTTCCTCAGTAGCGATTTGGCTTTCTCATGCAAAATAAGTAGTGTAAAAAAAAGAACGGCATAAGCTTCTACTGCAAGAGATGTAGGAGAAAACAAAGTGACTGTTCCTGAAGTTACGCGCCTGCAACAGTCTCTAAGGACGCCCACTACTCGTTTTGCAGAACGGAAAGAGGTTCTATTTCTGTTTTTCATCCCAGAGCGTAGATCTGCGGTTCGTGTAAAGGTCAGATTCTCGGCTCTGTAGGGACAGGCGTCAGAGCAATCCGGCTGTGACTGCAGTCGACCGACGCACGGATTCCCGTTTCCCGGAAGGATAAATGCAATGAACAGGACTCTTGCGATGGAGTGGACGAGTTCGATCCCGATATTGCTTCCCACGATTTCGTCGCTATCAGTCTGGCCTGCCAGCCGAGTGCACAAACAGCCCGGATCTCCTTCGCGAAGTTTGATTCGCGGTGGGAATCTCACCATCGAGGCATTTGGCGACGGCGTGAGCGCGGATGGCTCGGATGTCTCCCACGCGTACACACAGCCCAAGCAATATACCGTCATGGTGACGGCCGCGGGACTGAACGGTCACGCGACGCAGAAAGCGCTCACTATCTCTGTCACGGGAATGGTACCGACAGCCTACAACCCGGCCGAGAAGGTGCGGTACAGCGGTGCGAAGTGAGGACCCGGGTGAGCGCAAATTACACGGCGATATCCAATAACCGTGCAGCGCTCTCGTAGTAGACCTTTTTCAGGATGGAATCCGGCAGGTTAATTCCGGATATCTTCCATCTTCCTTGAGGTGGAACTCTTGCTGGAGCATAGTCAAAATACTCATCGTCCGTCTCCAGGAAGCGATAGTAAGTTTCGTAGAGGCTGTCACAAAAATACTGCTGCGGATACTCACTTCCATGCGGAGTTCCATCGGTTCCGAAAAGTATCCGATCCTGATACTTTTCGAAAAAGGCTCGAGCCGCGCGCGGCTGGCGTCCCAGTTCGCCGACACGTGCAGCGATGTCTACCGTCATATTCGGGAAGCGATCGAGACTGGTCGACACGTGATTCAAGTTTTCCGCAAAATTGCCGACGTGCAACGCAATGAACTGCGTCTGCGGATGCCGCGCAAAGACACGGTCGCGTGCCGCCAGCAACTCCGCATTCGACGGAAAATCCTGGCCGTGGAATGACCAGTCAGGATGATTGTTCAGTTCCTCGTAGCGCTCGTTGAAGCGGTCAATCGGCCTGAAAAACGCTACAGGATCGGAAACGTGAATTCCAACCGGCATGCGCAGGCCTGCACATGCTTCCCACATAGGATCGAAGCGGCGATCATCAATTTTGACCAGGTTTCCAGTGGCAATGCCCTCGCGCAAGAACAGACCCAACGTTTTGAGTATCTTCAGTCCCTTCGCACCGGATCTGCTGGCCTGCTCAATGGCGTCAGCCTGGAAATTGGGATAGCCGGGCTCCAAGAACCGGCAGTACCAAGGCTCGGCAAACGAACAGAACCTTCCCGGGTATGCCGTGTCATAGCGGGCGATCGCGTCGTCTAGTCCGCTTCCGAATCCTGCGGTCAAATTGTTCAGCATGCGGATGTTCTTGCGGTCCATGACAGCTAATAGCTCGTCGGGATTGGCAAGATACTGTCTCTCCGCGGCCAAATGAACGCCGTTCACGACCTTTGCCGAAAACGAGATGTGGGTGTGAAAATCGATGACCGGATATCTTGAGCGCCCCACAGAAGTCTGCTTCACCTCAAGCATGCTCTGTGGCTCGAACTCCGAAAGGTCAAGAGGCTTCCATGTGCCCGGTCTCTCTATGGGCGAAGAACCAGAGTTGATGTTCATGGGCGCTCTCAAATGGCTGTCGCTTCCAATCGGTCCATTCCAGCTTTGATCCAAGAACTGCTCCAACCGAGATAGCGATCGGAATACGTCGGAAAACGCGGAGCAATTTCTCTACTGCGAGGATGATCAGCGTTCCTCAGTCTTCCGCGCGGTGCAGCTTGAACTCCTGCACGACACGGTTGATCACGCCATCGTTAGAAGGAGAATCCGGCTCTAGGCCTTCCTTCAAACAGCGAAAGAACCCGAGCAGCTGTCCTAGGATTACGTCGAGGACTGGGATATTTTCGTCACCCAAACTGGAAAGACCACCACAATCGATCTTGACATCGTTGTTTTGGGCCAGATCCGCCGGAATATCTTCACCGAAAATAAGTTTCGCCATTCCAAGTTGCTTGTCATTCAACTCGCGAATCAGATCGCACTCGTATGCACGCACCAGTGGTTGGGAAGAAAGAAAGCAAACAACCAATGTATCCGAGTGAACCGCGCTCATCGGTCCGTGACGCAGGCCCAGGTAGGTTTCGCTGGTGGCCCACACTTTTCCGGCCGTCATTTCCACCATCTTTAGAGCGGACTCGCGGGCAGCACCTAGGCGTGACCCACTTGCAAGGAAGACCACTCGATCGAAGTCCCGTATTGCTATATCGGCCAGGGTGTCAAAATGCGTACGCATCAGTTCTTCCGCCTTTTGACTCAGGTTCTGCACGAGGGAAACATACTGATCCGGAGTTCTTAGCATCCCCAGGAACGCCGCCGCTAGCACCATGTTTGTAAAGCTGCTGGTCATTACCAGGCTGCGGTCATTGGTCTGTTCGGCAAGCACGACAACTTTTACACGCGGATCGTCTCGATAAGTTGTCGCCAATCGTCCTTCCGCGTTGCAGGTCACGACCAGATGCCTGATTTCAGGCTCTGTCTCAAGTACGACTGAAATGGCTTCGACACTCTCCGGACTGTCTCCGGACCGGGCCAGTGAAACCATCAGCCCCGGCCGCAGGGGCGCAATTGCCTTGCCGCCGTGCGTCAACAACATCCCGCCACCGATGGTCTGAGCCGGAATCAACAACCTTCTCTGCAAGGGAAGACGAACGCATTCCCCCGCATACTCAGAACTGCCGGAGCCCGTGAGAACCAGAGTTCTTGCGCCGGCAATCGTTTGCAGCAGCGCGTCGGACATCGACGACAACTCCTTACCTGTTTCCAGCCACGTCGCGGGCTGCTGCAGAATCTCGCGCAGAGTATGAAAATATCCAGACTTCCGCTGTTCTTCTTCTGTCCGGCCAAGCAAATCAGCCGCTTTTGCCTGCTTCCTTGCGATTGCCGCGAGCCCGGGTTGGTCGTATAAACTTTCTGAAACTAGGAACTTACTCAAAATCTCCTCCTGGCACAAGGAATAAACGATAATAAAGCATAGCATTGTTAAAGTAAAGGAAAAATCCAAGAGAAACAAAATTGCCAGACGAACGAGGATGAGCAGGGAGATCAACCGGACGGACACGGATTCCGAGGACGCCTGGGCGATGATTTGAAGCAATTCTAATCACATCATGCGACGGAAGGGAGCCTGGACCGCACCTCGCCGGAAGGATGAGGAATCTCGGTAAAGGTTTCAGATCGGAACTTCGCAAGTGATGTAGACTGCAAACACTTATGACCACGTCTCTTGCTTGATCGAAGCCACCCGCATTAAGAGACTCTCGTCTAGATGTGCGTCATCTTCTGTCATCCAGCTGCGCCTTCGATCTGGGGGCCAGTTTTCTTCGCTAGAGAAAGCAACCACAAGCGTAGAAAACCGTTTTTCGGTGAAGAGGGTTGACTACGCATACGCACATCCTTAAACTTTCAGAAATGCGACGTGCCAATACCGCTAACCCGCTGCTGCCAGAGCAGCGCCGTAGGAAGATCCTCGATTTGTTGGAGCAACAAGGGCAAATCACGGTTCGAGATCTGGTGGAGCAGTTTTCAATTTCCGCGGTTACCGTCCGCTCCGACCTGGACGCGCTCGGGGCTTCCGGCGCCGTTGTGCGGTCCCATGGCGGCGCAGTTCGGCAGTTAGAGCCTACTCGCGACTACCCGCTCCGCCTCAAGGAACCCATCCATCGAGCGGAGAAAGCCCAAATTGGGAAGGCGGCAGCCAATCTGGTTCAGTCGGGCGAGGTGATCATTCTCGATTCCGGGACCACAACAACTGAGGTCGCGCGTTACCTTAAGGCTCGCGCGATCCATGGGGTCACAGTTATCTCGAATGCCATGAACGTCATTTCGGAGTTGGTAGACGCCCCCGGAATCTCCGTCATAGGCATTGGAGGCGTTCTGCGCCCTGTGTCGCATTCTTTTGTTGGACCACAGGCCGAAGCGATGTTGAAAGACCTCCATGCGGATCGGCTCTTCCTGGCTGTCGATGGCTTTGACTTGGAGCACGGCCCCACAACACCGGATGTGCTGGAGGCTCATCTCAACAGCCTGTTGATGGCGGTAGCCAAGGAAACCACCGTGGTGGCCGATTTCAGCAAACTTGGCCGGCGCAGTGTCTCCCGTATCGGCTCCATCGAGCAAGTTCACCGTCTGATTACCGACACCAAAGCTCCACAAGAGTTTGTCAAGGCGTTGCGAGAGCGCGGTATCGAGGTCATTCAGGCCTAGAGAGATTGGAGCCTCTGCCCTTGGCTTGGCAGACAACGCCGGCACTATGCGATGTTGCGAAGAGCCTACTGCCTCCTCCGCGGGTTCTCCTCCAGGCTAGCTCTGCGAACAAATTCACTTAAAAAGCGCGCGTCAGAATTGTCACCTGCGTCGAGCCCGTCCTGCACTCCCGACTTCAGAAGCAATCCGCATAGCCGGTCCCAGGCATTATCTGGCGGCAATTCTTCGTTCGGTGTAACTGCGGCATCGTTGCGGTAGTGTCGCCCTGCTGTCTGCAGTAATAGCGCACGGCGGCTTTGTCGGGGAGGTGATCCGGCCGAAGGGCTGAATGAAGCAGGGCACAGAGACTCGGAACAGGTGCTGGTGATTGCGCCCCGGACTGGCATGGCGGGGACGGAGAGGCTCTTTGTGGAAGTCAAAAAGCCGAAACTCGCAGACTCAGCGGCCCCCAATCGCAAAGCCTTATCTGTCAGCGAGCTACATGTATTTTCTGCATATTCTTTGTTTTATTATTTTTCTATACTTTTTTGTTGCCTTTTAACTGCTTCATATGTTAGTGTCCCTAAACATCTCTGAAAGATAAAGATGACGGCGTTCTCGATTTGCAGCCGAAAGATGCGGTCACAACCCGCAGAAGAGGACTGAAGAAAATGAGTAATGTTCAGTTGAGGCAGGCGAAACGGCGCGTCATTGGCGCTCTCTTGTTCGTATTTGGTTTTTGCTGCGTTTTTTCAGCACGCACAGCATTTTGCCAGGTTGACCAGGGAGCCATCAACGGCGTTGTGAAAGATTCCACAGGTGCGGTCATACCGAACGCCCAGGTAACTCTCACCAATACCGACACGAATTTTGTGATGCAGGACAAGACGGACGCGAAGGGAGAATACAGCTTTGCTCCCATCAAGATCGGCCATTACATGGTGAGCGCGTCAGCCCCCGGGTTTGAGACTACGACCCAGCAGAATGTGCGTGTCAATATCCAGGACCGCTTGAGCGTTGATATTGCCTTGAAGCCCGGCGGGGTACAGGAGTCTGTGACAGTCACCTCCGCGCCCCCTATGCTCCAGAATGAATCGTCTGCCGTGGGCCAGGTCATGGACACCGACGCTATCAACGCCACACCGCTCAACGGGCGCAACTGGGTATATATCGCGCAGTTGACGGCCGGCGTCGCTCCAGGCTTGTCAGCCGGAGGCGCTCGTGGCGGCGGCACGGGTGACTTTTCAGCCAATGGTCAACGCACTACCCAGAACAACTTCATCCTCGACGGTGTCGATAACAATGTGAACGTCGACGACTTCCAGAACGGCGCCAGCTACAACGTCAGGCCTCCACCGGACGCGCTGGCCGAATTCAAGATCGATACCTCCAACTACAGCGCGGAGTTCGGACACTCAGCAGGAGCAGTGCTCAGCGCCAGCATCAAGTCGGGCTCCAACAAGATCCACGGAGATGCCTGGGAATACGTCCGCAATAACGATTTTGACGCGGCAGACTGGACCTCTAGCAACGGCGTGGTTCCCGCATACCACGAGAACCAGTTCGGAGCCACGCTCGGCGGACCTCTCTGGAAGAACAAGCTTTTCTATTTCGGAGATGCAGAGGCAAATCGCATCAGATTTGCCGACCCTGACCCAGGTTTGACCGTTCCCACGGCCAGCATGCGGTCCGGGGACTTTTCGGAGTATTTTAATGGATCCAAAAACAGCGCAGGCGAACCCATTACGATTTTTGCGCCGAACACCGGCGGTCAGATCCCGTTGACCCAGACTGGCGGCGCGATTCCGAACCCGGCCGCTGCGAACCCAGCCCTCTGCTCAGCCCCAGTGACCGACACCAACGCACAGGGCACCTCGGGACTTTGTGCCTGGAATCCCACCAACATTGGCACCAGCAACGGCGGCTTCGGCCCTGCCACCACAAATGTTCTCACCCCGGGCGATCCAAGCGTTGGGGGCATGATGGATATCGTCGCTGGTGAGATCCTTAATGACTACCCCAAACCGAATGCCGGTGGTTGGAATGCCTCCAACTACAACACTCCAGGCAGTGGGCAAACGTATAGGAACTACAACGTCAATGTACCCGTCAAGGATAATACCTGGCAGTGGGATCAGCGCCTGGACTGGAACCCCAACGTCAAGGATCAGGCCTACGTGCGCTATAGCTACACGCATGAGCAACTTGGCTTTGGTCTTCCGCTCGGATCGATTCTAGATGGCAACGAGGTGGCGCCTGGCGGTTTCCATGGTTCCACCAATTTCAACCTGGCTGAGAACTTCATGGCCAGCGAAACCCACGTCTTCTCTCCCTCTCTCATCAACGAGTTCCGCTTTGGATACAACTGGGGCGATTACCAGTTCGTTCAGGCGAACAACAACATTCCGGCGGACCAGTTGGTGCCAGGGCTGGGAGGCGTGCCGTTTACCGGGTATGCCGGGCCGAATGGCGGTCTCCCGCTGTTGAATATTTCAGGGTACTCCAGGGCTGGTTCACGCCATGACGTCCCGTCCATCGAGCGCCAGAATATCTACCAGATTCTCGACAACGTGACCAAGACAGTCGGGCCTCACTCTGTCAAGGTCGGTATCCAACTTCAGAGTATCCGCACCGCCTTTGCCCAGTCCGTGTATCCGCGTGGCAGATATGGCTACTTCGGCGAGTTCACAGGCCAGGATGACGTGAACAGCACGGCAACGCCATTTACCGGAAGCGGCGGGACCGATCTGTTCACCAATAACATGGGAAATGTTTCGCTCACCCCAGGCTGGGATACCGAATACTATCGGAATTATCGTGCCGCCTATTTTCAGGACGACTGGAAAGTCAACTCCAAGTTGACCTTGAACTTGGGTCTCAGGTACGACTTTATTCAGCCAGATAGCAGTAAGCCGGGCGATGTAGCCAACCTTGTCATTGATTCACAAGGTCTAGTCGCACCGGGCACGGGTGTAGATGCTCAATCCGCTGCCGGTGTGGCTCACTATGTGTTGCCTCAACAGGTTGCGAGTTCAGCCCCTCTTTCAGCTGGCTTTATACAAGGGTTGGCGGCGCAGCACATTGATATTCGGTACACCAACGCCAACCCCAACTCTTTGGTGAGTGTTCAGCATTATAACTTTGCTCCGCGCATTGGGCTCTCCTATCAGATTGACCCAAAGACGGTAGTGCGTAGCGGCTACGGATTATTCTACGGGTCAATTGAAGCCCCTGGAGGCGCCGAGCTGGAAACAAACTATCCGTTCGCGTATCAAGTGGTCCTTTACAACAACTATCTTGGTGCAGGTGGTCCTTGCTTCCCATCCAACCAGGGTGGTTATTCCAACGCTAATAGCACATGCCCATCCACAGGCGTTGCGGAAAGTCCTCAAACTGTGGCAAATCTGGGTGGAGTAAATACTCTTCCATATCCTGCCACCCTCGAGACCGGAATGTCGCTTTACCTCGCCAATGGCGGCATAGGATCTTTTGCCAATGCAAGCGCCATCTCCATGTCCGATTCCAAGGTAAAGACTACCTATACTGAAGCCTACAACTTGTCGGTTGAACGGGAGTTAACCAGAAATATGGTTGCATCCGTTGGCTATGTTGGAAATGTGGGCAAGCACACTTATGCGAGCACCAACCCCCTCGGTGCACTGGCTGTGACCAGCAGCAACAATCCCAATAGCAATCAGGGCACCAACGCATTCCCAAACTTGTCTTTTTCAGCCAATGGCGACCAGCAATGGATAGGCGAAAGTATGTATAACGGGCTCCAGGCAAAGCTCCAACAGCGCTACTCCAACGGGTTGGACTTCCTTGCTTCGTATACCTGGTCACATGCTCTGGACGACGCTTCAAACCCTGGAATTGGGGGAGGGCCGAACAATCGGAACACAAACCTCATTCCGCTCAAATATGAAATGACAAACTCCAATTACGACACGCGTCACCGCTTTACATTCAACGGCATGTATGAATTGCCGTTCGGCAACGGACGTAAGTACATGCATCAAGGCGGGGCGCTGGATTATCTCGTTGGTGGCTGGTCAGCAAGCGCCACATGGACTGCGCAAACCGGCATCCCGTTTACGGTTAGTAATGGCGGCGGTGTTTTCGTGCCGGCCAACGGCTTTGGCATGATTAATGCCATCCGCGTCGGCGATCCGTTCAAAGGTGGTGGCACTCCGCCTCCGGCGAACATTGATATGCAAGGCAACACTTGCCCAGCCAGGGTAAAAACCAGGGCGAACTGGTATAACCCTTGCGCATTCGTCGATCCGACGCCGGGCGGAAACATCCCAGTTGGGACATTCTTGACCGACATGGCCAGCGCCATTCAATATTCCGGTTCAAAGTCAAACCAGATCCATGGACCGGGATGGGAGCGTGCCAACATGTCCGCGTTCAAGAACTTCAAGGCCTGGCACGAACAGTACGTCCAGTTCCGTGCGGATGCCTTCAACCTTTTCAATACTCCGTCCTGGGGCAATCCAGGCACCACCGACCTTAGTACGAAC
>Ga0265316_10006661_pt1 | contig 11002 bp, 14 predicted proteins | sample 4522metaG_FD_202092 | JGI IMG/M metagenome (GOLD analysis project Ga0265316, IMG submission 202092) | Rhizosphere microbial communities from Carex aquatilis grown in University of Washington, Seatle, WA, United States - 4-5-22 metaG | ecosystem: Host-associated > Plants > Roots > Rhizosphere >...
CCAATTGAGGCCGTCTCCGAAGGACCCTGACTTTTGGCCACGGGCCGTGGCCAAATTGAAAAGAGGCCGGGATACTCCTGATGAAACTGAATCATCCGGCGCATGTTGCGCTCGGAAAAACCATGCATCTCCGGCAAATCGTTGTGCAGATCGATCGCTAGTCTGGGCAGGACAGCGGCACCCCAGCCTTCCGTGTTCTGTCGTGCAGCCAGGACACCGCCGATTTCCCAATAGAGCATAAGCAAGCTGGCGTTCCCCGCCATGGCGGTACGCACTTGAGCCGTGCGGATGCGCTGTTTGATGTCGGTCAGAAGCCTGGGGTAATTGTCGACGATGGTCAGGCGACCGTTCTTCTTTGTGACTTGCTTGCTCATGCCGGAAACACCTGGTTGAGTTCATGGAGTATCGAGGGACGGGCCTCGTGTGGCCAAGGCAGCGGGAGGACGCTGATTTCGCCAGACGGTGTCTGGCAAATCTCAGAGACTCGCGATTCGAGCAGCAGCGTCGCTCGGATCTGCCTCGCCATTTCGTGGTCCTGAACCACCCAGCCCGATGCAAGCAGTCGGGCATCAATCTGCTCGCGGGCGCCTTGTTCAGGGTTCAGATCAGGCATGAGCGCTTGCCCGCATCATAACCCATCGTCGAAAATTCAGCCCGCCAGCGCCGCAGGGGCCGGTCGCGAGGTGGCCCTGGGCCGCTGGCCGACCACCATCGGCGGCTGGAAGACTATCGAGCGGTCTGACGGCGGCATGGCGCTCAAGTACAAGGAGTCGGTTACCGGCGACGCCATCTGGCCCGAGATTCTGGCCACGCCGACCTGGCACCCGGCGACGGGCATACCCACGCGCAAGCTGCTCATCAAGCGGGGGGACACCTGGGAGCCGAAGACCGAGATCATCGGCCCGGGCTACCGCGCGGCCTACGGGCTGGTGGCGCTGGTGCACCATCAGATCGAGGGTGTTGACGAGCACGGCGAATTGCAGCTCATGGACCACCGTATCCGAACCCACGGCACGGCCGCCTACCGATCAGTCAAGCGCGGCGAGAGCAACGGCTGCCACCGGATGCACAACTACGTGGTCCTGCGCCTGGCGAGCTTCCTGGTGAAACACCGGGAGAACGTGCGCGACGGCCTGGTTCCCGAGGATTACGTGCGGCACCTCGAATACAAGGGCCAGGAAGTGGCCCTGCAGAGCGAGAGCAAGGGTTACCGATTCAAGCTGACGCCGCCCGTGCCAGTGACCGTCCTGCACGGCGACGTTCGTGGCAACGCGAGGGCCACCAAGAGCGTGGTGCCGCTGAACGTGGCTCCGTAGGAGCGGGGAACGACCTTGGTCAGACGGCACGGCCTCTGTTGAATTTTCTCCGCGCGCTACGTTGCCCTTGGTTCGGCACGCACCGCTCAGGACCCTCTGCCAGCGGTGAGAGCAGCCCCACGGAACCCGGGTGGCACGTCAGTGGGCGTGGCGGCCCACGGCGGGAGAGTTCCCCGACGCAGGAAAATCCCATTCGAAAGGACTAGGCACTCGAGCATGAGCGCACTCAGGGTCGCAAGACTGCTTGGGCCAACATCGGGATGACCTGCGGTTTCGCTAGTGTTCTGCGGAAGCGCCGGTCCAGAGCACGTCGCGCACGTGCACCCATATGTGTTCATACTCTGAGCAGGGGTTGCTGAGAAAGCCGGGCAGGCCGATCACCTGGATCCAGCCGTCTGAGCGATCTAGGGGCAACGCATCCACGGTGAGCGTCCGCGTAACCCAAGCCCAAACAGGACCGCCAGGCGAAACGGAGACGGGGGCTTGTTCCCGTAGCGTGAACTTTGCCAGCAAGGGGCCGTCGGTGGCATAGCATTCGCCCTCATAAGACTCCCCCCCCCCCGAGCCCAAGACGGGGGCCACCTTCTTCGTCGTATATCGTTCGAGCGTCCAGCCTGTCACCCTCGATCCATCTGCCCACGCTGCCTCGATTAGCACCCAGCCCCGCCTCTTGCGGAGAATCCTAAAGGGTCCAGGGTACTGGATGGGTAGTGGATCCGCTTCTTGGGGACCAAGATACAGGGGAAAGAAAGTGGTGCCCGTGCCAATCGTTCGATCCTTTCTTGGCCAGACAACTTGCGGCGTCCAGTAGGGTGTCCCGTCGCCCAATTTGATGTGACTGCAGGGGATCTGCAGAGGCCCCTTCGTGTCGACACCCAGCGTCGATAGGAGTGATAGCTGCATGCCATCGCCTCGAACGCCAAGCCAAGCGTGCGCCGCCTTCTTACCCAGACGGATGCGACCGCCGTACAAGTCGACGAGTTCCTTGATACGGAAGGCAAGCTTGTCCATCGGGTACGAGGCCGCGAAGCGCAGGGGAGCCATGACTTGCACGGACGCATTCGCCTTCCCTGTCTCGGGCTCTATTGTCAAAGGCACCCCATCAATGTCCAACGAGAAGCTCACGCCCGGAGCCGACACAATCACGCCTTTCAGGTGCGCCTGCTCGACCACAATGCGACACTGCGCCGAAACCGCGCGGGAGGCGAGCCCGCAGGCGATCGACACGAGGACGTAGGTCAACCGCCCATGAGATCGAGCAGTCGGCCTTTCTGGAAAACCTTGCCCCGAATCCATGCATGCAGTATAGCGCCCGGCCTTAAACCGCGGCGAGCCCCGCGTCTCTGATGGCCATGGCGAGTCGTTCGCGAATCAAGTAGGCTGTCGCGATGTCTGGCAACCCGACCATTCGAAACCGTACGGGAAAGGTCGAGGGCAAACCTGGCGCAGCCACCAAAGTGGGCTCGGAGTGGTTGGGCTGGAGGGGCACGATCGCTCACCCGGACTCCCCAGCTGGCGGTGGATGGCCGGGCCATTTCTCGCGAGTGAGGTTGGGGCAGCGAGAACACGGGACGCTGCCGAGTCCATGGCGACGAGGGCCGTTGCAGTCGATACCATTGCAAGGAGCACCGGCGCCTAGACCTGCCAATCTGCCGCCTGCTACGAATCCGCGTTCCCTGGGCGTGCTGAAATCCCTGCAGAATGACCTGATGGATGTGAACGTGGACGCCAAGATTGTCGCCGATGGCACCGGGGCACGCGCTGGCGCCGTAACGTCCTTCACTGACGGCACCGCGCAGACCGTGCCGATCCCTCACCATGACCGCCATAACAAGATTATCAAGTTTGGCGGCAAATTTTCCTGGCGTGGCACCGTGACCATACAAACGGTCTACGCCGCTGGCGTCGGTCCCAGCACGCTCTCCGGTTATGGGCGCGGTACGACCGACTCGGATGTGCGCAACCGCGATATCACGCTCGGGTTTCACGAGAGTTGCCACAGAAACGACTACGTAGCGTACCTTCAGGCACACACGTTGCCCGATCCACCCCAGCTCGCAATCGGAATGAACGTGGCGGAGTACAACACCGCCATCTCGACCTTTCGCAAGGAACTGCATGCTTACTTCAAGGCCATGAAGGAAGAATCCGTAGCCAACACCGATGAAGTGGGCCATTGCAAGTCCACTTGGGTGAGAACGCGAACCTGCTTCCAGCACACGCTGCCCTGAAATGGATACCTGCTCGGTTCCAGCCTCGTGCGCGATGAGCCGTCTCTTGTCGTGGGCCCCTCGCCCCCTGTTGGTGCTTGCTGCCCTTGAACAGGTGGTTCGTTGTAGCGGGAAAGCCACGAAGCCCCGTGCGATGGACCCACGCAACTACTTCGAGGGTAGGGCTGGACGTCACCGGAGGCCGTGCTCGCGAGCACGTTGGTGGTTTCCCCGGCGCCGCCGCCTTCCTCGCGCCGGCCCGCGCACAAAGCACCGGCGAGCAAGGCGCCTGCCCCCCTGCCCACGGCCGTCGCGATCCGCCTGCCGCCACTGCCGGCCTACCACAGTGCCAAGATGGAGCTGCGCGCGGAGATCGATCGCGGCGAGGTGGTGCTGGCGCGGCCGAAACTCGACAAGGATGGACACAAGAAGTGGCATCCCCCGGTCAGCGACCGCCCGACGCTCACGCTGTACGCGCGCGTGGGCAAGGGCGAGGTGGCCCTAGGCCGCTGGCCGACCACCATCGGCGGCTGGAAGACGATCGAGAAGTCCGACGGCAGCATGGCGCTCAAGTACAAGGAGTCGGTTACCGGCGACGCCATCTGGCCCGAGATTCTGGCCACGCCGACCTGGCACCCGGCGACGGGCATACCGACGCGCAAGCTGCTCATCAAGCGGGGGGACACCTGGGAGCCGAAGACCGAGGTTCGAAACAGAAACCACGACCGAGCTCAAGCAGGAAGTCCTCCAGCTTGTCGAGGAGGGCGTGCTCGAGCTGGGACTCGGGCATGACCTCTTGGGGCCGAAGGCCCAGGAACTCGAACACGTAGGGATCGCGGATCGTCAGCCGGGAAGTCGAATGCTCGACCTTCGCATCGACCATCGCCGCTAGCTTCTTCTTGTCGCGCGAGAGCCCCGAGCGCTCGTAGTAGAGGCTGGCGATCTGGCGTGTGAGCTCCCGCACCGACCAGGTGCCGCGCACGCACTCGACCTCGTAGAAGGCGCGCTTTAGCGGGTCGTCGATCGCGGCGAGAAGCTCGAAATGACTGTAGGACAGCGCTTCGACCAGAGCTGCCGCTGGAAGGGTCGGTTCTCTGGATTGTGGGGACGTCATCCCCACTTTTGGGGCCGGAGCCCGGGCGGGAAGCAGCCCTCTGGATTGTGGGGACAGTGTCCCCACAATCTGTGGATACAGACGGTAGAAGTCGACGTATCGGTAGAGCTGGCGTCGGTCGCAGCTCGGTACTCCCACGGCGCCAAGCCGGTCGGCGAGGCTGTTGAAGAGACGTTCACCGTATTGGCTCCGGTCCTCACCTCGCAGCTCGAATCCCTGGATGTGGCAGCCGATGAGCCAGTTCCGCAGCGTGAGGCCGAGGTTGACAGCCCTGCTCGCCTGCACAGCAAGCTGGTCGTGGATCGAGCGAATCTGGACGACGAGCTGCTCGAAGTTCATGCCCCCGCCTTCCTCTTCCGCGTCGGCGCCGCGGGTAGCATGGTGGCCATCTCGTCCAGAGAGAAGCCAGCAGCGCGCCCCAGCGAGATGAGGGCCAGGCGCTGAAAAATCGCTGCCGGGTAGAGCCGGCGCAGCCCGCGCCGTCCAATCGGGGCGATCAGACCCTTGTCCTCGTAGAACCGCAACGTCGCAGGGGAAAGCCCCGTCCGACGTACGACCTTACCGATGTCCAGCGTTTCCATGCTTGACCTCAAGTTCACTTGAAGTCGCAGGCTTTCACGTGTTGGCTTCAAACACAAGCCGTGGAGGTTTCCATGAGCACCGCAATGCCCCCGCCCCGATTACGAATTCTGCCCCCCAGCCTGGTCCTGTTGCTCCTCCTGTCCATCCTCGCTCTTTGGGGATTCCTCCCTGGGCCCGAGTTGCTACCTGCCCCGTGGCGTTGGCTTGGCGTCCCCGTCACCCTCTTGAGCGTCGTGATCCTCATGGGTGCGTCGCGGCAGTTTCACGCCGCGAAAACCAACATCAAGACCTTCGACGCCCCGGGGACGTTGGTGACAACCGGATGGTTCCGATTTTCGAGAAACCCGATGTACGTGGGCTTCACTCTGCTCCTTGTGGGCGCGGCGGCCGTGGCGGGTTGCGCTTTCGCCCTCGCCTCTCCCATCGTCTTCGCGCTGATCTCGGCACGGATCTACATTCCGTTCGAGGAGAGTGCGCTGTCGCGCGCATTCGGAGACGCCTACGAGACATACCGACGGCGCGTGCGCCGATGGCTGTGAACCCGTCAGCTTCCGGTCGCAGCGGCCCGAGGTTCTCAACCCTTCGCAGTACGCGCTCGCTGCAGCGGGCGCTCGATCTCATCTCGTCTGGCGAGCCGCCGACCGCGTCGTCCGCCCCTCGGCCTTCGACCTTGGACCGCGCTCGAACGCCGATTGGCTCGCAGCCACGAAACGGCGGCCGATGCAGAGGCTGCGGCAAAGATCGGGGACGCTTCCCTGGTGGCAGAGATGCTGGTTCTTTTGGCCCGTCCCGCGCCCGGGTGCTAGCCGACAGCCCAATCACACCCGGAACGAGATCGGCCGGATCAGCCCGGACGGCATTGTGGCGAGATGCCCGGTGCCCGCTGCCGACAGCATGCCGGAAAGGATCGCTCTGGGCGCCGACGGACAGCTGTGGTTCACCGAGTGGAGCGGCAACAAGATCGGCCGCATGACCCCTGGGGCGCCTCATCGAACAGATCATCACCACGCGCTCCGCCCGGTTCTGGCGGACCAGCTCGGCTGGCGCTCAGGGCGCTGCTGGCTGCCGGCGACGCAGAATCCGTTGCCCAGGCCTGCGCGTGCCTCTACCGCGATCCCGGTCTGTGGCACTGTCTGCGTTCGGCCGCATTGGCTCGCGTCACCCAGGACTGTTCACAATCGCTACGTATTCAACTGTTTCAGTGCTCTAATCACGCTCATGCAGCAGACCGTCCTTCTGGTAGGCGGCACCGGACGCACCGGCCGGCGAGTCCTACAGCAGCTCCTGGACCGCGGCGTCGGCGTTCGCGCCATCGTGCGATCGGCCGCGAGGCTTACGCCGGAGGTCGCGGGCAACCCCAACCTGACCGTGATCGAGGCCAGCCTGCTATCGCTTGCAGACCAGGAGCTGCAGCAACATCTGCGCGGCTGCGAAGCCGTCATCTCCTGTCTCGGTCACGTGATCAGCCTGAAAGGGATCTTCGGTCTCCCGCGCGATCTGGTCACCCAAGCGACGATGCGCCTGTGTCGCGGCATCGAAGCGCTCAGGCCCGCGGTGCCTCTCAAGCTCATCCTCATGAGCAGCGTCTCGGTCCATCGCTCGCGCAGCCTCGACGAGCGCCGTGGCGCCTTCGACAGGTCGATCCTCTGGCTGCTCCGCGGCCTGGTTCCACCGGCCCGGGACAACCAGCGCGCCGCGAACTTCCTCCTCGGCGAGATCGGCCCCAGCCACCCGTTCGTCGAGTGGGTCGTCGTGAGGCCGGACTCGCTCCTGCCCGGCGAGGTCACGCCGTACGCCCTGCACGAGGGCCTGGTCAGCAGCCTGTTTTCCCCCGGCCGCTCCAACATGGCCAACGTCGCGCACTTCATGTGCGACCTGGTGACCGACGCCAAGACGTGGGCCGAGTGGAAGGGGAAGGTGCCGGTGATCGTCAACGCGTAGGCGGGGACCGCAATCCCGCGATAGCCGCAGAAGGTCGAAGACGTGGAGTCTCGGGACGCGCAGCTTGGCGCCCAAGTTGGCCCCAGCCCCACCTGGGCGACCAGAAAGGAGCCCGCCGGACCCAATCTCGCGATCAGCCCGCCTGCACGGGCCAGCTTGTTCCTTTCTCCATTCAAGCGGGTTGCGTTCCCACAAAGACCTGGAGACGAAGATAGAAGTTGTGGATACCTAGACCCTGAAGCGGAATCTCGAAGATCGAGCCCGAGGGCGACATGGGTGGGATTTCAACGTCGACGATCTGCTCGTCTTCGATTAACCCTTGTTGTTGGCAAAACGCGCAGGGGGAAATCCAGTCGCGCCCGGAGCCGCCGCATTCCGGGCACTGACTGAAGACCGGAACGCCGATGGGCACCACACACCCGCGCCGCGCCTCCTCGGGCGTGAGGTGCACTTCAAAATTGAGACCCTCCAGACGTTCGGACTTGGGAACCCCGAGACCGCTGAAGTTCCGCAGAAACCGGTCGACCATCGCTTCGAACGAAGGGCGAATGCTTTGCGGATTACCGAGGACGTTGACCGGCTCGCGGACCAGCGGTGCCGGGCGGCTGCTTACAACCACGTCACCGTTCTCCGCCCGCTCAAGTTTCTGGTTGTAGGCGCGGCGCTGCTGGGGATCCGACAGCACGTCGTAGGCTTCGGTGATTTCCTGGAAGGCACGCGTGGCCTCCGCTCCCGCCACGTCAGGGTGGAACCTTTTGGCGAGGTCGCGATAGGCCGCGCGTATGCCTGTGGGAGTCTCGGTATCAGAGACACCGAGGATCATGTAGTACGTCTTCCTTTCCATGGAGCTGACTCCTCCCGGTCAGCAGCACTTGAGAAGGATGACCCAGACAGGAACTAGCCGGTCCGCACCGTGATCTGGCGCGGTCGCGCCTTCTCGACCTTGGGCAGCTCCAGCCTGAGCACACCGTCGGTGAGCTTGGCATCAATCTTGGACTGATCGATGGTTTCCGCGAGCGTGAACTGGCGGGAGAAGGTGCCCGGGTGGTACTCGCGCAGGACGTCGGACTCATTCTCGTGTTCCGGGGCGGTGATATGCCCCGTGAGCGTGAGCACGCTTTCGCGCAAGTCGATACTGAGAGCCGCCGCCTTCACGCCCGGCATGTCCGCGAGCAGGGTGATCGAGTTGTCGTTCTCGAAGATATCGACCGAGGGTGTGTACACCGGACCTGGCCGCGTCTGTTCGGGAACCGCGGGCACGCCCGACTTGTCGGCCTTCTGGATCTCCTTGCTGGTTTCCCTTGCCATGGTGGTTTCCTCCTTTCCCGTGGGCGCACTCATGTGTTCACCGTGATCTGTCGCGGCTTGGCTTGCTCGACCTTGGGCAGTGTGAGAGTGAGGATGCCGTCGGCGCACCTCGCGTCGACGCGCTCGGCGTCGACTTCCATGGGCAGAGTGACTGTGCGGTTGAAGGAACCCTCCGGCAGCTCCTTGCGGTGATAGCTCACGCGTTCGTTCTCCCGCTGAATCTCGCGTTTGGCGGCAAGAGACACGCGATTGCGGACCGCCGAGATCGAAATGTCCTTGGGTTTGATCCCGGGAACCTCGGCGCGTAAGTAGAAATTGTTGTCGTCCTGGGTGATGTTCATGGGGGGCAATACCCCCGCCCCCGCATCACCGAACGTGTCCCCGTCGACCGCATCGAGCAGGCGGAGCATTTCGCGCCGCAGACTATCGAAGTCGGCGAAGGGGGTGTCGAACGTCGGCCTCGAGGGCCAGACCCTTCTAACGAGCATGGGTACCTCCTTTGGCTAGTTGTCCGAATGAACGCCTTGTTTCGGAATTGCTGAGCGTCCAGTTAAGCACCTCGGTTTTGCCGTCAAGAGGCGCAGGGAGGAGCCCGTGTTTGTTGCCCTACTGGCCGCCAGTGATGACGAATCTGAAGCCCCGCGGCCCACGCACGCGCAGCAAATGGCAGCGCGTACTGTTGCTCTTGAGAGCGGAGGCAGGTGTTGACCTCGGTAGCGCGGCGTTGCTGACCCGGATCTACCCGGCGACAGGCCGCTGATCAGGTCGGCACGTGCGTTTCTCGCTGTTTCTCGACGGACAGACTAGATCAAATACGCCGCCAGAGGGAGGTTGAGGGTGCGAATCGCTTGCCCGATGAAACCGGCCATCTTGCGCGCGCCGTTCTCCTGGAAGTGGGTACCGTCGACGGTTCCCCCGGTGTTCTTGAAGAAGGTTTCGTCAGCGGCGCTTGCGGGCTTCGGACAGATCGCCTTGAGGTAGTTGAAGGTCATTCCGCCCAGGTCGATGACGGCAACATTCTCGGCCGCGCCCAGCTCGATCATGGCGGTGTCATAGGCGGCAAGCCCATTGCCGCCGTTGCAGTAGGCCGAGTTGCGCGGTGGCGGAGTCACCAGGACGGGGATGGCTCCCTTGGCCTTGGTCGGATCCAGGTAGTACTGCTTGAGCTGCGTCTTGAACGTCGTCTGAGCATCGGCGTAGCGCGGGTAGGTTGTGCCGTTCACGGTGAAGGTGGCGCCTGTGTTCTGATCGTTCGTGCCGAACTGGATGAAGAAGTAGTCCCCTGGTTTGATCGTGGACAGGATCTTGTCGACAGCGCCTTCGAGATAGAACCAATACGCGGTCCGTCCCCCAGCCGCACGGTTTTCCACTGTAACCTTGTCGTTGAAGATCTCGTGCAACATCTGGCCCCAGCCGGCTTGGTCGTTGGTGGCAGCGGTGTCGGCATAGGTGGACACCGTCGAGTCACCGGCAATGTAGATGGTCAAGGCGGAAAGCGGCCCGGTCGATCCGCCTGTGCCGCTGGCACCGCCCGAGGCGGCAACGCCGCCAACCGCCTTTGTGCCGCCCGCCACGGCAATCCCACCCGTCAGAATTGTGCCACCCGCCGTGGTGGTCCCGCCGGTCGAACTCGTTCCGCCCGCAGCACCGCCTGCGGCCGTTCCTCCCGTCAGCTTTGTCCCGCCAGTGCTTGTGGTTCCACCGCTTGCGGTGCCACCGGTCGCAGTCGTGCCACCGGTCAGGACCGTGCCGCCACTCCTAGTCACCCCCCCACTTTCCACCACTCCGCCGGACGCGATCGTCCCGCCGGCACTGCCCCCGGTTTTCGTCGTGCCACCTGTCACGACCACACCGCCACTTGCAGCCACACCACCGCTTGTGACCATGCCGCCAGATGGGACGGCACCGCCTGATGTGGTCGCGCCACCGCGGGACGATTCACCCCCAGTTGCCATGGACGTACCGCCGGTCAGCTCAGGTGATCCCCCGGTCACAGCCCCGCCAGCCCCTATCACGCCGCCCGAACCTGAAACCCCTCCGGACGAATCGCAGCCTTGCAGCAAAGTGACGGCGCAAGCAAGAATCAGACCCGCGCAGCCACTGGCTAGAACCTGTTTCGCTTTCCACGTACTCGTTCGCATCGCATCCTCGGAGTTGCAGTGGTCCGGGGGAAAAGCAACGGCTCACCAAATTGGCTTGCGCGTCTTGTTATCGACTGGCGCGCAACCCCGGGTCTTCCGACCCTCACGCTGTACGCGCGCGTGGGCAAGGGCGAGGTGGCCCTGGGCCGCTGGCCGACCACCATCGGCGGCTGGAAGACGATCGAGAAGTCCGACGGCAGCATGGCGCTCAAGTACAAGGGACCTAGGAAACTGGTCGATTGGTGAACGGACCGAAGATCACCGATATTGCGGGGCGGCCACGAAGGCCGTACCCAACGAAGTGATGACAGAAACGCCGCTCGCGTTGGCTCGGTACAGGTCGTTGTAGGTATTCCAGGGGTACCAGGCGTAGCGCTCGACCAGCGGGTG
>Ga0265316_10006663_pt1 | contig 11001 bp, 8 predicted proteins | sample 4522metaG_FD_202092 | JGI IMG/M metagenome (GOLD analysis project Ga0265316, IMG submission 202092) | Rhizosphere microbial communities from Carex aquatilis grown in University of Washington, Seatle, WA, United States - 4-5-22 metaG | ecosystem: Host-associated > Plants > Roots > Rhizosphere >...
CGGCCGGGAAGCCGTGGCCATGGCCGCGAAACTGAAGCCGGATGTCGTGGTGATGGATATCGGCATGCCGAACCTGAACGGCATCGAGGCCGCCCGCCAGATTCGCGCGGCGCTGCCGAATACGCAGGTGGTCATGCTCAGTATGCACTCTGACGAAGGGTACGTGCTGCGCGCGCTGAAAGCGGGGGCCAAGGCCTACCTGCTGAAGGACTCCGCCGAGGCCGACCTGGCGCGCGCCATCCGCGCCGCCTTTGCCGGGAAGTCGTTCTTCAGCCCCGCGGTGGGCCAGGTGCTCTTGCAGGACTACATGCGCCGGCTGGAGCGCACCGGCGCCGAGGATTCCTATGAGCTGCTGACGCCCCGCGAGCGCGAAATCCTGCAACTGGTGGCTGAGGGCAGATCCAGCAAGGAGATCGCCACCCTGCTCAACCTGAGCGTCTACACGGTCGAGACGCACCGCGCGAAGCTCATGCAAAAATTGAACTTGCGCAGCGTCCCGGAAGTGATTCTGTACGCCGTACGAAAGGGCATCATCCGCTAGATACCAGGTCTCCGGCGCCACATATACCGACTTCCCATGACAAACGGGAAATCCCCGCCTCCGTCTCTATAGATGGAGCCGCTTTGTGGCGCAGGCACTTTTGCCTGCCGCGTCCCGACTCATCGGGACGCCCCTGCCGGGCGTGCTCCAAACGCGTCCCGAGGAGTCGGGACGCGGCAGACTGAGAGTCTGCGCCACTAGGAGGCTACATGAATACGCAACGATTTTTCGGCCGCCCAAAAACGGCCGCCATGACCATGGTGCTGGCGCTGGGTTTGGGCGGCCTCGCCGTCGCCGCCGCGGATCACTTGATCAATCCGCCCGCCACGTTCAAACTTGCGAGCGCGGATGAACCCGCCAGCCGCAACAGTTTCGCGCCGGTGGTGAAGAAGGTATTGCCCTCGGTGGTGACCATTACTTCGGCCCGTATGGTGAAGACCGGCTTTCAGGGAGGCGACGACGGAATCCCTCCCATGTTCCGCCAGTTCTTCGGTGAACAGGGCAATGGCGGCGGGCAGTTCCGCATGCCTCGTCAACAGAGGGAACAGGGCCTGGGCTCGGGCGTGATCGTCAGCCCCAACGGCTACATCCTGACCAATAACCACGTGGTGGATCACGCCACCACGGTGACCGTGATCATGCCCGACAAGCACGAATACAATGCCCGCGTGGTGGGCGCCGATCCCAAGACCGACCTCGCCGTGCTCAAGGTGGACGCCGGTACGTTGGAGCCTATCACCATTGGCGATTCCGACAAGGTCCAGGTGGGCGACTACGTGCTGGCCGTCGGCAATCCCTTCGGCGTCGGCAAGACCGTCACCATGGGCATCGTCAGCGCCACCGGCCGCGCCAACCTGGGCATCGAAGACTACGAAGACTTCATTCAGACCGATGCCTCCATCAACCCCGGCAACTCCGGAGGCGCGCTGGTGAACGACCGCGGCGAACTGATCGGCATCAACACCGCCATCCTGGCTAACGGATCGCAAGGCAACCAGGGCATCGGTTTCGCCGTTCCGGTCAGCGTGGCGCGCAATGTGATGGACCAGATCATCGGCCACGGCAAGGTGACCCGCGCCTACCTGGGCGTGATGGCGCAGGAAGTGACGCCCTCCATCGCCAAGGCCTTCCATGAACCGGAAGTGCGCGGCGCGCTGATCGGCGATGTGACCGCCAACAGCCCGGCCCAAAAGGCGGGTTTGGAAAAGGGCGACATCATCCTGGACATCGACGGCAAGCCGGTAAACAACAGCGCCGAACTGCGCATGCACGTTTCCCTGATGGCGCCTGGGACCAAAGTGAGCGTGAAGGTGTTCCGCGACGGCGCCGAGAAAACCCTCCCGCTGACCCTGGCGGAGATGCCCACCGAAACCGCCCGGAACGAACAGCCGGAAAACAGCAGCCAGGATTCGCTCGAAGGGATCGCGGTAGAGAACGTCACCGCCCAGACCGCCCGCCAGCTACGGCTGCCGGCTGACGCTACCGGAGTTGTGGTGACCAGCGTGGACCCGGCCGGCAAAGCCGCCGAATCCGGTCTGAAGCGCGGCGACGTAATTCAGGAAGTGAACCACAAACCCGTGCGCAACACCGCGGATTTCGAAGCCGCCATGCGCAACGCCAAGGACGGCACTCTCCTGCTGGTGAACCGCCAGGGCAGCACCATGTATCTGGCTGTCTGACCGGTAATCACTGATTCGGGAAAAGGCCGGCCCCGCGCTCCTCCGGCGGGACCGGCCTTGTTTTTTGCTGTGTGGGGCAGGGCTTGCAGCCTGCGGCCGAATTGTACTCGGCCTGCCTGTCCCCCGCAATTGTGCGCTACTCTCTTGGAGTGACGTACACGAAAAGACCCGCGCTTGCCGCCATCCTCCTCGCCGCCGCTTTCGCGGCAGCGCCCGCATGCAGGAAGGCGCCGCCCCTCACGGCAGGTATCGATCTGCGAGGCATGGACACCTCCGTCGCTCCGGGCGACGATTTCAATTCCTATGCCAATGGCGGATGGATCAAAGCCACGCCCATTCCCGCCGACAAACCCAGTTACGGCATCGGCCAAATCCTGGTCGACGAGACCCGGAAGCGCACCCTGGCCCTCATTCAGGAAGCCGCTCAAGCAGGTTCCGCCGCCAGCGGGGACACCCGCAAAATCGCCGACTTCTACTCCAGCTTCATGGACGAAGCCGCTATCGAGTCGAAGGGCATCGCTCCCCTCAAGCCGCAGCTCGATACCATCGCGGCCATCGCCGACCGGCACGGTCTGGCCCGCGTGCTGGGCGGAAATCTCCGCGCGGACGTCGACCCGCTGAACGATACCAACTTCGAGACCCGCAACCTCATCGGAGTCTGGGTCACTCAGGGCCTCACCGACCCGTCGCACAGCCTCCCCTACCTGCTTCAAGGCGGTCTCGGAATGCCCGACCGCGACTACTATCTCTCCACCACTCCGCACATGACCGAGTTGCGCAAGCAATACCGGGCGCATGTCGCGGCCACGTTCAAGCTGGCGGGCTTCGACGACCCGGAAGCGCGCGCCGCCCGCGTGTTCGCGCTTGAAACCAAAATTGCGGCGGTGCATGCCACGCGCGTCGAGTCCGAGGACGTGCATGGCGCGGTCTCGTGGAAACGCGAGGAACTGTCCGCCAAGGCTCCCGGGCTCGACTGGGCGGCGCTGCTCGACGCGGCCGGATTGAAGGACGCGCCCGTCTTCATCGTCTGGCATCCCAAAGCGGTCCCTGGGCTCTCCACCCTGGCCGCCGCGGAACCGCTCGAATCATGGAAGGATTGGCTTCGCTTCCATGCGGTGGACCGGGCCGCCAACCTTCTTCCCAAACCGTTCGTCGACGAGCGCTTCAGTTTCTATGGCAAGGCACTCAGCGGCATTCCCGAGCTGCGCCCGCGCTGGCAGCGGGGCGTGGATTTCACCAATCAGGCGCTCGGTGAGGCTGTCGGCAAGCTGTACGTGGAGCGCTACTTCCCGCCGCCGACCAAGGCGAAGGTGCAGGCCATGGTCGGGGACTTGGTGAAAGCGTTCGGCAAAAGGATCGACGCGCTCACCTGGATGTCGCCCGAGACCAAGGCCAAGGCCAAACAGAAGTTGGAGACGCTGAAAGTCGGCGTCGGCTACCCCGACCGCTGGCAGGATTACGCGGGTCTCGAAATCGTCAAGGGAGACGCCCTGGGGAACACGCAGCGCGCCGATCTTTTCGAATACCGCCGCCAGCTTGCCAAGCTCCAGCAGCCGGTGGACCGCGACGAGTGGTGGATGACTCCGCAAACGGTCAACGCCGTCAATCTTCCTCTTCAGAACGCGCTGAATTTCCCGGCCGCCATCCTGCAGGCCCCGTTTTTCGACGCCAACGCCGACGCGGCCCACAACTACGGCTCCATGGGCGCCGTCATCGGCCATGAGATCAGCCACAGCTTCGACGACCAGGGCAGCCAGTTCGATGCCGCGGGCCGGCTCGCCAACTGGTGGACGAAGCAGGATTTCGATCACTTCAAGGCCGCCGGAGAGGCCCTGGCCGCGCAGTTCGACGCCTACCGCCCGTTCCCCGATCTCGCCCTGAACGGCCATCAGACGCTCAGTGAGAACATCGCCGATGTGGCCGGCCTGTTGGCCGCTTATGACGCGTACCGGCTCTCACTCGGCGGCCAACCCGACGTCGTGAAGGACAACCTCAGCGGCGATCGGCGGTTCTTCATCAGCTTCGCCCAGAGCTGGCGCTCCCGAATACGCGATGCCGCATTGCGGGCCGAGATCGCGACCGACGGCCACGCTCCCGAGCAATACCGCGCCGATACGGTCCGCAACCTGGACGCCTGGTATGACGCCTTCTCGGTCGAGCCCTCGCAGAAGCTGTACCTCGCTCCCAAGGACCGCGTGCGCGTCTGGTGATCCCGGCAGGCGGGCGGCAAGGCTACCATGGGAGTATGGACCTCGCCAATAAGAGAATCGCGATTCTGGTAGACAACTTCTATCAGGAAATGGAAGTCTGGTACCCGCTGTTGCGCTTTCAGGAGGCCGGTGCGACGGTGATCGTGGTCGGCGCCAAAGCTGGTGAGACGTACGCCAGCAAGTTGGGCTATCCGGTCAAATGCCAGCTTTCCTACGATGACGCCAAACCCGCCGATTTCGACGCCGTTGTGGTGCCCGGCGGCTACGCGCCAGATCATATCCGGCGCCATCCCCAAGCCAATCGCTTCGTGCATGACATGGATGCGGCCGGCAAACTCGTCGCCTCCATCTGCCACGGTCCGTGGGTCCTGTGCTCGGCGGGCGGCCTGTTGAAAGGGCGTAAGGCAACCAGTTTCTTCGCCATCAAGGACGATGTGGTCAATGCCGGCGCTAACTGGGTCGACGCCGAAGTCGTCGTCGACAGGAATCTGGTGACCAGCCGCAAGCCCGAGGACCTACCCGCATTCGCGAAAGCTTGCATCGCGGTATTGGCCGGCGCTGTTTAGCGCTAGTACCGCGGCCGTCTGGTTTGTTCCTCAACGCTTCGGGCCGGGCATGCCCGGCCCCTACACCGACCCTTGTAGGGGCGAGGCATGCCTCGCCCCCGCGGCCAGGAAAGAAACCACGCGGTCACGGCGCTAGCGCTGCCGCTGCATCCGGATTCCGGCGCACTTCGGGCACTTCCACTTTCGCCGCTTGTGGAAGATATGTCCCTTCAGCTCTTTCATCGGAACCCGGCATTTCGGACAGGTCATGCCTGCTTGTCGCGCCGGTTCATGAGCTGGTGCAGGGCGAAGGGTACTTCGTCGGGATGGCACGCGCACCAGGTAATGATGCGCTCCAACTTGACGGCATCGTCGGCGATGGCGCTAATTTCCATCAGTTCGGTTTCGATGGTCTCCGGGTCTCGCATTTGAAACCAGCATGGCACATGTCGGCCAAGGCGCGCAGCATGGAGAGTCTCATTCCCTGCCGGGACTTCCTGGTCCGAATTGATATGTAAGTATTTGATTCCATGGAGCTGGCGGAGGGATTTGAAGCTCCGTTCCTCGAAGCCCCGGCGGTCCAGCAAAAACAGTCGAAACTGGACCGGCAAACGCCGATATACCTCTTGAGGGCAGGGCTTTACCAATGATCTCGATTCGCAAACAGATCCAAGAGGCCGATTATTTCGCGCCCCGCTTCGAAGCCCTGCGCAGCGCCCACCTGGCGTTGACGGCTATTCTGCCTAACGCCGCCCTGCCTGCGAACCCCGGACTCGCGACTCACTGCAAGGAAACCCTCGATCAAGCGGCCCTCGGGGTCAATTTCGAGACCTCGGCCGAGGACCTCGACCAGGCCGGCAAGGTCGCTGTGACTCAACTGGACGCCATCTGCCGTTCCAATGCCGAGGCCATCGAGCAGCGAGACGCCGCTCTCAAAGAGGCTGTCGGCACGGTCGCCGAGGTCATCAAGGGATTCAAGGGCCACGGGGAACGGCACAACGGCAAAATGGAAAAGATCGCCGTCGAGTTCGAGTCCCTGTCCCGTCTCGAGGATGTCAATGAGATCCGCCGCCGCCTCTACGAAGACGTCGCCAAACTCAAGGAATCCGTGCAGGAAATGCGCCGGGAAAGCGAGGAGTCCGTCCGCCAGTTCGAGTCGCTGGTCGGCTCCTTCCAGCAGCGCCTCGAGATGGCACGCAAGGACTCCCGCTTCGATCGGCTCACCGGCTTGGGCGACCGCCGCGACGCCGAGCAGGAGTTGCGGCAGATCGGGAAGCGCCACTCTCCCGTCTGCGTCCTGTTGTTTGATATCGAGGGCTTCCGCGAGATCAACCGCGTGAACGGCACTCCGTTTGGGAACAAGCTTCTTCAGGCGCTTGCCCATACGCTGAGCGAATGTTTTCCTGAAAAGGATTCACTCTTCCGCTGGGGTGCCGACGAGTTCCTCGTCATAGCCGAAGGGCGCCTCCCCGTCCGCCTGGAAGGCGCCCGATTGATCTGCCGCCGGTTCGCTAGCAATTCCGAGTACACGGCTGGCGGCACTAAGCGCATCAGGGCCAATGTGGCGCCGGGTGCCGCTGAATACCACAGCGGAGACTCCGTAGACGGTTTGTACCGCCGTGCCCGCGCCTGCCTCGAGCAGAACCGAGGAGGCTAGGTGGTGATGTTGCCGCGCGATCTGGAACGAAGGCTCTCGGACCTGATCGCTTTCCAATGCGTGCTGGTTGCCCTGCGCGGAGCCGGCCGGAACGCAACCGAAGAGATGCTATGGCAGACCTTCTTGAGTGCCCTCGTCCTCCAGTACGGGTTCGCCCGCGCCTGGTATGGGAAGCGTGCCGCCAAAGGCCTCCAGCTCGTTATCGCCGTTCCCGTTAGCGGGCCGGGGGTGGAGGACTTGCCCTCCGACATCCCCGAGGGCTCACCCCTCCTGCGCACCGCGGACCTGGCGCTGCCGGTCTCCGTGGAGGATAGCTGCACGGAGGGCATGGTAGTCGTCTTCGGGGGGGGAGAGCCGGAGCCTGACCGCATCAGCCAGATCGGCATCCTGACTGACGAGGTCGCCGCCATGCTGGCGGAACGCCGCGCGCGCATTCGCCAGGACGCGGAACTGGCCGCTGCTCAGAGGCGGTGCATCGAACTTTCGCGTGAAGCGGGCATGGCCGAAATCGCCACCGGTGTCCTCCACAACGTCGGCAACGTATTGAACAGCGTGAATGTATCCACCTCGCTGGTTGCCGGCAAGGTTCGGGAGTCGCGCGTGGACAATCTCGTCGGTCTGATCCATATGCTGGAACAGCACAACGGCGACCTCCAGGATTACTTAGCCAACGACCCAAAGGGACGGCGCGTGCTCCCCTATCTGGCCAAACTCGGCGGCCACTTTCAGTCTGAGCGCGACGGATTGTTGAAGGAGTTGGAATCGCTCTCCTCTCACGTCGACCACATCAAGCAGATTGTGGCCACCCAGCAAAGCTATGCAAAGGTCTCCGGTCTGGTCGAGAACATCAATCTCTCCGACGTGGTGGAAGACGCTTTTCAAATCCTCGCGGAGGGATTGGTCCGCCACGAAATAAGGGTCGAGCGGGAGTTCGGCATCCTGCCGACAATTATGGCAGACAAGCACCAGATCCTCCAGATTCTGCTGAATCTGTTGCGCAATGCCAAGCAGGCGATCAAACAGGCTGGCGGCAAGGGGGGAAAAGTGATTCGCGTCTCGATCCGCCGGCTAAACGAGAGCCGCGTGAGCCTGGCGGTCGAGGACACGGGGGTGGGTCTGCCGCCCGAGAACCTGACCCGGATCTTCGGGCATGGGTTTACAACCAAGACGGACGGCCATGGCTTTGGTCTGCACTCTTGCGCGCTGGCAGCCAGGCAGATCGGCGGTTCCCTGCGGGCCGAAAGTGAGGGGCTCGGCCGCGGCGCCCGTTTCATTCTCGAACTCCCTCTCAGGACCGGCGAAGAGATCGAGGAAAAGAGTCCGACATGATACCACTCAGCTTGCTAGAGCCCAATCACAGAATCCTGGTCATCGACGACAACAAGGCCATTCACGACGATCTGCGGAAAGTCCTGCTCGGCGAGGTCGATACGGTGGAGCACCTGCAGGACGACGAAACCCTGCTGTTTGGCATAGAGACGTTGCCCATCGTCCGGTTTGAGATCGACTCGGCTTACCAGGGCCAGGAGGGCCTGGCGAAATTGGAGCAGTCGCTGGCCGAGGGCCGTCCCTACGCGTTGGTGTTCGTGGATGTCCGGATGCCTCCCGGATGGGATGGCGTCGAGACCATCGCTCACCTTTGGAAGGCCGATCCGCACCTGCAAGCCGTCATCTGCACGGCGTATTCCGACTATTTCTGGACTGACATCCAGCGCCGGTTGGGTCATTCCGACAACCTGTTGATCCTCAAGAAGCCGTTCGACAACATCGAGGTGACCCAGTTGGCGCATGCGCTCACCCGGAAATGGCTCTTAAGCCGGCAGGTGGAAGCCAAGGTGGACGACCTGGACTCGATGGTGGCCGAGCGTACCGCCGAGTTGCGAAGCGCGCACGAACAGACCGAACGCGAGTTTCAACAAAGAGCCAAAGCCCAGGAGGCGTTCGGGATCATCTTCCAGGCCAGCACCATCGGGATTGCACTGCTCGACAGGGGTGGCCGCTACGTGGATGTCAATCGCGCTTTTGAAGCGTTGTTCGAACTGGCCCAGGACCAACTGATTGGGAAGAATCCGGGGGAATTGGACGCTGCGACTCAGCGGACCATGCGGGTGCTGCACCAAGAGATCGAACGAAAACGAGAGGTCGAGGCCCAGGAAATCGCTTACGAAAGCCGGACCGGCCGGCGCACAGGTTTGTTGTGGACGCGAGACGTCGAAATCCACGATTGCCCCTACCGGCTATGTCTGTTGCTGAATATCACGGACCGCAAGGAGATGGAAGAGGAGTTGCGGCGGGCGCGCATCCAGGCCGAAGACGCGGCCAAGGCCAAGTCCGAGTTCCTGGCCAACATGAGCCATGAGATCCGTACGCCGATGAACGGGATTCTCGGATTCACGGAACTGGCGCTGCAAACGGATCTGACCCCCGATCAGCGCGACTATCTGGAGACTGTCGAGAGTTCGGCGAGATCGTTGTTGCGGATCATCAACGATATTCTGGATTTCTCCAAGATAGAAGCTGGCCGGCTGGACCTGGAGTCCGTGCCGTTCTCCCTCCGCGAATGTCTGGAAAACGCGGCGGGGGTGGTGCATTCGAGTGCCGCCCGGAAGCAACTGGACTTTTCCTGGAAGGTGAGTCCGGGAACTCCGGACAACTTGATGGGCGACGAAACCCGCCTGCGGCAGATCCTCCTGAACCTGATGGGGAACGCGGTCAAATTCACCGCGGCAGGGTCGGTCACAACCGAAGTGAGTGCCGCGCCATTCGATGGATCCCGAGTCGATCTGCAGTTTGCCGTTCGCGACACAGGGATCGGCATACCCGTAGAGAAGCAGGCGCTGATCTTCGAGCCATTCCGCCAGGCGGAGGGCTGCATGACCCGCAAATACGGCGGCACAGGTCTGGGCCTGGCCATTGTGACGAGGCTATTGGGTCTGGTCGGCGGACGGATTTGGGTGGAGAGCAAAGTAGGCGTCGGGAGCACCTTCTACTTCACCATCCCGTTCCCACTGTCGCACCAGCCGCTGGCCCCTCGCCATAACTCGGGAATGCTCGCTGAAGCCCCCACCGCTCCCCTTTCGATCCTGGTCGCCGAGGACAACGACGTGAGCCGGTTGCTGGTCAAGCGGTTGCTCACGAAACAGGGTCACACGGTGGCGGAAGCCCGCACCGGGCTGGAAGCGGTCACGCTTTGCGAACGGGGCACGTTCGACATGATTCTGATGGATGTTCAAATGCCGGACATGGACGGGTTTGAGGCCACTGTGGAGATCCGCGCACGCGAGAGTGCGACCGGAGAGCACATTCCGATCATTGCCCTGACCGCCCATGCGATCAAAGGAGATCGCGAGCGCTGCCTGGAGGCCGGCATGGACGACTATCTCTCCAAACCCATCCGGCCGAGTGAACTGAGCGCCGCCATCCGTAGAGCCAGCCTCCGAGGCGCAGGTGTGGGGACTGTCCGGTGATTACGGCTTCCGACCTCGAGATGCGCCATCGGTTGGAAGCGGAGGTCCCACCCTTCCGCCCGGTCGCCGTACAGTTGCTGCATCTTGCCGGAGACCCGACGGTATCCATGAGGCGAATTGTCGACCTGCTGCGGACAGATCCCGTGTTGACCGGGGGGTTGCTGCGGGTGGCGAATTCGCCGTTGTATGCCTCGCGCCGCGAAATCTCGGACGTTCAGCACGCGGTGACGTATCTTGGCTTGGACGTGATTCGATCTCTAGCCGTGACAGCCGCGATGCGAGGCCTCGTCGATACCCGCCCGAACCCGCTCGCCGTGGCGTTCTGGCGCCATAGCCTGGCGACTGCTTTGACCTGCAGAAGAATGTGCCGTCTGGCGGGCGCCTCGTCTGAATATGCCTACACGGCGGGACTCCTTCACGACGTGGGCCAATTGGGGCTGATGCGCGTGGTTCCAGAATACGCTCAGATCGTTGGCAAAGCGGTCCAGCGCGGAGAGAGACTGATTGACGTGGAGGCCCGGGCCTTTGGAATCGATCACTGCCAGGCGGGGCGATGGCTGTTCTCGCGATGGCGGCTTCCGCTCGAACTGCAAAGCGTGGCTGGCGGCCACGAACGCCCCACGCCCAAGGCCACTCGCGACAGAGGCCTCATCGTTCTAGTTCACGCCGCATCGCTGGTGGCAGAGTTCATGGGGTTCGCCGTGATACCGCCAGCTCGGGACATCGAGCTTCAGGATATTGCAGCCGCATTTGAGGATGAAGGGCGGCCGGGGCTACTGGAGAGTCTGCCGGCGCTGGTCGAGTGGGCCCTGCTCAAGGTCAATGGTATCGAGATGAGCCTGAGCCTGTAGCGGCCAAAATGGAGCTGGCGGAGGGATTTGAACCCCCGACCCTCTGATTAC
>Ga0265316_10006664_pt1 | contig 11000 bp, 9 predicted proteins | sample 4522metaG_FD_202092 | JGI IMG/M metagenome (GOLD analysis project Ga0265316, IMG submission 202092) | Rhizosphere microbial communities from Carex aquatilis grown in University of Washington, Seatle, WA, United States - 4-5-22 metaG | ecosystem: Host-associated > Plants > Roots > Rhizosphere >...
GGCAGGGCTGAAGTACACGGTTGAGATCAAGCCAGCAGCGTAGTCATCCAGCTCACCCCACCAGGGACAACCCCGGTCAGCGACCGCCCGACCCTCACGCTGTACGCGCGCGCGGGCAAGGGCGAAGGAGCCCTGGGCCGCTGGCCGACCACCATCGGCGGCTGGAAGACGCTCGAGAAGTGAACGGATCGAAGATCACCGATACTGCGGGGCGGCCGCGAAGGCCGTACCCAACGAAGTGATAACAGAAACGCCGCTCGCGTTGGCTCGGTACAGGTCGTTGTAGGTATTCCAGGGATACCAGGCGTAACGCTCGACCAGCGGGTGATTCTTGAGCATCGGGATCGAGTTGTTGAAGAAGGTGAGCAGGGTCTGCTCGTCGGGATTGCTCGATCCCATGCATCCAAACTCGGTGATCCACACGGGAAGGCCCCACTGCGAAGCCCAGTTGATGGCACCCTCGAGCTGACCTGAAGTACAGGAGCCAGCATTCCAGCCGTACCAGTGCATCGCGATGAAGTCGACGCGCAGACCCTTCGCCTTGACCTGGGTCATGAAGCTTTCGAGCCAAGCGCGCCCGTCGTCGGAAACAGCGGGGCTGCTAACCCGGATGTTGGGATTGCTGGTGAGGGTCGGCCAAAGCGCGATGGCGGCATCGACCGTCATGTTGGACTGGTCGGTTTTGTTGGGTTCGTTGAAGCCCAACACCGTCTTGTAGCCGGCATCGCCAATCGCCTTGATGGCGCCCGCGACATTGCCTCCTCCCCAAACCATCGGCACGAACAAGGGATTGTTGCAGTCGGAGGCTTGGGGCGAGGTGCCCCAGTTGTAGCACCAGGTAGCGCCCAAGGCCGCGAGCTGTGCCGCAGGGGAGTTCGCCACACCTTTGTACGGAGATTGGCCCGTTGTTGCCCCCGTGCTGGTCGCGCCACCCGAGCCCGCTCCGCCAGTCCCGGTGGCTCCGCCGGTCCGTCCCCCCGTAGACACGCCGGCGTCCGCCGATGTCCCGCCGCTGCCCGTCGCGCCACCCGTGCCTGTCCGTCCGCCCGTGGCGACGGCGGCGTCCGCGGACACGCCACCGGTGCCGCTGGTTCCACCCGTGTTGGTTTGTCCGCCCGTGGAAATGGCGGCGTCCGCCGATGTCCCGCCGCTGCCCGTCGCGCCACCCGTGCCCGCCCGTCCGCCGCCGGCCGAGCCACCAACCGCTGACACGCCGCCGCTCGCGGTAGCGCCGCCGGTTCCCTGGCCGCCCGCGCCCCCGCCGGTTTGCGACGATGCCCCACCGCCGCCCGCAGTAGCGCCGCCCGAACCGACCTGACCAGTCGCGCCCCCGGTCCCAGGCATGGCGCCACCACTGCCTGCCCCATGCGAGTCGCCTTTGGCACTGCAGCCGAAAAAACCCAGACCTAACAGTGCAGTCACAAAGACTACCGCTACTTTGCGCATTCTGCTTCGCTCCGTTGCTACGCTCCTACTGTACAGGAAAAGCAGGTCTTGGATTGTAGTGTGGCGAGTTCGTGCGACAGATCTTCCGGGCTCTCTTGGAAGGCGTTGACGCCGAATTCCGCCAGCCGGTCCAGGAATTCCACGCGCCCAATTCCAGCCAGATCGGCCGCGGCCCCCGACGAGATCCGCCCCAGTTCGTAGAGCTTCATGGCGGCAGCAAGGCGCAGGTTCACCATAGCGTCATCGCTGGTAATTGCGTGCACCGCCTTGATAGCAGCATCTGGCAGATCGACCGTGACCGTCATTGCCCATCTTGCCTTCTAACGACGCCACGGCCGTCGCGACCCAGGGACAGGAACCTACTTGACCAGTGCCATGCGGGCGAAGCGGGGACTGGCACAGACGTCCCGGGTATTCACGAAGGTGAGGGCTCCACTCGCGGGATCGACACGGAACCAAGCGATCGTGTTCGAGGTCTGGTTCCCGACCACCAGCAGCTGTCCGTCCTCTGACAGGCTGAATTGCCGTGGGGTGATACCACGCGAGCTGTCCTGCTCGATCACCGTCAGGGCCCCGGTGGTCGCATCGATGCTATAGGCGACAATGGATCCCTGGGCGACGCTGTCCAGGCGCATGGACACGTAGAGAACACTCCCGGACGGCGCGATCTCGATCTCGCCGCCATTCTTGGCGCCGGTGTAGCCCGCCGGCAACGGGACGTTGAACGTCGCCGAGGAAACGACCGTACCGGCCGTCTGATCGACCTTGAAGAAATCGATCGTCCCTGCGGGCGATGTGGCTCCGCCGGCGGTTTCGTTGATGGAGTAGAGCCACTTCCCGTTCGCATGCAACGCCACGTGGCGGGGACCCGAGCTCGGGGCAGGCAGCGTGGTGCTGCCCACAGGGGTCAGTGCGCCCGTGCCGCCATTGAATGCGTAGACCTCGATGAGGTTCGAGCCCAGATACGGGACCAGGACGAAGTTATTGTTGAGAGTGAAGACCGCATTGTGGGCATTGGACCCGGCCGAGTCCCACGATACGAGAGAGCCAACGGTTCCGTCGGCTGCCAGGCCGTAGATGTACACATAGCCCGAGTAATAATTGGGCACAGCGACGAAGTGGCGGCCCCGGTCGAAGGTCAGGGTCTGGGGCCCGGCGTTCGTTGCGGGGGCGGATCCGTCGATTCCTCCATCCACACCCCCTCCAGATCCAGGAGGCGAATACGGGACCGGGACCGGGGTTCCCATGGACGTCAGCGCTCCCGTGGTTGCGTTGCGCGAGTAGGTGGTTATCATTGCTTCGCTACCGATCATATTGGCGACGTAGAAGCGGTCCTCGCTGTCGTTGAACGCGGAGTTCGAGATCGCACCACCCGCCACGAAGGTAGAGAGCGGCGTGACCGCCGCGGTCGCGCTATTGAGCGAGTAGGTCAGAATTGTGCCAGTCGTGTCGGCGCATCCGACATAGAGGTGAAGCAGCGCGGGCGCGGCGCCGTCTGTTGCACTGACTTCCGTGTCAGCGGCAGCGCCGTCTGTTGCACTGACTTCCGTGTCAGCGGCAGCGCCGTCTTCTGCACTTACTTCCGTGCCAGCGGCACTGTCAGCTACTCCTTGTCCATCTCGACCGCCCGTACCCCCGGCTCCCGCACCTCCGCCGCCGGTTCCGGCCGGAACGTCGAGGTTCGCATCTAGGGAGGCAGTCCCCCCTGTTCCTGCCGACCCGTCAACGCCCGCTCCCCCCGCGCCACCACCAGCGCCCGCGGCTCCACCGCCCACGCCGCCGCTTCCGGCCGCCGCATCGGGACCCGCATCCGCGTACGCACTTCCGCCGCCGCTGCCTCCGGTGGCTTTTCCACCTGTCCCAACCGCGGCGTCACCGCCTCGACCTCCGCTCCCCCCTCCATTCCCGCCGCCACAGCCAGCGAGAGAGATGATGGCGCTGAACAACACTGCGGACAACCACCCAACTGACGAACGAATCTGAATAGGGCACATGGCACTCTCCGATCTTTTGAAAATCGTTCCTGTGCAGCGAGCATAACCAACCACGACAGAGGAATCGCGTCAAGAGCGAAGGGGTGCGGCTCCACCTGTGGTTCGCCGGCTGCACAACCACCTGGTCCTGCGCCTGGCAGGCACCGGCGAACGTGCGCCACGGCCTCGTGCCCGAGGATTACGCGCGGCACGTCGAATACAAGGGCCAGGAAGTGGCCCTCGCGAGCGAGAGCCAGCATTAATCGATTCAAGCTGACGCCGCCCGTGCCGGTGACCATCCTTCACGGGTTCTCTGACGCAGAAGAAGCCGGTTTGAAAGGATTAGGCACCATCGCGACCTGTTTTGGTTGATCTTGGTCTAGAGACCCCACACTATGCTGTGAACGCGGAGGTCAGGGATGTTTGTAAACAGTCGCAGATGGATCGCTGTCGTCTTTACACTCGGGGCTTGCTCGCTTGCCGGCGCCAGTTGCTCGAGTTCCAAATCGCCGGCGGGCGTCAGTCCGCTCGTGATTTCGACGGCGACGCGCACGCCGCGCACCACCAGTTGGTCAGTCAACTATTGGCAATGGGTGGCAACGTATGGCGATGGGATCACGGGCACGGACTCGCTGGTCGCGGCGCTCAAGCCTGCGTTCATGCGCGTTGGTGGCTACAACAATGACGCCGACACGCCGGAACCGTTCGACAACGCTCAGTTCGACAAGGCCGTGGCTTACGCGCGCGCCATTGGCGCCGAACCGGTGATTCAGGTTCCGCATTTGGCGGACAACGCGGGACAGACGCCCACCCCTGACACGGCCGCTGCCATGGTCACGTACGCGAACGTCACGAAGGGTTACGGCATCAAGTACTTTTCGGTTGGCAACGAGCCGGACCTGTACGACACGCAGGGGTGGCCGACGAATATGTCCCAGCCCGCGATCCCCGGCTACACACCGTCCGACTACTGCACATCAGTCCGCGCCTTCGTCACGGCAATGAAGGCAGTTGACCCGACCATCCAGATCATCGGGCCAGATCTAAGCTGGAAGTACCAGGCTGGAAATAGTCAAAATGACTGGCTGACGCCTGTCCTCACCGATTGCGGTGACCTGTTCGACGTCATCTCGATTCACCGCTACCCATTCGAGGCCGCAGCCGCGACGCTCTCGGCAGCCGCCGCAGATCCGGCGGCGTTTAGAAGTGTCATCAACTCGGTCCACGGCATTCTGCAAGCCACCGGGCAGGCCAGCAAGCCGCTGGCGCTCATGGAGATGAACATCGCATACGATGCGACCACCTGCGTGCTCGAAGCGTCGCCAGGCACGGTCGGCTCCGCGCTTTGGTTGGCTGATAGTGTCGGCACAGCCATCGATCTCGGGCTCTGGACAACGGCTGTCTGGGACATTGCCGACACGGATGACTGGGCTTTGGGTCTTATTGGAATGCCGCCCACTCACACGCCGCGGCCTCCCTATTATGCGTATTCGTTGTACGCCGATCACTTCGGGCCCACGCTCTTGAATGTGACGTCAACACCAGCCGGTGTGAGCGCCCACGCGAGTCGAAATCAAGCCGACGACGCGACCGAGGTCATTGTAATCAACTGGAACAAATCACCAGCGGGACTGTCGTTTCAGGTGACCGGGCTCGCCAGAACGCCAGCAAGTACGACGTTCGTGCTGCCACCGGTCTCGATTGCAGCAGTCGAGATCCCGGATAATGGCGTTGCAACGGCTTGGACGTACGGCGAGGCTCAACGTGAAATTTCAAGCGGGCCTCAAACGCTGGCGGCCGGAACCACGAGCCCAGCAGCCGTTGATGCCAGCGCAGCGGCGGGCGCTGCGGGCGCGGGGAGAGCCGTTGGTACGGGCTGCCGCACACCAGGTGGAACCGACGCAGGCGCCTATCTCTGTACCGGTCCGGCGACGGGAACACTCATCGACGACATGAGCGGATCGAGCATCAGCTTGACGCCGCCCGCGTGTGGGACCAAGGGTTTTTGGTGGGCAGGCACCGGCGGGGATGATTCTGCCGCGCCAGGGTCGCTCACCGTTCCGCTGGGAGGGGCCGCGACAGTGTCGGACTGTGGAAGTCTTTGCCAGAACATCTATAGCCCCCTGCCGGCTGGATTCCCGGGGTCCGGCGCTACCGAAGATGCCGGCGCTACCGAAGATGCCGGCGCTGCCGGAGATGCCGGCGAGACGCCTGGCCCACAAGCAATGTGCATCGCGGGCCAGACGGGAGCACGGCAATATGCCTGGGCCACGGCCAACCTGATGTTGGCCCACGGTGGTACCACCGATCCGTCCGGGGCATTGATTGATGCCAGCGCCTACAGTGGTATCGAGTTCTGGATGTGGGTTTCGCCAAGCACGGCCGCGTCGGTTAGCGCCAGCTTCCTCGCGCAGTTGATCGACAAGAACCAGATTCCCGAGGGCGGCGTCTGCAATGTGAACAGCAACGGGACCACGGCCTGCGCCGCCGCCAGCGCTGGTATCTCTGGCAGTACCACCACCCAGTCTCAAGGCGCAGGACCGCTCTTTGCCGAAGACGGCAGCGTGCTGACCGCGCTATCCGGAGGATGGCAGCACGTCCGGGCACCGTGGAGCAGCTTCCTTCCCAATCCCTATTGGGGCGGGGCAAACGAGCGGACGGTCGATCCGCAAACTCTGGCGCAGGTCTACTTCTTGGTCGCACAGGACGTGCCGAACGGTGCTGCGGTCGCTTTCGACTACTGCATCTACCAGTTGAGCTTCCTTCCCTGAATACGTTCGCACTCCCTGGGCCTGGGCCGCCTTGTCCCACGCCTGCAATAACGGCCCATTGGCTAGCCCCGTCGCGGGATCGACATAGGCCTCACCGACCGCAGTGTTGACACCACGATCATGCCACTTCTGGAAGTCGAACGTGGGGGGCATGAATGTTCCGATGAGGAAGAAGCCGTCGAGCAAGAGTCCCGAAGTCGCCGTTCCCCCCGTCGCCGCGACGCCTCCGCTTCCCGACGACCCGCCGGTGCTCGCCGCGCCACCGGTGCCAAGGCTGCCCGTGCCCATCACGCCGCCGATGCTCGTCGCACCGCCTTTGCTGGGCGCGCCGCCTGGGCCGGTCGCGCCACTGGCGGAGCCGGTTGCGCCTGCACTGGTGACGGCCATGCCGCCAGACGTGCTGGTGCTCCCTCCAGTGGTGCTAGTCGTGCCCCCAGTAGTCTTGGTCGTACCTCCGCTGCCACCGCTGCACCCGGTTGCACCCACGGTGAAGACCAATATGGACAGCACGGACAACTTCGCGAAGACAAAACACACACGACTCGACATGGTGCCTCCACATGCACGTGACGCAGGAGCTATGGATGCCCCATCGACCACGCAGGATAGTGCAACTGGAAACGGCCATGAGAAAAACAGCGGTTTCGGTGGATGACGGCACAGTCGGCCTTTGGGGAGTCGCTGATAGGGTAAAGCGGCCGGCCCCACGGCACACCCGCCCACCGATCGGTCAAGCGCGGCGAGAGCAACGGCTGCCACCGGCTGCACAACTACGTGGCCCTGCGCCTGGCGGGCTTCCTGGTGAAGCACCGGGCGAGCGTGCGCCACGCAGTCACTGACTGAGAGACGCGGTGCTGAGCCACCACGGGTGCTTCGCCGTGCCGTCGAATGTGTTGCTCGTCTTGTAGTGTTCCCACTCCCCCGCGCCGGCCCACGCCGCTGTCTTTTCGAGCAGCGTGTGCTTCTGTGCATCGTTCATGGGTTGCAATCGATAGGCAGCGTCGATGGCTTGCTTGACGATACCCACAGTGTCGCAACCCGTGATCACGACCGAAGTGGGCAAACTCATGGCGTAGTGCAGGCAATCGACAGGGGTGAGCATCCTCTTGGCGAGGGGCTGACTCTTGAAGAAAATCCCGGAGCCCAAGGGTTTCATTCCGAGGACGCCGATCTCCTGCCGGACCAGGACGGGCAGAACTTTTTGCTCGAAGCTCTGGTAGTGAGCGTCCATCACATTCAACGGCATTTGCACCGTGTCGAACCTGAAATCGTGCGCCGAGGCGGTTGCGAGCATCTTCAGGTGGATGTCAGGACTCTTGTGGCCGGTAAAACCGATGAAGCGAATCTTGCCCGCCTTTCTCGCTGCGACGAGCGCTTCAATCGCGCCGCCGCGGCCGAAAACCAGATCGGGATCCGTGTTCCGGATGATTTCGTGAATCTGGACAAGATCGATCACGTCGGTCTGCAGACTGCGCAAGCATTGCTCGATCTGCGCGGCAGCGCTTTCGCGCGTGCGGCCATCGATCTTCGTCATCAGGAACACACGCTGACGATAGCCATCGCGCAGCGCCTGCCCCATCCATTCCTGACTCTTGCCATCGTTGTAATCCCAACAGTTGTCCATGAAGGTCATGCCGTGGTCGACAGCGGTGCGGACAATTTCGGTCGCGGTACGCTGGTCCTTGGCAAGCCCAATGTGGAATCCGCCGAGTCCCACCACAGACACTTCCACGCCGGTTCGGCCCAGTTTGCGCCTGGGCATGGTCCCGCTCGCTGGCAAATCGATATCGTTGGCTCTCGGCGCTCCAGGCTGCGGTTTATTGGGTACTTCGCCCCCAGCCGCAAAGACCCTTCGCCCCGCCTGCCCCAGGGTCGATCCCAAAAGCGCCGCGACCGGAACGTACGTCGACCTCGACAAAAAATCCCGCCGCCTCATCATGCCCGTCCTCCATGTCCATGAGATCTTCCTGTCTAGGGTTTGATGCGGATGCAAAGGCCCGCGTTACCCGGCGGAAGTTTCACGGTCCCCCCATGACCTGCTCGCCGCCATTGAGGCCGTTCGAATTTGTTGGATGCCAGGAAGAGGCAATCGTTGCGGCGTGGCGGGCACGGGGCGCCCGCACGAGCTGTCGACTGAAGTCACGCGAGCGAGGTACTCAACATCTAACAGGAGCAAGAAGGGGGAGTCGTGACTCCATTCTTCGGGGCCATTGCTGGGATCGTCCGTTGACATCGAACCCGAGGAATGGGCGACTGGTGTCTCAGCATGATGAAACGCATTGTGTTCGCCTTCTGGCCGGTGATTCTAGGCAGTTTCGCGCAGCAACGCATAGAAGCACGGGAGGCGCCAAACCGTGGTCCCTCGGAAACCCCGTTTAGCGACTCGCTACGCGGAAAAGTGATCTCAGCTCATGCAATCAATCGGAGTTCTCGGGCTGACCCACGAAAAACACGCTTAACAACAAACGACAGGGAGAGATAGAAGTTATGAGAACCAATCAAAATTACAGCACTTCTTTCGCTGTGGATCAATCGCCAAGAATAGTCTTTGCCGCCATCAATAATGTTCGCGGATGGTGGTCGGAGGAAATCGAAGGCCGCACCGACCGCGCCGGCGCTGAGTGGACGTATCGTTACAAGGATGTCCATCAGTGCAAGATGAAGATAGCCGAATTCATTCCCGGCCAAAAGGTCGTTTGGCTGATTGTGGATAACCATTTCAATTTTACCAAGGACAAGACCGAATGGAAGGGCACGAGAGCTATTTTTGAAATCTCAAAGAAGGGCAAGAAAACGGAAGTCCGCTTCACGCATCAGGGATTGGTTCCCCAATATGAATGTTTCGATGTCTGTTCCGATGCGTGGGGTTCTTACATCAAGGGTAGTTTGCGGAATCTGATTATCAAGGGCAAGGGCCAGCCAAATCCTTTGGAAAAGGCGGTTACCAAAGCCAGAAAGATGAGCAGTCAGGATTACACAACTTCTTTTACAGTAGGCCAAACCCCAAAGGGAGTTTTCGACGCGATCAACAATGTTCGTGGCTGGTGGTCGGGTGAAGTCGAAGGCAATACTGACAAACTCGGTGCCGAGTTCACCTACTGCGTTCCAGACGCGCATCGTTCCAAACAAAAGGTGACGGCTTTCGTTCCCGGCAAGAAGGTCGCATGGCATGTGTCAGACGCCCAACTTGGTTTTGTGAAAGACAAGGGCGAATGGAAGGGCACAGATATTGTCTTTGACATCGCTAAGCATGGCGACAAGACGGAAGTCCGTTTTACGCACAAAGGTTTGGTGCCGGCGTATGAATGTTACAGCGCTTGCTCAAACGCATGGGGCATGCTCATCAACGGCAATTTGCGCAAGCTGATCACCACGGGTAAGCCTCAGCCGAGCCCGTGGTAAAAGGGGCACACAGACGATGTTTCAAGAAATGGATGGCGCCGCACCGGTGTTGACTCGGTAGCGCGGCGCTGCTGACCCGGATCTTCCCAACGACAGGCCGTTGATCACTGTCTTTTTGAGCTTCACGGTCCCCTCACCGCTTGCACGCGCATCCCGTCGCTGACATCGCCGCTGGGGTTCACTATGACCTGCTCGCCGCCATTGAGGCCGTCGACCAGTTCGATCTCTCGACCATTGTCGAGGCCGCGTGACACGGCGACAAGACGAACTTCTCCCTTGCCGTCGACGGTGGCCACGTGAACGCCGCGCGCGTCGGTGATCACGGCGCTCGACGGTACGCGCAGGACCTTGTGAGCAAGGCCAACGGCGATTGTCACCTGTGCGAACATGCCGCTGAGAAGCGCGCCGGTTGGGTTGGACAAGTCGATTTCGACGTTGAGTGTGCGCGCTGACGGGTCGATGGTCCCCGCGGTGCGGGTCACGTGACCGTCAAACACGCGACCTGGAAGCTGGCGGACGAAAACGCTCGCGGCCTCGCCCTCTTTCACGCTCAAGGCGAAGGGTTGCGGAACCTGGACGAACACGCGGATCGGATCGACCGCTTCGATCCGGAACATCGGCTGACCACTGGATGCACCGGATGCGGCACCTGCCGTGACCAGGCTGCCCACGTCGATGTTCCGCTGCGTGATCCGGCCATCGAACGGTGCGATGACATGCCCGAAGGACACGAGTTGAACGAGCTCACGAACATTGGCCTGCGCGGCCGCCACGTCTGCCTGGGCAGCGCGCACGTTTGCCTCCCATATGTGATTCTGGGCGTTGGCTTGATCGTAGTCCTGCTTGGAGACGAGTTTCTGTGCGAGCAGGGTGTCCATGCGCGAAGCGGTCACGCGCGCATAGTCGCGGTTTGCCATCGCCTGCTGAAGTGCCGCTTCTTTCTGTTTCAGTGCCGCGCGTGCCTGATCGAGCTGCTGGTCCAGTTCCGGCGTGTCGAGCTCGGCCAGAACGTCGCCTGCGTGCACGCGGTCGCCAATGTCCACTCGCAAGCGCGCTACGTAGCCGGTTGCGCGCGCATTGACCAGGGCCTCCCGATACGCCGTCAGACTCCCAGGCAGAGTCAGTGACCGGCTCCCGGGCGCGGCGACAGCGGCCGCAACCTTGACCAGAGGCAGGTCGTGCACAACGGCGCTCGACTCGGCCACAAGCCTCTTTTGCGCCGATCGTCGGGGCCAGTATCCGGCGAAGAACAGCGCGACGAGAACCAAGGGGACGAGCGTAGCGGTCATCCAGCGGCGCCACCGCCAATCGACGTGGTGAAACGGGGACGAGATTGTGATCATGATGACTCCTCTGACTTGCTTCGCTGCAAGACACTGAACATCACCGGAACGAAGAGGAGCGTGGA
>Ga0265316_10006666_pt1 | contig 10999 bp, 4 predicted proteins | sample 4522metaG_FD_202092 | JGI IMG/M metagenome (GOLD analysis project Ga0265316, IMG submission 202092) | Rhizosphere microbial communities from Carex aquatilis grown in University of Washington, Seatle, WA, United States - 4-5-22 metaG | ecosystem: Host-associated > Plants > Roots > Rhizosphere >...
CCTTGCCCTTGTTGCCTGGGTCGCTGCAGCCACCCCACGCATCGCCGGGCCGCAGGACAACCATCCCGCCGGAGCACGAATCGGTCTCGAACTGCTTGATCTTGCCGATCAGCGCCTGAGCCTTGGTGAGGTAGCCGCCCCACACCTTGTTCGCAACCACCAAACCGAGAGCAGCATCCAGATCGCCGTCTGCAGCCGCGTTGGCGGTGTTGTCGCCAGGGGCCGCGCACGCATCCATGGACCAGTTCATCAGGCCGTTCTTGTCCACATGGTCGGTGTAGAACTTCCACAGCTTGTCGAACAGTGGTTGATCGTTGTTGTTTGCGGCCAGCAGCATTCCGTAGCCGATGCCCTCGGAGTAGACGCCACCACCGTTCTTCACCACTGCGCTGGCGTTGGCCGTGCATTCTTGGACGAAGGCCGTTTTCCAGCTCGCGTATTCGGTGGCTTTCTTTCCTGCCGCCTCGGTCGAGAAGAAGGCCGACGCACACATTCCAGAGCCACCGCCACTGCTGCTCGTCCCGCCGGTGCCACTGGCCCCACCTGTTCCACCCGTTCCGCCTGTCGCCCCGGTACTGCTCGTTCCACCGGTGTTGCTTGTCCCCCCGCTGCCAGTTGCGCCGCCGGTGTTGCTGTTTCCACCGGTGTTGCTTGTCCCCCCGCTGGCAGCTGCGCCGCCGGTGTTGCTTGTCCCCCCGCTGGCAGCTGCGCCGCCGGTGTTGCTTGCGCCGCCGGTTGCACTCATGCCGCCGCTGCTGGACGTGCCCCCGGTGTTGAGCTTGCCGCCAGTGCCGCTCACCCCGCCGCTCGCGCCAGCACCACCAGCCGCGCCGCCGTTTCCGCTCGTGCCACCGTTGCTGGATGTGCCCCCGGTGTTGACCTTGCCGCCAGTGCTGCCCGCCCCGCCGCTCGCGCCAGCACCACCAGCCGCGCCGCCGTTTCCGCTCGTGCCACCGCTCGTCGTCGTGCCACCGTTTCGGCTCGAGCCCCCGCTGCGGCTCGATCCGCCGCTGCCGGTCGTGCCGCCCGTGCTGGTCGCGCCGCCGCTTCCGGTCGTGCCGCCGTTGCTCGTCGCACCGCCGTTGCTCGACCGGCCGCCGGTTCCACCGCCAGCATTCGGCTGGGAGCTTGTGGTACACGCCGCCAGCAACAGCACGGTTGCGATGGTCAAGGTACTACGCATGGACTGCTCCTTCTGACCCGCGGTGAACTTGCCTGCCGACTTCATGACCAGGCGGTCGACATTGCGCGCGGTTGGGTGCTTCTCGGGATGGCTCATGGTGAGGGATCGAAACTGCTCTGCCAGCCTGGCACAGCGGCACGGGCACAGGGATCACAATCCGCTCGATCGAGTTGGGAAAGTGCGCTCAGCCGATTTCCAATCCAAGCGCGAAACAAGCTCGAACACGGTACTTTCGATCCGCTCGTCACTTCGCACCCGTATAATGCGCGGCCATGACGAAACTTGGTCCCTTCGCGATTCTGGGCGTTGTGTTGGCGAGCGGGTCGGCGCAGGCGGCCGTGGCTGCCAAGACCAATGAGCTGGTCGCCACGGGCCTGGACGTGACGGTGGGCGCAGAGCCCCTGGTCGATCGGTTGACCCTGGAAATCAAGCCGCGCGGCGCGGATGTGGCGACGGTGTGTCTTTGGAACCCAGCGGCCGTGGCCAAGGCCAAGGCCGGCGCAGCCGAGTTGGCGCTGCCCTGTCGCGCGGGTCGGGTGAACGCGACCGTGCGCCTGCGCGAGGCCGAGCCGGGCGTCGTGCTGGTCTCTCTGGATCTCGACCACGACACCGCTCTGGCCGCCGAAGACGGCGTGCGGCTCACGGCGCTCCTTGCCGGGGTGGAGGAAGGCGTGGCCATCAGTCGCTCCGAACCCTGGTGGACGCGGCCGGTGTTCTGGAAACAACAGGGGTTCATCCCCGACGAATCGCAACTGGTGGTGGCCCGTCGCACGGTCGAGCCTAAGTCGCCAGCAAAGCCCGAGACGAAGTCCGCGCGCAAGGTCGAGCATGTGGTGCTTCTGCCCTTGCCCGCGGGCGGGGCCATGGCTTGGGCGCGGGGCGCGGCCGTGCCTTTCAGCGCGGGCGGCGTGACAGTGGCGCTGCAGGCGAAGGCGGCGTGGTCTTTGCGGAGCGGGGCTTTGGCGGTCATAGGCGCCGGGGATTCGCCCTATGACCTTGTCACAAAGGTAGTGCGGCACGGGCTTGCGGCGATGGGCAATCCCACGCGTTTGCGCACGGAAAAGCCCTACCCAGAACCGTTCAAGCGGGTGGGCTTCTGCACTTGGAATACCCTTTACGAAAACCAAACCACGCAGAACCTGATGGCCGCGGCCCAGGGCCTGGCCGACGCCAAATTCCCGCTCGGGTTCTTCATCATCGATTCGGGCTGGCAACCGGTATCGGCGGGCAATTTCATCAGCGCGGCGCTGCGCGGTTTCGAGGCGGATGCGGCGAAGATTCCCGGTGGGCTCAAGGCGCTGGTGTCGGATCTGCGACGGGTCACCGGCGCGCCCTGGATCGGCGTGTGGCATTCGCTGCAAGGCGTGCCGGGCGGCGTGGATCCGACCTCGCCGCTCGCCAAGGCCGAGGCCGCGCACCTCTGGCAAGGCAACCTGCCGGGGCTGGTGCCCGATCCGACCAGCGAGCGCGGCGCCGAGTTCTTCCGCAACTACTACAAAGTCCTGCGGGCCGCGGACGTCGACCTGGTCAAAGTGGATTTCCAGAACTGGACCGAAAGTTACGTTGCGGGCCGCGTGCCGCTGTTCCGGGCGCTCGAGCAAAGTGTGAACAATTTCCACGCGGCCGCTTTCGAGGCCTTTGGCGACCGGGTGATCAATTGCATGTCGATGGGGCAAAATGCGTTGTTCAACCTCGGCAATACCAATGTGGTCCGCAATAGCCTCGACTATTTGCTGCCGGCGGGACCGGTGGGCCATCGCCGCCACATGCTCAACAATATCTTCAATGCGCTGTTGGTCAGCCAGGTCGCCTATCCCGATTTCGACATGTGGGAAAGCTACGGCCCCTTTGCCCAGGCCCACAGTGTATTGCGTGCCTTAAGTGGCGGGCCCATCTATCTCACGGGCGACGTGGCCAAGCAGAATTGGCAGCTCATGCGGCGCTTGATGCTCGCCGACGGCACGGTCTTGCGCACCGATGCGCCGGGATTGCCCACCCGGGATGGGCTTTTCGTGGATGCCGGCCAGGTCCCGGTGCCGCTCAAAGGCTTTGCCCGGGTGGGCAATAGCGGCATCATCGGCGCGTTCAACGCCCTTGAAGACGGCGGCGCTGTGAACGGCGTCGTGCGTGCGCGCGACGTGGAAGGGCTGCAGGGCGAACGATTTGCTGTGTACGAACACTTTTCGGAACGGCTTGTGGTCGCCGATGCCGACCAGGCCATCCCCATGCACCTTGGCCCCGACACGCCAGCGCTGTTTGTCGTGGTGCCCATCGAAAACGGTTTCGCGCCGATTGGCCTGCTCGACAAATACATTTCCCCGCGCACCATTCGTTCGCAGAAAATCTCCGGCAACCGGTTGACCGTGGAAGTGGCCGAGGGTGGCCGGTTCGGCGCCTATCTGGACGAGCCGCCGAAGTCGGTGACCGTGGATGGCGTGTCCGCGCCACCCATCATGCGCAACGGCTGGATCCTGGTGGACATCGACAACCGCGTGCCCAAACCCCACACCATCGAAATCACGCGCTAGTTCGGATGGCAAAACGCCCCGGGACGCTCAGCACACCCCGGGGCGCGAAGGAAACTGGATTCAGGGATCGGCTACTTCAGCAATCCCTTCTTGTCGGCCCTGCTGCGAGCTAGTTGTAGGTTGCGGAGAAGAGAGCCGCGAACCCCAGCGCCGTGATTCGGTCGTCAACGCCCTTGTCCTTCATCGAAGCGAACTGGAACTGAAAGGCGGCGCCCAAGCCCCAATTGGTCGAGACCCACCACTCCTTGCCAACATTGAAGTGGGCGCCAAAGCCCAGATCGCTTGAAGCAAAATTGTCGTTCGAGTCGGAGTTGCTCATGCTGAGCTTGGCGAAGAGCATCGTACCGGACAAGTACATATTGAATGGCTCAATGTAGTAGGCTACGCCCGGGCCAAAGGCGGAAAGAGTCATGGTGGTGCCGCTCGCGGTTGCGGAGTTGCCCCTGTAGGACACCGAAGGATCCGACACAAACATCCCCGTAAACTCGCCGTAGATGATGAGGTTCTCGATCACCGCCCCACCGACAGCCATACCAAAGCTACCAGCGCCTCCGGACACTTTCAGGGTCGAGCCCCCTGTTGATTCCGAGGTGGTCAGATAGCCACCGCCGAATTGTAGGCGCATGTAGAAGCCATCATGTCTATGGTAGCCCGGATCTAACGCGGCCGGGCGTGGCGGGGGTGCATAGTAGGCAGGCGGCGGCGGCGCGGGGTAGGCATAGCCAGGCGCGGGCGGCGGCGGCGGGTAGGCATAGCCGGGCGCTGGCGCTGGCGGCGGGTAGGCATAGCCAGGCGCGGGCGCGGGCGCTGGCGCTGGCGGCGGGGGTGGGTAGGCATAGCCAGGCGCGGGCGCGGGCGCGGGTGCGGGCTGAGCTGCTGGCGCGGCCGGGGAAGCTCCGCCAGCTGGTTGTTCTTGGGCCAAAGTGGCACTTGCTCCGAGCAGGGTCAAAGCGCTAACGAAGCCAGACAAGAGAAGCATTCCGGGTCGCATGTTCATAACGGTCCCTCCGAGAGTGGAAAACTGACGGATCGTAGGCGTCGGGTCTCTCATTGACAAGCGAAATGGGTCTACAATCTCAGTCACCCACACCTACACCCCTTCCTGCTATTCCGAATCTCAGTTCTTCTCAAGCAGCATCTGATCCGGGTTGGTTTCCTCGCCCGCCGGCGCGGCGGATTCTTTGGGCGCGGTGCCGTCGAGGAAAACTTCACTCACACCCTCGACGCCAGGCGCGGGCAAGAGGCCCGTTTCGGGATCGATCTGCACCACGACCACGCCAGGCGGCTGGCTGAAGTCGCGCACGGCCCGGCCAGCCATGGCCTTGACCATGAAATCGGTCCACAGGGGCAAGGCGGTCTTGCCCCCGGCCTCGCCATGGCCCAGGCTCTTGCCGTCGTCGAAGCCGACCCACACAGCCGCCAGCAGATCGGGCGTGAACCCGACGAACCAGGCGTCGCGGCTGCCGTTGGACGTGCCGGTCTTTCCGGCAGCGGGACGTTGCAGTTTGACCCCGGCCGAACGCGCAGTGCCTGATTCGACGACACTGCGCAAAAGCGAGACCATGATGTAGGCAGTCTCGGCCCGAACATCCTGCTCAAGCTCCGGCATGGGGATGGCGTCGGCACCCAGCACGGAAATCAACCGCGTCTCGCCATGCTGGCCGCCGGCCGCAAAGGTGGCGTAGGCGTTGGCCAGTTCAATCGGCGTAACTGTGTTGGCGCCCAGGGCCAGTGACAGTTCAAGCGAGTCTGGCAAGGGCGAAGTGATGCCGGCATGGGTGGCCATTTCGCGGGTGGCGCTGATTCCAACGTCGGAAAGCAGCTTGATGGCCACTGTATTGATCGACAATGCCAGGGCCGTGCGCAGGCGAACGGGGCCGCGGAAATTGTCTTTGTCGTAATTCTGCGGTTTCCAGAGTTTGTACACTTCAGGGCTGTCATTGACCACCGAGGCTGCGGTGTAGCGGCCCGAATCAATAGCCGCGGCGTAGATGAACGGCTTGAAGGCCGAGCCGGGCTGGCGCTGCGCCCGCAGTGAGCGATCGAAGCTGCCGGCGCGATAGCCGTAGCCGCCGACCAAGGCCAGGATGTCGCGGGTGGCGGGATTGAGCACCACCATGGCCGCCTGCGGCCCCAATTCCAAGGCCAGGGGCGTTTTCTGGTCGTCCTCGTGCTTGCGCTCGGGCGCCAGCCGCACGCGCACCACATCACCGGCACGAAATCGCTCGATGAGCGGCGGCGCGCCCACGGCATAGCGTTTCTCGGCCGCGGTATCGACCACGCCGGTGCTGCCGCCCACATAGACAATAACGCGGCCTTGCTTAGGATCCTTGGCGTCGGCCTCCACACGCTCCACGATGCCTTCCACGATGTCGGCATCGCCCAATTTCGGGTGATCTTTGCCCAGTTCCAGGCGGTGCTTCTCCAGGGCCTTGCCGGTCAGGTGACCGTTGGGTTTTCGGTAGCCCTGGCGCTGGTCCAGTTCTTCCAGTCCGCGCTCCAGTGCCTCGCGGGCCATCTCTTGTAGCCGCGGATCAATGGTGGTTTTGACTGTCGCGCCCAGGGTTTCCAGTTTCTTGGCGCCGAATTTCTCCAGCAACGTGCGATGCACACTGTCCACGGCCTCGGCTGCATTGCCGTGGCTGCGCGTGCTGCCCTCGGGGACCACGGCGATGGGCTGCTCGGCCAGCTTGCGCGCGGTCTCCTCATAGATGAATTCCAGCTTGGCCATTTGTCCGAGCACGTAGGTCTGACGCCTTTTGGCCGCCTCGGGGTGCCGGTAAGGCGACAGGTGGGTGGGTGATTGCAACATGCCCGCCAGCAGTGCCGCCTCGGCCACGTCAATCTCGCCCACTGACTTGCCAAAATAGAAACGCGCGGCCTCCTCCACGCCGTAGCGGGCGTGGCCGAAATTCATCTGATTGAGATACAGCTCAAGGATTTCTTCCTTGGAAAATTTCTGCGAAATTCGGCGCGCCAGGATGATCTCCTCCACTTTGCGCCGCAGGGTCTTTTCCGGCGAAAGCAGCATCTGCTTGACTACCTGCTGTGTGATGGTCGAGGCCCCCTGCGCGAATTTCCGGCGGATCACGTTCTCGAAAATGGCGCGCGCCATGCCCTTGTAGTCGAGGCCATCGTGCTCGAAAAACTCCGCGTCCTCAGCCGCCAGCACGGCCTGAATCAGGATCTTGGGCAACTGGGAATAGGGCACCATGGTCCGGTGTTCCGACCCAATCTCGCCTAGCAAGTTGCCCTCGCGATCAAGCACGTGGGTGATCTGCGCCGGCTGGTAGTCGCCAATGCCGCTCAGACTGGGAAGATTGGCATCGTGACCATAGTAGTAGAAAACGCCCAAGAGCGCCCCGACCGCCAGCACAAACGGAGAAAGCAGAAGCGCGAGCCAGAACAGCAGGCGCAGGCCCCACCCTCGCGTCGATTTGCGGCGGCGCCGCTTGGGTTTGGCCGGTGGTTCCGGCGAATCACCCGGCGACCGATCGAGCGCCAGGATGGGGTCGATGGGGTCGTATTGGTCCGCACCGGACCTGCGCTTGCGCTTTGCCATCGATTAAGTGAAAGAAAAGTCCATTGGGGCATCGCTGTCATTGCGAATCGGCGTCAGCCTCGGGCTCGGGCTCGGGCTTGGCCGTGGTGATGCGACGAACCCAGTCCAGACACTGCCGCTCACTCATGGTCATCTCGTCGCGGTCGAAGATCAGGGGCGAGGCGTTGCCGATCGCGTATTCGTCCTCAGTCAGGCGCCCGCGCTCGTACATGCGGGTCAAGATGCGATGCAGGTACTTCTCCCAGGTTGGCGAAAGTCCCCCATGACAGTAATGAACGTAGCGTCGCTTGGGACTGGGCAAAATTGACGAGAAGAAGGCCGCTTCGAGTGGTGTGATGTCCGAGGCGTTCTTGCCAAAATAGTGTCGAGCCGCTGGCCCAATGCCATACAGTCGGGGCCCGAATTCAATGGCATTGAAATACAGTTCAAGAATGCGTTCTTTGGGCAGGATCTGTTCAAGGTACCAGACCAAGAACAGCTCCTGCAGCTTGCGCGACAGGGTCTTTTCCTTGCTGAGCAGCAGGTTTTTCACCATCTGCATGGTGATCGACGAAGCCCCCAGGCGGAACCCGTCGTTTTCGATATTGCGGCGCAAGGCGGTCTTGAACACGCTCGACACCCAACCGCGGTGCTTGAAGAACCCCGAATCCTCTGTGGTCATGATGGCATTGATGAGGTGGGGCGAAATCCTGGAATAGGGCACGAAATCCGGACTGTCAGGCCCGACAATCAGGGTCATAAGGTCGGGATTGCCACTGCCCGGCGGCACAGGGGGAACTTCGACGGTCTGGATCACCGATCCGCTGCTTGCCAGCACGGTGACCTCGGCCGGCGCCTTCACGACCTGACAACCATCGATGCCGACCTTGCCCCCGAGATCCAGGGCGTCCAGGTTGGCAAAGTCGATCTTGTTGTGCACGTCGGCCTCGAATGTCCCCTGCAAGACGAACCCACCCAGGTGCGGCACCAGCGGCGCCGGAATGCTGGCCAGCAGTTTGGCGCAGGCAATTCGTGGCACGCGCAGTTGCAGGTCGAGTTTGGGCAGATAGTGCATTTCGCGGCCGCTCTTGAAGCGAAATGTCCCCGGGGCCAGTTCCAATGAGCCGGCCAGCCGCACCACCAGACTGCCGAGATGCCCTTCGGCCTGCTTGAGGACCAGGAGCCGTTTGTCAATGTCGAGGTCGCCCTCGGCACGCAGGCCGAAAACCAGATTATTGACCGGCTCGCTCGCCAGCTTCTCGTGCAGCAGACTCAGTCCGCTCACATCCAGCTTGCCGGAAAATGAGACGCGGCCGGCCTCGACCTTGGCGTCGATGGCGGCATCGATCTCGGTGTTCTCCGGTTCAAGAACCGACGAAGGCAAAATCTCGGCGATCTTGTCGAGTGAGAATCGTTCGACCCGCAAGGAGAGCGTGCCCTCGATCGCGCGGATGTTGAGCGACGGCCGCAGTTGCCCGGTCGCAGTCCACAGGGCGTGCTTGGCCCCGCCGTAGCTGCCCGAAAGGAACAGGTCGTAGCGGCCGGGGACGGCTGCCTTGCCCGGGGCCGCGGGCCGCATCGCCCCGTTGATCCCGGTGAGCGGCAGGGTCGCGAGCGGTCGCACAAAGCCCTCGCGCACCGAGGCCTGCGGCCAGCCTGATGGTCGCAGACCTTGCAAGCTGCCTTCCAGGGTCAGACCTTCGGCACCGAAGCCCGGCACGCTCTCGGTCCCGTAGTTGCCGAATCTTCCGGAAACCTGCCTGGCCTCGACCTGGTAGTGACGACCGGTCTCCCAGTTCGCATCGACCACGCCCACCGTGACCGAAAGCGCCCTGCGGTTGTCGGTGAGATGGACGCGCCCGCCCCGTACCAGCAGCACAGGCAACTTCACCGGGCTGGCACTCGCCGAGGCCGGCCCCGTCGAGGGGCCACGCCATCGCGCGAGGATCGGGCTGATGTTGTCCTCGGGCCCGCCGCGCACCACGATCGCGGCCGGGGCGTCGGCCACCACGACCCCACCTCCCCACAAGGCGGCAAACGGGATCTCCAGGTTGTCTACCGTGAGCAGCGGCCCCTTGTCTCTCCCCACCACCACTCCGGACAGCCGTAGCACGCCCCAACCGGCACGTGCCCGCTCGGCCTCGACCGACACCCCGAGTTTGGCCGCGGCCTTGGTGGTGACCAAATGCCCGCCAAGCGCACCAAAGGAGTAAGGATAGGTAGCCACGATCCCTGCCACCACGCCCAAGGCCCACACTCGCCGGTCGAGCAGGATGGTCTTGAGAAGAGCCGGCAGCTTGACGTTAGGCAGCATCCGCAAGCCGTCTATTCTACCCGCCCTGCCCGGGTAAGGTCACATAAGAGAATGGATGTTTCGACATGAAACATGGGATCACATCTTCTGATATCGCGACGCAGTCGCTAGCACACGATTGCTAAGCTAGCAGACCCGTATCGCATGCGCCGACGTCCTGCTTTTCCTGCGCAGGAATTCTCGGTGCAACCGAGCGCCGGTCGATCGCAGGCAGAGGGCTCAAGACGAAGCTGGCTGGCGGCGCGAGGATGCAACCGCGAGAGAGGCTGCAACGACCGCTTTTCATGGACTGGCGGACCTCTTTGATGAATCTGGCGTTGACAACCAGACATCTATGTAGATGTGGGATCCCCTAGGCCTCGGCTCTTCGCTGCGAAAAACAGCGGAGAAGAAGAGACTAAGAGGGAACTGCGAGACCTGCACTATGGAGGATGCGATGGAAACCACAGTTCGGAACCCGAGCCTCGCTCTCGCGAGGGGATGCGTGGCTGTTCTTTTTGGCTTCGCGATCATTTTGTTTGAGGGCTGCAGCTCGTCCGCTTCGGGTCCCAGCTCGACAGCCGGCGGTGGGAACCCGAGCGGTGGCTCGACTGGTTCACCTGGTGGCAGCTCCATGCCAAACGGGGGCGATTCCACGGTCTCAGGAGGAACACCGGTAGCCGGCGGCCAGCCCGCCAATGGCGGCTCTGTCGGCAGCAGCGGCGGGACCATCGCCACCACCGGCGGCGAAACCACCCCTGGTGGCAAACCCGCCACCGGCGGTGCGACTGGCAAGAGTGGCGGCGCCGGCGGTAGCTCCACGACTTCGGACGGCGGCAAGTCCAGCACCGGCGGCGATACCGGCGCCATGGGCGGGAACGCTGGCCCCACCGGTGGCAAGACTGGCCCCACCGGCGGTACAATAAGCGGAACGGGAGGCGCGACCGGGAGCGGCGGCTCTACCAGCGGGACAGGCGGCACAATCAGCGGAACGGGAGGCAGAGCCGGGAGCGGAGGCGCCACCACCGGCAGCGGAGGGACCGCGCCTGGCACCAGTGGGGGTACCGAAGCTAGCGGAGGGTCGAGCGTCGGCGGCAGTTCCGGCGCCGCCGGGAGCCCAGGCGGCTGCATGCCGACCAGCACCGCGCCCTGCTCTCTCGTCGCCCAAGGCACGGATTACCCAGGCATGTACCAGACGGCCTGCCCGCCTGCGGCCGCGCATGTTGCGGGGGCGATCACGCCGGGCGGAGCCCCTGTCACGGCGACCAAGGGCACCGACAGCTACACATTAGACAACGGAATCGAACACATCGTCATCACCTGTGCGAGCGGGACCATCAAGACCTGGACGTACAAAGGAACGGACCTACTCGCCGGAGGAAACAGTGGCGGGCAAGTCTACTGGGAGCTTGAAGCAGGCAACGGCACGTGCAATCTGACCTCCGATCCCGCGA
>Ga0265316_10006670_pt1 | contig 10995 bp, 12 predicted proteins | sample 4522metaG_FD_202092 | JGI IMG/M metagenome (GOLD analysis project Ga0265316, IMG submission 202092) | Rhizosphere microbial communities from Carex aquatilis grown in University of Washington, Seatle, WA, United States - 4-5-22 metaG | ecosystem: Host-associated > Plants > Roots > Rhizosphere >...
ACTAGTGGGGCAGACCCCCTGGTCTGCGCGGGTCCCCCCGGACCCGCTGCCGCAGCCGCGGTGTCAGCTTCCCCCCGGATCCGCCGTGCGCCCCGAAAATCAAATGCACGCCACTGGCGAGAAGCCGGACCAGGGGGGCCGGCGCGGACCAGGGGGGCCGGCGCGGACCAGGGGGGCCGGCGCGGACCAGGGGGGCCGCCCCACAGCTCCTGCAGGCACCCGCCCACACAAACACAGTGGGGCAGACCTCCTGGTCTGCGCAGGTCCGCCCGTCCCGCTGCCGCAACCACCCAACCCCTCCACCCCCACGGAGCCTACGCATGAACCAGGATGAAGCGCGCGCCAAGCTGGAGGAATTCCGGGTCCTGATCGACCGGTTGGACCAGCGCCTCGTGGCGCTGTTGAATGAACGCGCGCAGGTGGTGGAGGAGATCGGGCGCGTGAAGCGCTCCACCGATCTGCCCATCTACGAACCGAAGCGCGAGGAGCAGGTCTTTGCCAACGTCACCGGATCGAATCGCGGGCCGCTCAGCCTGGAAGCGCTGCGCCGCATCTTCGAACGCATCATCGACGAGATGCGCCGCATCCAGCGCGTGCGCATGGGAACGGGAGAAGACTAAATGGTAATCGTCATGCAGCAAGGGGCCACCGAACCCCAGATCGATGCCGTGATCGACCGGCTCACGGAAATGGGCTTCGACGTCCATCGTTCCACCGGCGTCATGCACACCGTCCTGGGCGCCGTGGGTGGCAAGCCCGATTTCGAACTGGAGGTGTTTGAGCTGATGGAGGGCGTGAAGGAAGCCCATCGCATCAGCTCGCCCTACAAGCTCGCCAGCCGGAGCTTCCGGCCCGGCGGAACGGTGGTGAAGATCCGCGATGTCGAGATCGGCGCCCGGCGCGTGGTGGTCATGGCCGGGCCGTGCAGCGTGGAGAGCCGCGACCAGATCGAACGCTCGGCCGAGCTGGTGGCCGCGGCCGGCGCCCGCGTGCTGCGTGGCGGCGCGTTCAAACCGCGCAGCTCGCCCTACGCCTTCCAGGGGTTGGGCGAAGAGGGCCTGCGCATGCTGCGGGAAGCCGCCGGCCGCCATGGGCTGCTGGTGGCGAGCGAGGTCATGGACCACATGCAGATTCCCCTGGTGGCGCAGTACGCCGACATCCTGCAGGTGGGCGCGCGCAACATGCAGAACTTCAACCTGCTGCGCGAATTGGGCAAGCAGCGCACCCCGGTGCTGCTCAAGCGCGGAATTTCCGCTACCATCGAAGAGTTGCTGCTTTCCGCCGAGTACATCATGTCGGGCGGTAATTACGACGTGATCCTGTGCGAGCGCGGCATCCGGACTTTCGAAACGTACACCCGCAACACCATGGATATTTCCGCCATCCCGGTGGTGAAGAAGCTGTCGCACCTGCCCATCGTTGCCGATCCCTCGCACGGCACGGGGCGCCGCGACAAGGTGGTCCCCATGGCGCGCGCGGCCGTGGCCGCGGGGGCGGATGGCCTGCTGGTGGAGGTGCATCCCGATCCCGACCACGCGCTCTCTGACGGCGCGCAATCGCTCGAGCCGGGCCAATTCCAGGAAATGATGCGCCAGCTCTCGCTCGTCGCGGCGGCGGTGGAGAGAAGCCTCTGAAGACCGTTGCCATTGTCGGGACAGGGTTGATCGGCGCGTCCTTCGGGCTGGCCCTGCGCAAGGCCGGGTTCGATGGCGAGATCGCCGGCGTCAGCTCGCCGCGCGCGGTGGAAGGCGCACTGCAGGCCGGCGCCATCGACCGGGCGGAATCGCTGGCCGATGCCGTGGGCCGGGCCGACCTGGTTTTTCTTTCCTCCACCATCGGCCGGATTCTGGACACGGTGCGCCACCTGGATCCGCTGGTGCGGCCCGGCGCACTGGTCACCGATGCCGGCAGCACGAAGTGCGAAATCGTCGACCTGGCCCGTCAAACCATCCGCCGCTGCCAGTTTCTGGGCGGGCATCCCATGGCCGGAAAGGAGACGCGCGGAGCGGCCTCCGCCGATGCCGGCCTGTTTCAGGGGCGCACCTGGGTGCTCACGCCCGACGAGCCCGGCGAGCTTGCGACGCCGATGGCGCGCGAGTTTCGCGCGTGGCTGGAGCGCATCGGCGCGCGACAGGTGGTGCTCGATTGCGACCAGCACGACCGTGTGGTCGCCCTGACCTCGCACCTGCCGCAATTGGCCTCGACGGCGCTCGCTTCGGTCGTCGCCGAGGTCCGCCATCTGGAGGTTTCCGGGTCGGGCCTGGCCGACATGACCCGGCTCGCCAATAGTTCCTACGACCTTTGGCGGGACATCCTGGCCACCAATACCGGGCACGTGGAGCGCGCCCTGGCCGTTTACATTCAGAAACTGGAGCACATGCGCGATAACCTTCGCACGCGGCAGCTTCAAGAGGAATTCGATCGCGGCGCCGCGTTGGCGGGCCGCTTACGGCGGACGGTGTGACCGCGGGGCCGCATCCTGTCCGTCAATTTGGGATACACTACGCATGAGGCTAAGTACGGTAACTCGACCACCGGCGGACACTCTGTCCGGCGATGGGCCAGCGGCCTTTCCGGCGCGGCGGACCAAACGGTACGGCGCACCCAATGCCGAAAGTAAGGAACACAACATGGAACAAAAACTCAAGATCGCCGTGTTCATCGATTTTGACAACATCGAAATCGGCGTCAAGTCCACGCTGCACCGCGAATTCGACGTCGCAGCGGTACTGGACGCGCTGAAGGAACGCGGCGAGATCGTCACCAAGTTCGCGTATGCGAACTGGGGCCGGCAGGAATCGGCCACCCGCGCGCTGTCCGAGCACGCGGTGCAGATGGTCCAGCGCGATCCCTCGCCGCGCGGCGACAAGAATGGCGCCGACATCAACCTGGCGCTGGATGCGCTGGAGATGGCCTTCACGCACGATCACATCAACGCCTTCGCGATTGTCAGCGGCGACAGCGACTTCATCGCGTTGGTCAACAAACTCAAACAATACGACAAGCGGATTTTCGTGGTGGGCGGCCGCGCCTTCACCTCGACCATCCTGCAGAAAAACTGCCACGAATTCGTGGCCTACGAATCCATCATCGACGATCGCCCGCGCGGCGGCCACGCCCAGCAGGCGCAACAGGCGCAGCCGCAGCAGCAGGGGCAGCAGCCGCAACCGCAACAACAACCGCCGCAGCAGCAGCCGCAGCAGGCGCAACCGCAGGCGCAGCCGCAGCAGTACGCCGAGAGGCCGCCGCAGCAGCAGCGGGAGCAGCGTCAGCCGCACAAGCGCGTGGCGCTCGACCTGGCGCAGTCCATGCCGCTGGTCGAGCGGGCGCTGGGCGTGCTGGAACGGCGCGAGGTCCGTCCGCAGCTCGGCCTGCTGAAATCCACCATGCTGCAGCTCGACTCCACGTTCAACGAAAAGGCCTACGGCGCCAACTCGTTCACCGATTTCGTCGAGAAGCTGCAGAAGTCCGATTATGTCGAGGTCACCGGCGGCGAAGGCCGTTACATGATCCGCATGAAAGGCGGCGCGGCTCCCGAGAAGCCCGGCGCCAAGCCGGAAGAAGCCATCCCGCTGCTGCGCGACGTGCTGGAGACTCACCGTCTGGATATCGACAACGGCGCCGTGGCCGAAGATCTGGCCGAATGGGTGCACCAGGAGCAGCCCGGTTTCGACTGGCAGCAATACGGCTTCCAGGAGTTCAGCGAGTTGCTGAACTACGCGCAGGACAAGGGCCTGGTGCGCATCCAGGCCGACGAAGAGAAAGGTCTCACCGTCTTCCTGGGCGCCGAATTCCATCCGCCGGCCCCGCCGCCCGAGCCCGAGCCCGTCGCCGAGATCGCAGAAGAGGAAGAGGACGAGCCGCAGCCGCTGGTTCCCGGCCAGCCCACCGCGACCGGCGAGATCCCGCTTCCCGAACTGCCTCCCAAGCCGCAGCGCCGCCCGCGCGCGCCGCGCAAGACCGCCTCCCAGGAAGGCCAGAAAAAGCGCACCGCGCGCCCGCGCAAAAAGCCTCAGAGCTGACGGCTGGGCACCGGCAAACCCCGCGGGCGCGCGCCCAGGCCACGCGCGCTCTAGGATCTTCGCCATCTCCTCCGGCGCGGTGCGCGCCATGTTGGCGGGCCCGTCTGCCCGGCCGGAGGCGGCCAAGCGGGGGCCGAAACCGCTTCCTTACGGTCGTGGCTCGGACCCGGGCGCATTGATTTCGCAGGGGTTACTGAGCCGCGAGAGGAGGCGTTCCCAAAACGGTCATGCACCCCGGCCAAGCGTCCGGCGCGCACCCCGATGAGAGGCGCGCTACAATCGCTGTTCCGAGGAAGCTCTTTTGAAATCGTTTCCCACCCTAGCCCTCGCCGGAGCCGTTGTCGGACTGGCGCTGGCACAGAGCGGACCGCCGGCTCCGCAACCCGCCAAATTGCAGGTCCTGATCATTACCGGCCAGAGCGCCGGGGGGCACGACTGGCGCGCCACCACGCCCGTGCTCCGCAAGATCCTGGAAGACTCCGGCCGATTCGAGGTGCGCGTCACCGAGGAGTTTCGCGGCGCCAGCGCGGAAACACTGGCGCCCTACGATGTCGTGATCGTAAACTACTACGATGCCAACCGCCCCAACCTGCGCTGGGGCGAGGCCGCCGACAACGCCCTGCTGAACTTTGTCCGCGGCGGCAAGGGCCTGGTGATGTATCACTTCGCACTGGCGTCCTTCAACGGCTGGACGGAGTTCGAGAAGATGTGCGCCGCCAACTGGCGATCCGGCAACGGCCACCATTCTTCGCGCCACGACTTCACAGTCACCGTGCAGGATGCGGACCACCCTATCACGCACGGCCTCAAGACCACCTTCCCGCAGGCGAGCGACGAGTTGTATGCCAACCTGAAATGGCAGCCGGCGGGGGCCTTCCACGTGCTGGCCACGGCCTGGGACGACCACTCGCTCTACCGCCAGGGCGAGAAGCAGCCGCTGGTGGGACCCGGCGCGGCCGAGCCCATGCTCTGGACCGTGAATTACGGTCAGGGGCGCGTGTTCGCCACCGCCATGGGTCACGACACCGAGGCCATGAAAAGCGCGGGATTCGTCACCACCCTGGCGCGCGGCACGGAATGGGCAGCCTCCGGGAAAGTGACGCTCCCGGTGCCGCCGGAGATGCAGTAGCCGCTCGCCGCCGGCCGGCTACCGGGCGCCTTTCTTCCCCGGCAGCCCGGCCGGGTTCTCGTGCGTGCGCTCGCGGAAATTTCCGCGCATGCTGGCCGCGAGCGACACCGCCGATTCGCCGAAGCGGTCGCGCATCCGGTCGGCCGCGGCCATTGCCTGTTGCCAGCGCTCGTGCCGCTCTTCGCCCATCAGGTCCATTTGCTCGCCGCCTTCCGCCCAGCCCGACGCGTGCACGCCCAGCAGGCGCACCTTCGCGCCGGGCTGCCAGTTGCGCTCGAACAAGGCGCGGATCTCCTCGTACAATTCGGTATCGAGATCGGTCGCACGCGGCACCGAATGCGCGCGCGTGATGGTGGAAAAGTCGGAATAGCGCAGCTTCAGTTGGATGGTGCGGGCCTGCAGCCCGTGCTCGCGCAGGCGGCGCCCCACCATTTCGCAGAGGCGCGCGAGCGTCGGCTCGATCTGCGCCAGGTCCGCGGTATCCTCGTTGAACGTGTGCTCATGGCTGATGGATTTCGGCCCCTCGCCGGCGCCGATTTCGCTATCGAACCAGCCCCCGGCGTCGAGCCCGCGCGATTTTCCGGCCAGCGCCATGCCCCATTTTCCGAACCGCTGTTCCAGGAAAGCCTCGTCCAGCTTGGCCAGGTCGCCCACCTTGCGGATGCCCAGCATGTGCAGGTTCTTCTCGGTGACCTTGCCGACGCCGGGAACCTTGCGCACGTCGAGCGGCCCGAGGAACGCCGCCTCCTGTCCCGGGATCACCCACAGCACGCCGTTGGGTTTGGCCTGGTCCGAAGTGATTTTGGCCACCAGCCGCGAAGCCGCGATCCCGATGGAACAATTCAGCCGCGTCTCCGCCTTCATCTTTTCGTGCAGCAGGTGCGCCGCCCGCAGCGGTGGTCCGTACAGCCGCTCGGTGCCCGTCATATCCAGATAGGCTTCGTCGATGGACGCCATCTCCACCAGCGGCGAGAAGGATTGGAGCACCTGGTAGACCTGCTGCGAGCACGCGCGATAGCGCTCCGGGTGCCCAGCGACGAAGATGGCCTGCGGACAGAGCTGATACGCCGTGCGCAGCGGCATGGCCGAGTGCACGCCGAACTTCCGCGCCGCGTAGGACGCCGCCGACACCACCCCGCGCTCGTTCGGCCGCCCGCCCACCACCACCGGCTGGCCCTTCAGCGACGGATCGAACAGCTCCTCCACCGACACGAAGAACGCGTCCATGTCGACATGGAAATAGGTCTTCACTCTGTACCAGGATACCCTCTAGTGGCGTGCCAATCGGCGGTCCTTTCGTTGCGGCCAGCGCCTTAGATTGCCTCTCGCCAATTCTCGATGGTCAATTCGATTCCGGTCTCTTGAATGGCTCGGAAGTCGTCGGTGTTGCCGGTCACAAGCGGCATCCGGAGCCGTACGGCGATGGCGGCAATCAGGCAGTCGGGAAGTTCGAGAATGGAGCCCTGCCTTCGTGCTTTCGCCCTGATGGTGGCTGCCGCAAGAAAGTCGGCCTTCAGCGGCGCAATCTCTTCGTTTCGGTTCAGCCATGCCAGCGCTTTTCTCAACTGGCTGGAAGCTGCCTTCAGTTCAAGGCCGTAGACGATCTCGTAGACCGTTACGCTGGTAAACGTAAACATCGGATGCTGGCGAGCGTAGCTGGCGGCGCGGTTGACTACGGTCCGGTCGTGCCCCTTGAGGTACTCAGAGAGGATGTCCGTGTCAAGAAGAACTTTCGCCATCGATTAGAGCACGTCCAGGCTGGCCGGGCGTCGTCTTTCCTCGTAGGCGATGGCCACAACTTGGTCGAGCAAGGCGGCGTCCTCGGCACTGCCGAAAAGGCCCAACCCTTGCTCGAATACGGTTTCCGTGGCTGGGCGCGCCGGTTGGCCGGCGATGAGGACGTCGCGCATCAACTCGTCGAGCGGCACACCTTTGGCCCGCGCCTCGGCGAGGTACGCCTTTTCGACATCGAGCGGCAGATCGAGCTTAACGGTCATGAGCAACCCCTTACGTTCCCAGTGTAGCCCGCTCTTGGGCGCGGGGCTTATTTTGACGCCCAGCGATGCAGGCGTCGTCTCACCCCTCCCCGAACTTCACCGCCCTCCGTTCCTTGCCCAGGCCGGCGGCGAGCGCGGCCATCAGGAATACTACGGCGGCGGTGCCGGCCATGGTGACGCCGTAACTGGTGTGGCGCGCGACGAGCGGCTCAATGTATACGACCGGGCTCGCGAGCAGCACGCCGACCTGGTAGCCGAAGCCGGGCAGGAAGCCGCGCACCGAGTCCGGCGAGAGCTCCGAAAGGTGCGCGGGGATCACGCCCCACGCGCCCTGCACCAGGAACTGCATCAGGAACGCGCCGGCAAACAGCAGCGGCAGGGACGGCGCGAAGATCCACAGCGGAATCACCAGCACCGCGCCCAGCAGGGCCGCGACAATGGCGCGGCGGCGGCCCCACCAGTCCGAGAATAAGCCGATCAGCGTGCCGCCGCAGATCGCGCCCACCATCGAGATGCCATTGAGAAAGGCTCGGCGTCCCACGTCGAAATGCCACTGCCGTTCGAGGAACGTGGGGTAGAGATCCTGCGTGCCGTGCGACGCCAGGTTCATGGTCATCATGAAGACGGCCAGATAGAGAAACAGTTTCCACTGCGAGAGGATGGCGCGGCCAAGGTGGCCCCAGGATTGGTGGCCGGTCTTCTGCCAGACCTCCGATTCCTTCACGCGGAAGCGCACGAACAGCGCCAGCAGCGCCGGCAGCCCGCCGAGGAAGAACAGCGGCCGCCATCCGAAATGCGGGAAGAGGAAGAAATAGCAGACGCTGGCCAGCAGATTGCCGGTGGCGTAGCCCTGCTGCAGGAAGCCGGAGAGCACGCCGCGAAAGCGTACCGGTACTTTCTCCATGGCGAGCGATGCGCCCACACCCCACTCGCCACCCATGCCGATGCCGAACAGCGCGCGCAGCACCAGGAAGGTGGTGTAGTTGGGCGCCAGGCCGGAAAGCACTTCGATGACGGAATAGAAGACCAGGTCGAGCATCAGCGGCAGGCGGCGGCCGTAACGGTCGGCCAGCAGGCCGAAAAATAAGGCGCCCAGCGGGCGGAACGCCAGGGTGAGCAACAGGGAAGCGGCCACTTCGGCATCAGACTTATGGAACTCGCGCCCGATGGCCGTGAGGCAGAGGCTCACCAGGAAGAAATCGAACGCGTCAAGGGTCCAACCCAAATAGCCAGCCAGCAAAGCGGCGCAGTGGTCGCCCGGCGCGGGGGGTATCGTGGATGGGGAAGTGGTCACTTTGGCGCCGTGTAACGAATCGCGGTCCGGTGGATTGCAGGCATCAAGAAGATAAGGTATCAAAACGGGACGGACCCGTGGGTGGCCGGTTATGCCTCACTCGCCCGGCGCAGGATGTCCGCGAGACGGGCCAACGTGAAAGATCCGGTGGAGCTGGTCCCGCGATTCGCGGCCGTTCATGCCGGGCATGACGACATCGGTGAGCAGAAACTGTCCGCCGCCACCAGGGCTCCAGCCCGCGGCCGCAAGATGTTGAGGCCGCCAACATCCCATCTAACACCTAGGAGGTACGTGCGTTGAGTACTAAGGACCTTAGTACGGTCGTTCAATCTCATCTATGTACTAAGGCTAAGTTATGTAGTAAATTACAGAACGAAGCTACTAATCAAAGGATCTAGCGACCCGGAGACGAGACGGCGTGTTCCGGCCCGCAGAGAAGATAACTATATGAAAAAAACGATTGTCTGCTTTGTATTGGCGAGCGGGTTGCTTTCCGCGGCCACAATAGATGTTTACAGCACCGGCTACACTACCGGAGGCGGCTTTGAGCTTATTCCTACGCTTGCCGATGGCAATTTCACGCTGGAATCAGGCCCGGGCAGCAGCGTGCCCTCGCCATTTGCGCCCCGTGTCACCTTCGGCTCGCTGTTGAGTCAGTTTCCATTCAGTAGTGGTGGGTGGTTCAAAAACGGCAGCTTTGGCAGCAGTTCGGAGTGGGTCAGCCCCGATGCCATAGAGCAATCCAACAATCCCTATTCTTCGACGGTTCCCTATGTCTATCAGGAGTCATTCAGCCTGGCTGGTATGAACCTGTCCTCAGTAGTTATCGATGGTGAGTGGAGCGCCGATAACTATGGGTATATCGTAGTCAACGGCACGGAGGTTACTACAGGGACCGATGGGATCATACCGAACAGCCCCGGGGAATTCAAGTCTTTCACGAGTTTCGTCCTCAATTCTTCCAACGCCGATTTCGTCCAGGGTACCAACGTCATCCAGTTCGACGTGTTCAATACCGCGATTGGTTCGCCCGACGTGACTGGGGTCAATGTGGATTTTCTAAGTGCTACGGCGGACCCGGCTCCGGAGCCGGCTACTTTCGGGATCATGGGCTGCGCCCTGGTGGCGCTTGGCGTTCTTCGCAGGACGGTAAGGCGTTAGTCGCCGTCCTCAGGCCCGGCGCCCCAAACCGCTTCCCCCTTCCCGAAACGAAGCCGAACCCAGCGGGCCGACACCGGGGTGCCCCCGGGGTGCCCCCAGGGCCCGGCACTGGGCCCAGCCCCCGGCCCCCTGGCCCGGCCTCCGCAAGGCCTCGTCGCCCCGCAATCGGTCATCCCCAACGCCGAGTCCCGCCATCCCGCGCTCGCCGCGCCGCCATCGCCAGCCCCCTCCACCCAGTCGTCGGCCCGAGCCCCCGCGCCGCGACCCGTCATCCCCAACAGCGGTCCCGCCAGCCGCGCCCCGGGACCTGACAGTCGCCCAAACCGCGCGCGTGATAGATTGAAATCAGTGCTATGAATCGCGCCCAGCGAGGATTGACCTTGATTACCTGCGCCGCGGCGTTGTCCGCGCAAACGCAGCCGTCCGCGACCTCGGGACAACCCGCGGGTCTGGAGAGCGATTGGGACATGGCGGCGGTTCTGCAGGAAATAAGCGCCTACGCCGCGAGCCTGCTGCCTGCGCTCGACCGCGCTGACGCCAAACAGTGGGTCGCCAAGGGTGCGCCGGAAACCTACGCAGCCCAGTTGCAGTTCAGCAAGGAGCAGGCGCAGGCCCTGGCCGATAGCGCCAAAGCGCTGGCCGGCAATCCGGAGACACTCTCGGCGGCCCTGGTGGTTCTCTTCCGCGAGCAGAGTCTGGAAACCATGTTGGGCTCGGTGGCCGAGGCCATGCGCAAATACCAAAGCGCGGACACCGCCCAGGAACTCGTCGCCTTGACGGCCGAAGGGGGCGCCAACCGCGACCGGCTCCAGCAGTACGTGGTGAATCTGGCCGCGGAGCACGAAAAAGAGTACGATGTGATGGACAAGGAAGCGCAGCGCTGTCGCGGGATGGTGCTCACCCCGCCGGCTACGGCAAAGAAGAAGAAATAGGTCCACCATGCCCTTTCAATGCAGCATTTGCGGCGAAGAATCCACGCGTATCTGCGCGCGATGCACCAAAGACGCGTGCGACAACCATCTTTGCGAGAAGTGCCTCAAGTGCAGCGACTGCTGCGAGTGCGAAGTGGCGCTCTCGCGACACGTTCCCGAGTCCGTTCGGGCGGCCCTGCAAGCCGTGGCTGCGACGCCCGAGCCGCTGCCGGAGGACGCCGCCGAGCCGGTGAATCCGGTCCCGGAGGGGTAGGACTCTCGGGCGAAGACGGAAGAGGGAAGCCCGAAGGGGGAAGTCGGAAGCTCGGTGCGGAATCGCCCGCGGAGCCCCAACCCCCGGCTGGCCGCGCGATCCAGCACCGGCGCCGTAGGCCCGTTGGGTGAAGAAGGAAGAGGGAAGCCAGAAGGGGGAAGTCAGAAGGTCGGTGCGGAATCGCCCGCGGAGCCCCAACCCCCGGCT
>Ga0265316_10006674_pt1 | contig 10994 bp, 8 predicted proteins | sample 4522metaG_FD_202092 | JGI IMG/M metagenome (GOLD analysis project Ga0265316, IMG submission 202092) | Rhizosphere microbial communities from Carex aquatilis grown in University of Washington, Seatle, WA, United States - 4-5-22 metaG | ecosystem: Host-associated > Plants > Roots > Rhizosphere >...
GGCTTCCCCAGGTCCTTCTCGTAGATTGCGCCATCATGATTGACGATGAATGTGCGAATCCCGGAGGCCCCATAGTTCGCGGGAAACGCAACCAGAGCGAAGCCACCGATCATCCAGTCTTTCACGACGTAGTTGTGCTGGCCACCATCCGCATTCGGCCCTTGGGCCTTGAGTACACGGAAGTAATAGCCATGGTAAGGCTTGAGTTGAGGCGCGAGCGCGCGCCCGGTTTCCACCGCTGCGTCGGCGAACCCTTTGGGGACCAGGGATTCGGGATTCCCTTCCCAGTAGAGGCCGTCGTGCAGCCCTTTGGCGCTTACGATGCGTTGCGCGTACGCGAGTATCTTGTGATTGTCGCGATCCTGGGCCGCGTATTCCATCTGTGCCGCGACGTAACCGGAGCAGATCTCTATGGCATCCAGTTCGTCCGCGCCGATCCGCCGCGCCCGTATCTCGACGGCGCCTTGCGGGGCATCGAAGCTCCATCTGCCTTTGCTTTGGACGATGGGAACGGGAAACGGCCAGTCCTGGGAGCCGACGGAGAGAATCATCGCGGCCATGTTCATCTCGTCGGGCTCCAGTTGATGTTTATCGCGCGCCAGGCGCGCAAACTCGGCGCGCTCGCTCTTGTCCTGTTCCCCATCGCCCGAGGTGAGGACCGCCTTGCCCTCTGGGCCGAATAGCGCGGAAAGCGCAGCGACATCGTCCTTCTCAGCGGCCTGCATAAGGGCCTGGGCGGCAGCTTCGGCCGAATCGAAGGTCTTTGGGGTTTGCCCAAATAGAATTGCAGGAAGCCCGACAATCAGGGCTACGAGCGTGAAGGTGAGAGTTTTCATGGTCATCTCCTATCGCCTCCCGCCGCCGCGAGATGGAGAGGACGTTCGCGATCCTCCTCCTCCACCACCACCACGAGAAGGCTGAGTACGTTGCGCTCCCAGGCTGGAATAGCCATGGTCGCTCTGTTGCCGGGTCTGGCCGCGCGGCTGGACTCCGCCGAATGCGCTGTGGCTCCCGCCGGAACTTCGCGGCTGGAAGCCTCTGCTGCCAAACCGTTCGGCGCCGGCGCCGCGTTGTTGGGCATTGCCAGGATTCGCCCGATTCAGCGACGGCTCCCGCTGCGTGGCATACCTCTGTCCACCGCCGGCCCCCGCCCGCGCACCCGAGGCACCCCGATACTGGTTGCTCAGCACCCTGTTGGAGTAAGGAACTCCCAACCGGTGACCCGGATCGTGCGCCCAGTTACCCCTGCCTTGGAACGCCCCGCCACCGTGGAAGTCACTGAAGCCGTAACGGTGGAAGAAGTAGTTGTTCACATAGATCGAGTTGCCGAACCAATTCGGTCCCCAACCCCAACCGCCCCATCCCAGACCGCCGAAGAAGCCTCCGATGTAAATACCCGGGCCGAACCCGAATCCAAAACCGATGTCAGGGTAATAAAGCGAAGGATAGTAACCATAGACGGGCGGTCCCCACATGTACGCGGGATTGTAGAGCGGCACGTAAACCACCTGCGGGTCGGCGGGTTGAATGTCAATCGCCGTCTGCCCACCTTGCGTCTGCGTAGTGACGCTCACCTGGGAGTTCGACTTCAATCTGCCCGTTTGGCTCGCCTGGGCTCGCAGCCGTTGCACGGCCTGCATGACGTCGGCCTGCTGAGCGAGAAAAGCGTTCCCCAGATCCGTGGTCCAACGAATGTCCGAGTTCAGCCGGGTGACTACATCCGGGAAGACCACCAGCGCCTGGATACTGGCATCCCAGTTTTGCTGGCGCGCGGCCTCTACCAGTTGTGCACCGGGGAGGTTGCGATTCTGCTGCAGCCACTGCCCGGCTTCGACGACCTCGAGCGGATAAGTCGCGGCGACCAGAACCTGGCTGAGTAAGGAATCGGGATAGAGCGCGATGGGCGCCACCAGGTCGGCTAGCTGGTCCGGCGAGAGCGCCTGTGCGGGAGGCCCGGCCTGCTCCGGCTCCGCTTGCCCGGCCGGTGGCGGCGGCTCTTGCGCCAGCAGGAGCGCACCGGCCGGGAGCAGCAGGATGCAAACCAAGCCGAGTGGCCGCCGAAATGCCATTTGAATCGTCCTGTTCGTCACTTTTCCTCCTCAGGCGCGGTCGCTGGAGCACATACATGGTGCTCTTCGTGCGCGCGTACGCAGGGACGATCACCGCGTATGCACGCGAACGGCCAGTCCGCCGTCCCGATGTTCCGTCGCCTCCGCTGCCTCCACGGTGGAACAACTCTTGCAGGCGATTTGGGGGCGAGGATATCGCCAGGGAGGATCGAATGAAGAAGATTGTAGTGCTGGCAGTTATGATCTCGGTGGCTGCTTTTGCGCAGAATAAAGGGAGCGGTGGGCAGTCGCGCGGCGGTGGACACCCCGGGGTTGGCGGTGGACACATTCCCGCTCGCGGTCCTGCTCCCGCGCAGGCTTCCAAGCCTGCACACGGTTCATCCGTGCAGGGCCAGCAGCAGCCCAACGCATCGATGGAGAACCACATTGCCGTGCACCAGAAAGGCCATCCGGACGTCCCGCACGTTGACGCCAAGAACGATCAGTGGGTCGGCCACGACAGCGGCGCCAACGATGCGCATTACCACCTCGACCAGCCGTGGTCACACGGACGCTTCACCGGCGGCTTTGGGCAGCAGCATGTATTCGTGCTTGCGGGAGGAAACCGGGAGCGCTTCTGGTTTGGCAACTTCTACTGGGACGTCGCCGCATACGATTACAACATCGTCGCCGACTGGAACTGGGCCGGCGATCAGATTGTGATCTACGAGGACCCCGACCATGTCGGCTGGTACCTCGCATACAACCCGCGCCTGGGTACGTACGCTCACGTCGAATATCTGGGTGGCTGACGGGCCGGTCGCAGTTTGGCACGGCTGAACCCCAAAGCCCGAGGACAGCTTCCGGGCCCTCTGCCGCTTGTAGCCGTTCCGCCGCACGGACGCGTCGTCCTCACCTGGTCGAGCGTTTTCTTTTCTCGCTCGCGCTTGCCTTCCGATCCGCGGCAATTCCTGCACTCCGCCCGGCAATACCTGCATCAGGCGACGGCTCACGTCCACTAGTCGCTTCACACCGTAAGCCTCGAGCATCTGGACGCACCTCCCGACGCTTCGGGTTGAATGGCCAGTCGTCAAGATTGTTGTGCGCCTGGTCCCCGACCTGTATGCGCGGACTTTGTGGAGGTTTTCCGCATCGGTGACAATGGGAAGAAGCCTGCCGCCAAGAGAACGAGCGACGATTCCGTGCCGCAGCAACTCGACCGCCAACACCCAGCTCCACGGTCTGGCTTTCTGGTATACACTGCGTGACTATACGGCGGACAAGCCCGGCGGAGGGTCCCCCACGGGCGACCGGCCACAATCAAGGAGCGATAGTCATGCCTCATCTGCGGTTCCCTGAACCGTTTGCTCACCAACACCCACCGGTCCAGAGCGTGAATGAGCTCGTCGAGCAGCACCTCACAATCGGCAACCGAGCGGCGGACCGCGTTGCCAAGGTGGTCGGCTCCTGGCGTTTCATCATCACACAAAGCGTACTGCTCGCTGTCTGGGCGGCGCTCAACGTCACGGCGTGGGCACAACATTGGGATCCGTATCCATTCATTCTGATGAATCTGCTCCTCTCCCTTCAGGCGGCCTACACTGCGCCCGTCATCATGATGAGCCAGAATCGCCAGGACGCTCGAGATCGGATCGAGGGCCACAACGACTACGAGCTCAATCAGAAAGCGGAGCAAGAAATCCGCGCGATTCTGGATCACCTCAGCGCGCAGGATGAAGCGCTGAGGCAGATCCACGGGATGCTCGTCGATCTGAGGCCGAGCGCGAACACGGGAGCGTCGAGGCAGGACTGACGCGCTTCCGTTCGGATCTGCACGTGGTCACCGCACGACGGCATAGGCCATGGCATGCACCACCTCGTGGCGGTGCTTGACGGCGGCGAACACCTCGTCCCATTCGCCTTCTATGTTCGTGCCGTACGCCTGCAGTCTGGCCTTGAGACCAGCGCCTCGGCCAGCACACGCTCCCACGCAGCGATTTCCCTGGAAACCGATACGCCAACACCAATCGGGATCAAGCACAGGTCAGCGATAACTCGCATCGTCACCTTCCAGAGCTGTTGTCCCTCAACAGTGAGGCTAACGATTGGCTAGCTGGTGCCGATCTACCTAGCGGGCGTTCACCTGCGCCACCCCGGCCTCGAACCCATTTTCATCGCGATGGACCGGCGGCGGAACCGCCTATCTGGTAAAGCGCGAGCCGAGGTACTGGCGTTCGCAGCAGGAGCCCCCGCGTCCCGTTACAGGCCGCGGCGGCTCCTCAGCTTCACGCTCACAGTCAGCGCGCGGCGATTCCCTGGCTGCCGGCAGGCACTCCAGCGACCTTGGCGATGGGCGTCAGCGCCCCGTCGGCTCCGATCCGGAAGCCGCTGACGGCGCCCTTTCCGCCGTCGCGGGTATAGAGGAAGTGGCTGTTCCCGCTCAAGGCCATGTCGGTCGGCGTGCTTCCCGTGCCGGTTGACGCGGCCACCGCGTCGAGTAGCGTCAGGTTGCCATCCTCTGAGACGCCGTATTCGGAAATGGTGCTACTGGCGGCATTGGCCGTGTATGCAAAGCGGCCGTTCCGCGGGACAACGAGCCAGCACGCGGCCTTCTGTGTGTCACCCAGCGCCGGAGTGACGATGGCAGCGTTTCCGTCCTCGTCCACCGCATAGGACGAGACGGCTGCTGTTCCGGCAGGCCCGCCGGCCGCGTCGGAAACGATCAGGACGTCATCGTGGCCGAAGGAAAATCCGAACGGCGTAGCGCCGCTCGAAGGAAAGGAGACGCCTAACCCAGGAAGTCCTTTGTCCAGAGCGAACGTGTCGATGCTGCTGGTTCCCTTCTCGGTGACCACGAGGGCACTCCCGTCCGGGGTGAACGAAACTTCGGCCGGAGCCGCCGCCGCGCCGCCGGGCAGGTCCTGAGTCGAGCCCTCCAGCGGGACCAGCCGGTTGGCCTCCGGATCGATGAAGAACCCCGAGATGTTCGGTGTTCCGCCGGCGTTCAGAACGTAAACCAGGCCGTGCTGGACGGCCAGGCTGACAGGCATGACGCCGCCCGAGGGAACGGTATCCAGCAGTTTGAGACGGTCTCCCCACACCGCAAACACGGAAACCGAGTCGCTTCCCGCGTTGACTGCAAACAGCAACCGCTGATCCTCGCCGAGCACGAGCGCGCCTTGTGAACCCAAGGGATCGACTCCGGTTCCGGCTCCGTTGCCTCCACTAGCGAAGGTAGCCGAGAACGTCAGCATCCCCGCGGCGTCCCGATGGAAGACCATCACGGAGTTGCCTTTCGATTGATTGGTCATGACGTAGACGTCGCCGCTCGGACCCGCGGCCCGACCGGGTTGGATACAGATGGTCAGCAGCGCAACGACAGGCACCGCCGATAGAAAACGAGACTTCAGGCTTCTTTGTATCCCCACTGCAATTCTCCTCTGAGTTGAATTCGCGGCTTGGTGCCGCCTTCATGAGAACGATTCGCTCGATCTCGCCGACCGGTTACGCGGCTTCCGCGCATTTTTTGCGATCTTTACTCCCCGCGCACCAGTTGGTACGCTGATGCTGTGCGGGCTGGCATGCGTGCGGCGCCCATCTCCCTCGTTCGCATCCGAGCGTATGTGGCCTCCATTTGCGCTTGTCTCCACACCGGCCAGGGGGGATCGCACAGTGCAGCCTGATACCGGCGCTCCCGAATTGTGCGAGCCTAACCTGGAGCAGTTGATGATTCGGTATCAACAAGCGGATGCGGCAGCCGCCGCGATTCTCATCGAGCGGCTCAGCCCCCGGCTCTATGGCTTCTTTGCCGCGCAAATGGGCAGCCGAGCCGACGCCGACGACATGCTCCAGGAGCTGTGGCTACGCATCCACCGTGTGCGACACACTTATCGCGCCGGCCAACCCTTGCTTCCCTGGGCCTACGCGATTGCGCACCGCGTGCGCGTAGACGGCTATCGAAGGCGCCGGCGGCTGTGGCGAGAGATCGCCGTCGATGTGCTGCCCGAGCCCGCAGCGCGGCACCAGGAACAAAGCACCGTGCTGCCATTTGAAGAACTCCTTGCCACACTGCCGGACAGCCAGCGGGAAGTCGTGACGATGCTCAAGGTGGATGGCCTCAGCATCGAGGAGATCGCTCGCGCCACGTCGTCCACCGCGGGGGCCGTGAAACAGAAAGCTCACCGGGCGTATGAGAGGTTGCGGAACTTCCTTCAGGCCACAAGCAAAGGGGCTGCACGATGAGTTACGATAACCCCCACCGTGACTTGGCGTGCGGTGTCAGCGAATTACAAAAGAGAGGGTGTGAGGTGTATCGGTGACGTGCCGTGACATCGACGGTTTGATCGCCTCTTACGCCTCGGGTGCGCCCGTCCCGCCGGAAATGGCCGCACACGTCGCCGGATGTCGGCGATGCCGGCGCCTGGCCGAAGTCATGGGGCAGACAAGCCAGGTTGCCCAGCCGTCGTCGGACCAGTTGAAACGGATCGAAAACGAGATACTGGCGGACTTGAAACCGGTAAGGCCGCTGCCCCCTGCCGGCGTGCTGTGGTGCGCGTTCTTATTGATTCTGGTGGCGGTGGTGACCGTCGGCGCCTTGGCCCTCGGGACGGCCGGCTGGCAAGCACTGAGTATGCTGCAAAGGATTACGGTCTTCACCGCTCTGGCCGCCGCTGCGAGCGCGCTCACTTTTGCGGTGGGCCGGCAGATGGTGCCCGGAAGCGGATTCCGGCTGTCTCCTCACTTACTCGTGGCGGCCGTCATCGGCGCGATCGTCGCGATATGCGCTACGGTGTTTCATCCCCACGAGGAAGCCGCCTTCGTCTCGACGGGCCTCATGTGCCTCAGGATCGGACTGGAGTGCGCCGTTCCGGCTGGGCTTCTGGTGTGGCTGCTGCTCGGTCGTGGCGCGATCCTGAGCCCTGGGTTCACCGGGGCAACCGCAGGCGCAATGGCGGGTCTGAGTGGGCTCACGGTCCTGGAAATCTTCTGCCCGAATTTGAACAGGAACCATATTCTGGTCTGGCACCTGGGCGCGATGGTGGCGAGTGTCCTGGGCGGGGTGATCCTAGGCATGATCGCCGAGTATTCGGGGTGGAGGCGCATAGCACCGCCGAGAAACGACGGCGGCTAGTGGCGCTCGCGAGCGAGTTGCTCCATCATTCTGCTGAGCGGATCGTCGGGCGTCTTCGACGGCCCGCACAGTCCGGTGCGCGCGTCCCATAGCTGCTCCGACAGCGCGATGTTCTCGTCGGCGCCTCCGCCATTGGAGCGTGGCTTCGCCGGGCGCAGCAGCAGCTTTCGGGCCGCGTCTGAGAGCGCCTTCACCGGTCCTGGCGTGGCGCCTTTTGTCGTGCCGAGGCACTCGTCCAGAGATCCGAGAGCCGCCTCCACGAGCTTCCGGCTCCGCTCATACCGCTCTGGCGGGCTCAGCCCACGCGCCGCCGGATCGACCGCCAAAATGCGCTCGACCAACTGCAGCCGGCTGGCTGCGTTGGCGTCGCCAGGGTTCACTCGTAGCGCGGCTTTGAACTCATTCTGGGCTGCGCCGTAGTAATTCTGCGCAAGCTCCGCTTCGCCGAGCCCCATGAGCGCGTTCTCGTCGCGGCGGTCTTTTTCAGCCACTTTTCGAAAGACTCCAGCCGACTCCTGGGGCAGACCGTAATCGAGCAGCAGCCGGCCCAATTGCTTTCTTAGGGCAGAATCGTCCGGAATCTCCGCTTCGAGCGCCAGCAGTTCCGACCGAGCTTCCTGCCTCTTGCCAAACTTGCCTAAAACCTGCACCAACTCCATGCGCGCCTGCACCTGGTGCACCTTCCCCTGGTCCGGCCATGAGCCATAGATGGCCCGATGGTAGTCGTCGATCGCCTCGGGCACGTCCCCACGGTCCGCTGCTACCTGCCCAAGTCCCAGGTTCGCCGGCCCGCTGTCGTGGCTATCGCGCAGCGCTTCGCGGAAGTAGACTTCCGCCTCGGCCGGACGCCCCGCCTTTTCGAGCGCCTGTGCGAGAGCGAGGCGGTCACGAGAACTGTGGGAGGCCGATAGCGCATTTCGGTACTGTTCAATCGCCTCCGGATAGCGCTCCGCTGTCAATAACTTGTTGCCGTCCTGGAAATACTGCATGGCGCGCGCGTTCCGTTGTCCGCGATAGAGGTAGTTCAGAACACCTGCGAGCGCTGCCATTGCCACCATAACGATGAGCAGCCCTCCGAGCAGCCTGACGGGGGTGCGGGACTCCTCGTGGGCGGGCTCCTCGGTCTTGGCTTCGGCCCCGTAGGCGGCTAGTGCATCGCGCACGGAGATTACGCCCAAGAGTTGCCGCTGATTCGAACGGCTGACCACCGGGAGCATGTCCAGACGGCTTTGCGCCATCCGCCGCAGGGCAGTATCCAAAGGCTGGTCGGGATGGACGTGGGGAAAGGTCTCCGTGGTGCTCGTGTGCCAGGGCCCTGGAGAAGGAAGAAGCGAGCCGACGGTCTCGGCTCCGGCAGCCTGTTGCAGTCGATCTCTCGTCACCATTCCGAGCAAGCCACCGGAGTCCACGACGGGCCAAAGTGACTGCTCCGATGGCGCACGAGCCAGCGCCTCTTCAACCGTGTCCGAAGCCGATATCACTTTGGACGCCGGCTGAACACCTTGCTCCACAGTCAGGAGTTCCTCGCGGCTTCGCGCGCCGGCGGGCAGACGAATGCCGTCCTGATTCAGAAGCGCCTCGTAGATCGGCTCCTTCTGAAGACGGCTGGAGATGAAGTAGCTGATCAAATTCGCAATCATCAGCGGAACGATGATCGAGTAGTCGCGCGTCACCTCGAAAATCATGATGACGGACGTTAGGGGCACGCGAATGATCCCGGCGAACGCTGCCCCCATTCCCACCAGCGCATAAGCGCCGACGCTGCCGGTGTAGTCCGGAAGAATGAAATGCGCGGCACCGCCCACCGCGCCGCCCATCATCGCCCCGATAAACAGGCTGGGGCCGAAGATGCCGCCGGCGTTACCGGAGGCGTAACACATCGCGGTGGCAATCAGCTTCAAGATCACCAGCAGCGCCATCGTGCGGAGCACCAATTGGCCGTTCAGGGCCTGACTGACGTGGTTGTAGCCGACGCCCAGGACGTCGGGTACAAACCATCCCATCAGACCGACGAGCAGGCCGCCCGCGACGGGCTGGTAAGCACCGGTCCACTTCGGCAATCGGAAGAAGCCCTTCCGCAGCCACAGCAAAAGCTTGACGAAACTGACGGAAACCAATCCGCCGATCAAGCCCAAGAGGGCATAGAACAGAAACTCGACGGGATGGACGAGCTGATAGGCCGGAACGTGGAACAGCGGCTCGTCCCCCAGGAGCAGATGGAGAACCATCCAGGATGTCGCTGAGCTCAAGACGATGGCGCCCAGCACAGGCGCGTTCAGGTCGCCCATCACCTCTTCGAGCGTGAACAGAACGGCGGCGATTGGCGTGTTAAATGCGGCGGCGAGGGCCGCTGCCGCCCCAATCGGAATCAGCGCTTTGATACGGTTCGGGCCGAGGCCCATGCGCCGGCCGAGAGTGGAAGCGATCCCCGCGCCCACCTGCACGGAGGGGCCTTCCCGGCCCAGCGCTATGCCGCTGGCCAAAGAGACGGCCGAGCAGAAGAACTTTCCCACCGCCGTCCGGAAGGAAATGACTCCTCCGCGAAGGAACAGCGCTGTCTTGGTCTGGGGAATCCCACTGCCGCGCGCGTTGGGGAAATGGCGATAGAGTAGAAAACCGGTGATCAGAGCTCCGAGTGTGGGAATCACCACACGGCGCCAAGCCGAACCTCCGGCGGGATACATGCGTGAACCCAGGTTCTCGGTCAGCACAATGAAAGCGACGACCACCAGGCCCACAATCGCGCCGATCAGCAGAGTAAGGACGAAGAGTGCCGTGTCCTCGCGCTGTGGTCCGCGGAATGGATCAACCCAAGTTCGTAGGACATCCCAAGAGCTGCCAGTTCTGCGCGAAGTCGATGAGGGCATGAGCGGGAGACATTCCCATCATACCGTTGGGCGATTCATACCCGCGCCGCGCGCGCCCACTGGGAAATCCGCTGGAAGCGCGGTGTCACGGAAAGTGCACGACGAACTCGATGTAGGCGAGATGGGAGGAACTCCCCGTTGCGGCCGGGGGCAAATAGTCGAGCGCCGAGGTTCGGGTCAGCGTTGGCTGAAAGGCTGTGCTTCAACTGCGGCGGGCACACGGCGGAAGGGGCGGTGACATCCAAGGCCCCTGGTCTGAAGCTATGCCAATACGCATCATTTCTTTTGCTCGCTCAGCGCTTCGAAGCCGGAGACGACGTCGAACAATTCCTCGTCGATGCCATCCTGACGCAAACGGTGAAATGTCCGGTTGAGGTCCTCCAGCAATTCGTCGATGTTCTTGTCGGCGCGTTGCATCGCTGCCAGACGGCTCGCGTTCTCGCTCTCGAGAGATTCGGCGCACGCCTGGAAGATCGAGACGAAAAGATACTCGCGGATGAGCGCCCGCAGGGTCGCGGTGCCGCCGCCCATGACCTCGGGCAAGTTTTTCGTCGGCCAGGGAAGTTCGGCCAGCTTGCGCTGCCACTGTCCGTCCAGCGGTAGCAATCGCTGGCCGACGGGCGCATAGACCGCCCCGGACGTTGGGCGGTTGTGGAAGAGGTGGAGTTCGGTGACTTCACCGTGCCCATGGCGCGCCTCGCTCTCCACCAGAATCTGCCCGACCAGGGGGGTGATGGCCGTGACCGAGTTCGGTACGCTGAATAGTCCCATCAGCGGCAGGCCCGCGTCCGCCAGGCGCTCATGCACGCGCTCACCCACGGCCCAGACCTCGGCTTTGGCAGGCAGAGCCGCCAGCATCTTGACCGCATAATCGGCCACCACATCATTAAACTGGCCCACTAGTCCTTGGTCTGAACCGAACACGACGGCGCCAATCGGACCGGCAAC
>Ga0265316_10006677_pt1 | contig 10991 bp, 8 predicted proteins | sample 4522metaG_FD_202092 | JGI IMG/M metagenome (GOLD analysis project Ga0265316, IMG submission 202092) | Rhizosphere microbial communities from Carex aquatilis grown in University of Washington, Seatle, WA, United States - 4-5-22 metaG | ecosystem: Host-associated > Plants > Roots > Rhizosphere >...
TATCTTTTTACATTCATCTTTTGTCTTTCCTAATAATTATCTTAGCAACTCAATCAGTCGACATGGCCTTAAATTACATCTGGATTGCGCTTTTTATTACCGGTTTTATCGTGGCTATTGGTCAGTTGATTTTCGTTGATAATACTCAAATATTCAATGAATTTGAAGGATTTACTACAGCTGTTTTTGTTACGTATTTTTTTTTCATAAGCTCCGTGAATGAATTACAAATCAATTGCCGAACAGATCTTTCTGGCAGGTATTGAAAGTGTTCTGCCATCCAGGCTGATAAGCAGTAAGTTGTCTTTGAAAGACAATTGTCTGAATATCGCCGATCTGAGTTTTTCATTGGAAGGAATTGAGAATATCTATATGATTGGTGCTGGAAAAGCAAGCGCAATGATGGGAGCGGAAGTAGAAAAAATACTTGGCAACCTCATTACTGAAGGGCATGTTGTTGTAAAATATGGTCATTCCTGTAAATTGAAATATATCGATGTTACTGAAGCAGGTCATCCTATACCTGACGAAAACGGATTAAGAGCAACCCGGGAAATACTAAAAATAGCTGAATTGGCCAGTTGTAACGACCTTGTAATATGTTTGTTATCGGGTGGTGGTTCATCTCTGTTATCTGATATCCCGGAAGGGTGTTTATCCACAGATATGATTAAAGTTAATGATCTTCTGATAAATAGCGGGGCCTGCATCAATGAAATTAACGTTGTCCGTAAACATTTATCAATTGTGAAGGGAGGTCAGCTTGCAAGAGTCGTTTACCCGGCTACTCTCGTGAGTTTTATTTTATCAGATGTACCAGGCGATCCACTTGATGTAATAGCTTCCGGACCAACGGTTCCCGATCCAACAACTTTTCTGCAGGCTTTGATGGTTCTTGCGACATTTGAGTTAACACGAACTGTCCCACGAAGAATAATTACTTTTTTAAAAGAAGGAGCTGCCGGAAAGAGGATGGAAACACCAAAGGCCGGGGATCCTGTTTTTGATAAAACAGTTAATATCCTTGTCGGCTCAAACAGAATGGCGCTTGAATCGGCAAAAAGTAAAGCATTGGAATTTAATATTAACGCGGTTATAATTGACGATCAGTTGCAAGGTGATACTTCCACAGTTGCTGAGTATTTAATTGAAACTGCTACAAGATTTAAAGATGATGAAAATGAGGTGAAACCGGTTTGTCTTTTATTCGGCGGAGAAACAACTGTTAAAATGACAGGAAAAGGAGCCGGAGGAAGAAACCAGCATCTGGCACTGTTGTCCGCCATCTTACTTCAAAACAATCCCGGAATAACAATACTATCTGCAGGTACGGACGGCAATGACGGATCAACTGATGCTGCTGGCGCTGTTGTTGATTCAGATACAATATCCGAAGCGATCTCGAAGAATATTGATCCTGAAAAACATCTGAATGAATTCGATTCATTCCATTTCTTTAAAAAAGCCGGAGGACATATCATCACTGGTCCTACTATGACAAACGTAATGGATATTATTGTGGTGATTGTGGAATAATAGTAAAGGCACAACGGTACAACGGCCCAACGGCTCAACGGTGAAAAAGCAAAAGACAAGAGACAAAAGTAAAAAGTAAAAAGTAAAAAGTAAGTAGTAAGAAACGCGAAACCAGTAATCAGCAACAATTAATTATTAAATATACTATGAAAAGTTTGTATCTCTTCTTTTTAATTTACTTATGTTTGAGTTCATGTACCATGGCACCAAGAAAAGTTATGGAAAATGGAAAAAACCCGGTTACTCAGTCTATCGATTCATCTGACATGACCAATAATTTTTACGATAATGTAGAAACATATCCTCTTCAGGTGAAGGAATTGTACATAGATGGCGAAATAGCTAATCCGGGGAAGGTTGATTTCAAGAGTCTCTCTATTCATTCAGTGATTGTTAAAGAGACCTTACTCGACAGTACCGGAGCTGACAGGTTTGTTGGTGCCTACAGATACGATGGTTATTCACTTTTTGATATTCTCGATAAAAGGATATTAAAAAAGGCAAACAGCAGTGAATTTAAACCTATTATCGATTTATATGTCGAAATTGAAAATGACAAAGGTGAAAAAATTGTATTCAGCTGGGGTGAAATCTACTATCCGAATAATCTTCATAAGATATTGATTGCCAATGGTGTATCGAGGATAGTACCTTCCAAAACAAAAGAGTTATGGCCGCTTCCTGTTGAAAGCAAGATTGTAGCTGCCAGTGATCTTGTGACTGAAAGAAATATCATATCTCCGGTAAGAATAACTGTTAAATCATATCCGCATTCATTTACTGTTCAACAGGGTATGACGCCATTGTATTCACCAGGTATAAATATTTTCACTTCTTCCGGTCAGGCAGGAAAAATAGAAGTTCTTCCTGAAAAACTTCCTAATACAACTTTTAATACAATCTTTTATGGGAGGGGAAAAGGTATTCATAGTACTACGCCTTTCAACGGCATACTTCTTAAGGACCTTCTTGTGAAGAATTATCCTTTAAGCAGGGAAAATCTGAAATCCGGAATTATGTGTATTGTGGGCAAGGACGGCTATAGGTGTGCTGTCTCATATTCTGAACTTTTTAACCGGAATGACCAGCAGGAATTTATGGTGATAAAAACCGGAGATAATGAAGATGGTGGTCTTTTCAGGATTTTCGCAGCATCGGATTTTTTCTCCGACAGGGCAATTAAATCAGTAAGTGAAATACATTTGGATATTATTAAATAAAACTCAAAATCATGAAAACAAAATTATTGGTTATTGTGTTCAGCCTGGCATTAATTTCCAACAGCTATGGAAATAAAAAAACAGGAGAAAACTCTCTGAAACCGGGTAATTTAATACAAGTCCCTTCTACAGACTATGGAATGATGATAGTAGCAAAGTTAACTGTGAAGCCTGATAAGGTTAAAGCCTTCACGGAAGCCGCAAAGGAGATAATTGAAAAATCAAATAAAGAAGCCGGCTGTAAATCTTACCAGCTTTATCAGGACCCATACGATAACACAAAATTTGTTTTTGTTGAAGAATATAAAAACCAGGCTGCAATTGATGCCCATTTTGCAAGTGATTATTTCAAGGCTTTTGGTCCTAAAATCAGTGATCTGGTTGTGGCGCCGGCTAAGATCAAAATAATCAGCGTGGCGAATGAGGTAAATAAATAATCTTTGGTATCATTCTGTGACTGAATAATCTAATCCTTATATAATGAAGGCCCTAGTACTGGAAAAATATAATGAATTTGTTTATAGAGATGTTCCCGACCCTGTCATAAAGAGTGACGAAGTACTTGTAAAGGTCATGGCCTGTGGTATTTGTGGTTCTGATGTCCATGGAATGGATGGTAGTACAGGACGAAGAATTCCACCTGTTATTATGGGTCATGAGGCATCCGGGGTTATAGTGAAAACCGGATCAAACGTTAACATTTGGCAACCAGGTGACAGGGTAACATTTGATTCAACTGTTTATCAGCTGAATGATTGGTTCACGCTGGAAGGTATGTATAATATCAGCGACAACCGCGAGGTTCTCGGTGTATCACCGGGGACATATAACAGAGATGGCGCATTTGCTGAATTTATTGCAATTCCCGAACATATCCTGTACAGAATACCAGAGAAAGTCTCTTTTGAACAGGCTGCCATGGTGGAGGCTGTTGCAGTTGCTCTTCATTCATTAAATACAGCAGGGGTGAGAACCGGAGACAGTTGCGTTGTGGTAGGTGCAGGAATGATCGGGATATTTATTCTGAAACTTCTTAAAATTTCGGGCGCTTCAGAGATCATTGCAATTGATATTAATCCGAAACGACTTGAAGAGGCCGCGATAGCAGGAGCCGACCATACATTCCTCTCAACTGAAGATAATATTGAAGAAAAAATACTTGCTCTGACAAATAACAGAGGAGCAGACATCTCTTTCGAGGCTGTCGGAAAAAGTGAATCAGTGAATATTGCAATTGATGTTCTCCGGAAAGGGGGAAAGACTGTTTTAGTCGGAAATATCTCTCACTCGGTTAATTTTCCTCTTCAAAAAGTTGTTACCCGCGAGTTAAAAGTACTTGGAAGTTGTGCAATCAGAGGTGAATATGAAACTGTTCTTAAGTTACTGGAAACCGGGAAAATTCAAGTTGATGATCAGATCTCAGCTGTTGTGCCTCTTTCGGAAGGAGCCTTATGGTTTGAAAAGCTTCACAAAAAGGAAGGTGGTCTTAATAAGGTAATACTTGTTCCTTAAAATTGCGGATTGTCGATTGCGGATTATTTAGATAATCCATTCCGAAATCCTAAATCCGCAATCCGAAATATTTACGATGATGACTGAAAAGATTTATAACATTTCAATCGCCGGATGCAGTAAAGTGGCTCATCTTCATGCAAAAGCCATCTGCAGTATTCCAAATGCGCGACTGGCAGGGGTTTGGAACCGGACGACCGCGAAAGCAGAAGATTTTGCCACGCTTTATAAAACACGTTCCTACACGGATATTTCTGACATGGTAGATGAAAACAAATCTGATCTGGTAATTGTCTGTACCGCCCATCCATTTCATAAACAACCTGCGGTTGAAGCAGCGCTGGCAGGAGCTAATGTTCTGGTTGAAAAGCCATTGGCCTCAGATCTTCAGGATTGTGACGATATCATACAAACCTGTAAGAGAAGCTCTGTAAGATTAGGAGTAATAAGTCAGAGGAGATGGTATGAACCGGTAAAAAGAGTTAAGCAGGCTATAGATCAGGGGAAGATCGGGAAACCGGTGCTGGTTGAGGTCAATATGCTGGGTTGGCGCGATAAAGCGTATTATGATTCTGATGCATGGAGAGGAACGTGGAAAAATGAAGGTGGAGGGGTCCTTGTTAACCAGTCTCCGCATCAGCTGGATATCCTCTTATGGTACATGGGCGAAATTGATGAAGTCTATGGCATCTGGAAGAACCTGAACCATCCTTATATCGAGGTAGATGATACGGCACTGGCAATTGTTAAATTTAAAAGCGGAGCAGTCGGAAATATACTGGTTAGTAACTCTCAAAGGCCCGGCCTTTATGGTAGAGTCCATGTACACGGTGAAAATGGTGCATCAGCAGGAGTGCAGACTGACGGAGGTGCGATGTTCATAGCCGGCAGCACAGGTGTTACTGAACCCCCTGTGAATGATCTGTGGACCATCCCCGGAGAAGAAGCCTTATTGAAACAATGGATCAGGGAGGATACTGTGATTTTTAATAATTGTGATCCTACCGTGAGATATATTCAATACCAGATTGAAGATTTTCTTCATTCTTTAGAGAATGGAATGGATCCCGCTGTAACAGGAGAAGATGGTCGAAGAACAGTAGAGCTTTTCACATCAATCTACCGGTCCACACGTGATAATATGCCCGTAAAGTTTCCTCTGAAACCGGAACCAGGAACCAGCACCCGGTAACCAGCAACAAGCAAACAGTATCCAGTAACCTTTTATATTTTTCTTATGCCTCTAATCATTGTTATCCTCGGTATTTGCCTTCTGCTCTTCCTCATACTTGTACTCAAATTCAATTCGTTTTTATCATTCGTCATTGTTTCTCTTGCAGTGGGTCTGACTGAAGGTATGACCATTGATAACGCCGTAATTTCCATTGAAAATGGTATTGGCAGTACTATGGGTTTTCTTGTTCTGGTTCTTGGTTTCGGTGCTATGCTTGGAAAACTGGTTTCTGAAAGCGGAGCTGCTCAGAAAATAACTTCTAAACTTGTTAATGCTTTTGGTATTAAACATATTCAACTGGCATTAATGCTAACTGGTTTTATTGTTGGAATTTCACTTTTCTATGATGTTGGGTTTTTTATTATGATTCCTTTGGTTTTCACTGTTGCTGCTTCGACCGGACTGCCATTGCTTTATGTTGGATTACCGATGCTGGCATCACTTTCAGTAACCCACGGTTACCTTCCTCCTCATCCTGCACCAACAGCGATTGTTACCCTTTTCCATGCGGATCTTGGAAAAACCTTAATATATGGAATAATGGTTGCAATTCCTGCTATAATTATTTCGGGCCCCATTTTGTCAAAAGCCCTCAGTAAAATAGAAGCTAAACCCTTACAGGAATTTATAAACCAGAAAGTTATGACCGATGAAGAGTTACCGGGATTTTGGGTTAGTTTCTTTTCTTCTCTTCTGCCTGTTCTACTGATAACTATTTCAACCGTAGCCGGATTCCTGCTGCCGGGAGATAATGAAGTAAGAAAAATCCTCGGATATATGGGGAATCCAGTAATTGCAATGCTTATAGCTGTTTTGTTTTCTATTTGTACTCTCGGTCTGGCAAGAGGAAGAAAAATTACAGACATCATGAATTCCCTGGCTCATTCAGTAACTACTATTACAATGATTATGTTGCTTATTGCCGGTGCAGGTGCTCTCAAGCAGGTTCTGGTAGACAGCGGAGTAAGCAAATATATAGGTGAAATGCTGAGTCAGTCTTCTCTCTCACCTTTGTTTCTCGGATGGTTGATAGCAACAATACTGCGGTTTTGTGTTGGCTCGGCTACAGTGGCTGGAATTACTACGGCAGGTATAGTTCTGCCATTGGTAACAGGAGGATCAGTTAATCCTGAACTTATGGTCCTAGCTATCGGTGCGGGAAGTCTGATGTTCGGGCATGTAAATGATGGCGGGTTCTGGCTATTCAAGGAATATTTCAATCTCAGCATTAAAGATACACTTAAAACATGGAGTGTAATGGAAACATCGATAGGCATAACCGGATTAATAGGGGTTTTAGCGCTAAGTCTTTTTGTAAAATGATAGGCATGTCAACAATCAGAAGTACACGCTACTTCGGACTTCCGGATCCGGAAAGAGAAGTTATAAATTTTTTCTATACATTTAAACTTCAGAAAACAGGTTAACTAATCTGAGAATTGATCTCTATGAAGAAAATACTTTCACCGGTTTTTCTTTTGCTTATAGTTTATACTCTTAAAGCTCAGGAAGGAGCGCCATTACTTACTAACTTTAAGGAAAGCAGCGAGATTGAGAACCAGAACTGGGCGATATGCCAGGATGACAAGAATGTTATGTTGTTCGCCAACAGAAGGGGGATTCTCACATTTGATGGTCAGAATTGGAATTCTATCCCAATTCCTACAATTCCATACTCTCTTAAATACAATCCGCAGGAAAGGAAAGTCTATGTGGGAGGAGAGAACAATTACGGCTATCTTTCAAGGGATGACAAAGGAAGTTACAGATATTTTTCAATCTCCGGTGATTCGGCCTCTCTGGGATTAATAACAAGGATAATCTTTACTGATTCTACTATATATTTCTACGGGGAACAAAGCATCAGCAGGCACAATATAAGTTCAGGAAAACTTGAGCTTCGTCTCAGGCAAAAAGAAAATGAACCTTTTACCGGGATGTTTATCACCCCGAAAAATACCTTCATTAATGTTTTGTCAAAAGGACTTTACAGACTTGAAAGCGATACCTTGTTCCCAATAGTTACAGGTTACCTTTCAAAGGATGAAGAGATTCTTTTCAGTCTTCCATACAACAATAATCTTGTACTGATTGGAAAAAGCAATGGTGACCTTTCTCTATTCGATGGGATAAAATACTATGATTACAAGATTAAGGATGAGGGCTATCTCCGGCAAAATATTCTTTCGGAAGGATTATTAATCTCTGATAGCCTGTATGCCTTTTCAACACTCGATGGAGGAGCATTGGTCGTGGAAAAGAAGAGTGGAAAACTTAAACATACGATTAATTATATAAACGGATTACCCGATGATGAAATTTTTGCACTCGGGGTCGACAACAATCATGGCCTGTGGCTTTCCCATCAATTTGGACTTACACGTGCTGATCTGAGTTTACCGGTTGCTAATTTTAGTATTTATCCGGGACTGAAAGGAAATCTTATCACATCTCTCTGGCAGAATAATGAATTGTATGTTGCAACAAGTGAAGGTGTTTACTATCTTAAAGAGATAAAAAATTATACAGAAGTTGAAGTTCTGGTAAAGAATGAGGAATACTCAGGGCCACCAAACAAGGCAGTCATACGTAACATGCCAGTTCAACAGTTGGCCAAAGAGCCTCAGAAGACCAGGAAAAGTATTTTTGCACAAATATTCGGCAAGAAACAAGTTTCTGCTGTTACTCAGACCACACCCGAAAAGGAACAAAGAGTAATTAAGCAACCCGAAATAAAGTTACCCGAACCAAAATATTTTAAAAAAATAGCCGGCAGGCTCAAATCAATTAATTATATCTATAAGAAAGTTGAGGGTCTCAATGAAAAATGTAAACAACTGGTTTCTGCAGGGAATGAAATTCTGGCATCAACAAACAAAGGTCTTTTCATAATATCGGGTCATCAGGCCAGATCCATCGGGAATTCAGACTATATCAATTATATAAGTGGGAAAACCAGGGATAACAAGTACTACATTGCAACCTCGGAAGGCTTTTTTTATGTTACACCTGATAATAAAAATAAGTGGCAGGCAGGTTATCCTGATAAAACATTCATTCACTCAATCTATTCAATTGTATTGACTGATGAGAATACTGTGTGGGCCGGAAGCGACGATAAAGTTTTCAGGATTAATCTCAGCAATGGCATGCCTTCAGGAAATCCTGTGACATATACCATTAAAAATGATTTACCCCAAAGGTATATCATCGAATCTGTTAGCGATACTTTATTCCTCTTTACCTTATCAAAGGTGAGTTATTATAACCGTGCACTTGATTCTTTTACAGAATACAAAAAGGAATTGACGGGCTATGATGCCAAGGTTAAATTTGTTTTTTCCCAGCCTGACATTCCGTGGATAAAAATTAAAGATGAGTGGATCACTATCAGTTCAGCAGGTAGTATTGAAAAGAATGACAAAGCTCTGCTTAAAATATTTGTTAATCTTAATTCAATATATACCGACAAAGATAATATCTGGGTTGTTAGTGGGGATAATATGCTCTTCAGAATTGTCCGGAATAAAATACCTTCAATTAAGCCTGATGTTAGTCTTTTTATCAGAAGTATCTCTGATGCGAAAGGATTTAACTTCAAACTCTCCGATATTGTGTTTGGGAGTGGTGATAACAATGTGTGTTTTGATATCGTGGCACCAGGATACGTCAAGCAGAATTCAACTCAATATCAATGGATTCTTGATAACGGGGATTGGTCAAAATGGACGTACACCAATACAATAAACCTGTTTTTAAAGCCGGGTAAATATACGCTTAAGGTCAGGGCAAAAGATATATGGGGTAATATAAGTGAACCAAAAGTCGTAGGATTTACAATTGAAGCACCTTTTACTCAAACAACATTTTTTTACATAATTGTTCTTGGTGCAATATTTATTGTAATAATAGGAATAGTAAGGTTCAGGGAAAGGCAGCTTAAAAAAGACAAGCGGATTCTCGAGACAAGGGTAAAAGAACGGACAGGTAAAATTGAGGCACAGAAACAAGAAATTACATCCAGTATTGAATATGCTAGCAGGATACAAATGGCTATGCTGCCGGAGGATTGGCATTTCAGATATTCGTTCTCCGATTATTTTATCATTTTTAAACCGAGGGATATAGTAAGCGGTGATTTCTACTGGATTGATGAAGATGAAAAACATATTTTCTTTACTGTTGCCGACTGCACTGGACATGGTGTTCCGGGAGCTTTCATGAGCACGCTTGGAATATCAACATTAGACGAGATAATCACCAATAATACTGATCTTAAAGCAAATACAGTATTAAATCTGTTACGTGAAAAGATCAAAACTTCACTTCATCAGACCGGCAAACAGGGAGAAGCCACTGATGGAATGGATGTAGCTTTCTGCATTCTTCATAAAGACAGAAAAAAACTCGAATTTTCAGGTGCATATAACTCTCTCTTAATTTTTCAGGATGGAGAGTTAAGGGAATTCAGGGCCGACAGGATGCCAATAGGAATATATTATGGTGAAAAGGAAACATTCACTAATTATGAGATTAAGGTACAAAAGGGTGATACAATCTACATCTTTTCGGATGGTTTCGCCGATCAGTTTGGCGGTCCTAAAGGATCAAAGTATATGAAGTATAATCTTAAAAGACTGCTATCGGAGATATATCAGAGACCTATGTCTGAACAAAAGCTTATCCTGGAAAATGAGTTTGAAAAGTGGAAAGGCTCTGCTAATCAGATCGACGATGTCACAATTTTAGGTGTACGTATATAAAATGTTGATCAGATCTATTTGTACTTAAATAATAAGATTCCTCATTTCTTCGCCTTCTGGCGGATTCATTCGGAATGACAAGTCTTTTTTTTAATTTGAGAAAGAAGCGACTATTCTCTTTTGAGAATCGCCGCTTCTTTCTATTATAAAACATATTGAACTTGTCATTCCGAGCGGTAGCTAGGAATCTCCATCGTTAATAAGAGATGCTCTTTTCCAGGATTCTCATTTGAAAATTCAATATCTTTACAATCAAAACTTAACCACTATGAAAATTAAATTTATAGGCGCAGCACGGGAAGTAACCGGGAGTAAACATCTCATTATAACAGATTCAGGTAAGAAAATTCTTCTTGATTGCGGGATGTTCCAGGGTAAGGGACTCGAAACAGACAGTATGAACAGGGACCTTATGTTTGACCCATCGCAGATTGATCATATAATTCTTACACATGCACATATAGATCATTCCGGGTTGATTCCATATGTGTATAAACTGGGATTCCGGGGATCAGTAATTTGTACAAACGGAACACGCGATCTGTGCGCTATTATGCTGGCTGATTCTGCCTTTATTCAGGAACATGATACAATTACATTCAATAAACGCAGGATAAAAAAAGGTCTTCCCCAGGTGACTCCAATTTATACACAGGCAGATGCTACTGCTTGTATGGGCCTCTTTATCGGAGTGCCAAATGAGATGAAATTCAGGATTGATGAAAA
>Ga0265316_10006678_pt1 | contig 10990 bp, 5 predicted proteins | sample 4522metaG_FD_202092 | JGI IMG/M metagenome (GOLD analysis project Ga0265316, IMG submission 202092) | Rhizosphere microbial communities from Carex aquatilis grown in University of Washington, Seatle, WA, United States - 4-5-22 metaG | ecosystem: Host-associated > Plants > Roots > Rhizosphere >...
CCACGCTGTCATCGACCGGATACGAGCGCGTTGATGCGCGTTTCCCGCGGCCTCACGCCTAGAAGCTCACGCGGCGCGCGCGCCGCCGGGCCAGCCACGCGCCCAGCGCCGCAACGAGCACGATCAGAATCGCCGCCGAACCGCCCTCGCCGCCATGCCCGGCCAGCGTGCCACACGCGCAACCGCCACCCTTGATCGAGATGTTGTTGGGCGGCGACGCGCCGGCAGCGTCCTGCTGGGGCGTTTCGGCATCTTGGGACTGGGGCGTTCCGGCATCGGCTGGCGCACCGCCGTCCGGTTCGGCGACGGAAACGCACTCGCCGGTCGCCGTGTTGCACGCCGGCCCGGCGTGCGCGCCTGTCGTGCAATCGGTGTCGTTCGAGCATTGGCCGCACGTGCCGCTCGCCGCGCAAAAGGGCGCGGAATTTCCTGCGGGGCACTCGTCGGACGCGCCCGATCCGTCGTCGCCGTTGCACGCCACGCAGGTGTTCGTCGTCGCGTCGCAGATCGGAGTCGCGCCGCCGCAGATCGCGTCGCCGACGCATTGAACGCACAGCCCGCTGTTCGGCCCGTCGGTCGCGCAGATGGTCGAGCGGCACACCGTCGCGCCGTTCGCGCCCGTACACGGGCCATCGCCGCTCTTGAAACCGCACAGGTTGTCGTTCGTGTCGCAAACACCCGAGACGCACGCGCGTCCGCCAAGGGTCGACGCGCAGACTCCGCCAAGAATCGGCTGCCCGTTCGCGATCTTCGGCGCGCACACGCCCGAAAGACCGGCCGTGAGTGTGTTGCACCAGTTCCCTGCGGCGCAGTCGCTGTCGAGCTTGCAACCGGTCCCGCACTCGCCGCTCGCGGTGTCGCAGATCGGGCCCGCATGCGTGCCGGTCGTGCAATCCGTGCTCGCCGTGCACTTTGTGCACGCGCCCGAAGCGGCGCAGTACGGGGTCGCCCCATCCGCACAGGCATTGGACGCACCCGATCCGAGATCGCCGTTGCACACCACGCAGATCTTCGACGCCCCGTCGCACGCGGGCAGGTTGCCGATGCAGAGGAAGGCATCACCCGGCGTGCATTGCACGCACACGTTGTTCATCGTGTCGCACGCCGGTTTCGGGCTCGCACATGCCGAGTCGTCGATGCATGGTTCGCACAGCCCCGCGTTAGGCCCGGCGCTCGCGCACACGTTCGAGCGACACACGGCCGTCTTCGCCGTGGAGCATGGCCCGTCGCCGTTCAGGTAGCCGCATTTCTTGTCGCCCGTGTCGCACACGCCGCTTGCACACACGAGCGCGCCCGCCGCCGTCGTGCACCCGCCATCGAGCGTCGGGTTGGCGTGCGCCCCATCGGTCGGCATCGCGACGCCGTTCGCGAGCTGCAACGTGCAGGTGTGCGCGCTCTCGTTGCACCAGTTGCCGCTGGCGCAGTCCGCGTCGACGTTGCACCCGCCCGCGGGTTCGCATGTGCCGCTCACGCTACACGCGCTCGACCGGCAAACCCCGACGGGTGCGCCACCCACCGCCGTGCATGGACCGTCGCCCACCGCATAGCCACACTTGTTGTCGCCCGTGTCGCACACGCCGTTTGCGCACACGAGGCTCGCCGCCAGCGCGGTGCAGGTGCCGTCGAGCGCCGGATTGGTGTGGGGACCGTCGGTCGGCATCGCCGTACCGTTGGAAAGCGGCTGCGTGCAGGTGTGCGCGCTCTCGTTGCACCAGTTGCCACCGCTGCAGTCCGCGTCGACGTTGCACGCACCCGCGGGCTCGCACGTGCCGTTCGCGCTGCACGCGCCCGACCGGCACACGGTGCCTCCGGTTCCGGCCGTGCACGGCCCGTCGCCGTCGGCGTACCCGCACGATCCGTCCGGGTCGCACGTGCCCGAGCGGCACACTTTGCCTCCGGTTGCGGCGGTGCACGGCCCATCGCTATTGAGGTAGCCGCACTTGTTGTCCGTGGTGTCGCACACCCCGGCGGCGCAGACCAACGCCGCGGCCGCCGCGGTGCAAGTGCCGTCAAGCGTGGGACTGGTGTGGGGTGCGTCCGTCGGCATCGCGGTGCTATTCGCAAGTTGCGGCGTGCAGGTGTGCGCACTCTCTTTGCACCAGTTGCCGCTGGCGCAGTCCGCGTCGACGTTGCACCCACCTTCGGGTTCGCACAGCCCGCTCACGCTGCACGCACCCGACCGACAGACCGCGCCGCCCGTGCACGGCCCGTCCCCGTTGGCGTAGCCGCACTTGTTGTCGCCCACGTCGCACACGCCGCTTGTGCACACCAAATTGGCCGCCGACGCGGCGCAGGTGCCATCCAGAATCGGGCTCGTGTGCGGTGAGTCTGTCGGCATCGTCGTCCCGTTCGCGAGAGACGGCGTGCAAACGTGCATGGTTTCATTGCACCAGTTGCCGGCGGCGCAATCGCCGTCGACGTTGCAACCGCTGGCCGGTTCGCAGGTGCCGTTCACGCTACACGCGCTCGACCGGCACACGGCGCCTGCGGTTCCGGCCGTGCACGGCCCGTCGCCGTTGGCGTAGCCACACTTGTTGTCCGCCACGTCGCACACCGCGCTCGCGCAAACCAGCGCGCCGGCTGCGGCGGTGCACGTCCCATTGAGCGCCGGGTTCGCGTGCGGCGGATCGCTCGGGACGGGAATGCCATTGACCAGCTTGGACGTGCATGTGGACGTGCTTTCGTCGCACCAGCCCGCGCTGCAATCGCTATCGACGTTGCATCCGCCCGCAGGCTCGCACAGACCGTTCGTGCTACACGCGCCCGACCGGCACACGGTGCCTCCGTTTCCGGCCGTGCACGGCCCATCGCCGTTGGCGTACCCGCACCGTCCGTCCGGGTCACACACGGTCGAGCGGCAGACGGAGTTTCCGGCTCCCGCGGTGCATGGCCCATCGTTGTTGAGGTAGCCACACTTGTTGTCCGTGGTGTCGCACACCCCAGCGACGCAGACCAGCGCTGCGGCCGCTGCGGTGCAAGCACCGTTCAGCGTCGGGCTGGCGTGCGTCGGATCGGTCGGCATCGGGATGCCGTTCGCGAGCGGCGACGTGCAGGCGTGCGTGCCTTCGTTGCACCACTTGCCGCCGGTGCAGTCCGCGTCGACGTTGCATCCGCCGACCGGCTCGCACAGCCCGTTCGCGCTGCACGCGCCCGACCGGCACACGGTGCCTGCGGTTCCGGCCGTGCACGGCCCGTCGCCGTTGGCGTAGCCGCACTTGAGATCCGGGTCGCATACGCTCGAACGACACACGCCCAGTTTCGCCGCGCCGCAAGTTCCATCACCGTTGGCGTAGCCGCACTTGTTGTCCGCCGTGTCGCACACAGCGCTGGTGCAAACGAGCGCGCCAGCCTGGGCGGTGCAAGCGCCGTTCAACGTCGGATTCGTGTGCGCCGCATCGGTCGGCATCGAGATGCCGTTCGCGAGCGGCGGCCCGCAAGTGTGCGCGCTCTCGTTGCACCAGTTGCCGCCAGTGCAATCCCCGTCGACGTTGCAACCGACCAAGGTGTAGATCTTGCTGCCGAGCAACGGCGTTTCCTGGTTCGAGTGAATGTCGTAGTTGCCACAAGTGATCTTGCCCGTGGTGGCGGAATTGATGTTCACAGTGATGGTGAAGGTGCCCGCCGCGCCGGCGGCGATCGCCGCCGCGAACGTGCACACGATCGTGCCCAACGCGCCAACCGCCGGCGTCGTGCAAGTGGCGCCCGTGGGCCGAGTGATTGACTGGTAGGTCGTGCCCGGCGGCGTGGTGAAATCGATCACCACACCGGTCTCGGCGGCAGCGGAACCGTTCTTGTAGGTGATGTTGTAGGTGATGTTTGTGCCCGGGTTCGCTTGCGCGGGCCCGGTGCCGCTCACGAAAATGCCTGGGACACTCGCTCCGCCCGTGTTGCCGTCGACATAGACCTCGCCAAAATGGGCGCCTGGCTGGCACCCAGACGCCATGACCTCGAGCGTGACCTGGTCTCCCATGTTGAGCTTCGGGGAACCGGGCGCTATGTCGACAAGCGACCAGTCGACATAGTCGATCTCCGCCGCCGTTCCGCCGTTGACGGTCTTCCACGGAACGCCGGGCTGGGCACTCAAGTTGAAATCCGTGTAGATGATCGTGTTCTGCGTAACGTTGGTGAGTTGGACGAAGTAGTAGGGCTGCTCGGCCAAGGGGTGCGCCGGGTTTTGCAACACGGGCGCGATCGCGAAGCGGACGTGGATCTGATTGTCGCTGGGATCGACGTCGGTGGCGCCGATGGTCATGGTCTGCTTGAGCGAGTTGACGTTCTCGCCGTGGCCATAGGCGGTACTGCCGTGGAAATTGACCCTGGCGCATTGGTTGCCGTACCTCGGCCAACGCAACGACGCAGCCATCCCGAGATCGGGGTCTGGCTGCATGCCCGGGCCGGTTGCGCTGACAATCGTCGTCGTCAGCGCAGCGCCCCCCGCGGCCAGGTTCAACCCCGCGCGTGTCTGCGGCGTCTGGATGGTGACGCCGGTCCCGTTGAGATACGTCGTCACGGTCCACGGGGCCGGGGGAGTCACACCCGCGCCACCTGTCTCGAAACCGCCATTCACGAAGGCCGCCTTCTTCGACACGAGCGCCCCGCGCGGAGGCGAAGTGTCACTGGGCACGCAGGCCAGCAAGGTCGTCGTCATGGCCGCAAGCATCCAGGTGATCTGCGTATCCGTTGATCTTCTGAATTGCATTTCGTTGTCCTTCTTCTGTTGCAGGCGGCCTGACGGCAAACTTCGGCGACCAGTCTGCGAGCAAACCGTCGCCGGAATTGTAAGGATCCTCCCAACGAAATGGAGTGTCAATAGCACCGGCCAGGCGGCTGCGACATTCCCGCTGCCGCCAACGCCCGATCTCAACGACGTTCCAATGCCCGGAAGACCGCCTTCACTGACGGGTCATGCGGCGCACAGTGGTCGCTCTGTTCCCCGGCACCTACGGAGACGACGCAGACATTCCCTGCATGTGAATGTTGCGGGTAGTGCTGTTCCAGCCGGCCGGCAATGGCTGGCAGAAGACCTGACCATTAGCTGGATTGATGACCAAATTGGCGCTTGCGGTGTAGGTCAGATCGAAATCTCTGGGCTGGAAACGAGCCACGATATTCGAAGTTTGAGCCGGCGGTATGGTTTGGCCGGGTACGAGCGAGAAGACCTGATCTCCTGCATAGATCATGTCCTGCAAGACGGGCATGGCCAAGGCATTGCCGGCATTGACGATGTCGATGTCCAACTTGCGCGTGGCTCCGACGTTGGTAGTGGGGAAACTCCATTCGGTGAGCCAAAGGTCGTTGGTGATGATGACGCCCTTTGCACCCATGGTTAGATCCACCGTATGAGAAGTGTCGTTGATGGCATCGGTCGTAATCACCAAGGTTCCATCATAAGTCGCGTAGTCGGGAACGCTGTCTACGGTTTCCGGGATGCCATTGGGGATGATGGTGATGGTTGCGGATCCAGCAGGGGCCACGGTGATGGGTACGGGCGAGTAGTCCAGCACGTAGTAGCTTGCGTGATTGGCCGTGACATCGGTAATCCGATAGGACGCGCTTCCCGGATTGGTGACGACGATCTGTTGCGGGGCGGCGGCTGCGCCGCAGTTCACCAGGCTGAAGTCCAGAGATCCTGGAATACCCGCCACCATGGCCAGCGTGGCCGTGCCCGTGGCCGGAAGGTCGCCTGAGACGGTGCCGCAATTGACCTCAGAGCCGATCTGCCAATGGACTGTCGCGGACAGATCGAGGTGATTGCCGCTGCTGACGATGGCGGCGCTGGCTCCGGGAGAGAACGTCACCGTGACATCGACATGCCCGCCAGCGGGAACGCTGACCGAGGATGGGTCCACCGTGAAGTACTGCGCTCCGCCCCCGGTAACTGAGAAGGCCACCGACGCTGGATCTGAATTCGGGTTGGCGTTGTTTGTAACCGTCAGGGTAATGGGAGTCGACTGTTGCGCTGGTGAGGCAATGGGAACGGAACCGAAGTCGAGCGCCGTCGCGGCAATGACGGTCACTGCGTCGCCAAGCGGAGTTTGGGTTAGCGTGATGTGGTGAATGGTGTCACCGATGATGTTCGTGGAGATGTCGATGGTGTCCGAAACGATGGTCGCGCTGCTTGGACTGCCCGTGCTCACGGTCACCTGTGAGGTTGGCTCGGGGTTGCCGTTCACCGGCGCAGCGAGCGTGTCCCCCGATGAGGAGATGTGGAAGATAGAGCCGCCTCCGCCCTCAAGCGCGGCCTCCCAGCTCATGGCTGCGGTTCCAGTGTTGGTGATGGTGAAGCTCTGACTGGTCGCGCTTGCGCCGCAAGCGGTGGCAAAGTTCAACGACAGGGCTGAGAGTGCCATGGCGCCATTGATAGAGCTTCCCGTCAAGGGGAGCGGGCTTGGCAACGGTTGGCAAATCGCAACCGGGGTCGCCAGCGCTAGCGACAAGGTGCCCGTCGCCGGTCCCGCCGCATCAGGCGCCGTGAAGGCCACCGTGCCGTCTCCCGAGTGGCCCGCGGTAATGTTCACCGGCGAGGTACTGGTAACGCTAAACGCCCCCGTTGCAACCAAACTGACCTGTGCGGCTAGGTTGCCGGAGTTGAGGACATGGAAGTTGTCACTCGTTGTTTCTCCTGGGGCCAGGGAGCCGAACGATCCGAAAGTCTCTGCCGTGTTCCAAGCAAGGACTGCACCTTGCGCGCTCTCCGTGACGTTCACCAGGTGCTGGTCGTCGTTCGGCACGTCAGTCTGAATGGTCAAGGTGTCATCGAAGCTGGCCCCCGGGGTGGAAACCTGCGGGATAGCCGGTGCGTGAATGGTCACAACCAGCGTTCCGCCAGCAGGGATTGTCTTTCCCGCGGCGTCGGACGTGTAGCCCGCCGAACCCGTGAACGCCGCACTGGTGATGTGCGCCGCCGAGCCACCCGAATTCGTCAGCGTGAAGGTCTGGACCACTGGCGCCTCGCCAGCACAGGGATTGAGACCAAAGTCGAAGACATCGGTCGGCCAACCGGCAATCGAAGCGGGCAAGACCGGCGCATCGGGATTGGTCGATCCGCCAGTGCCGCTGGCGCCGCCGCCCGCCCCGCCCGTGCCCGTGCCATTGGCGTCGATGGTGCCGCCTGCACCACCATTGCCAACTTGCGTACTTCCACCTGCGCCGCCCGAACCGCCCAGCGAGCCGTCTTCCGACGAGCCATCTACAAGAGAGAGGTCGCCGTCTGCCGTGACGGGGGCGTCGTCACCCGGGTTGGCATCGTCCGCGCTGCTGCTACGAGAGTCATCCGCGCCGGGGACGTCGACGGTGGTGACGCTGGCAATGTCTTGGGCGCCGTCGTTGTTGATCGCGACCACATCTTTGCCACCCAATCCGTCCGGCGCGTTGCCAGCCACGTCAGGTTGGGTCACACCGGCTTCGGATTGCGCGCTAGCTCCATCCAGACGGCCATCGGCCACGGATCCGCTGTCTGCGGGCGGGCCAACAACATCTTTCTTGGCATCGCTTGGCGCGCCTGCGTCCTTCTTGGTCGCGCCCCCCGTGTTGCCCCCGCAGTTGCAGCTAGCGATAGTCATGGTTCCGGCAAGTCCGAATAGGACGATAGGAAAGAACGCGTTGGAAACTTGAAAGCGCTTCATTTGTCGATCTCCAGCAAGTGGTCTTGAGTCCATCCGTGCGAGCGCGCCATGTGTTCGCGAGCTAGCCTGAGTCGGTATCGGCGGAACACGTGAAGGACCTGAGGACGGTGAACAGTCCGCTCGAAGGCCGCAACCGCGCTTACACATGCAATGGCGCGCGACGGGCGACGCAGCTCACCCTCGTGCCCGCCTTCGCATGCTCAGTGTGACAAGGGTTGCGCCAGATCGACCTCGCTGACGGCATCCGCGCCGACTACCATGAGTTGATTGGGCGAAAGGACCGCGACACTGTAGGGCGGGGCCGAGATGGGTCCCGTGATCGCCGTGACCGTCGCTGGGGAGGTGGTGAGGTCGGCCTCAAACACGACACTAGCGGGGTGGTCCTGCGGAAACAGGATGACGCTCTCGTCGGCAGAGGCCCAGGTGAGATGGCGAGGGCCTGTCAGGCCGCTCGCCACGACGACACTGTTGTTCGTCACGAGGTCGAAACAGGCAATGGTGCCTTCGTCGTTGCTCACATAGATGAAACGTCCGTCGCTGGTCACCAGCACGCCGCGGGGAGCAAAAATTGTCGCTACAGCTACGCTCGCGCCTGTAGCCAAGTTGATTTGCTGTATGTGTCCTCCAGTAAATTCCGCCACGTAGGCGAAGCCATGTGCTTCATCCAAGGCAATCTCGTCAATGCCGTTCAGCCCGGTCGCGACCACCGTGGCAGCGGCGCGGTCCATGTTGGTCAGGCTCAGGAAGAGCAACGTGCCGGGATGGTCCGCCACATAGGCGTGAATGCCATCGCCGCTGAGTTTCACGTCCGCGGGCGCGTTGAATCCGCTCCCAATCACAGTTGTGACGTGAGTGTGGGCGGTCACGGCGTTGATGTTGCCGACGCTGTTGTCGGCAACGTAGAGCTGGTCAGTGCTGGCGCGATAGGAACTGCCAGTCAGGCTGTGAAAAGGCCAACTGGCGATGGTCGTAGGTACGGGCAGCGAGATTGGTGCCTCCATCACGTCGCCACTGCCATCCGTTGCAACGTCCGCGTCACTGCCACCTGCGGCGCTGGGAGCGTCCGGTGCAACGCCCGCGTCACTGCCACCTGCGGCGCTGGAAGCGTCCGGTGGGCCGGCGGCGGTGTCGCGATTGCCTACGCTCCCGGCGTCGACCGTACGTGTTGCGCAAACACACGCCGCAAAAATGCCGGCCGAGGTGCATGTCTGCTCGCCCGGCTGGCCAGTGGGGCAATAGCACTCTGCATTCGCGCCTGGGAAGCACGCGGCGTCTTGACTCCCGCCGCTGCCACCTGTGTCCCCCGCGTCGTGCGGGATCCGCAGCCCGTGGACTTCGCACGAACACGCCATCAGAAGGCCAAACAATGCGGTTCGCAGTCTGTCTGCCATGTGGGCCATTGTCGCGCTGAAATCTGCTAGTACCGCAAGCTCATCTGTCGCTCGGCGGGTTTGCCGTCGAGAAGCACGAAGGGTGAAGCCACCCGCCAGGACGCGCCGGCTGCACGTAAGGCCGCAACGTCGCGCAACCGGTGCTGCTGCCGCATGTTTTCCAGCTGCTCGGCAGCGCGCGGCCCGATGCCGGGGACACGCAGCAACTCGGCACGGGCTGCGGTGTTGATCTCGACCGGAAAGCGTTCCGGATGACGGCGCGCCCAGGTCGTCTTGGGATCCACGTCGAGCGACAGGGCGCCGGCCGCGTCGAATTCGATCTCGTCGATGGAAAAGCCGTAGCTGCGCAACAAAAAATCCACTTGATACAGACGGTGTTCGCGGCCAAAGGGAACTGGCGGCCGATTTGCGACGGGCGTTCCGGGCACCGGCTGCATGGCCGAATAGTAGACCCGCGCAAGATTCAACTCGCGGTAGGCCCAGGCCGCGGCATGCGCCACTTCACGGTCCATCTCGCCGGCAGCGCCCACCACCAGCTGCGTGGTCTGCCCCGCGCGCGCAAAACGACCCTCGGCTATCGCGCGGCTGACCTGCCGCATGGGCGCCAGGATCTCGGCGTCGAATTTCTTGCCGGGCGCGATGCGCGCCAAATGCGCTGCCGTGGGCGCCTCCATGTTCACCGACAGGCGGGTGGCCAATCGCATGGCATGGTCGATCTGGTCGGGCCGACAGCCCGGAATCATCTTCAGGTGGACGTAGCCGCGAAACCGGTGCCGGCGGCGCAGAAGCTCGACCGTGCCCAGCATGCGGTCCATGGTCGCAGCCGCGGTGCCGTGAATCGCAGACGAAAGAAACAACCCGAATACGCGGCCCTGACCGTGCAGATCCATGAAGGCGCTGGCCAGCTGCTCCGGCTGCAGAGCGAAGGATCGCCCGTGACCCCCGCAGCGTTCCACGCAGTAGATGCACGAACGCTCGCAGCCCGAAGCCTGCAGCACCTTCAGCATGGGCACGCGCTGGCCCGAGGGAAGCGCGGCCGGGTAGATCCACAGTCCGTCGCGCCCCCGCTGCCGCGGCTGCGACGGGCCGCAGGCGCAGGAAAGATCGTGGCGCGCCGCCTGCGTGAGGGCTTCGAGCGTGGTCTGGACCGATGGTGCGACCCGGAGGAGCGACACAGCCGCAGTCTACTGAACATCCGACCAGGAAGGCAAGAATTCGCGACCGGCTACCTTGTCGTCGCTTCCATCGGCGGCGTCGTGAGTCCGCCGACGATGGCACCCGGATCGCCCCGCCCTGCTCGCGCCACGGACGCACGAATCGCGCTCTCCACAACGGTTCGCGCGACATCGAGTCGCGCCCACAACCGCAGCACGATCTTGTCGTCACGCCGCACGCGAGCCCAGCCGTGCGGCAACGGCCCAGTCTCGTTCAGCGCGCCGCTGACGGCCTCGACGGTTTCCACGACCACGGAACGCCGAGCGGGATCGCTGCTCTCCGCCGACGTGACCACGCCCGACACACGCACCTCGATGGCCTTCAACAATTCCGAACGCGTGATGGCGTCCACACCGGCCAAGGCCATCTGCATGCGAGAACCGTCAGGCACCTCGGTCACGCCCAACACCACGACCCTGTCCGCCGTGACTGATACGTTGGCCCGAGCAGCATCGACGTCGGCCAATTCTCCCCCGCGCTCCAGCACGTCTTCGCCTGACGGCCCTGGCCCAGTCGCGGCCGGGGCGGCGTGACCGCAGCCAAACAGAAGGACAAAAAGAACGACGCAAGACTTGGTCATGATCCGGTGACTCCCAGCTATCGTGGCAGGCTCTGTCGCTTGTTGGCGGCCATGTCAGCGGCGAATTCGGGATAGCCCTGTTCCCGGATGAGCCCAATGCAGGCTGCGCGGTTGGAACGGAAGATCAGGCCGAAAACTCGCGCGATCCAGTTGTTGTACTTCTTGCAGTCCTTCACATC
>Ga0265316_10006680_pt1 | contig 10989 bp, 8 predicted proteins | sample 4522metaG_FD_202092 | JGI IMG/M metagenome (GOLD analysis project Ga0265316, IMG submission 202092) | Rhizosphere microbial communities from Carex aquatilis grown in University of Washington, Seatle, WA, United States - 4-5-22 metaG | ecosystem: Host-associated > Plants > Roots > Rhizosphere >...
AGCTACCTCCGTATCGTGCACTTTCACCAGAACCGGTCCGCTGTTGAAGTTCTCCAGCATCTTGACTACGCTGCCGGGAGTAAAACCGAGTGAAAGACAACGCCCCAGCAGGCTGCGTTCTCCGGTATATTCTTTTAGTACACACGTATTTCCGGCATTCAGTTTACTGAGGGTGGTTTCTTCCTTAATAGTATCCCGCTGCCCGGCGCTGACCGGCTCTGCCAGCAGGGCCATCGCCAGGTCTGCGTTTATCTTTATTTTCCTGTTTCCGGCTTCCAATTCCAGAGAGCCGTCCTCGTTTTTTTTATGTATGGTCACTATTACCTGCGGCTTTAATCCCTTTTTTTCGATTGCTGCTAATAATCTGGAATCGCCCTCGTCAATAGCGGTAATATTCACTCGCTGCAAAGCCTGAAATCTGGTCAACGGCACGGCTTTTTCCTTTTTGATATTGCCTTTATTATCCGGGATGGCGTGGCCGTGCGGGCATGTATCTGTATCGCCGAGAATAACCGCTAACCGTTCTTCCACTTCCGGCACATCGAGGTGCTCCAATTTACAAGCCACCTCATGTACTTTGTCCCATTTCATCCCCAGCACATCGGTCAGGAATCTTTCCCATAACCGGTGACGGCGGATAACTCCCAGCGCCCGTTCCACCCCCAATTCGGTGAGCGTTGCCCCTTTACTTGATTTATAGTCGATCAGCCCTTTACTTTCCAGGTTTTTCAACATGTCTGTTACTGCGGGCTGCGATACACCCAGGTCTCTGGCTAAAAAAGAAGTAGACGCCGGATCTCCTTTGGTTTGTTCTTTATAAATGGCTTCAAGGTATTCTTCTGTACGTTCACTATCCATCTCACCCTCCGCTGTTAAGCTGCCTTAATTAAGCTATCTTAATTATCGCACGGCAAGACTTTTTCTGCAAGCCGAATTTGTAACTTGCCGTTGATAACTAAAGGGTGAGAACAGATTCCTGCCGGTTTTTCGAAGTTAGATATTGAAATTTGTTTGACTAATGGCTTCTGGATATCCGGATTTCACTTGCTATTGATATTTTCCCTTTTAAGGACTAGATTTAAGTTAGAAACAATATATTTATGGGAGTAAACATGAACTGGCAATTTCCGCGTGATTCGTTCTGTCCGCCTGATGATGACGACGATGATGATTGAAGACCATCACAGGGCGAATTTCGCTGCTTGAAATTTAACCGGTGGGCGAGTAGCATAGGTAAATGGAACTATATTACTCGAAAAACGAGAAAATAGTTATAAGGAGGGAGTTACTCACATGCAAACATGGGTTATCGTTGTTATCATAGCCGCTATTCTCCTGGTTATCTGGCTCCTGACACAGGCCATTCATACCGTCAGACCGACCAGCCGTGGTCTTATCGAGCGTTTCGGTAAGTATAACCGTTTTGCCAACCCCGGTATTATTTTTCTGATCCCGTTTATTGAGAAACTGGTAGTCGTCAATATCACCGAGAATATGATCGATGCCGGATTACAGGAAATTATTACCAGCGACAGCCTGAATGCCCAGGTGGATGCTCAGGTTTATTTTAAAGTCCGCTCGGATGAAGATAGTGTCAAGGCATCCCAATATAACGTGTACAACTATATGCGGCAGATCGTGGCGCTTGCCAGGACTACATTGAGAAATATCATCGGTACGATGACGCTAAAAGACGCCAACAGCGAGCGCGGTAAGATCAACAGCGCGCTGTATAATAACCTGGCCACTGAAACCAAGAGCTGGGGTCTGGAAATTGTCCGTACAGAATTGAAAGAAATTAACCCTCCGACCGATGTTCAGGAAACCATGAACAAAGTGGTCAAGGCCAGCAACGAAAAAATCGCTGCTATTGACTTTGCCACAGCCCGCGAAACACAGGCGGACGGCGAAAGACGTGCTGCCATCAAAGTTGCTGAAGGGCAAAGACAGGCCGCCATCTTACAGGCTGAAGGCCAGCGGCAGGCCAAAGTCCTCGTTGCCGACGGTGAAGCCCAGGCCATTAAACTGGTCAACGAATCGGCCGATCTTTACTTTAAAGGTAATGCTCAATTGCTCCGTCAATTACAGGCAGTAGAAACGTCGCTCACCAATAACTCCAAGATCGTAGTGCCGACCGATTCCTCACTCGTCAATGTTATCGGTGGACTCGCCGGCATCGATACACCACGTCCCTCTGCCACCCCTCCCCAGGCAATGAAATAGACTTTAATCACTAAATATAATAAAAATAAAAAGCGAGGGCCTTAGTGCCCTCGCTTTTTATTATAGTATTGGGTATATAGGGAGTCCAAGAGGCTGAAAGCCGAAGGTACTTTGCGGAGTTATTCGGAGCAAATGTATAGGATCATTTCGAAGTAAAATATAGGAGTAATTCGGAGTCAACGAAGGCATTAAGTCCTTCTTAAGTAAAAAATTGCCTTATTCTTGCCAGAGAGGGGCGAGGAGTGAGTCGCTTAGATTATGATTGGGTTCGAGTAAATATCCATAGACTGATAATTTATTATCTTTTTGAAAGTATTAGTTTCTTCAAACTTGATCATTGAATTCAAAACTGAAAACTGATAGCTGACTGCTCTACAATCATTGACCCTGCTGCCTTCCCCAAGCTATTATTGGACTTATGCTTGGTGTAATTATTGCCCTTACCGCTTCCCTGGCCTGGGCCGGCAGCAGTATTTTTGTTAAATACCTGTCTTCCCGCATTGATTCCCTTTCCATTAATACCATGCGGTTGTGGACTGGCGCACTGGTACTGATTTCGATTGTTTTTCTTACCGGTAGAGGCGCCGATATCCTGCATACTCTGATCGTACCGCTGATCTTTGTTATTCTGTCAGGGATATCATCCAATGCCATCGGAGATACTATTTACATCCAGAGCCTCTTGTATCTTGATGTTTCCGTCGCCTATCCAATTTCCCAGTCTGCTTTTCCTGTATTGACGCTGCTCACCGCCATTTTCTTCCTCAACGAGACTTTTACCTGGTTTAACATCCTGGGCGCGGTGTGCGTGATCGCCGGTATTCTGATTATCGTCAGGAACAATAAAACAAAAGTGACGAAAAAAACTACCACCAAAGGCGTCATTTTGTCACTCGTCGCAGCGGTGCTCTGGACAGTCGGTTCGGTCACATTGAAAATCGGACTTAATCAGGTGGATACTATTTTAGCAGCCGCTATCCGTGTTACTACCTCGGCTTTAATTCTCACTGGTGTTACATTGGTCAGCAATACACCGAACAAGTTACGGTTGAAAACCTACGGCACGCGTAATTTAATATTTGTTGCTTGCGCGGGCGTTCTGACTTATACCATCGGCGCCTTGGGCTATGTCACCGCGATTCATCTTATCGGCGCCGGTAAAACAGTGCTGCTCTCCGCTTCCGCGCCTGTCTTTGTCTTGCCGTTGTCGGTTTTTATTCTCAAAGAACGCCTTTCCCCACTGGCGCTCACCGGGGTTTTTATCGCGGTCGCTGGAATCTGTCTCGTTGCTTTGTGAAATCAAATTTAGTAATATATTCCTTCAAAATTCAGCCGGATATGCTATGTTAGATATATAAAGCGGTAGTTAACAGTTACCCTGGATAGTATTGTGGCATCATTAATAAAGCCAGCATAAAAGGAGTTAACATGAAATCTTTACGCACCCTCGGATTAATTGTCCTTGCCTTGTTGCTCTTTGTCGGGGGAATCGGAACTGGTGTTTTTATCGATAAGCAAAATGCCAAACCAAACCCCAATACGGTTACGGTTCAACCCGGTACGGCGGCTGATTTCCAGCTTATGAATGAGGCTTGGGGTTTGATTAAAAGTAATTACGTTGATCAGTCTGCAGTGAAACCAACCAATCTTACCTACGGCGCGATCGGCGGTATGGTAGATGCGCTGGGAGACACCGGGCACAGCACATTTCTTTCCCCGACAGAAGTACAACAGGCCAATGACTCCAATCAGGGACAGTTGCAGGGCGTTGGATTACAGGTGCAGGCAAAAAATGGCAATGTTGTAGTTGTTGCCCCTATAGACGGCTCTCCGGCACAAAAGGCCGGAATTGTTTCCGGTGATATTATCACGCAAGTTGACGGTAAACCGGTTACTGATGTTGTTACAGCTGTTACATTAATTCGCGGCACTGCGGGCACATCGGTAACTCTTACCATTCTGGATGCTGCCGGCAACACTAAAACTGTCCCGCTCGTCCGGGCTGTTATCAACCTGGTCAATGTCGCCTGGAATACGTTACCCGGTACGACGATTGCCCATCTCAGACTGGCTAGTTTCGCCGCGAATGTAACCGGCGAACTGGATACCGCATTGTCAGCAATCAAGGCACAAGGCGCTACCGGCATTATCCTGGACCTGCGCGACAATCCCGGCGGTCTCCTCGACCAGGCTGTTGCGGTCACCAGCCGCTTCATCAGTAAAGGTAATGTGATCCAGGAAAAAGACATAAACGGAAAAATAACAACCATTCCGGTTTTAAAGGGTATTCCCGTCACGAATACGCCGATGGTCATCCTTGTTAATCAGGGAACAGCTTCTGCGGCCGAGATTGTTGTCGGAGCTTTGGAGGATGCGGGCCGCGCCAGGAGCATCGGTGAGACAACTTTTGGTACCGGCACTGTGCTGGTGCAATTCCCCCTTAGCGACCACTCTGCGCTGGTTCTGGCGATTCAGGAATGGCTTACTCCGTCCGGTAAGACGATATGGCATACGGGGTTGACCCCGGATACGGTCGTCGCTCTGCCGACCGGTGTGACTCCCTTATTCCCGCAAGCCGAAAAAGGAATGACACAAGCGCAAATCCAATCCAGCGGCGACCCACAGCTGCTGGCCGCGCTCAAAGCCTTCCCATAGTCAATAATCGTTAGTTTAGGTCTAATAGTAATTTAAATAATGACATAATAGGCATGGTCAAAAATCGGCGCTTCCGCGCTGTAGATATGGCTGTGCGCTTTGATGCTTTCGCCGGGCTTAAATTTGTCCAGGCCGATCAGCAGGTGTTTAGACAGTTCTCTCCCGACTCTGCCGTAAGTGGCGGCCTCGCTGGCGACAGTCAAAAAACACGGAGCCCTGCATGCCGTGGTGGCCTTCGGCATCAACTTTATGCTATAACCGTCATGATGTTCAATATCTTTGATCGATAATATATAATCTTTTCCGGCTTCTTCCGTGTTTTTTACTTCTTCGCGGTACGTTTTTTCACTTCTACTTTTTCATGCGCCGGTCCGTTTGGTTTCCAGGTTGTCCAGACCGCATCGCCCATCTTGGCAGCTTCGTTACAGGCGCTGACGCGTAGCACTTTGGCCTGGGTTTTGCCGACGTTGGTGATGGAATGTTTGATGTTCGAAGGACAATAAAGCAGACTGTCGTGCCCGACGATCCTGACCGTATCGCCGATGACTGCCTTGATCTTGCCGGATATCACATAATAGGCATGGTCGAAGATCGGCACATCGTCGGCGTAGACATGGTAATGTTCTTCAATGCCGCCCCCGGGATTAAAGGTGCCTAAACCCATCATTATATGGATGGCATTTTCTTTATCGGTCAGCTTGCCTTTATGCGTGGTCGGGTTAAGGAAGCTGTTAACATGTCCGTTATAATGATTCGTGTTCATGCCGTACTCATGTGTTTCCAATTCATTAATTGATACAACAAATCCCTTCCCGTAGTCTGCCATTTTTCACTCCTGCTTCTGATTATTTAAGTATTACAGACGATTATAATTGAATCTCCAGTCAAAATCTATTACGGGACGTATTTTTCTTCCAGGTCGTGCCAGAATTTATGTCCCCTGAGTTTGTCCGAAATCTCCCTGCCCTGTGTTCCCTGGCGGGCATTCGGGCCGCAGTCATAGAGTTCCTGGTATATGGTAAATAAAGTTTCTTTCACCGCGCCTGATGGTGAGGCATCCGGCATGCACATTTTCGCGCCGATATCCTCGTAATCTTGAATTGAAAAGCCGTCTCCCATGCCCCAGATCCAGACATCCGGCGCGCCGATCTGTTTAAAAAGTTTACTCAGGGTCTCTTTGTCCCTGCGTCCGTATTTAGACTCCGGCGGACGCTGGTGCGGCACGATCACATCCACCCCCAGTTTGACGAGCGCTTTAGCCCGCGCGACTACTTCTTCATCGCCCATCAACGCTCCGGCATCGATTCTGGCAAAGATCAGAAAATCTTTATCCATACCGTTTCGTGCTTCGATAATGGCGCCCATCTTGCCCAGATATTCCGCGCGCGGCAGCACTTCCAGCATGTTGTGCGGAACTCTGGCCGGGATGACCGGCTTGCGGTCGCTGAGATACATTGCGGCAGCGCCGGCCCGGATCAACTCCTCCGCGGTGCGAAAGGCGCCTAATGCTCCGCCGAATCCGTCATCGACATTGACGATAAGCGGTACATTGACCGAATTCGCGATACATTTGGCCCAATAAACTACTTCGGTAGAGGTGGCCAGGCCGATTCCCGGTAAACCAAGTTGCGCTTCACTGGCAGCGCTGACGGCCATGAACAGCGCTTTAAATCCCACTGTTTCGGCAATGCGGGCAGACATGGCGTCATATACCACCGGCAAACTGACAAAGCCGGGCTTTTTTAACAGATTACGAAGCATGGTTGTTTTTTTCATGTATTCCTCTTTGTTTGATATTTATTTTGGCATGGTTGTTAACAAAAATATATTCGGAAGAGTTAAGGCGCAGTCCTTAACCCTTCTGATGAATAACCTTTTAACAATCGGTTGCTTTTTCGTTATGTCGCTAATGCCCTGATGCTTTCTTGACACCCTGGTCTACCCAATACCTGGCTTCATAAAAGCTTAAATTGACCGGAGTGGAGCCGGTCGATTGGGCTTGAGCGTTAAAGCCTTTTACCCATGGTTGGCAGAGGCTCCAGGTATTTACGGTCAGCAGGGATACCGTGAGATGCTGGCGGGCGATATATTCGTTGGCATTTTCCAGTGTTTTTGCCAGATCATCCGGATTAGTTGCTGCCAGACCGGTGTTGTAATACCCGTCAATGGTCGGGTCGCTCACGCCAATATAATTATAAACAACTCCTGTCCTGAAGCGATTCAACTGCGCGACGGCGGTTTGGGTTTGTCCCAGTGTCCCGGTAGTGCGTTGTGCCAGCGCATCCTGCTTATGGTTGGTCATCACAAAAGATGCCCAGGAACTGGTATCCATCGGTCTGATTTCCATGTCTACGCCAATCGCTAAGAAATATGACTTGATTGCCTGTAATAAATCTTGGTCGGCGGCGCTGTCGACGACAATGTCAGTCTTAAAACCACTTGGGAAACCGGCATCGGCCAGCAGCTTTTTAGCGGCGGTCGGGTTATATGTATAGGTATCTTTTAAATCCTGCGGCCAGGCCGAGTAGGGGAATCCCCCGCCGTTCTGATAAATCGAAGTCAGAGAAGAAGGAGACGGACTAACAAGGTTATTGTAGTAATTGGCTGCTAAGCCCGGCAGGTCGATTGCCATCTGCAATGCCTCGCGTACTCTGATATCTTTGTACGGCGCCATATCGTTGCGCGGATCGATGGTAGTGGCGGAGTTTGCCGGGACAGGTACCTGTAATATTGCCGGATTTGATTTCTGCACCAGTAGCGCTGTGGCGGAAGTAACTGAATCGATTAAGTCAATTTTACCGGTGCGTACGGCTGCTAAAGCTGTTGCATTGTCCGGAATTACCAGAATCTTCAGGGAATCGGCGTAGGGGAGTTTATTCTGGGGATAACGCTCGTCATAACCCCAGTATGCCGGGTTCTTTACCATTGTTGCCGAACCGCTGGAGACCACGTCAGTCAAAATGAAGGGGCCGGTACCGATGGCATGGTGCCAGTCATTGGCGTCGCCCCATTGATTCACCACATCGGATGCTTCAATACACTGAGTGGAGCTGACTCCCTGGATGGTAATCAGGTTTTGTGCAGCGTTCGCCACATTGAATTTGAAAACGACGGTATATTTATCCGTGGATGCCACTGATGTCATGGTTGTACTGGCCACATACGGGCTGGGTTTAGTAAAACCGGCGCCGATGCCGTAAAGGCGTCCGTAATGGTACACCACGTCAGTGGCGGTCAACTCGCGGCCGTTAACCGGCGCGATGTTCTGCCAGTGGATGCCCTGACGGATGTGGACGACCAGAGTGCTCTGGTCGGAAAATTCCCAACTTTCGGCCAGACGGCCTTTGACAAATTTGGGGTCCAGGATCGTTAGTTTATAGTCAAATACGGCCGGGTCTAATGTCCAATCAGGTTCGAACAGTGTCTCCATCCAGCCACCCATAATGTTGGCCAGCTGTGAAGCGAAATACGGGTCAAAATTCGTAATGTTGCTGGTAGTGCGAAGTGAGATTTCGCCACCGTACTGGGGCGTGCCTAGCTTGTCCCACCAGTTGCCGGTAGCCGAAGTGGGGGTCGTGGCTGGTTTGGTGGTGGAGGTTGTGACAGATGCAGATGTCGTTTTCGAGGTTGTCGTGACAACCGGCGCAGAAGACGTCGTGGTTGTTGTTGTCGACGTCGTCGTGCATGATGCCAAAATCACAGAGGTCACGATCAAACACGTGAGTATAATCCAGATTAGTCCTCTTTTCATTATTCTCCTTAATGTTGTCATATGTTGTCCGGTATTAATGAACTTTAATGCCCCATGGACTTTTTCAGGTTCTGGTCTACCCAGAAACTGGCCTCATAAGTGTAGGCATAAAACGGACCGTTGCTGCCGGCGGTGGCGCCATATTGCCCGTTGAAGCCTTTAAGCCAGGGCTGCCCGATGTAGAAAATGGTCGGCTGCAGCAGGCTGATGGCAAAATGATGCTGAACGACATATTTATTGGCGTCGGTGACGATGGTTTTAACTTCATCGGTGGAAGTGGCGGCCAGCGCATTGTTATAGAAAGCGTCAACGGCAGGGTCACTGACCACACATACGTTCTGTGATGAATTTGTAAAGAACTTGGTCAGTTGCCGGATGGGGTAGAACGTCACTCCGAGCGAGCCGGTCGTGCGGTAGGCGAATGCGTCGTTCTTGTGGCCGCTGGTAACAAACGCGGTAAATGCGGTGTGAGTCATAACGTTGATCGTCATGTCAACGCCAACCTTGGCGAAGTAGGATTGGACCACCTGCAGCAGGTCTAGATCCGCGAGGTTATCTGCGGCGCAGTTAGTCTTGAAGCCAGACGGGAAACCGGCAGCGGCCAGTAACTGTTTCGCCCCGGTCGGATTGTAGGCGTACTCGTCTTTGAGAGATTGCGGCCATTGACTGTACGGGAATCCCCACCCTTTGAGGTAGTTCGAGGTCAATGGCAGCGGAGACGGATCGGCGCTGCCGACATAATAAGTTTGCGCGAGCTCCGGCAGGTTGAGCGACATTTGTAATGCCTGCCGCACTCTGACGTCATTGAAAGGCGCCTTGTCATTGCGTGGGTCTAGTGTCAAACCGTTGCCCAGCGGGACGGGTATCTGATTTATTTCGGGATTTGTTTTTTTCATTGCCTGCGAATCCGGCAAAGAAAGCGAGTCCATCAGGTCGATTTTACCGGTGCGCACTCCTGCCAGCGCAGTGGAGTTGTCAGGAATGATCAGGCAATTCATATTGTCGGCGTATGGTAATTTGTTCTGAGGATACCGGTCGTCGTATCCCCAGTAATTGGGGTTTTTCACCATGGTTGCGGAACTACCGGAAATATAATCTTTCAAAATAAACGGGCCGGTGCCGATAGAATGATGCCAGTCGCTGAGATCTGTCCATTGTTTGACGGCGTCAGGACACTCGATAGTGCAATCGCAACCGGGAGCCTGCATGTTCTGTAAGATAAACTCCGGGTTGGCGGCGGAGAATTTCATGGCGACAGTATATTTATCGGTGGCGGTGACAGACGTCAGGTAATTAAGCCAGAGGTCAGTTTTAAAATAGGCATTGGGCGCAGTATAACCGCTGCCCAGTCCGTTCATCCGGTTAAAATGAAATACGACATCATCGGCGACAAATTCGCGTCCGTTGGCCGGCGGGATGTCCTGCCAGTGAATGCCCTGGCGTAAATGGAGGATGAGGGTGGCAGGGACGGTAAACTCCCAGCTCGCTAACAGGTTCCCTTTCGTATATTCCCCGGATACGTAGCTCAACTGGAAGTTTTGTACCGCCGGGTCTACTTTCCAGTCCGGTTTGAACAGTCCTTCCATCCATATCCAATATAAGGCCATTGATGCGGTGCCCTGGTTGGGGTCAAAGAACAGGGGATCGGTGGAGACACGCATGTTGATTTCCCCACCGTACTGGGGCTTGCCGAGCGAGTCCCACCAGTTACCGGCAGTAGTGGCGCTGGTGGTAGCGGTCGGTTTGGTGGTGGACGTGGTTACCGGTGCAGCCGTCGACGTCGAGGTGGTGGTGACAGCCGGTTTAACGGATGTGGTAGTCACTTGCGAAGTTGTCGATGTCGTGCAAGATGCCAGAATCAGAGATGCCAGGATCAAACAAGTGAGTGCAATCCAGATTATTCCTTTTTTCATTTCAATCTCCTTTATTATTCGGGGAATGTTGGAATCTTTAATAAAGTCACATGGCGTAAATATCCGGATAATCGTTTCTTATCCGATATTTCATCCTATAGGAATTCTTAATAGATTTCTTAATAGAAATCCGAGAGTACCATGCAGTATATCATCGGTTTTTAAGTTTGTCAAACAAAAGTCGGGAGTGAATAGTAAGACTGCTTTATACGTAACCGGCTGAACAATCAATAATCAAGGAAAATACGAAATCCCCGAAGGTATCGAAATACCAAATAAATTCCAAATTTAAACGCAAAATAATCGACACACATTATCTGTCGATTGACTTTCGGGGCGTAACGAATGGGGGCTGCGTCAGAGTAAAATGCGCGAATAAAATTCCGGCATTCCCTTGATACCAGGACTCAGGCGGAACAACGCTCCCGCGCGCGGGCCGTTTTTTGT
>Ga0265316_10006682_pt1 | contig 10987 bp, 7 predicted proteins | sample 4522metaG_FD_202092 | JGI IMG/M metagenome (GOLD analysis project Ga0265316, IMG submission 202092) | Rhizosphere microbial communities from Carex aquatilis grown in University of Washington, Seatle, WA, United States - 4-5-22 metaG | ecosystem: Host-associated > Plants > Roots > Rhizosphere >...
CCTGACCTGTAGGAGAACTTTCAATTTTGTATTCTCCTTCCACAAGCACAAGAACTTTTTTATATACTTCAGTTCCTATTGAAACAGAATTGCAAAGAAATAGCAGTAAAAAATAGACTATGGTTTTTTTCATCTTTCGGTTTGATTATTTTGAATTTTTTTTGTCTAATTTCGGAATAAATTCATTTACTGGTTCTTTGGCCAAACCAAAATAGTTTTTGATAATTTTGACAGTTCGTACAGAGGATAATCCATCTCCATAAGGATTAACTGCATTTGCCATCTTTTTGTATTCTTCCTTATTTTCAATCAATTTATGAGCAGTAGAATAAATTTTTTGCTCATCGAGTCCAACTAATTTTACTGTTCCGAATTCTACCGCTTCTGGCCTCTCGGTAACGTAACGTAGTACCAATATCGGTATACCAAAATGTGGTCCTTCTTCCTGTACCCCACCTGAATCTGTTATAATTAAGAATGATTTAGCCATTAAATTTACGAAATCAAGATAATCAAATGGCTCTAGAAGATAAACATTAGGCATATCGCGGAAAATAGGATATACTGTTTCTCTAACTACAGGATTCAGATGTACAGGGAAAACAAATGAAATACTCGGATATTCTGCAGCCAATTTCTTAATAGCATTGCAGGCTCCTTCCATAGGCTTCCCCAGATTTTCCCTCCTATGCATGGTTACTAAAATTATTTTATTTTTTTTAGTAACAATTTTTTTTAGCGTTGGAACAGAAAATTCATAATTTTCAATAACCGAGTATTTTAAAGCATCTATAACGGTATTGCCGGTAACAAAAATAGTTTTTGGATCGATATTTTCTTTTAAAAGTGAATTCCTGGAAGTAATGGTAGGAGCAAAATGCAAATCGGTAATGCAACTGGTAATACGGCGGTTAATTTCTTCAGGGAACGGATTTGATTTATCATTTGTACGGAGTCCCGCTTCAATATGTCCCACAGGTATCTGTCTGTAAAAAGCAGCCAGACTCCCAATGCAGGTAGTGGAAGTGTCGCCCTGAACGATTACCATATCCGGACTCTCTTTTTCCAATATTTCATCTAAACCAGTTATTATTTTTGCTGTAAGACTAGCAAGTGTCTGTCTCGGAGCCATTATGTCCAGGTCATAGTCCGGAGTAATCCTAAATACTTCAAGCACTTGATCAAGCATTTGCCGATGCTGTGCAGTTGCAATGGTAATAACTTTAAAAAATTCCGAATTTTTTTTCAATTCAAGAATTACAGGGGCTTGTTTTATGGTATCGGGACGGGTACCAAATATCACAACTATTTTTTTCTGATTCATCTATTTTTACTTTAATAAAAACTTCACAAAGGTATTTCTCTATTTGAAATCTAAAAAAAAACGAAGTAAATAGATTTAACAATATATATAATTCCTGTTTTTAGTTTGAATTTTTACTATTATTTATGATACGTATGGTTGTGCAAAATTCAAGATCAAACCCTGTCATAAACAAGAAAGACCCAGGAATTACCCTGAGTCTTTCTGTACCCACATTAAACCTATGAAAAAAAATTAAAAGAACTTATGATATTAATTTACTAACTTAACTGTTTTGAAATATTCCGTTGCTTCTTTAATATTCATTTCCGAAGCAATTTTGATGTCGGTTATTGCACCTGTTTCATCATCAAGTAAAAGCTTTGCTATTCCACGATTATAATATGCTTCTGCATATTTTGGATCAATGTCCAGTGCCCTGTTGTAATCGGCAATCGCATTCTCAAATTCCCTTAAACAATAATTAACTATGCCACGGTGACTGTAGGCATCTCTATAATTGGTTCTTAATTCTATAGCCTTGTTGAAATCTCTTAAAGCTTTTCTATATTTAATTAATTTTGTATAAACAACACCTCTTCTATCATATGCCTCAGCAAAATTCATGTCAAGTTTAATGGCTTGATCAAATTCTTTAATAGCACTATCATATTCAGCATCAGCATCATATTGAATTCCTTTCAAAAAATGAAAATATGATACAGTGTCAGAAGTAAGATTTGAGCCTACATTTCCAGTAAAACCCAGCACAGCTTTCTGGCCTGTAACTGAAGCACTTAAAAATAAAAGCATGATGCCAATTATCCACCTTATCAACCTTATTTTCATAATTGCTTTCATTGTTAGATGTTTTATTTTTATCTTACATCAAAGGTATGCTTAAGGAGTAATATTCTGCAAGCATTTAATAATGATAGTGGACACCTTAAAAAGTTGAGTTTTATATACAGTAATAAGTGATTAAAATCACCATTTCTTGCTGAATGAATACTATAAACTTAACTTGAGTTCTATATAAAATCAATACTTAAAACGCACAAATTAAAATTGGACAAGTTGTAGGTATAAAAACAAAACTGATTAAAAAAAATTATTACTTTGGCGGAATTGAAAATAATACCAAAATTCGATATCAGAAATATTAAGGATTATGCTTAAGATATTATTTCGAAAAAAATCCATTGACGAACTTACTGCAGAAATATCTGAATCAGAGGGAACAAGTGGACTGAAAAAATCACTGACTGCCTGGCAGCTGATTTTTCTTGGAATTGGCGCAATTATAGGTGCCGGTCTGTTCGTTCGTACGGCGGCTGCTGCTGCAAATAATGCCGGACCTTCTGTGACAATTGGATTTGTTGTTGCAGGTTTTGGTTGCTTATTTGCAGGTCTTTGTTATGCAGAATTTGCTTCAATGATACCAAGAGCAGGTAGCGCTTATACTTATTCTTATGCAACAATGGGCGAGTTGACCGCATGGATTATTGGCTGGGATTTGGTATTGGAATATGCCCTTGGCGCAGCAACAGTAAGCATAGCCTGGAGCGAGTATTTGAACAAATTACTTGGATACTTCCAATTACGAATTCCATATGCCTGGAGCCACTCCCCTTTTGAAATTTTAAAAGATACCGGGGGACAGGTTATTGGCCATGGAATTATGAATATACCGGCATTATTTATCATAATCGTAATTACCTTATTATTAATTAAAGGTGTCAGAGAATCCTCATTAGCAAACGCGATAATTGTAATTACAAAAGTCACAATTGTTATTTTATTTATTATCATTGGTTGGCATTTTATCAATCCTGTAAATTTTAAGGATTATATTCCGGCTAATGCTCCGACTCCATATTTAGATAGTCAGGGACTTCCTCATCACTTTGGAGGTTTTTTAGGAATTCTAGGAGCGGCAGCTACTGTATTCTTTGCATTCATTGGTTTTGATGCAGTGTCTACAGCTGCACAGGAATCCAAGAACCCCAAGAAAGACATGCCCATTGGAATTTTGGGATCGCTTGTCATTTGCACTATTCTTTATGTCCTGTTTGCTTATGTTTTAACAGGTGTAGGAACTATTGAAGATTTTAGAAATGCTGGCAGGGAAGCTTCTGTAGCATTTGTTATTCAAAAATATATGCATGGTTATGCATGGCTGGCAATATTTGTGACTATAGCAATTCTTGCTGGTTTTTCTTCTGTTATACTTGTGATGCTTTTTGGTCAATCCAGAGTATTTTATTCAATGAGTCACGATGGTTTGCTTCCCCGATTGTTTTCAGACATTCATTCAAAATTTCGAACTCCTCATAAATCCAACCTTACTTTTCTAGTATTTGTTGGTTTATTCGCAAGTTTTATTCCCGGTGATGTAGTAGGTGATATGACAAGTATTGGTACCCTCTTTGCTTTTACATTGGTTTGTATAGGTGTTTGGATATTGCGGGTAACAAATCCAGAAATGCATAGAGAATTTAAGACACCTTATGTACCATATGTTCCAATTCTTGGAATTCTTGTGTGTGGAGCCATGATCTATAGTTTGGGATGGGCTTATTGGCTCCGTTTATTGGTTTGGCTGGTAATAGGTTTGGTTATTTATTTTACTTACAGCATAAAGCATAGTAAGCTGAAAAAAGCTTGAAGTTAAATCCGAAAAACTCGGTAAAGACGCAGAGAAATATAAGCTAAATACTATCCATACAAAATTTTCAGTTCGCTTATTTTTTTCGCGATTTTTACTTCTCTTATACATTGAGCAATGCACGTATCGCAATTTTTGCATTTATTCAGACTTTGATCAGATGAAATAGATTGCAATGTTTCTTTCGCTTTATATCCATCGCCATAAGAAGTAGCATACATGTGTGTCCGCATAAGATTGGGGATGTCTGTATTATTTGGGCAGGATTTTCTACAATGCCCGCACATCTGACAATTTCCAAGCAGCGCGAGTTTTACATTTCTGTTTTCAAGAAACTCTTTCTCCTCTTTGGAATATTCAAGATTGGTTGCTACACTAAAATTTTCTTCCATTTGCTGAAATGTAGTATAACCTGGAATAGCAGTAGTTATATATTCATTATTAAGAACCCATTTCAATAAGGCTGTATGACGAATTTGTCCTTCATAAAATCTTTTTAATTCTCCGGGAAGATTGTCCCTGTACCAGGATTGCTGGCACTGGGTTTTCATGGCTACCAGCCCCATACCCTTAGAGACGGCATTTTTCATTGCATCTATATATGTTTGCGTGCCATTCATGCTATAGTTGTATGAAATCAAGGCTACATCATAGAATCCTTTTTCGGCAACTGTATTTAGTATTTCCGGCCAGTCAACATGTGTTGAAATACCGGTAAATCTGACCTGGTTCTTATTCTTCAATTCGGTCAAGGCCTCAATAATGTATGGATTATTTGCCATTTCTTTATCTTTTACATCATGATAGTATAAGATATCTACATAATCCATTTGAAGTCGTACAAGACTTTCTGCAAAACGTTTCAGAAAAAGTTCTTTTGATTCTTTATTCATAACCAGCGAAGTTGAACTGGCTTTGATAATAATTTTGGTTGCTATAATTAATTCGTTGCGGTTTGCTCCTATTTCTTTTATTGCTTGTCCCACCATTTTCTCATTATTGCCTTGCTGATATATCCAGGCAGTATCAAAATGACGTATCCCCAATTTGTACGATTCTTTTATTAATTCAGGAACATCTGAATTCATAACACCCATACTAACAACAGGAACTTTAATACCGGTGCGCCCTAAAGTACGAAATATTAATTTTCCTTCCTTCGAATTTTTGTTTTCAACTGGTTTTAATAAGGATTTGGAGTCCAGTGTCATACCGATTAAACCTGCTGAAGCAGCTCCTGTAACTGCCTTACGCAAAAAATTTCGCCTGTTAGATTTGCCCATGACTTTATTCTTTTAAAAGGTCTATTTTGACCTTCATATCGTTCAATAATTTAATATTCTCTTCCATTGCTGCATTTCCCCGGATACATAAGAGGTATAAACCAGATTTCAATATGGTAATAAGTCCATTGTGTGGATCATAAACCTGGTATAAACCATCCGGCATATCATCAGCAGGCTGTTTTAGAAACTTAAAATAGCTTTTAAGCATTTTCAACGCATCAGCATAATTTGATCCTTTTAACACGAAAATGGTATATTTTTTCTCATTATTATTGTATTCAACCTGAAATGAGGAATGCAGAAAAGTGTACCCTAAAACATCACGTGTAATATATTTCTCGCTAAAAGCAATTTTATTTTCCAAAGGGAATGTACTGAATATTTTCGGAAAAACAGCATTTTTATTTAGGTTTAGAGCAAGTTTCGAAGCAATTTCATTCATTGCAGCTGTACTATTTTCATTAACTTGCCATACCCGCATTTTTACATAATATTGTCCGGCAAGAAAATTCAGGTAGTCTTCCTCTTTATAACCCTGAACGCCTATGTTGAAAAATATATCTCTGTCGGGTTTTTCCTGGCTATAAATTCCAAATGCATCTATTATTGTCTTATGCTTGTATACTTCGATGGTTATATAATTGCTATCGTGTTTGTACTCAATTGCCTGCATCTCGACAAAATTATACCGTAGAAATAAATCGGCTGCACCATCTATGGGCGCATAAAGATTTGAAGAATTGTAGGTTTTAATCTCCCCCTGGCTCCAGTTAAAAATAGTCGGAAAAATACCAAGGCTATCGTTTGTTGAACCTAAAATACTGAAACTTTTTAAAATTGAAAATAGAACTATTAGTGTCAGGATTTTTATAATTTTCATACAAAAAGAATTTTTACAACGCTTATAAAAGACAGGGTAAATGTAACAAACTCTTTTAAAATATAACACTGCTCTACATTAATTCTACTTTGACAGATTTCAAAATCAACCAGTTTTTACCCTTAATCCCAAACGGGAACTGGTTGATTTTTCAGCTTGCTCCCTTTTGGGTTTGGGGTAAAAAGCTGAAAAATCTCAGAAAAACCTAATCTGTCAAAGTAGAATTAAAATATATCATTTTAGCGATGTCTGCAAATTAAGAAATCTATTTAACTTTCTTTTACTTAACTTTACGTTATGCAGATAAATTTAAGAAATTTGATGAATCAATTTTTGTTAAATAAATTACAGATACTAGTGTCATGTCAAGTGTAAAGATACTGTTAGAGATTGCTTCACTTCGTTCGCAATGACGCTATGAAGAACGTCATTGCGAGGAGGTATGACGAAGCAATCTGCATAATAATACGCTTAACATGACACTAGTTTCTGGTTAATAAATACTTCAAAACAATTCCTTAATGAATAAAATTCAAATATTTGTTATTTTACTGTTGATTTTTATACTTTGCCTGAACGTTAGCAGCCAAACTAACAATTTTAAAAGACGTCCGAAAGTGGGAATTGTATTAAGCGGAGGAGCAGCCAGGGGGTTTGCTCAAATTGGTGTCTTAAAAGTGTTGGAAGAAGCCGGAATGCCTATCGATTATATTGGAGGAACCAGCATAGGAGCTATCATTGGAGGGCTTTACGCGATAGGTTATTCAGCAGATAGTTTGCACAAAATGGTGGTTTCGCAAAACTGGTCGGAGCTTTTTACCGATAGAATTCCGCGAAAGTTCTTGTCATTTGAAGAAAAAGAAAATGATGGGAAATATTTTATTCCTTACCCTGTAAGTAGTGAAAAGGTCCAACTTCCTTCAGGTTTGATCGCTGGTCAAAATCTCGAATTTCTTTTAAACAAGCTTACTTGGAATACATCTGAAATAAATGATTTCAGTCAATTTCCTATACCATTTTTATGCGTTGCAGCTGATATTGAAAAAGGTGATGCAGTAGTATTGAAGAATGGATCCTTAGCAGAAGCCATGAGAGCAAGTATGGCTATTCCAACAGTATTCACTCCAATTCAAATTGATGGTAAGTTGTTGGTTGACGGAGGCTTGATTAATAATTTTCCTGTAGATGAGGTAAAAAAAATGGGTGCTGACATTATTATAGGTGTCGATGTTGGCTTTGAACCTTATAATGGAAAAAATCTTAATTCCATGATACATTTAATAGAACAATCCTTTTTTATCCATACTATTAACGACAATAAGAAAAGACAGAACCAATGCAATATTTTAATAAAGCCCGACTTGCAAAATTACAGTTTATCCAACTTCGATCTCTATGATACATTTATTTATGTGGGCGAACAGGCTGCAAGAAAACAATTTAAAAAACTTAAAGCACTTGCCGATTCTATTCGCAATATAGGTAATGCAAACCCTCCAATGATTTTACCTGAAAAAAAATATATTACAGTCAAAGAAATAAAAATTGAAGGAAATAAAAGAACTCCAAAGCAATTCATATTGTCAAAGCTTAAAATAAAAACACCTGGGAATATTTGTGATGAAGAATTGGAAGAAGGATTGAGAAGAATTTATGGTAGTTTATTGTACCAAAAGGTAAGTTACAAGTTTTCAAAAACTGAAGTAGATAATATATTAACTATTGAAGTAGTAGAACGGCCCCAATGCTTTTTCTCGTTAGGCATCAATTATAACTCCGATTTAAAAGCCAGTATAATTTTCAATTCTTCATTTTATAATTTAATATTCCCTGGTTCAAAATTTTCAATAGATGCTTTGCTGGGTCAAAATCCACGTTTGGATGTTACTTATTTTAAATTTAGCGGCTGGAATCCGACCGAAAAAAAGCCTTATCCTTTTACCGGCTTACGATGGGATTATGGAATAAACCTCTACGCAAATAATTATGAACTATTCAATTATGAAAATGACAGGAAAATATCCAGTTACGGATATACTGATATTGCATTAAGTGCTTTTACACAAACCGTCTTATTTAATTCATATGCTTTAGGCATTGGCGTGCAGAATGAATATACTTATATGCAATATGATTTAAATCCGCTTAATATCTCAAACTCATCAAACAGGTTCTTCAATTTTTATGCTTATCTGAAATTCGATACTTACAATTCAACTTATTTCCCTGAGAGCGGCATGCAACTGTATGCCGATGTACGTTATCTTACAAAAATATATGATAAATCTATCAGACCGGGAACTGTTATAAATTGCAATTACAGTATTGCCTTACCTATTGCCAAAAAATTTACTGCAATTGCCAGTGCTTTTTCAGGATTAAGCCTGACCGATACTATACCTTTTGCTTATCAATACAGGGTTGGGGGTATAGGTGCAACATATGTTAAAAATGCTTTTCCTTTTATAGGGCACAGATTTTTGGAATTCAGAACTCAAAATTGCCTGATTGCCCGTTGCGATTTTCAGTATCAGTTCGTCAAGAAACATTATCTGATTATAAGTGCAAATGCAGGAAAACTGGCTTCTTTACCGGGGAAACTAATTACAAATGGGACTAATATTTTGGGGTATGGAATCACCTATGGATATAACAGTATTATTGGACCAATTGAATTGACAATTATGGATTCACCAGACAATGATCTCCTGTATTATTTGAATATTGGTTTCTGGTTTTAGGAAAATCAACCTTGCACGCAAAGAGCTTCATTAAGAACAAAAATGGCCCTTTTGTAATTTTCCCTGTTAATAACAAACTGCATGCTAACCTGGCTCAATGATTGCGACATACCTTCGATATTAATTTCATTTTCAAACAAAGTTTTTGCGGCTAATGCCAGTATTCCAGGTTTTGCGATATTGGTACCCAGAGTACAGATTAGTGCCACGTTTCTGACAGTTACTTTATTGAATCTTTTTTTCATTTCCGCAATCAGTTCGGGAAAAGCTTCGTCCTCCCAAATAACGCAGGTAATGCTATTGGCATTTGTTGCTTTGGTAATATAACTGATCTTATATTTGCGAAAATATTCCATTATGCTCAGGTCAAAGCCAACTTCACCAACCATAAACGGATCGTGTACTTCAATGGCAGTAACTTTATCGGAACCAGTAACAATCTCAATTTTAGATTCCTTACTGACATAATTTTTTGAAATTAATGTGCCCGGATGTTCCGGTTCAAACGTATTTTTAATTCTGATATTTATGCCTGCTACTTCAATGGGCTTAGATGCTTTTGGATGTATAGCTTCCATACCAATATCTGCAAGTTGATCGGCTACATTATAATTTGTAAACCCTACCGGCACAGATTTGTTAACCCCAACGATATTCGGATCGGCAGATGAAAGATGAAATTCCTTATGTATTATTGCTTCATCAGCTTTTACTTCAACGGCAATTTTACTGAATGTAACTTCAGAATACCCCCTGTCAAATTCGCGCATAATACCTTCTGTTCCTTTAGTATAGCCGGTTGCAATTGCCAGCACCTTTGAGAAATCTATTTTCTTAAAAGCTTTATGAATTCTTTCATCAATGGTCAAATAATCGGGATCATTAAAACCACATAAGTCAACAAACAAAGCATTTATGTTATTTTTCTTTAAAATATTAACTGTGTTAAAAGCTGCGTGTGCTTCACCAACAGACGATAAAATTTCACGGGCAGCCAACAGTATGTTTTGTCTGTCAACATATCCGGTTGCCAAAACATCTGCCAGACTGTTCAGATAATTTTTTGTTTTAACAATGCGATCGGTAATGAATTTTTCAGCAACTTTTTGATCGAGCCCTATGTTTTCAAATGTTTTGTTAATCTCCAATAATTTGTTCAGCAATTCTTCCAGGGAAATGTTATAATCTTCACGTTTTACAAATTTGATATAAATGCCAGGCTCTTTGGTCTTTTTGTGTTCGAGTAACCAATTGGTAACATTACTGTAAGCAGAAACCACAAAAATTCGTTTGTAATAATTCTCAGGTTTCCGGTTTCCAATGATTATATTTTTTAGAACATTCTCAAACTGGGACATTGAAGTCCCTCCTATTTTTTCAACTGTAAGCATGAATTAAAGCGTATAACCTTTATTTAAAAATTATGTCTCAACTTAAACTTTTTTTTTAAACCAACCATACTATATAATTTACTTTTCTTTGTCTTCCACAAAAAGAAAAGATAACAAAAGAAAAGTTACCACGAATGAAAAATTCATCCTTTTCTTTATGCCAAGATTTAGTTTAATAATTCTAACCCGGCTGAATTTCGCACCATTCGTGGACATGCCATCGCACATGGCAAAATTCGGTTTCAGAAATAAGTGCAATTTTCAATACTAAACTAAACCAGAGCTTAAATAAATATTAATTTATTGATGGGCAAAAGTATAACATTTTGTGAAACATTTAAAACTTAGACTGTTTTCAAATATGAAAATGTTCTAGTGTCATATCATATATAGTAACTTGCATTGAGAGATTGCTTCACTTCGCTCGCAATGACGCTGTGAATAAAGTCATTGAGAGGAGGAACGACGAAGCAATCTTTATCAAATCGCATATGACATGCCACAAGATATATTAGGAAATAACGAATTGAATGAAACAGTTTAGTTTGAATTAAGTCTAAAACTCGACTTTAAATAGCGGAATAATTTTCTTATCAGAAATATTTTCATCATATTTTTCATATCCAAAAATGATTGAATGCACTTTTTTAATAAAACTATGATGGATTTTATCATAAAACCATGCCTCGCGGAAAAGAAATTTACCTATTACATCCCT
>Ga0265316_10006684_pt1 | contig 10986 bp, 6 predicted proteins | sample 4522metaG_FD_202092 | JGI IMG/M metagenome (GOLD analysis project Ga0265316, IMG submission 202092) | Rhizosphere microbial communities from Carex aquatilis grown in University of Washington, Seatle, WA, United States - 4-5-22 metaG | ecosystem: Host-associated > Plants > Roots > Rhizosphere >...
CGTCGAGGTCACGCACGAGAGCACGGCGCCGTCGACCAAGGAGCTCTGGGCCAGCATGGAGCGGACGACCGCGCCGCTGGCGCTGGCGAAATCGCAGTTCCGCGAGCGATGGAAAGCCGTGTCGCAGGCGATCGAGGACAAGCTCGTGGCGGCGTTCGGCGATGGCCCGCAGCCGATGCGGATGCCCGCATTTCTGACGATCGGAGTCCGGTAGTTGGCCCGCGATGCAAGCGTCGTTCACCGCTCAAGCGAAAAGTGCGCGCGATTCGTTGACGATCCGGCACGACCCAATTCTGGAAGCATGGGAGATATAGCCGCGCACCGGCGGTCGGGGATACTCGACACGGCTGCGAACCGGCATCAGAACAACGTCAGCGTCTTGCCCGTCGGAACCTCAGCTACCGGATCGCTCACGGGCTCGATGAGCGTGGGGTCGTCGTTTCGGACGCTGTTCACAGCGCGGCTCACCGGGTAGCAGGTCAAGCCGTCCGCCGTCGCTTGCGCAAGGATCGAGCGAACGTCCTTCTCGTTCGGGTCGAGCCAGACGGCGAAGCTCTCGGGCGCGAGGACGAGCGGCATGCGGTCATGCAGCGTGGACACGATCCCCCGCGACGGCGTGGTGACGATCGCGCAGCCGCCCGTGGAGTCATAGATGCCGGCCATCACCATCGGTGCCTTGTCCTGTCGCGCGATGAGGTACGGGAACTTCTTCCCTCCGACAGCGCGCCATTCGTAGAAGCCGTCTACGACGACGAGGCAGCGGCTCTCGCGGAGCTTCTCCCGGTAGATGAGCTTCGTCAGCGACTCGACCCGCGCATTGATGCCCGCCATGCGAGCGTCGGGCATCCTGAGGCCCCAGCGGAGTAGTTCGAGGTGGCGGGGACGCCGAATGATCGGGATCGGCTCGCTCGGCGCCAGGTTGTATCGGTCTCGAAGGCCCTCGGGCACCGACTCGAGGTCGAACATCTGCCGTAGCACCCCAATGGAGCTCGTTCGGATGACGCGACCGCACATCTTCAGAACCTCCTCACGGCCGCGCCTTCGCGCACTCGGGGCAGAACCACTTGCCGCTCCCGTAAGTCGTCTGGTCGTTGCGACCGTGGGATCGCCTCGAATGATCCACGTCTTGGTGCCAGCCGGCCTTCGCGAACGCTCGCACAGCGCGGAGCCATACGTCGAGGTCGGTCTCTCTCTTCGGGCACACCTCCGCGTCCTTACCGCAACGCGAACAAACGACCCGGTAGTGGGTCGCCGGCCTCCGGGTCATCGGCACGACCTTCGCCCCTCACGACGGTTCGGGCGGCCAGATGACCGCGACGACGTGCTCGCCTTTCGGGTTCATTCGGTACACGACCCGATAGCCAGGCGGCCCACCGTTCTTGGCGAGAGCTTCGGCGACGGCGGTGAGCACGTTGATGTGGCCAGCCGTCGCTTCTTCGACGCGCTCGGAGATCGGCGACTCCATGTCCCGACCGATAACTGACCGTACGTTCAGTGTCAACGTGGAGGTGCCCCTGACCGTCGAGGGTGATGAGGCAACCGCAGAAAAATGCGAGGCGTGCGCGCTCGGGTAACCGGTTAGTGCGCGCTCGCGCTCAGAAACGACAGCACCTCGGCCCCCCAAGCCGGGTTCACGCTGCCGTAGCAGAGGTGATGGCCCTCCTGGTGCGTCGAGCCGTTCGGCGGGTAGATGCGCATGCGCGCCGGCTTGCCCGCGCGGCGCATCTCCTCTGAGAGCACCCAGCTCGGGGTGGTATCGAAGTCGTTCTCGGCCTGGATGAAGAGCACCGGGACCCGGGCTTCGCGCGCGGCCTGCTTCATACGCACTTGCAAGTCCGGCGCACGGGGCCAGCTCATCGCGCCTCCCGCGAAGTCCACCGCCGCGTCGATCCCGGTCGCGCGCTCGGCCGCGAACAGCGACACAATGCCCCCGAACGAGCAGCCGGCGACCGCCACCCCCGCGCCGTCGACGTAGGGCAGGGAGTGCACGTACGCGATGGCGGCCATCACGTCGTCGGTCTGGGCGACGAGCTCGTCGACGACCCGCGCGCGATCGAGCCGCCCGATGTATTCGCCCGCATCGCTCGAGCGGCCCTGCCCGCGCCGATGCGGGACGAAGAGGACGAAACCGTGCGGCACATAGAACACGGCCTCGTCGCGTCTGTCGCCGGGCATCGGCTCGCTCCCGTGATTGAACACGACGGCAGGGAAGGGCCCGTCGCCGGCCGGACGATAGAGAAAGCCGTGCAGCGTGCGGGGACCGCTCGGGAAGGCCACGAGGGAGGGTGGGGGGCCGGCGTCCTCGTACGCGGCCGGGGGCGTGTACGCGGTCGCAGACGACGCGCGGCAGCCGATCAGCGCCGGCGCGAACAGGGCTATGTGTCGCAGAAGAAGGACCGCGGGGGCCCGCATGGGCGGCCAGGGTACCATTCCAGCTGGAAAGCCGCCGTCCCGAAGAATGCTGGAGGCCTGTGCCCCCGCACCCTCGAACACGCCAACAAGTTACGTCGCTTCTCTCCGACGTCGGCCGTGGCAATTTACGACGAAGCGCGGCCTGTCCGTCGTCGAACATGTTGGCCGATGTCGCGCCGGAGCGCATCAAATCGCAACAGGTCGAACGTGTCGCGCGCCCGGCAAATGACGCTTTCAACTGCTTCGCGTTGCGCGAAGTAATAGCGGAATTGGCTTTGCGGCGGGAGTTCTGGCCAATTCGATCGCGGGACAGTGCTTTCAGGCGGCTTCCAGGCGGAGCGCGATGGCGTTGAGATTGGGTGCGGCGTCGAGTCATGTCAGGTTGCGCTCGAGCACAGCCCGGAACGTCGTGCTGACGGCAGTGAACGCCATCGGTGAGTTCCGGGAGTCACTCTTCGAAGAGCTCCAAGCCGTCGTACGGGCGCTCACGGCAGGACTCCAGACGGGTTGGCAGGTCGCCCACGTGAATCTCGAGCTTGTGTCCGTCGGGATCCAAGAAGTACAGCGAGTCGCCCTCGGATCGATTTTCCTTCCAGATGGTCGTTCCCGCGGCTCCGATGGTTTGGGCGAGGACCTGAAACTCCGCGGCCTACCGACAAGGCGACGTGAGAGTCGTCGATCTGCCGTTCTCCGGCGCGCGCGTCGAGCTCCAGGCAAAGCCAGAGCGAGCCGGCTTCGAGGTAAGCGCCACGCGCCCATCGGGCCCGTGGTCGGCAGCCGAGCAGATTGACGTAAAAGCGGAAAGCTCGATCCAGGTCTCGGACCACAAGGGTGATGTGGTTGACTCCGCGGACAGGCGTGTCGAGTTCCAAAGGTATAACGGGAGCAGGTTGAGGCGGCCGCGGTTTTCCCAACATCGTGGGGGGCACGGGGATATTTTCCAATGTACTGTGGCCAGGCAGCCGCCACAGTCATGGAATCTCGGCAGTTCCCCAGGCGTTCGCTCCGGGGGGCCGAGGAAGACTTGGAGCTCGCGTGCGCGCCGGCGGCATCCTCCTAGTCATTCAAAGCAGCACCTGACGCCGGCAGGCACAAGTTCTTCGCAGGCGGCTGCGCTCGGGGCTGGTTTGCTGCACCCCACGAGCCCAAACTTGCAAAAGCCGCCTGCCGCGGCGCATGAAGAAGGAAAGATACCCTTTGAAGCCGGTGGAACATCGTCTGCGCATATGAAGGATGATCCGTCCAGGTTCGCGACTTGCGCGGCGTAGCACCAGGCCGGACAGGTCTGGGGACTAGCGAATTGGAGGCATGCCCCCGTGGGAGCGTCGCTGCTGCCCCGGCACGCGCCAAGGTTCAAGCAGGCCACCACCAAGGCAAATTTCATGTGCATAGCGGATGAAAGAATAGCATCGGCGGCGGGCCCGGAGTCGGGCGCGGGGCGGCGCTGTCCCTAGTCCGGAGCCCGAGTTCAGGCGGGCCCTCCGCCCGGCCGGAATCCCTCCCGCGAATCCAAGACCGGTGCGAGCCACCGGCAGCCCAGCCGCCATCTCGTGGCGCACGGGTTCGGCCTTCCTGTACCTTCCTCTCCGCAGCAGCGGCAGCTGTAACGGCAATGACCCCTTTGCAATGGCCCACCACCGGTTCCCTCCACCCGGCTCAACGTCGCTATCGCGCCGAGGACCTCGTTCGGCTGCGACGCTCCGACGAGCAGCGTCGGTACGCTGCGCCGCAACGCGCGGCGAAGATAGACGCCAACCCCCACCAAGTCGCAGCCGTCATCTTCGCCCTCGCCCGTGTTCGCGAAGGGGGTTGCATTCTGGCCGACGAGGTGGGCCTCGGAAAAACGATCGAAGCGGGGCTCGTCATCGCGCAGCTGCTGGCGGAAGGTGCTCGTCGGGTCCTGCTGGTCGCGCCCAAGCCGCTTCTCGGCCAATGGGGTCAAGAGCTTTTCCAGCTGTTCGACATCCAGGCGCGAGAGGGCCAACCGCGACCGGGGGGGTTCGACGGGGAAGGGGTTTTCCTCGTGGGGCGCGAGGCGGCCGGTAGCGAGAAAGGACGCGACGCGCTTCTCGCTGCCGAACCGTTCGATCTTTGCGTCATCGACGAAGCGCACGAGATCTTCGCCGGCATTTACAAGCGCTTCGACAAGTTCGGCCAGTACAACGACGAGGCCCCCCAGGCGCGAACGGCTGGGCGCGTACGCGAGGTCTTGCTCACGAGCCGGATGCCCGTCCTGCTCCTGACGGCGACCCCCATCCAGAACAACCTCACGGAGCTCTGGGGGCTCATCCAATACGTGGACCCTTTGGGAACCTTGCTCGGCGATCTGCCGACGTTCCGGGAGGTGTTCTGCGGCAGCGACGACCGGCAGCTCGCGCCGGGTCAAGAGAAGGAGCTTAGAAGTCGGATCCGCGTGGTGCTCCAGAGGACCTTGCGCCGTCAAGCCCAGGACTTTCTCGAGAAGCCGTTCGTCGGCCGGGAAGCCCGGCTGTTCGAGTACACGATGAGTCCCGCAGAACGTGCGCTCTACGACGAGGTCACCGGCTATCTCCTCGAGCCCGGCATCTTGGCCTTCCAGGGAAGCCACCGCCAACTGCTGCTTCTTGGGTTTCACCGTCGGATGGCATCCTCCACTCGGGCGCTGGCGGCGAGTCTTGAGCGCGTGGCGTCTCGCCTTCGCCGCATGATCGCCGGCGACGACGCAGAGAGCACGGCTGTCGAGGAGCTTCGCGTCCTGGTTGCCGACTTGGAGGGTGAGGACCTGGAGATTCGAGAAGAAGCCCGGTCGCCGGGGCCGAATCACTCGGGCGCGAGCTCGCGTGCGCCCGATCCGAATGCGGTCCGAAAGGAGTTGCAGCGGGTCGAGGGCTTCATCCAGAGCGCCCAGTCGCTCGAGGGTGAGGACGGCAAGTTTCGAGCGCTCCTTCAGGCGCTGCATTTCGTGACAGAGCGCGCACAGCGGGGGCAGGGGACCGCTAAGATCGTCATCTTCACCGAGTCGCTCGTCACCCAGGACTATTTGCGCGCCCGTCTTCGCGAAAGCCGCCTGGTGACCGATGCGGAGATAACGATCTTTCGCGGCAACAACGACTCCAAACGCGCCCTAGAGGCGCTCGATCGCTGGCGCCGAGAGGTCCCGCAAGATGAGGGGCTCACTCCAAGTGTCGAGATCGCGACGCGGCTCGCGCTCGTGCACGAATTCAAGACGCGTCCCAAGGGCGTATTCATCTCGACCGAGGCCGGCGCCAAGGGCCTGAACCTGCAGTTCTGCGACACCATCGTGAACTACGATCTGCCGTGGAACCCGCAGCGCATCGAGCAGCGCATCGGCCGCTGCCACCGCTACGGCCAGCGTAATGGCGTCACCGTCATCAACTTCATTGCAAAGGATAACGAAGCGCAGCGGCTCACATTTGAAATCCTGAGCCAAAAGCTCGACCTCTTCGGGACCGTGCTCGACGCGTCCGACCACGTGCTTCACAAGTCCGGCGCGGCTCGCGGCGAAGCGCTCGTCAGCGCACTCGGCGCCGAATTCGAAGCGGAGCTTCGTCGCATTTACGAACGCGCCCGTTCGCTCGAAGAGGTTGCCGCCGAGCTTCGCGCGCTGCGTGACAAGGTGGCCGAAGACCGCCGGCGCTTCGAGGAAACGCACGATCGCACCGCGAGCCTCATCGAGGATCATCTCGACGAGGATCTGCAGCGGGTCTTTCGGCAGCACAAGCAGGTCTTGCCCGGCGCGCTTGCCGAGCTCGACGGGCATTTGCTCTCCGTCGTCCTCGGGTACCTGGACGCCAACTCGGTCCCCTACGAGCGCATAAAGGTAGATGACGCGGACCTATTGCGCGTGGGGCCCGCACCGAGCCTCCCAAGCGAACTTTGCCAGGGGATCACCGTCGCCGTGGGCGCCTCCAAGCAACATACTTCGCTCCATCTGCGCCACCCGCTGGTGGTCGCCGCGGTCGCCGACGCGCGCGCCGTAGCCTCGCCGATGACAGCGACCGTGGTCTTGCCGAAGCGCGCCCCCGACGCGCTGGCACGGCTTTCGGGCAAGCGATGCCGTCTCCGGCTGGTCAAAGTGTCGGTCGATGGCTTCGAGCCCATCGAACTGCTCGTGCCCGTGGTGGTGGTCGAGGGCGGCGAGATGCTGGACGTGCAGTCGGCCGAGTCGCTGCTTTGCGCCAGCATGTATGAGTCGGCCGCCACCATCACCGGGGTCGAAGAGGCGGTGCTGGCGGATGCCACCGACGAGACGCTATTCACGTTTCTGTCGTCGGTCGACTTGGCCGAGCACGAACGATTTGAGCGCGCGCAGCGCCAGGCCGAGCGCTTCCTCGAGGACCGGCTCCTGGTGCTCCGCAGGCGCCGAGGGGCGCTCGCCGAGCGTTGTGCGGAAGCCAAACGAAAGCGAGACGGAGCGACCGGTTCCGAATCGCGATCGGAAGCCGAGCTCGCGCTCGCCTCCGCCGGGGCCGTTCTCGACGAAGTTGAGGGTGCGATCCAGCGCCTCGAGCAGCATGACGACGACACGTTTCGCGCGTTCCAAGAGCACATCCATCAGCGGCGCTACGCGCAGCCGCGCGTGGACCACCTGTTCGATCTCGATCTGGTGATCGAATGACCGGCGGCGGGGAGGACGACATCGTGCTGAAGCTTCTTCATACGGCAGACTGGCACCTGGGAAGGCGGTTCCGCAGTTTCCGAGAGGAACAGGCGCTCAAGCTTTCCAGGTCCCGTTTGGATGTCCTCGACCGAATCTTTCTCGCCGCCGAGCGCTCCGCGGTCGACGTCGTGCTGTGCGCCGGGGACCTCTTTGACGAGCCCACCCCGCACCCGGAGTGGTGGGAGCAGGTCGCCGTGCGCCTCGAGAAACGCAAGTGGAAGGACAGGCCCGTGTTTCTTCTGCCCGGAAACCACGATCCGCTGCTACCCGACTCGGTCTGGGCGAACGACAAGTTTCGCAGACTCCTCCCAGAGTGGGTCCACATCGTGGACCGGGAAGATTTCGAATTTACCCTCCCGAACAACGCCGTTCTCTACGCGGTGCCATGCGTATCGAGGTCCGGGGCGGGCGACCCGACCGAGTCCATCCCCACACGCGCGCCGGGCGATGAGCGCGTCCGGATAGGGATGGTCCACGGCAGTACGTTCGACGTGAACGACTGGCAGACGAACTTCCCCATTGCGCTCGACGCCGTTCTTTCGCGCGGACTCGACTATCTGGCCATTGGCGACACGCACGGCTTTCGCTTCGTCCCCGCGGACAGAAAGCATCCCCCGACGGTCTACCCGGGTGCGCCGGAGCCGACCGCGTTCGACGAGAAGGACCCCGGCTCAGTCGCAGTCGTCTTTATCAACCGGCAGCGGCTCGCCACTGTGCGGCCCGAGCGGGTCGCACGTTGGACCTGGGAGGAGGCGTGGGTGCGCTCGGTCAGCGATATGCGAGCCCTCGCGAAACGGACGGATTTGGTCGACCGCGTGCTGCGGCTTCGCGTGGAAATGAGAGTTCCGGCCCCCGAGTACGAGGAGATGGAACGCCTCTTCGAGGATCTCGAGGGGACGAGCGCCCGGCACGGGACCGTCGGCATCTTGGACCTGGATCGTCAAGGTCTAGAGCTCGAGACCGCCGACGTCGAAAGCTATTGCAACGACCTGCCGGAAGTCTTGCAGTCTACGGTGCGCCGGCTCAAAGCCGCGGCCGAGGATCCGGCGCAGCGGCAGGTGGCACAGCGTGCCCTTTATCATCTCTATCGGGTATCTCGGAAGAAGGCGTCCTGATGCGCTTCGTCCGGCTGGTGGTCGACGCCTTTCGAGCGATCGAGCACGCCGAGGTCCATTTTGGTCCCGGCCTGAACGTGCTCTACGGGCCGAACGATCTCGGCAAGTCCACGCTGGCCGCAGCCATTCGCGCGGCGCTGCTCGTGACACCGACCTCCTCGGAGGCGAGCCAATTCTCGTCCTGGTTCGCCGATGCCACGCCTTGCGTCGCGCTCACCTTCGTAGACGCCACCGAACGATACTGGACCATCCGCAAAGCATTCGGCGACGGGTCGAACAGGGCCGCCGAGCTTCTCTACTCGAACGACGGCACGTCGTTTACCCTCGACTGCAAGGGGCGTGAGGTCGAGGAGCGCATTCGAGCTCTGCTCGCGTGGGGAATTCCGGCGCCCGGAGGCAAGGCAGGGCCGAGGGGGGTTCCGAACACCTTCCTCGCCAACGCGCTTCTCGCCGCACAGACCGACGTCGACTCGATTCTCGAAGCAAGTCTGGCCACCGACCCGGATGCGACGGGCAAGGTTCGCCTCTCGAAGGCCCTCGCGACGCTCGCGCAGGATCCCCTTTTCAAAAAGGTGCTCGACGCCGCGCAGCAGGAAGTCGATGTGTACTTCACGCGCACCGGGCAACGCAGCCGCGCCCAGACGTCTAAGTTCACCATGATGGCCGACGCCATTAAGGCCCTGCAGAAGGAACTCGACGACCTGCAACGGCTCGTGGCCGACTCGACCGCCATTGAGGAGCAAGTGAATGGCCTTCGCACGCGCCGCGATCGGGCGGTGACGCGCGTTGGGGAAACCGCCGCCGCGCTTTCGGCCACGCGCGCTCAGCTCGCGAGAACGCGGACGCGTCAAGAGCTAAGCGCACGGCTCGAGGCTGCCAAGGCGACGCTCTCCGAGATCGACCGGCACGCCGAGCGAGTCGGCGCCCTGGCCTTACAGATCGAACGATTGGCGCTGCAAGTGAAGTCGCGCGAAGAAGACGTCACCCGCGCGGCTGGCGAAGTGGATGCCGCGAACGCGGCGGTCCATGATGCGCAAGAGCGGCTTCGCGTCGCGACCAGCGAGGATGGCGTACGCCAGCGGGAGCTTCTGCGCGCGCAACTGACCGGACAAGCCGCCGTTCTCGTCGCGGAAAGGCAAGCGGCCGAGAACCGAAGGGGGGCGGTCGTCGCTGCCCTTAAGGCCACCGGCGAGGCCAAGCTAGCTGGAGAAGCGGCCGTCACAGCGCGCGGCGCGCTTGGCCGACTCGTCGCCCGTCTCGAAGCCGCTCGAGAATCGCGTTCCACCATAGACACGGAGCTCGAGCTCGCGCGCGCCACGCTCGCATACGGAAGATGGCGCTCGGCGCTCTTCGCCTCGGAGGAGGCAGCAAAGGCAACGGAAGCCGCTGCGAAGTGCACGACCGACGCCAAGCAAAAGGCGGCCGAGGCCTGGTCACTCGAAGAGAGGGCATGCGCGCTTGAGACGGCTCTTGCGGTTCGCCTCCAGCCACTGCCCACCCCAGAGCAGGTGACTGCGCTCATCCAGATTGAGCGACAGCTCGAGGTGGCGGAAGCCGCCCTCGGGGGCGGCTTGACCGTCCTCGTACGTCCGCGCAAGGCCGTTACCGTGCACGCGCGCATCGATGAGAAGGAGACCATCGACCAAGTCGACCTCGCCGTTGAGCGTACGCTCGAAGCGGACCGCAGCGTTCACCTCTCTGTCTCGGATCTCATCGACATTGAGGTCACGGCGGGCGGAGCGGACCAGCGTCGCGAGGTCGACAGACTTCGCGCGCGACGCAAGAAGGAAGTTGCCCCGGTGCTCAAACGCGCCGGACTCAAGTCGCTGAGCGACGTGGTGACCGCACTCGATGCGGTCGCACTCGAACGCAGGGCGGTCGAGGAATTGCGGAAGAGAGCAAAAGACCTTCAAAGTGACGCCGCGAAGCTTGTCGAGCGCGCCCAGCAGCAGGCCGAACAGGTCGCGAGGCTCTCCGCCAGCGTCGAGGGCATCGAGGCTCGCAAGGTCGCAATCGGGCACACCGCCCCGGGGCTCTTGGAGAAGCGCTTGGCCACGCTGGGATCGAATTGGGAGACGCAGGCCGAGACGCTGTACGCGAAAAGGTCGAAGGAGCGAGAGACCGCGGAGAACGAGGTCAGGGCGGCTGAGCAAGCCGCAAAGCTCGGCGAGTATCAGGCCTCGGAAGCCGAACGTCGAGCGTCGCAAGCACTCGAGACTCGCGAAGCGGCTCTGGCTGTCCTCCGATCCTCGGACCTCGGGCAACTCCTTACTTTGATCGAACAGGAACTTGCATCGTTCGAGCGGCGCGAAGCAGAAACCGCGGCAAAGTTGACCTCGCTTGCAGTCGCCGTGACCGACGAGGTCGACAAGGCCAAAAGAGCGGTCGATGCGTCTGAGCATAGAAGAGCGGCGGCGAAGAAGGCGCACGCCTTGGCCGCTGCGGCGCTCGATGCGTCCAAGGCCGAGTTCAACGCGCGAACCGGGGAAGCCATCGTGCTGCGTTCGCAGCTCGAGGGGATGGATCGCGTCGCTGCAGACATGGCCGTCAAGGAGCGCGCACGTGAGCTCTCCGCTCTGCCCGTCGAGAAGGACGTGTCGGAGGCCGACTTGGTGGCGGCCGAACACCTGGCTGCCGACGCGAACCGCGAGGTCGAGGCAGCCAAGGAGGATTTGCACAAGAGCGAGGGCGCCCTCTCCAAGGTCGGCGGCATAGCCGTTCGCGAGGAGGTTGAGAGAATCCAGGAAGCCCTTGGAGCCGAGCGCGCTCGGGAGAGGGAGATAGAGACCGACGCAGACG
>Ga0265316_10006685_pt1 | contig 10986 bp, 4 predicted proteins | sample 4522metaG_FD_202092 | JGI IMG/M metagenome (GOLD analysis project Ga0265316, IMG submission 202092) | Rhizosphere microbial communities from Carex aquatilis grown in University of Washington, Seatle, WA, United States - 4-5-22 metaG | ecosystem: Host-associated > Plants > Roots > Rhizosphere >...
GTACACGCCGGAGAAAAAACCCGCCAACGGAATCCAGAACCAGGCGAGTTCGTTGAAACCGCGGGGCACGGCAAAAGCGGCGACCATGCCACCGAAGAGTCCGAGAAACATCAGGAAGATTGCCCGGCGGTTGCCCAACCGGCGCGCGAGCCAGCCGGCGAAGAAGCAACCGACGATCGACACCGCGATCATGAAGAAAAACGCCGCCGACACGCGCTGGGTAACCTCAGCCGGCGACAGCGAGGAGGTGGCCAGCAGCTTGCGCAGATGTTGCGGATTCCAGAAGGCGAAGAGCCACCAGACGGAGAGGCCGAGCGCGCACACCGCCGTCGTATGCACGGTCGTTGGGACAATCTGGCCGCGGAAGAGATCGCGGATGCGCGGCTTCGCGGCCGCGGCGGCCTCGGCGTGTTGCCAGGCCTCCGGCTCCGGCACCTGCCGGCGAATCCAGAACACCAGCAGCGCGGGCAGCACACCCACGAGGAATACCATACGCTCGGGGGGCGGGTGGGGCAACAAGGCGAACAAACCGACCACTGTCGCCGCCAGCAGGATGCCGAGATTCACCCCGCCTTGCAGCATGGCGGCAAGCCACGGCCGCCACGCGCGCGGCCACGTTTCCACGAGCAGGGCGGCGCCGACGGCCCATTCGCCGCCGATGCCCAGCGCGGCCAAGAAGCGGAAGATCATCAGCTGCCACCACGTCTGCGCGGCGGCGCACAGACCGGTGCAAAGCGCGTAGGTGAGCACGGTCAACGACAGCGCGTGGCTCCGGCCGAGACGGTCGCCGAGTCGTCCGAAAAACGCGCCCCCCGCGGCCCAGCCGAAGAGAAAAGCCGCCTGAATGTAGGCGCTCTTCTCCTTGACCGCCGGATCGGCGCTGCTCGCGGCGTGCAGGAGTTGCATGACCAGCGGCGCGGCGACGAGCGTATAGAGGTGCAGTTCGAGTCCGTCGAACAGCCAGCCGAGCCACGCGGCGATGCCGGATTTCCACTGGCGGGCGGTCAGTTCGCCGAGACGGGTCGCCTCACGGGGCGCAGGAGTTGAACTCATGGTAGGCGGGCAAATGGATCGGGTTAGCGCTCCCAAGCCAACATGCGTTTCGAAACAGCGCAAGGTTGCGGCGTGGTTGCGGCTCCGCCGCAACCAAACGTTCGGAGAGATTGAATTCTCCGCGGAAAAATCCGTGGTCGGATTGGATCTCCCGACAGAGGTTCCAGTTTGCCGCGCCGAAAAATCAGGGGGCGACGACGACGAAGGGGATGGCCGGGAGCGCGTTCACCAGATTGGCCTGATTGGCCGCTTTGGCCTTCGCCTTCGCCCCGTCGGGCGTTCGCTCCAAATAGACCTGCACGACGAGATTTCCGCTCAGGCCGGGTTTGGCTTTCGCGGCATCGCATTGCAACACAAGCTCGGTGCGGCTCCCGCTCTCCGTCGTGTCTTTCAGGGAAATTCCGTCGGGCGGATCGCTCAGCTGGAACGTAATCTTGGTCTGCGCGGCCAACTTGCTTTTGGCGGAATTCCGATTTTGGGTCACCGCGGCGGGCTGGCCCAATTCGATCCGACCGGTTCCGCCCGCCTGAATCTTCACGGGCGTCGCGCCGGCGATCCAATAAAAGGCGATGGGTTGGATGCGGCCCACGACGTTCACCATCAGTTCCTGCGAGGGCACGAGGTGCCGATAGGCGAAGGCTTGCATCATGTCCTCCGCTGGCACGGCGACATGGACTACTTTCTGACCTTGAATTTCGGCCAGTCCTGCCAGCACCAATTCGACCGGCCCAGTCGGGGATGCATACGGGGCCATGAGGGTGAGCCGGACTTGGTTCTGATTGGCGGGTATGCGGGCGCCGCTCAGGAGGAAGCCGGCGGGTGCTTTGGTTAGCGCCAACGTGATCTCCCCGGAAAAACCGTCCTTTCGGAGAGCGTACACGGTGAGGGGCGTGTTGCCGGCGGCACGGAGATTGATGCTGGATGGCGCCACTCGCAGCTCGAAATCAGGTTGAGGGGTGCTGAGGCGCAAACGGTAGGCGTACTCAGGGCCGCCCTTGCGCTGGATGTCGCCCAGGTGGATGAAGTAGGTTCCGTTCGCCGGCAGTTTGGCGGTGAGGTAGGAATCCGCGTGATGCGTGTTCAACCCTGAGCCCTTGTCCTCGTGATCGTCGTTGAAGGCCAGTTGTTGCCCCTGGGTATCGGTGAGTTTGAGCACGGAATCCAGCGGCGAATCGAGACGGCGCGCATAGACCTCGGCGACGATTTCCTGGCCGGCTTTGCCTTCGAAACGGAAGACGTCCCAGTCGCCTGATGCATCGATGCGCCCGTTCACGATGACGGGCAACGTCACCGGCTGGGCGGTGTCCGGCGAATTGTTGGGCTCCTGCTCCACTATTTCCGGCAGGGTATCCACTTTATATGATATCCGGTTGGGGACGAGTTGCCCGTTGCGCAAAGCGATCTGCTGGATGCCCGTGGTGGCAATATTCGGCGCCATCTGCGTGGCCGGGAGGTTCCAGCCCTTGATGTCTACGATCGTCGTCTTGCCCACCTCGCTGCCCAAGGGGAAGAGGCTCGTCACAAACGGCAGCTCGCCGGCGAAAATGCGATAGACGAAATCGTCCCGGCCCCGGTAGATGGAATCTTTGATTTCGATGACGTAGTCGCCGTCCTGCGGAATCTTATAGCTGAGCACCGGATCGGGGTTGAGACGGTAGTCGTCATCGTAGGCCAGTTCCTTTCCTTTGGAGTCGTAGAGCGCGATCGTGGCCTGAAACCAACCGGGAACCGCGTCGGCCAGGTAGGGAATCAAGGCCCGCGCGAAAACGGCCACGACCACCTGCTGCCCCTGGCGCGCGGGAAACCGGTACCGATCCACATCGCCCGGCATGATCTGACCGTTGATGACGGCGGGGAGTGTGACGGCCTGCTCTTTCGGCGAGATGTCGGTGATCGCCTTCTGCTCGCGGACCTCGGGCAGCTGGCCGACCTGGAACACCATGGGGTTCGTCAATCCGGCGCGGGTGAGCAAGCGCAACTCGCGATCGCCGGTCCGCGCGTCCGGCGCCAGCGTGACGTCGAGCGTGACGGTTTCCGCGAGGGCCGGATTTGCCGGGCGCGGTGGATTTTTAAGCAATTTTTGCCGCGCTTCGGCCAACTCTTTTTGGTCTTCGGCGGTGAAAACCGGAGGCGGCGTGGCCGGGGCGACGTCCTTGCCTTCGCTGACCGCCGGCGTTTTGGCCGCGGCGGCGTTCTTACTTTCGCCATCGGTCGGCGCCTTGGTCGCGGTGCCGCCCTTGCCTTCGCTTTTCGTCGGTCCCAGGGCCGCGGCTTGTTTCTTTTCCTGCAGCGTTTTGATCTTGTCCCGCAAAAGTTGGAGCTCTTTTCCGGCGAGCGGCTTGGTTTGCTCGACCACGGTGGCGGTGAAGCCTCCGCCGGTGACCAGGACCTGCGTCGTCTCATCCAGAAATTGGCCGCCGATGAGGATCTGGAACTTGGTGCCTTTCTGACCGCCGGCCGGATAGAGGTAGCCGATATGCGGCTGATTCTGCTGGGCCTGCGAGAGCGGTGCGGCCAGCAGCAGAGCCAGCCCGAGCGTCACGAACCGACGGAACGCCCTTGCGAAGCTCCGTAGTCCTTGATTTTCGCCCGAGCGGAATGAAATCATATCATGCTCCGTTTCACATGATTTCGCTCAGGCGACCGCCGGTGCGTCCAGTTTCTTCGGCGGTTGGCAGCACGCGCAGCATCTTGCCCTGGGGATGCGGCAACTGCCCGGCGGGGTCAATGCCGAGCAACTCGTACATGCTGGCGATGAGATCGACGGGATAAACGGGGCGCTCCTTGACCGTTTCGCCTTTGGCGTCCGAGGCCCCGATGACATGGCCGCCCTTAAAACCGCCGCCCGCCACGACCGTGGAAAAGACGGCGCCCCAGTGGCTGCGGCCGCCGTTCCACGGCGGATTCCAATCCACCTTCGGCGTGCGGCCGAATTCGCCGCCGCACCAGATGATCGTGCTGTCGAGCAGCCCGCGGCCGGAAAGATCCTGCAGCAGGGTGGACAGCCCTTTGTCCAGATCCGGCAGTTTGCGGCGCATTTCCTGGAAGTTCTCCTTGTGCGTGTCCCAGCCTTTGAAATTGATGGTCACGTAAGGCACGCCGCGTTCGACGAGCCGCCGGGCGATGAGGCAGGACTGGCCAAAAGTCGTACGGCCATAGCGATCCTTCAGCTCATCCTTTTCCTGCGACACATCGAACACCTTGCCGGCGTCGCCGAGGATCAGGTTGTACGCCTGTTGCTCGGCCTGCTCCGAGGCAACCAGGTGCGGATCTGTCTTCATGGCCTGTTCCAGCGTATTCATTTGTTGGAGCAAATCCCGCCGGGCCTGCTGGCGCTGCTCGGAAAGGCCGCGGACCACGACGCCTTCCACGGCGAACGGCGTCTGCGCCGGATCGCCGCCGGTGGCGAACGGCTGGTAGCGCGATCCGAGGAAGCCGGCCTCGGCGAAACGCCCCTGCAATTCGGTCAGCACGATGTAGGGCGGGATCAGCCCCGTGTAGCCCGCGTCGTAGCCTTTGAACAACGAAACCACCGCGCCGACCGATGGGTAAACGAGGCCGCCGCCGGGTTCGCGTCCGGTCTGGACCAAATAGGCTGCGGTTTCATGGGCGTTCGAGCCATGCGTCATGCTGCGGATGATGGAGTACTTGTCGGCCTGCTTTGCGAGCAGGGGCATCAGTTCGCAGATCTTGATCCCGGGTACGTTGGTTTCAACCGGGTTGGTGAACGGCCCGCAGTAATCGTGCCCCGCCTCGGGTTTCGGATCGAAGGTGTCGAGGTGCGATGGGCCGCCCCACAGCCAGATTTGAATGACGGATTTCGCTCTGGCCTTGGGCGCGGCGGGAACGGGTGCTGGCGCTGGGTCGGCGGCGGCGAGGGCGCGGAGGCTCAATCGGTCGGCGACAAACAAACCGGCTGTGCCGAGGAGGCCCAGACGCAGCGCCTCGCGTCGGGTGAGGACCGGGCCGCATTGGCGGACGGAGTTGTAGCCGCGAGCGTGAGCGAGGGGACGGTGAAATTTGGGAAAGAGGTTCATACGATTTTGGTTCGATTGTAGCCACGAGCGTGAGCAAGTGGACATGCCTCCACTCGCTCACGCTCGTGGCTACCGGCGAAACTTGAATTGATGTTGCAGATTGCCATCAGGGTCGTTCCGGGGATGCGCCGGTTTTGATGGTTTCCGGGCGTCGGCTCAATGGCGGTAGAGGAACTCGGCGCTGTTCATCAGCGCCCAGGTGAGATCCACCAGGACGTCGCGACCTTTTACCGGACCGGTCTGAGCGTAATTTTGCACGGCCTGCATTTCCGCAGGCGTGGGTTGGCGGGAGAGCACCGTGAGGTAAACCTCGCGGACATTATCCCCGGGCGTCTTCGACAGCCGGGCCGGGCGCAGCATCGGGCTCTGGTTGATCTTGCTCAGGATGTGCGTCGAATTGAGCATATGCAGCCGCTGATCGGGCGACGGGCGGTTGTTGCGCTCGGCTTCCAGGCCGGTGTCGCGGGCGGGCCGGTTGAACATTTCGAGGAATGAGCTGGTGATGCTGCCATCCGCCAGGGCGATTGACCGCTGCTCTTCCGGGATGAACGTGAACGGCTCGGGAATGGGGCTCGAGTATTTTTCGTGCGTGCCGGTGATCAGGCAGATGGCATCGATCAACACCTCGGCGTCGAGCCGGCGGAGCGGGTAGTAGGCGAAATTCGCCGCGCCTGCGGGATTCTCGGTCCGGGGAACGCAGGAGAGCTGGTACGTCTGGGAATTCAGAATCAGGCGGTAGAGGTGCTTCAGGTCGAAGTGGGCGCCGACGAGTTCATGCTCCAGGAAAGTCAGCAACTCCGGATTGACCGGCGGATTGTCGGGTCGGATGTCGTCCGGCTCCTGCACGATGCCGCGGCCGAGTAGCCAGGACCAGATGCGGTTCGCGATGGCGCGCGCAAACCAGGGATTCTGCGGCGTCGTCAGCCAGTCGGCGAAAACCTCTCGCGGATCCTGATCGGGGGCGATCTTGGCCGGAGTGCCGTCGGGGAAGACCGGCACCGTTGGCGTCGCGGGTTTGGCCCCGGCTGCAGGTTTGGCCGGACCGGCGGCAGGCGCCTGGGCTTTTGCGGGCGGCGTGCCTTTCGATGGATCGAAGAAAACGATCTGCTCTTTCCATTCTCCGGTGGCTTTGAATCCGAGTTGGGAAAAGAAAGCCGCCATGCCCGCCAGCCGTTCTGGGGGCCAGGTTTCGGCCCGGGCGCCCATGAAGGTCAGCGCCACCGTTTTTGCGATGGTCGTCGGATCGTTGCCCTGCATCGCCCGGTAGAAATTCACTGGCCCGACGCGAAAGTTGCTGCCGCTGGACTTGAGCATCTCCTGCGCGAAGCGATCGTACGGCACGTTGTCGAAGATGCTGGTGCGAATCCAGCGGTGGTAGGCCTGCACGGCATTGGGCCAAAGATTGATGGGGAACTCCGATTTCACCCGCAGGAGATCGCTCCACTTCAGCGCCCAGTAGTCGGCGAACTCGTCGCGCTGGAGCAAGCGGTCGATCAACTTGGCGCGCTTGGCCGGATTTTGGTCCGCGAGAAAATCCCTGACATCCTGCGCGGAGGGCAGGGTGCCGATGACATCGAGGTAGACCCGGCGGATAAACACGGCATCTGTACACAGGTGGGCCGGTTGAATGCCGAGGGTATCCAGCCTGGCGAAAACCAGCTCATCGATCCGGTTCTGCGGGCGCGACACGGCCGGCCCCTCGAACGGCGTAGGCGCAGGAGCTGGGGCCGCGGTTCCGACCACGGCCACGAGAAGAAAAACGGGAAAGCAAAAAAGGCGTTTCATACGATCCTTGTCGGAGCACCCGACCAGCCGGTCGCTCCGGGGCAGGCGAATGTTACGGATAACGACGCCGACGGTACCCAACGGTTACGACGAGGCGAGCCTTGACCACGACGAACAGGCAGGGCCGGACCTGCCCATTCGACAAGCTCAGGGTCCCGAGCCTGCCGAGGGGGGGACAGTCCAGCGGGCTAGGGCAAGTATGGTTGATTTTCCATTCGGCGGGTTACGACCCTCGCAGAACCGAGTGGCCCACGTCGCGTCACCTTGACGAACGACCGCCGGTCCAAGCACACATCGCTTCACTGTTTCCGCGGGGCCTTTAGTTTTTCCAAGTTATCGCGAATTGCAGTGGAAGCCGGATCGAGCCGGGCGGCGATTTCCAATTGGCCGATGGCGGCCTCCCAGCGCCCGGTTGCGGCATAAGCCGCGGCAAGACTGCCATGCGCCTGGACAAAATCCGGCTTGAGGCGCAGGGCCTCTTCGTAATGAGCGATGGCTTCGGGCAACCGGCCGGGCATCTTCGCCAGTTCATTGGCGAAGTTGCAGTGGATCTCAGCAAGATCAGGTTTTAGCCGCAGAGCATCCTCGTAATGTGCAATGGCATCGGCCAGCCGGCCGGGTATCTTCGCAAGTGCATTGGCGAGGTTGTTATGCGCTTCGAAATAATCGGGCTTGAGGCGCAGAGCTTCTTCGTAGTGCGCGATGGCGTCAGCCAATCGGCCGGGCATTTCCGCGAGTACATTGGCGAGGTTGTTATGCGCTTCGAAATAATCGGGTTGGAGGCGCAGAGCTTCTTCGTAGTGCGCGATAGCACCGGGTAACCGGCCGGGCATCTTCGCCAATGCAATCGCGAGATTCATGTGCGCCTCTGCGAAGTTTGGCTTGAGACGCAACGCCTCTTCGTAATGAGCGATCGCATCGGCCAGTCGGCCGGACATCTTCACAAGTGCATTGGCCAGGTTGTCATGCGCCTCTGCGAAGTCTGGCCTGAGACGCAGAGCCTCTTCGTAGTGCGCGACGGCGTCGGGCAACCGGCCGGGAGTTTTCGCCAGAACAATCGCGAGGTTGTTATGCACCTCGGCCAAGTCTGGCCTGAGGCGCAGGGCCTCTTCGTAGTGGGCGACGGCCTCAGGCAACCGGCCGGGCATCTCCGCCAGCGCGACCGCGAGGTTGTTATGCGCCATGGCGAAGTTAGGCTTGAAATGTACGGCCGCTTCGTAGTGCGCGATGGCGTCGGGCAACCGGCCGGGCATTTCCTCGAGGGTAACAGCAAAGTAATAGTGGGCCTCGGCAGAATCTGGTTTGAGGCGCAGGGCCTCCTCGTAGTGCGCAATGGCGCCCGCCAACCGGCCGGGTATCCGCGCGAGCGCCCTGCCGAGGTTGCAGTGTCCACGGGAACTGGAGGGAAGCCGGGTTACGGTATCTTCCCAAATACTCAGTTCGCTGCGGTAGCGGTAGTTTCGATGGAAGGTAAGTGCGCCGAGTCCGACCGCCACGATACCGAGGGCGACATAGGCATTGCGCCGGCCGAGTGCGTAACTCCAGAGTGTCAGCAGCACGACCACCGCCGCCAACGGCAAATACATCCGGCTTTCCGCCATCGGCTGTTTCACAATCGGCACTACCGACGAAGAGGGCGCCAGGATAAGAAAAGACCAAGCGCCGAGGAATCCCGCCATCGACGATTTGCACCAAACGATCACGACTCCGACCAAAACCGTGATTAAGATCAGCGCGTACGGCGCTACCGTCAGCGGATCGGTCGCCAGGATTTCTGTGCCATAATCGAACACCAACGGATGCGGCCAAAACGCGAGTTTCAGGTAGCCCGTGACCACACGCAGCTCCGTCAGCGCGTACGTCGGCCAACTGACCTCCCCATGAAAACCCACGCCGACCGTAGCAAGAGATGAATGGTGTAGCAAAAAACCAAGCAACAACCAAGTGGCCCCCAAGCTCACGTAATACCAACGACGATTTGCCAGCGCGGCGCGAAACGACCCGCTGACGAACGCCCGATCGTAGAGCAGCACGATCACGGGGGCGGTGACCATGATCTGCTTGGTGGCCATGCCGCAGAAGCAGACGAGTACCGAAAGACAAAGCCACCGATTGCTTCCGCCGGGCGCAGATTTTTGTAGGGCGGGGTCGCCCGCCGTGAGCCCGTCGAACCGGCCGAACCCCGCCGCATCAGGAGTCGAAGGCGGGGTTCGACGATCCCGCCTTACATCGGCCCGGATGAAGCAATAAAGCGTCAGTAGATAAAACAGACCCATCAGCGATTCGGCCCGTTGGCTGATATAGGTCACGGCTTCGGTTTGCAGCGGATGCAGCGTCCACAGCAAGGCGGCGAACGCGGCCAACGGCAGAGCCGCCTCGCCGTAGCGGTGGCGTAGGCCCGGCGAGAGCAACGTGCGGCGCACGATCCCCAGCAATGCGAGCCCGGCGCAGATGTGAATGAGCAAATTGACCGCGTGGTACCCTGGCACGGACAGGCCGCGAACTGCGTAATTCAGCGCAAAGGAGAGGTTGAGCAGCGGCCGCGCGGCGGTCGTCCCGGTCGACGGCGGCGACAGCACATCGCCGATCCGTCCGAGCTGGCGAATGGACGAATTGTCGCTGATCGACGAACTGTCATCCAACAGAAACGGAACCTTGAAACTGTTCGAATACGCCCCCAGCGCTGCCAGTATCAGGATGGCGGCGACCGCCAGCACCGGCCAGCCAGCCGCCAAACCGGGAGCGCCGGCGGCGATCGTGGTGCATGGGGCACGACTCATGGGGGGCTCCTATTTACCGTTGGCAGCGAGCTGGCTCCCGCTCCGACAAACCGCGCGCGCAAGCTCGCTGACCTACGAAATACCGAGTTATCAGAAGCGCCCTCATTGGGCGCGTATGCTTATCTGCAAACGATCGATGGCAAAGCTGATTTCGCGGAAACACGTGGGATCGCGGGAAGCCAAAAGGGTAAGGCCGAGGATTACTGATCAGCCGGGTTGCAATGTCCGCAACGCCCCGCCTTCGGCGGGCAAGCCAGCGCCGGTTCAATCCTTGTGCGAACATCCGTCAGAGCGGACGATCGCCCGCGGCGATACGTCCGCGCTCCCAGGTGGTGTCACTACTCATGCATTCAAATTGGCCGGAGCACTTCTGCGCCCGTCTTCCCCCACCTCGGGAGGAATCGATGGACTAGCCGCGACCGTTCGGGCTGACGGCGGCGGGGGTGCCGTTGCGGCGTGGGGCGGGAGATTGGGTGGCGCGGGGGGTGGATGAGGTCTGCCGAAGCGGCTTGGCCGGGGGCGGAGTCGTCGCTTCATCCGCATCGGCCAGGTGAGCCAGGGTCGAGACGGCGCGACCGAAGACGAGCTGCTCCAGTTCGGCGACGACGCGCTTGAGGGTCCGCACTTCGTGATCGAGCTGTTCGACTGCGCTGGCGCTCTCCTCCGCGTTGGCCGCATTGGATTGCGTAACCTTGTCCATCTGTCCCACGGCGGAGTTCACCTGGACGATGCCCTGGCTCTGCTCCTTCGAGGCGGCGGCCACTTCGGCGGAGAGCGAATCGACTTCGCGTACCTTGGTCACGATGTCGTCGAGATTGCGCGCCACCTGCGAGCTGATTTCGACGCCCTGACGGGTTCGCGTGACGGAGTCTTCGATTTTGCCCGCGGTTTCGCGCGCCGCCTGGGCGGTGCGTTGGGCGAGGTGGCGCACTTCCTCGGCCACGACGGCGAAGCCCAGGCCGGCCTCCCCGGCGCGGGCTGCCTCGATCGCGGCGTTGAGCGCGAGGATGTTCGTCTGGAACGCGATTTCGTCGATGGTCTTGATGATCTGCGACACTTCGGAGCTGGAGCTTTGGAGCGCCGCCATGGCTGTGCTCATGTGCTGCATATCAGCCGTGCCGCGCTCGGCGGCCGTGCGCGCTTGCTGGGCGAGCTCCTTGGCGCGCTCGGCGTTTTCGGCGTTGCGGTGTGTCATGCCGGACATTTCTTCGAGCGAGGCGCTCGTTTCCTCAAGCGAGGCGGCCTGTTCGTTGGCGCCTGCGGCGAGCGAATGACTGCCGCTGGAGATCTGGTTGGAGGCGACGCCGACGTGCTCGGCGCCTTGCGTGAGG